>WNFM01100316.1_pt2 | contig 53121 bp, 51 predicted proteins | sample 5400271 | NCBI WGS metagenome assembly WNFM01 (sample SAMN13153352, study PRJNA577476) | soil metagenome | isolation source: 60 cm saprolite on Douglas fir-dominated hillslope | place: USA:California | collected 2013-09-17
CAGCGTGGGCTCACGGGGCCCGTCGTAGCCGATGCGCGCGAAGTAGCGATCGATGTCGATGGCGCTCACGCCTTTGGTATCCTCATCGAGGATGAAAGCGTATCGCAATTCGGCGCTCGCCCTCGCCGCCATCGTGGCTGCCCTCGCGAGCGTGCCGCTCACGGCATCCGGCGACGAGGCGCCCGCGCCCAGCCCGCTCGCGCGCCGCTACACCGAAGGCCAGACGCTGGTCTATCGCATCCGCGGATCGAACCACGGGCGCGATCTCACCACGTCCTACGCGGCCCAGGCACGCGGCTTCGTGCGTCGCGACCCCGGGGGCTGGCTCTTCGAGGAATTCGCCTGGATCGAGCTCGAGCAGGACGGCAAGCCGGTCGAGCTGCCCGAGGCGAGCCTGGCTTTCCGCCAGCAACTCTCGCTCACGCGCGATTCTCCGATGCAGATTCCCAAGCTCGCCGCGGCGCATCCGGCGCTGGTGGCTCCGGTCCTCGACCTGCTCAACTTCTACGGCGACCTGTCGCTCGCCGGTAGGCTCACCCAACTGCGCGCCGCGGGCGACCACGCGTATTTCGCCCACAACCTCGCCCACTCCTGGGCCGACGGCCGGGTGCTCCTCGTGGGCGAGGCGAGCGTCGATTTCGACGTGCTGCTGGTCGACGTGAAAGGCGCCGAGCGCACCGCGACGGTGGCCGTGCGCCACGTGCAGCCTGCCGAGCCCGCCATCAAGATTTCCGCCGACTGGATGCGCAAGCCCGTCGCCGACGGTCCCAACAACTGGACGCAGGTTCGGCGCAGCCCAGCAGGAAAATACGTGGCGTCGATCGGGCGCGAGGTCGTCAAGGTGACGCTGATCCTCGACACGACCGACGGGCGGCTCGTCTCGGCGACGCTCGACAATCCGGTCGACATCCTCGAGCGCGAGTGCGACGACTTTGCCCTCACACGCTGCGCCGAGCCGGTGCGTTACCGCGTCTTCCGCGAGGTCGAGCTTCTCTCCGGGCCGGCTTCCACTCCGGGTTGACGCTACTTCTTGGGGGGAGCGGGAGCCTGTGGCCGCGGAGCCGGCGGCGGCACGAGCTTCACCGGCTGGTCGCACACGTGCGTCCAGAGGTCCAGGTCGCTCGAGCCCTTCTCGAGCGGATGGAACTGCACCTCGCCTCGCGTAGGCGCGGTCTTGGCGACGATGTTGCCCGCGGCACCCCAGGCAAAGTACGCATCGGTATGGCCGAGCGAGATTGTCTTGTCCTTGCAGCGGATCTTGGCGCCCACGACGATGGAGCGGTACTGGGTGCCCTCGGTGATCTTGCCCTGCGGCTGGCGGAAATCGACCAGGTAACGCAGGCTCACGACACCTTTCTCGGTCACGATCGACTTGGTATCGACCGATAGCATCGCCTGGTCGTCGCGCTTGAGGATCTTCCAGTCTTCCGCCGCAACGGGCAGTGCGACGGCGAGCGCGGCGCAGAGCGCGAGAGCCTTGAACGGGGATGCCATGGTCAGCTCCGAATCGGGTAGACGCGACGACCCGCGCCAGTCGCATAATAATGCATCGACACTCCCGCCACACCGATGACCCACCGCCGCATCGGCCCCGAGACCCCGCGAGTGGTGCGCGCCCCCCGCGGCGCCACGCTCACCTGCCGCAGCTGGCTCACCGAGGCGCCCTACCGGATGCTGCAGAACAACCTCGATCCGGAGGTCGCCGAGAATCCCGCCGAGCTGGTGGTCTACGGGGGCATCGGGCGGGCGGCGCGCAACTGGGAATGCTTCGACGCGATCCTCGCCATCCTGCGCCGCCTCGGCGACGAGGAGACGCTGCTGGTGCAATCGGGCAAGCCCGTGGCGGTGCTGCGCACGCACGCGGACGCGCCGCGCGTGCTCATCGCCAACTCGAACCTCGTGCCGCGCTGGGCCACGTGGGACCACTTCAACGAGCTCGACCGCAAGGGCCTGATGATGTTCGGCCAGATGACGGCGGGATCGTGGATCTACATCGGCTCGCAGGGCATCGTCCAGGGAACCTACGAGACCTTCGCCGAGGCGATGCGCCAGCACTATGGCGGTGTGCGCGCGGCCGCCCCGGGGACACCCAGGTGGATCCTCACCGCGGGCCTCGGCGGCATGGGCGGAGCCCAGCCGCTCGCCGCAACGCTCGCCGGGGCCTCGATGCTCGCGGTCGAATGCCGGCAATCGCGCATCGACATGCGCATGCGCACCGGCTACCTCGATCGCCAGGTCGCAAGCCTCGATGAGGCGCTCGCCGTGATTCGCGACGCGAAATCGCCGGTCTCGGTCGGACTGCTCGGCAACGCGGCCGACGTCGTTCAGGAAATCGCGGCGCGCGGCGTGCGGCCCGACCTCGTCACCGACCAGACGTCCGCGCACGACGTGGTGAACGGCTACCTGCCTTCGGGATGGAGCGTCGAGCGCTGGGAGGCCGAGCGCGTCTCCGATCCCAAGGCGGTCGAGACGGCGGCGCGTGCGTCGATCGCGCGGCATGTGCGTTCGATGCTCGAGCTGCACCGTCGCGGCATTCCGGTGGTCGACTACGGCAACAACATCCGCCAGGTGGCGAAGGACGAAGGCGTCGAGAACGCATTCGATTTCCCCGGATTCGTTCCCGCCTACGTCCGCCCGCTTTTCTGCGAAGGCAAGGGGCCGTTCCGCTGGGTCGCGCTCTCCGGCGATCCCGAGGACATCTACCGCACCGACGCCAAGGTGAAGGAGCTGTTTCCGGACGACGCCCACCTGCACCGCTGGCTCGACATGGCGCGCTCGAAGATCCAATTCCAGGGGCTGCCGGCGCGCATCTGCTGGCTCGGGCTGGGCGAGCGCCACCGCGCGGGACTCGCATTCAACGAGATGGTGGCCAAGGGCGAGCTCGGCGCGCCGATCGTCATCGGGCGCGACCACCTCGACTCGGGCTCGGTGGCGAGTCCCAACCGCGAGACCGAGGCCATGCTCGACGGCAGCGACGCGGTTTCGGACTGGCCGCTGCTCAACGCGCTCCTGTCGACCGCCGGCGGCGCGACCTGGGTGTCGATCCACCATGGCGGCGGCGTCGGCATGGGCTACTCGCAGCATGCCGGCCTGGTGATCGTCTGCGACGGCACCGAGGCCGCGGCGCGGCGCATCGAGCGCGTGCTGTGGAACGATCCGGCGATCGGTGTCGTACGCCACGCGGACGCGGGCTACGAGAAGGCCATCGAAGTCGCGCGCGCGAACGGGCTCGATGTTCTACGCTGAGGGAACGGTCGCACCCTATCGCTATCGTTGCGGGTCGAGCGCGCTCATTGTTTCAATGCCCCATGCGGGCACCTTCGTGCCGCCTTCGATCGGCCGGACGCTCGCCGACTGCGCGGCGCAGCGCAGCGACACCGACTGGCACCTGCCGCGCCTCTATGATTTCCTTGGCGCTCTCGACGCCACCGTGATCGCGGCGAATTACTCGCGCTACGTGGTCGACGTGAACCGGCCGCCCGACGGCGCCAACCTCTATCCGGGGCGCGACACGCCGCGGCTGTGCCCGGTGGACACATTCGACCGGCGTCCGCTGTACCGCTCGGGCGAACCCTCCGCGGCCGAGGTCGAACGGCGCGTCGCCACGGTCTGGAAGCCTTATCACCGCCGCCTCGCGCGCGAGATCGAACGCGTGCGCGCGGCCCATCGCGTGGCGATCGTATGGGACGCCCATTCGATCGTGTCCGTTTGCCCGCGCCTCTTCGACGGCCAGCTCGCCGATTTCAACCTCGGGACCGCCGACGGAACGACTTGCGATCCGGTGCTTTCCTCAGAGCTCGTCGCCGCGCTGCGACGCCACGCGTCGCGCACGGCCGTGCTCGACGGGCGCTTCAAGGGCGGCTACATCACGCGCTGCTATGGCGACCCGGGCGCTGGCGTGCACGCGATCCAGCTCGAGATGGCGCAGGCCCGTTACATGGATGAAACACCGCCTTACACTTTCCGCGAATCGCTCGCGGCGCCGCTACGATCGATCCTGAGGGAGCAGCTCGAGATCGCCGCGCGCTGGGCGGTCAACCGGGCGCGCGGCTCGGGCGTTTAGGCGGCGGGACCGCGTGGAACGTCCAGTGCCGCGTGCGCTCCAACAGGACTACGACCTTCGAACTCCAAAATGAGGCTGCCATGAAGAAGACCCTGATCGCCGCTTCCCTCACCTTCCTCGGCGCGCTCGCGCCGGCCCATGCCGAATCGTTCACCGATTCGGCCGCGGTACTGTCGTCGCGGCCCATCACCGAACGCATCCCCGTCAACCGCGAAGAGTGCTGGAACGAGCAGCGCAGCGGCTACGAGGAGCGCCGCGTCACTCGCCAGGACAACGGAGCACCCATCGGCGCGGGCGCCGTGCTCGGCGCGATCGCCGGCGGCGTCATCGGGCACCAGTTCGGCAACAGCAGCGGCGGGCGCGACCGCGGCACCGCGGCCGGCGCGATCATCGGCGGCCTCGTCGGCAACCAGGTCGAGAGAGACCAGCGCGGCGGCGAGAGCGTCGAAATCGAGCGCGTCCCCGTGACGCGCGACGTGCAGCGCTGCCGCACGGTGGGCGAGGTGCGCGAGGTTCCCGTTGGCTTCGAGGTCCGCTACCGCTACGCCGGACGAGATTTCGTGACGCGCATGCCCAGCGAGCCCGGCCGCCGCATGCGTATCGCGGTCGACGTGCAGCCGGTAGCCGAAGGCTACGGTCCCGGCCAGGATCGCCCGGCCCCTCCCGGCTACGGCCCCGGCCCGGATCGCCCGGCCCCTCCCGGTTACTCGCGCTAAGACCCAAACACCGGCAAAAAAAAACGGCGGACCTAGGTCCGCCGTTTTCGTTTCCGCGACCGCCGCGATCAGCCCTCGTGATAGTCCACCCGCTCGCGCAATTCCTTTCCCGCCTTGAAATGCGGGACGTACTTGCGCGGGACCTGCACCTTCTCGCCGGTCTTCGGGTTACGCCCCGTACGGGGCGGTCGATAGTTAAGCCCGAAGCTGCCGAAGCCGCGGATTTCGATGCGGTTGCCTGACGCGAGAGTCTGCGCCATGGCGTCCAGCATCGTCTTTACCGCGAGCTCGGCATCCTTCGGTGCCAGCTGGCTGTGGCGCGCGCTCAGCAGCTCTATGAGCTGTGACTTTGTCATGGCGCGTTTCTCCCCCCTTTTCCGGGATTCTCTGCCCGTTATTCCTTGTCCTTCGACCCGCCAAGCTTCGCCTTGAGCAGCGCCCCGAGATTGGTGGTGCCGGTGCTCGCGTTGCTCGTCTCGGAGGCGTGCTTCTGCATGGCGGCGGCTTCCTCGGCGGCGTCCTTCTGCTTGATCGACAGGTTGATCGAGCGGCTCTTGCGATCGATGTTCACGATCACCGCCTCGACCGTCTCGCCTTCCTTCAGGTGCGTGCGCACGTCCTCGACGCGGTCGCGTGCGATCTCGGAGGCGCGCAGGTAGCCTTCAACGTCCTTCTCGAGCTCGATCACGGCGCCCTTGGGCTCGATCGACTTCACCACGCCCTTCACCACGTTGCCCTTGTCGTGAGTGGCGACGTAGTTGCCGAACGGGTCGCCTTCGAGCTGCTTGATGCCGAGCGAGATGCGCTCGCGCTCGACGTCGATGGAGAGCACCACGGTCTCGGCCTCGTCGCCCTTCTTGAGCGACTTCACCGCCTCTTCGCCCGGAGCGTTCCACGACAGGTCGGAGAGGTGCACCAGCCCGTCGATGTTGCCCGGAAGGCCGATGAACACGCCGAAGTCGGTGATCGACTTGATCACGCCCTTCACCTTGTCGCCCTTCTTGTGGTTCATGGCGAACTCTTCCCACGGGTTCGGCATGCACTGCTTCATTCCCAGCGAGATGCGGCGGCGGTCCTCGTCGATCTCGAGGATCATGACCTCGACCTCGTCGCCGAGCGACACGACCTTCGCCGGATGCACGTTCTTGTTGGTCCAGTCCATCTCGGAGACGTGCACCAGGCCCTCGATGCCCGACTCGATCTCGACGAACGCGCCGTAATCGGTGATGTTGGTGACCTTGCCGAAGAGGCGCGTGCCCTGCGGGTAGCGGCGCGAGATGCCGATCCACGGGTCCTCGCCGAGCTGCTTCAATCCCAGCGAGACGCGGTTCTTCTCGGCGTCGAACTTGAGGATCTTCGCGGTCACCTCGTCGCCGACCGACAGGACTTCCGTCGGGTGCTTGACGCGGCGCCACGCGAGGTCGGTGATGTGCAGGAGCCCGTCGATGCCGCCCAGGTCCACGAACGCGCCGTAGTCGGTGATGTTCTTGACCACGCCCTTCACGATCGCGCCTTCCTTGAGCGTCTCGAGGAGCTGCTGGCGCTCGACGCCCGCGGTCTCCTCCATCACGGCGCGGCGCGAGACCACGACGTTGTTGCGCTTGCGGTCGAGCTTGATCACCTTGAACTCGAGCTCCTTGCCCTCGAAGTGCGAGGTGTCCTTAACCGGCCGCAAGTCGACGAGGGAACCCGGCAGGAAGGCGCGGATGCCGTTCACCATGACGGTGAGGCCGCCCTTCACCTTGCCGCTCACGACGCCGGTGATGATCTTGCCGGTCTCGAGCGCGGTGTCGAGCTCGGACCACGCCGCGAGCTTCTTCGCCTTCTCGCGCGAAAGCTTGGTGGCGCCGAAGCCGTCTTCGAGCGCTTCGATCGCGACGGAGACGAAGTCGCCGGCCTTGACCTCGACTTCACCGCGATCGGTCTTGAATTCTTCGATGGAGATCGTGCTTTCGGACTTCAATCCCGCGTTGACGATGACGACGTTCTGGTCGACCGAGATGACTTCAGCGGTGATCACCTCGCCGATGCGCATTTCCTGGCGCGAGAGGCTCTCTTCGAAGAGCGCGGCGAAGTTTTCGGGGGCGGGGGTTGGGTTCATGGAGGTTTGCGACAGCATGAAATCGTTGATGCCTTCGTTGAAGACGGCTCGCGCCGTCCGTTGATCATCGCCAGGGGGTTGGCGTTGCCTAACCCCCTGACACCCTTGGCCTTTTCGGCCGTACGTGAGAAAAAGCCGCTACCCTCGCGAGCGTTCGCGCCACCAGCCGAGGATTTTTTCCACCGCCTGATCGACGGTCAACCCGGAGGTATCGAGAAAAACCGCGTCGGGATAATGCTTTAGCGGCGCCACGGGGCGAGAGGTGTCTCTCTCGTCACGCAGCCGCAGCTCTTCCACAACGTCGCCCATTTTGGCATACATTCCCTTTTCCATCAACTGCTTATAGCGCCGCTCGGAGCGGGTGGCGTCATTAGCGGTGAGAAACACCTTCAGAGGGGCGTCCGGGAACACGATCGAGCCCATGTCGCGCCCGTCGGCGACCAGTCCCGGGAGGCGCCGGAAAGCCCTCTGGCGCTTGAGCAGGACCGCGCGCACGCCGGGGCGCGCGGCCACGCGGGAGGCCGCCGCGCCGACCTCCTCGGTGCGCAGGTCGGCGGCGACGTCGTTGCCATCCAGCCATATCGAGTCACCGTGAAACGCCACGTCCATTTCGCGCGCGACGCGCGCGAGCGCAGCCTCGTCCCCCAGGTCGGTGCCGGCGCGTAGCGCCGCGTGCGTGACCAGGCGGTACAGCGCTCCGCTGTCGAGGTAATGGAATCCGAGCGCCTTGGCGACGCGCGCGGCGACCGTGCCCTTGCCGGAGGCCGACGGCCCGTCGATGGCGATCACGGGGATCGATGGCACGGCGCGCGTTTCGCCTACGAGACGATGCGCCCGAACGCTTCGAAGAATCCCGGGAAGGTCTTCGTCACGCAGTCCGGGCCGTTGATGCGCACTGGGCGTGGCCCGAACGAGGCGAGCGAGAAGCACATCGCCATGCGATGGTCGCCGTAGGTGTCGATCGAGGCCGGGGCCACGGTCGAGGAACGCGGCGTGAGGAAATCGCGAGTGGGGAAGATACGCAGGAAGTTCGCCCCCTCCTGCACGCGCGCGCCGAATTTGCGCAGCTCCGTGGCCATCGCCGCGATGCGATCGGTTTCCTTCACGCGCCAGCTGGCGATGTTGCGCAGCGTGCACGGGCCTTCGGTGAAGAGGGCGAGCACCGCCGCGGTCATCGCCGCGTCCGGAATGAGGTTGAAGTCGAGGTCGAAGGCGGCGAGCGGCGCCTTGCCCGAGGATTCGATCCAGCGATCGCCCATCTCGATCTTCGCGCCCATCGCCCGCAACACCTCGGCGAACTGCACGTCTCCCTGGCGGCTTTCGCTGCCCACGCCCTCGACACGCACCGGGCCGCCGCCGAGCGCGCCCGCGGCGAGGAAATACGAAGCCGAGGATGCATCGCCTTCGACCTCGAGCGATCCGGGCGAGGCGTACCCGCCGACGGGAATCTCGAACGCGCTCTCGCCCTCGCGCGCGACCACGACGCCGAAGCGCTCCATGAGCGCGATCGTGAGGTCGACATAGGGCCGCGAGATCAGCTCGCCCTCCACCTCGACGCGCGCCGTCTCGCCCGCCCAGGGAAGCGCCATCAGCACCGCCGAGACGAACTGGCTCGAGGTCTCGCCGCGGACGCGGACCTTGGCGACGCCGCGGTGCTCGCGCGGCCCGATGGCGAGCGGCGGATAGCCGGTCTTGCCGAGCCATTCGATCCGCGCCCCGAGCCAGCGCAGCGCGCCGACGAGGTCGCCGATCGGCCGCTCGTGCATGCGCTCGACGCCGCGCACCTCGTAGTTGCCGTCGGCGAGCGCGAGGACCGCCGCGAGCGAGCGCATCGTGGTGCCCGAGTTGCCGACGAAGATCTCGGCCTTCTTGATGGGGAACCCGGTCCCGGCGCCGGCGCCGTGGATGCGCAGGCGTTCGGCGCTGCCGAGCGTCTCGATCGGAACGCCCACGGCTTCGAGCGCCTCGCGCATCACGCGCGTGTCGTCGGAATCGAGCACGCCCTCGAGCGTCGTGGTGCCGCGGGCGAGCGCGGCCAGGAGCAGCGCGCGATTGGAAATGCTCTTCGAGCCGGGCAATTGGATGGTGCCGGCGGCGCGCGTGGCGTGGGAAAGGTAGAGGGAATCCATCTATTCGCTCGGCGCCGTGCGGCGCACCCCCGTGGCCCATGCGTGGCGCGCGGCGCGCGCCTCCGACATCAGGCGCTCGAGCCCGGGCCCGTCGCCACGCTCGATCAACTCCCGGAAGACCGCGAGCTGCGCCTGGTAGCGATCGATCTCGGCTGCAAGCGCCACGCGGTTCTGCAGCGCGACGTCGCGCCACATCTCGGGCGAGCTCGCGGCGATGCGCGTGAAATCGCGGAAACCTCCGGCGGCGAAGGCGAGCAGCTCGGGCGCGTTCTCGCGCGCGGCGATCTCGGAGACGAGCGCGAACGACAGCATGTGCGGCAGGTGGCTCACCGCGGCGAAGATGCGATCGTGCGCTTCGGCGTCCGCGCTTACCACGCGCCCTCCGACCGCCTCCCAGGCGCCGCGCACCATCTCGAGCGCATCGGCCGCGGTCTCGGGCGCGGGCGTCACGACGACTCGCGCGCCGCGGAACAGGTCCGCGGTCGCCGACTCGACGCCGGAGGTCTCGCGCCCTGCGATCGGATGCCCGGGAACGAAGCGCGCGAAGCGCTCGCGCAATTCGTCGCGCGCGGTGCGCACCACGTCGGCCTTGGTGCTGCCGACGTCCGTCACCACGACGCCCGGGTGCATCGCGAGCGCCACGTCGTGCAGGACGGGACCGATCGCGCGCACCGGGACGGCGACCACCACGAGGTCGGCGCCGCGCGCGGCCTCGGAGGCGGATCCCGCGGCCTCGTCAATCACGCCCATCGCCGCCGCGCGCTCGAGTGCCGCGCCGTCGCGATCGAAACCGACCACCGTGGTGACGGCACCGGCGCGCCGCAACCCCAGGGCGAACGAGCCGCCGATCAATCCCACGCCGATCACCGCGAGCGTCTTGAGCCGGCGCATCAGGCCCGTCCCAGCGCCCGCGCGAGCGCTTCGAGGAACCTCGCGTTGTGCTCCTTGCGCCCGACCGTCACGCGCAGGTGCTCGGGCATGCCGTAGCCCGCGATCGGACGCACGATCACGCCTTCCTTGAGGAGCGCGGCGTAGATGCGGGCCGCGTCGCCGGCGCGGAAGGTGATGAAGTTGCCGCGCGAGGCGATGTGCTCGAGGCCGAGGCGTTCGAGCCCCTGCGCGAGCTGCAGCAACCCCGCGGCGTTCACCTCGCGGCTCTTCGCGACGAACTCGTGATCCTCCAGCGCGGCGCACGCCGCCACCATCGCGAGGTGGTTCACGTTGAAGGGCTGGCGCACGCGATTCATCACCTCGGCGACCTCGGGATGCGCGAAGCCGTAGCCCACCCGCAGCCCGGCGAGCCCGTAGGCCTTGGAGAGCGTGCGCGCGACGACCAGGTTCGGGTGCGAGGCAAGCCAGCGCGGCGAGGGCGACTGCAGATCGTCAGGAAGGTATTCGCCGTACGCCTCGTCGAGAACGACGAGCACGTTCCTCGGCACGCGTTCGAGGAGCGCCAGCACCTCGCCCCATGGATTGAAAGTGCCGGTGGGATTGTTGGGATTGGCGAGGAAGAGCATGCGCGTATCGGCGCGGACCGCCTTCGCCATCGCCTCGAGGTCGGTCGCGAAGCGCCGCGCGGGCACCTCGATGCGCGTCGCCCCGATCGCCTGGACGACGAGCGGATAGACCATGAAGGCGTGCTGCGAGAACACCGCGGAGCTCGCCGTGGTGAGGAAGGAGCGCGCGACCAGCTCGAGGACGTCGTTCGAGCCGTTGCCGAGCACGAGGTTCGCGGGCTCGAGTGCCAGCCGGCGCGAGAGGATCGCCTTCAGCTCGTAGCCGCTGCCGTCCGGATAGTAGTTGAGCTCGGCGAGCGCCTTGCGGATCGCCTCGAGCGCCTTCGGCGAGGGCCCGAGCGGATTCTCGTTGGACGCCATCTTGAGGATGTCGGCCTCGTCGATGCCGAGCTCGCGCGCGGTCTCGGCGATCGGCTTGCCGGGCACGTAGGGCGAGATCCCACGCACGTTCTCGGGGGCGAGGTCGCGCAGTCCCGGCGACGGCCCCGCGTGGTCGTGGAGGTTCATCGCTAGAGCACCGCCAGCGGGTAGGAGCCGAGCACCTTGAGGTAGCCGGCGATGCGCTCGACTTCGGCGAGCGCCGCGGCGACGTTCGCATCGTCGCGATGTCCCTCGATGTCGACGAAGAACAGGTATTCCCACAACGCGACGCGCGACGGGCGCGACTCGAACTTGGTCATCGAGACCCCGCGCGTCGCGAACGGCGTGAGCATCTCGTAGACAGCGCCGGCGCGGTTGCGCGCCGAGAGGATCATCGAGGTCTTGTCGCGGCCCGAGGCCTTGGGGCGATAGTCGCCGAGGATGAGGAAGCGCGTGGTGTTGTTGGGCTCGTCTTCGATGTTGGAGGCGAGGATCTCGAGGCCGTAGTGCTCCGCCGCCATCTCGCCGGCGACCGCCGCGGAAACCACCTCCTCCGCCGCGCGCCGCGCGGCTTCCGCGTTGCTCGCCACCGCCACCCGCTCGACCTTCGGCATGTTGGCGTTCAGCCACTCGTGGCATTGCGCGAGCGATTGCCCGTGCGAGAACACGCGCTTGATCTCCGCCAGGCTCGCCGGTTTCCTCTTCGCCATCAGGTGATGGTGGATTCGCACCACGACTTCCCCGCACACGCTCATCGGCGTCTGCGGCATGAGATCGAGCGAGCGGCCCACCGCGCCCTCGGTGGAGTTCTCCACCGGGACTACGCCGAAGTCGGCGCCGCCCGATTCGACCGCGCGAAACACCTCGTCGATCGACGCGGCCGGTTGCACCGCGGCGGCGACGCCGAAGTGCTTGAGCGCCGCGCGCTCGCTGAAGGTTCCCTTCGGGCCGAGGTAGGCGACGGTGATCGGCCGCTCGAGCGCCAGGCAAGCGGACATGATCTCGCGGAAGATCAGCGCGACCGTCTCGCCCGAGAGCGGCCCCGGATTGCGCTCCTTGATGCGTCGCAGGACCTGCGCTTCGCGCTCCGGGCGATATGCCTGCCCGACCTTGAGCGTGCCGATGGCGCGCGCGAGGCGCGCGCGCTCGTTGAGCTCCCGCAGGACGCGCTCGTCGACCTGGTCGATGGCCTCGCGCAGCCGGTCGAGCTCGGCGGAATCGCTCATGGGGTGTGGGCGGGCGCGGGAATGGCGCGGATCGAGAGGACGCCGGGAATCTGGGCGATGCGCCGGATCACGTCGGGGGCGGCCTTGCTGTCGAGGTCGACGAGCGTGTAGGCCATCTCCCCCTTCGACTTGTTGACCATGTTGTGGATGTTGAGGCCGGCTTGCGCCATCGTAGTCGAAATCTGTCCGACCATGTTGGGGACGTTGGCGTTGGCGATCGCGATGCGGTGCGGCGATTCGCGCGCCATCTCGACGGCGGGAAAGTTGACCGCGTTTCGGATCGCTCCCTCCTCGAGGAACTCGCGCAGCTGGTCGACCACCATCACCGCGCAGTTCTCCTCGGCTTCCTCGGTGGAGGCGCCCAGGTGCGGCAGCGCCACCACGTTGGCGTTTGCCTGCAGGCGCGGGCTGGGGAAGTCGCAGATGTACGTCCGCAGCCGCCGCTCGCGCAGCGACTCGAGCACCGCCTCCTCGTCGACCACGGCGTCGCGCGCGAAGTTGAGCAGCACGAGGCCCTTGCGCGCCCCACCCAGGCGGCGCGCGTCGATGAGGTGGCGCGTCTTGGCGTTGAGCGGCACATGCAGCGACACGAAGTCCGAGGACTTGAGCACCTCCTCGATCGAGGCCGCGCGCTTCACCGATGCGGGCAACCGCCACGCGTTGTCGACGGTGATCTCGGGGTCGTACCCCGTCACCTTCATGCCGAGGCGGATCGCGGTGTCGGCGACGAGGCCGCCGATCGCGCCCAGGCCGATGATGCCGAGCGTTCGTCCTGGAAGCTCGAAGCCCGCGAATTGCTTCTTGCCGTCCTCGACGCGCTTGTCGAAATCGGCCGCGTCCTTGAGCGCCTGCACGTAGCCCACCGCCGGGACGAGGTTGCGCGCGGCGAGCAGCATCGAGGCCACCACCAGCTCCTTCACCGCATTGGCGTTGGCGCCCGGCGCGTTGAACACCGGCACGCCGCGCTTGCTCATCTCCTCGACGGGAATGTTGTTCACGCCCGCGCCTGCGCGGGCGATCGCCTTCACGCAGGCGGGAATCTCCGAGAGCTGCAGCGCGTGCGAGCGCAGCAGGATCGCGTCGGGATCCGAGAGCGCCTTGCCGACCGTATACCCCGGCGCGCCCAGGCGCTCGAGCCCGCGCTGCGAGATCGCGTTGTATACGGCGATGCGGTACTTCGCGGCCACGGGCGGCCTATCGCCCGTGCTTGCGGCGGAATTCTTCCATGAAGGCGACCAACGCCTCCACGCCCTCGATCGGCATCGCGTTGTAGATCGACGCGCGCATCCCGCCCACCGAGCGATGGCCCTTGAGCTGCGAGAGCCCCAGCGTTTCGGCTTCGGCCAGGAATTTCGCGTCGAGCGAATCATCACCCAGGCGGAACGGCACGTTCATCCGCGAGCGATCTTCCTTCGCCACAGGATTGGAATAGAAATCCTGTGAATCGATGTAGTCGTAGAGCAGGCGGGCCTTGCGGACGTTCACCTTCTCGATCCCGGCCAGGCCGCCGCGCTCGAGCAGCCACTTGAACGTGAGCCCCGCGAGGTACACCGAGAACGTGGGCGGCGTGTTCAGCATCGAATCGGCGTCCGACTGCAGCTTGTAGTTGAGCACGTTGGGCGTCCCGGGCAGCGCGGCCCCGAGCAGGTCGTCGCGCACGATCACCACCACCAGACCCGCGGGCCCGATGTTCTTCTGCGCCCCGGCGTAGATCAGCCCGAACTTCGACACGTCGAGCGGCCGCGAGAGGATGTGCGAGGACATGTCGGCCACGAGCGGCGTCGCGCCCGTGTCGGGGATCCACTGGAATTCGACGCCGCCGATGGTCTCGTTGGTGCACACGTGCACGTAGGCCGCGTCGGGGGAGCGCTTCCAGGCGGCTTGCTTTGGCGCGTAGGTGAAGTTGCGGTCCTCGCTCGAGGCGACGACGTTGACCTCGCAGAACTTTTTCGCCTCGGAGATGGCCTTCTTCGACCACTCGCCGGTGTTCACGTAGTCGGCCCGCGAGCGCCCCCGCAACAAGTTCATCGGCACGCCGGCGAACTGCATCGTCGCACCGCCCTGCAGGAAAAGCACCTTGTAGCCCGAGGGCACCGCGAGGAGGCTCCGCAGGTCGGCTTCGGCCTCCGCGGCGATGGCGACGAACTCCTTGCCGCGATGGCTCATCTCCATCACGGACATGCCGGCCTCGTGCCAGTTGACCAGCTCCCACTTCGCCTTCTCGAGCACCTCGACCGGCATGGTCCCGGGCCCGGCGCCGAAGTTGAAGATGCGCGCGACGGGCTTAGTGTGGAGCGCCGCTGCCGTTGCTGCCGTTGCCGGTTTCGCCATTTTCGTCGTCGCGATCCATGATTCGCTGCAGGCCCGAAAGCTTCTCGCCCGCGTCGAGGTTGATGAGCGTCACGCCCTGGGTGGAACGGCCCATCTCGCGGATTTCCTTCACGCGCGTGCGGATGAGCACGCCGCCCGAGGTGATGAGCATGATCTCGTCGTCGGTCGACACCAGCGTCGCCGCGACCACCTTGCCGTTGCGCTCCGAGGTCTGGATCGCGATCATGCCCTGCGTGCCGCGCCCGTGCCGGGTGTACTCGGCGATGGGGGTGCGCTTGCCGAAGCCGTTCTCGGTCGCGGTGAGCACGCTCTGCGACTCGTTCTCGGCCACCAGCAGCGCGATCACCTTGCCGCCCTTCGCGAGGTTCATGCCGCGCACGCCGCGCGCGCCCCGCCCCATGGGACGCACGTCGTTCTCGTCGAAGCGCACCGCCTTGCCCTCGTTGGAGAAGAGCATCACGTCGTGCTTGCCGTCGGTGAGGGCCACGCCCACGAGGCAGTCGCCCTCGTCCAGGTCGACGGCGATGATTCCGGAGGGGCGCGGTCGCGAGTATTCCGACAGCGCCGTCTTCTTCACCACGCCTTCCTGCGTCGCGAAGAAGATGTAGCGGTCCTCGCGGAACTCGCGCACCGGCAGGATCGCGTTGATGCGCTCGCCCTCGTCCATCTTGAGCAGGTTCACGATCGGCTTGCCGCGGCTGGTGCGGCTGCCCTGAGGCACCTCGTAGACCTTGATCCAGTAGAGCTTGCCCTTGTTCGAGAAGCACAGCACGTAGTCGTGCGTGTTGGCGATGAAGAGCTTCTCGATGAAGTCGTCTTCCTTGGTGGTGGCCGCCTGCTTGCCGCGCCCGCCACGCTTCTGCGCACGGTATTCGTCGAGCGGCTGGGCCTTTATATAGCCAGCTTGGGAGAGCGTCACGACAACGTCCTCGGCCGCGATCAGGTCCTCGATCTGCAGGTCCTGCCCGTTCACCACGATCTCGGTGCGCCGCGGGTCGCCGAACTCGCGCTTCACCTGCTCGAGCTCGTCGCCGATGATGCGCGTCACCCGCTCGGGCTTGCGCAGGATGTCGAGCAGGTCGTCGATGGCGGCGATCACCTCGCGGTACTCGGAGAGGATCTTGTCCTGCTCGAGCCCGGTGAGCTTCTGCAGCTGCATCTCGAGGATGCGCTGCGCCTGGACGTCGGAGAGCCGGTAGCCGTCCTTCACGCGCCCGAACTCCTTGGGCAGCGCCTCGGGGCGGAACTGGTCGGCGGAGGCGCGCTCGAGCATCTGCTCGACGAGCGGCGAGCGCCACGAGCGGCTCATGAGCTGTTCCCTCGCGGCGGCGGGCGTGGGCGCCGCCTTGATGAGCGCGATCACCTCATCGACGTTGGAGAGCGATACCGCGAGTCCCTCGAGGATGTGGCCGCGATCGCGCGCCTTGCGCAGCTCGAACACCGTGCGCCGCGTGACCACCTCGCGCCGGTGGCGCAGGAAGTGGTCGAGGAACTGCCTCAGGTTGAGGAGCTTCGGCTGGCCGTCGACGAGCGCGACCATGTTCATGCCGAACGTCTCCTGCATCTGCGTGTTCTTGTACAGATTATTGAGAACGATCTCGGCGACCTCGGCGCGCTTCAACTCGATCACCAGGCGCATGCCTTTCTTGTCGGATTCGTTGCGCAGGTCCGAGATGCCCTCGAGGCGCTTCTCGTGGACGAGCTCGCCGATCTTCTTCAGGAGCTGGTCGCCGCCGACCTGGTAGGGAAGCTCGTCGACGACGATCGCCTGGCGCCCGCCGCGCTCGAGATCCTCGATGTGGGTGCGCGCGCGCATCACCACGCGCCCGCGCCCGGTGCGATAACCCTCCTGCACTTCCGCCACGCCGTAGATGACTCCCGCGGTCGGGAAGTCCGGGGCCTTGACGATCTTGATGAGGTCGTCGATCGTCGCCTCGGGATTCTTGAGCAGCGTGAGGCAAGCCTCGATCACTTCGCCGAGGTTGTGCGGCGGGATGTTGGTCGCCATGCCCACGGCGATGCCCGACGAGCCGTTCACCAGCAGGTTGGGGAACTTCGCGGGCAGGACTTAGGCACGAAGTCGACGGTCTCGCGGTCGATGTCGGCGAGAAGCTCGGAGGCGATCTTCTGCAGCCGGCACTCGGTGTATCGATAAGCAGCCGCCGAATCGCCGTCGACGGAGCCGAAATTGCCCTGGCCGTCGACCAGCGTGTAGCGCATCGAGAAGTCCTGCGCCATGCGAACGAGCGACTCGTAGGTCGCTGTGTCGCCGTGCGGGTGGTACTTTCCAAGCACGTCGCCGACCACGCGCGCGCATTTCACGTAGGGACGGTTCCAGACGGTGTTCGCCTCGTTCATGGCGAAGAGAATGCGGCGATGCACGGGCTTCAGGCCGTCGCGAACGTCGGGAAGCGCGCGCCCCACGATGACGCTCATCGCGTAATCGAGGTATGAGCGGCGCATCTCCCGCTCGAGGCTGATGGGATGGGTTTCTTTGGCGAACTGTTCCATGATTTCCGGTGGACGCGGCCCTGCGGGCGTGCCGCGCAAGTTCTTGTTTTAGCTATTATTTTGGCGATATGCCAAAGTGAAATTCTAGCACATGCGAGGACCGCTTTCCAACCTTCCCGGCGTCCCGGAGCAGTGTTGCGAAAACGCAACCTCCACCCCGGGGACTGTTGCGCAAAGCCCCACTTTCGGTTGTGGAACCGGAGGGCGTTTGTGTATCATGGCGCGAGCAGTTTTCGGGACTTGCGCCTCTAGAGAAAACCAAGCTTCAAACAATCACCTCACCTCTTGGGAGTTCCACTCATGAAGATCTCCTCGCTGACGCTCGGCTGCGCGCTCGCAATGGCCTCGGGCTTCGCGTTCGCCAACGCCACGCCGAACGTGACCGACAGTTCCGGCAATCCGGTCAAAGACGCCTCAGGCGCGTGCGTCGTGTCGTCCGGCGTCGTCCATCCGGACTGCGCCGGAGTGAAGGCGGCCCCCGCGCCGGCCGCGCCGAAGCCGGCTGCTCCCACGGCTCCCGCCGCTCCTGCCGCTCCCGCTGCGCCCACGGCCCCCAGCGCGCCCGCCGCCGCGGCGAAGCCCGCTCCCGCATCGGTGCGCCAGGCGGTCGTGATCCAGGCCGACGCGCTGTTCGACTTCGACAAGTCGGTCGTGCGTCCTGACGGCAAGAAGAGCATCGACGACGCGCTCGCCAAGCTCGGCGGCGTGGACCTCGAGATGGTGATCGCCACCGGCCACACCGACTCGATCGGCACCGACGCCTACAACCAGAAACTGTCCGAGCGCCGCGCCGCGGCCGTGAAGGACTACCTGGTGAGCAAGGGCATCCCGTCCTCGAAGATCACCACCATCGGCAAGGGCGAGTCGCAACCGGTCGCCACCAACAAGACCGCTTCAAGGGCGTTCGCAAGTAACGCTTCCTGACCCGGCAGAAAACCCCGCTGCGGCGGGGTTTTTTGTTTCGGCGCCGGGCGGCAGGCCACGAGAGCCAGGCATGCAATCGATCGACACGCTGATCTTCGCGAGGCACGTGGTGCCGGTGGAACCGCGCGGCGTGCTCCCGGACCATGCGGTCGCGGTGCACCAGGGACGCATCGTCGCCGTCCTTCCCCGCGAACGCGCCGAAACGCAATTCGCCGCACGGGAAGTGGTGCGACTCGACGAGCACATCCTCATCCCCGGCCTCGTGAACCTGCACTGCCACGCGGCGATGACGCTGATGCGCGGGATCGCCGACGACCTGCCGCTGATGCGCTGGCTCGAGGAGCGCATCTGGCCGGTGGAGGCGAAGCACGTGAGCGACGAGTTCGTGCACGACGGCAGCCTCCTCGCGATGGCCGAGATGCTGCGCGCGGGCGTGACGTGCGTGAACGACATGTACTTCTTCCCCGAGGCTACGGCGAGGGCGGCGCTGCGGGCAGGGATGCGCGCGGCACTCGGCATGATCGCGATCGAGTTTCCGAGCGCGTACGCCTCCGATGCATCGGGGTACCTGCAAAAGGGACTCGCGACGCGCGATGCCTATCACGGCGAGGCGCTCCTCACGTTCTGCCTCGCACCGCATGCGCCCTACACGGTCGGCGACGAGACGCTCAAGCGCATCGTCGGTCTCGCCGACAAGCTCGACGTCCCCATCCACTGCCACATCCACGAGACGCAGGGCGAGATCGCACAGGGCATCTCCCAGCACGGCGTGCGGCCGCTCGAGCGCCTGCGCCGCCTCGGCGTGGTGGGGCCGAGGCTGCTCGCCGTGCACGCCGTACACCTCGAAACGGCCGAGCTCGACCTCATGGCTCACCACGGCGTGAGCGTCGCGCATTGCCCGTCGTCGAACCTCAAGCTCGCGAGCGGCATCGCCCCCGTCGCGGCGATGCGTGCGCGCGGCATCGGCGTGGGGGTGGGAACCGACGGCGCGGCGAGCAACAATCGGCTCGACGTGATGAACGAGATGCGCACCGCGGCGCTGCTCGCCAAGGCGGCGAGCGGCGATGCGGCGACGCTCGGCGCGGGCGAAGCGCTCGAGATGGCCACGCTCGCTGGAGCCCGCGCGCTCGGGCTCGAGGCGAAGATCGGCTCGATCGCCCCGGGCAAGCTCGCCGACCTCGCCGCGGTGGAACTTTCGACGCTCGAGGCGCTCCCTTGCTACGATCCCGTATCGCATGTGGTCTACGCGGCGGGCCGGGAGCACGTGACCCACGTCTGGATCGAGGGTCGGGCGCGGGTCTCGGGGCGCCGCCTCGTGGACCTCGACGAGGACGACATCAAGGACAAGGCGCGATGGTGGCAGGGACGCCTCACATGAGCGGCGAAGCCGTCGGCAACGTCGATCCGGCTGAGCTCGCGAAATTCAGCGCGCTCGCGCACCGCTGGTGGGATCCCACGAGCGAGTTCCGCCCGCTGCACGAGATCAATCCGCTGCGCCTCGCGCACATCGAGCGCCTCGCCGGCGGGCTCGCCGGCAAGCGTGTCGTCGACGTCGGCTGCGGCGGCGGGATCCTCGCCGAGGCGATGGCGGCCCGCGGCGCGAAGGTCACGGGCATCGACCTCGCCGAGAAGCCGCTCAAGGTCGCGATGCTGCACCGACTCGAGGTGGGCAGCTCGGTCGATTATCGACTGGTCTCCGCGGAGACCCTCGCCGACGAAGCGCCCGCGACGTTCGACCTCGTCACCTGCATGGAGATGCTCGAGCACGTTCCCGACCCGCCTAGCATCGTGCGCGCCTGCGCGCGCCTCACGCGGCCCGGCGGCAGGGTCTTCTTCTCGACCATCAACCGCAACCCGAAGTCGTTCCTGTTCGCCATCGTCGGCGCGGAATACGTGCTGCGCCTGCTGCCGCGGGGCACGCACGACTTCGCGCGCTTCATTCGTCCCTCGGAGCTCGCGCGCGCCTGCCGCGAAGCGGGCCTGCGCATGGACGACCTCACGGGCATGACCTACAACCCGTTCACCAAGGCGTATTCCCTCGGCCGCGACGTCGACGTGAATTACCTGCTGGGGACGACGCGCGAAAAAGAGGGGACATGATCGAGGCGGTGCTGTTCGATCTCGACGGTACCCTCGCCGACACCGCGCCCGACATGGCGCGAACCGTGAACGAGATGCGCGAACGCCGCGGGCTCGAGGCGATCGCGGAACAAATGGTGAGGCCCTACGTCTCGCGGGGCGCGCGCGGGATGATCATGGCCGCGTTCAAGATCGGCAACGACCATCCGGACTATGCCGCGATGCGCGAGGAATTCCTCGAGATCTATGCCGGGACGCTCTGCGTCGGCACGCGCCTTTTCCCGGGCATGGACGCCCTCCTCGATCGCCTTGAGGCGAGGCGCATCGCCTGGGGCGTGGTGACCAACAAGTTCGAGCGTTTCGCGCGCCCGGTGCTCGAAGGCCTCGGGCTGGGGGCGCGCGCCGCGGTGGTCGTGGGCGGCGACACCTGCCCGCGCGCCAAGCCCTTTCCAGATCCGCTGCTCTTCGCCGCGAAGGTGCTGCGCGTCGAGCCGGCGAACACCCTCTATGTCGGCGACGACGAGCGCGACGTGCAGGCGGCGCGCGCCGCGGGAATGCCGGTCGTGGTCGCGGGCTACGGCTACCTCGGCGACGGCCCGCCGCCTTCGCAGTGGGGCGCCGACGCGATCCTCGATTCCCCTGGCGAGATCGACGGGTGGATCGCAAGCCTCCCCCCGGAACGCCGCGCGCGGGCCGCGCCATGAGCAGCGCCGTCGCCGCCCGCCGCCGCGTGCTGAAGGCGCTCGCCGCGGCGCCCTTCGCGCTATCGGCACCGCGCTTCGCCCGCGCCGCGGGAGGCGAGCGCCTCTTCGTCATGGTGTATCTCTACGGCGGCAATGACGGCTACAACACCTGGGTGCCGTACTCGAATCCCGAGTACTACCGCGTGCGCCCGAACATTGCGATTGCGCGCGACACGGTGATCAGGATCAGCGAAGACCACGGCTTTCATCCGTCGCTCGCGGCGCTCATGCCCGCGTGGAACGCGCGCGAGGTCGCGCTGGTGCAGGGCGTGGGCTACGCGGAGGTCACGCAGCAGCATTACCGCGACGCGGAGACCGCGTTCACGGCCTGCGAGGGACGCGAATATTCGACCGACGGCTGGGTGACGCGGGCGCTCTCGTCGCATCCTGCGCCGCCAGCCTCGCTTGCCGACGCGATCGCCTTCGGGCTGCTCGACGTTCGCGAGGCCGACCCGATGGGGCCGTTCCGCGGCGACAAGCTGGGCGTGGTGCAAGTGCACTACGCCAATGACCTGCTGCAGCTGCGCCGCCTCGGCGCCTGCGCGATCGAGGCGAACACACGCGGCCGCGAACGAGTGTCGCGGGGGGCCAAGCCGATCGCGCCCGTGGCGCTGAAGACGCGTTTTCCCGACGATCCCTTCGGCGAGTCGATGCGCGCCACGGTCGAGCTCGCCGCGCTCGATCGCGCGCTACCGGTGATCCACGTCTCGCTCAACGGGCTCGACGGTGACAAGCACCACTCCGTCGATTGCCATTGGGACCAGGCGAAGTATCACGGCGACGCCCTGCGTCGCCTCGCCGGTGGGCTCGCCGCGCTGCGCGAGGGCCTCGTCGAGATCGGCCGTTGGGACGAGACGCTGGTCGCGACCTACGACGAGTTCGGGCGCTGCCCGACCGAGAACGAGGACCGCGGCACGCACCACGGCCTCGCGACGACGCACTTCGTCCTTGGCGGCCGCGTCAAGGGCGGCTTCATCGGCGAAGCTCCTCGAGTGCGCGCGATGTTCCCGCGAATCGGCGGGCCCGCGCCGGTCATCGACACGCGCCGGCTGTGGGCGAGCGTGATCGATCGGTGGTGGGGTGGCGACAGCGCGCGCGTCTTCAGCGCGCGGCACGCGCCGCTCGACCTGCTGCGCGCCTGACTACTTCTTGAGGGCGAGCAGGACGACGCCCGCGACGATGGCGCCCAGTCCTGCCCAGACCGGAACGTTGACCTGCTCCTTCTCCTGGACCGTGAGCTTGAGCGGGCCGATCTCCGCCTTGTGGGTTTCCTTGGTGTAGCTGAAGCCGCCATAGGCGAGCGCAAGGCCACCGGCGACGATGAGGATGATGCCGACGATCTTGATCGGGCTCATGGGCTGCTCCTTGAAACCTGCGGGAAGGGTCGCCATCTAAGACACTGCCGTATACTGTTTGTTGCCGGACCCGATTACAAGGGGGCGACCCGGTTTCGACGTGGGCACTGAAGCAGCGCAGGGCATGCCGAGGGGTGGAGCACCTCGTAAATCCAACCGCAAATCAATCTAGTTGCGAACGACGACAACTACGCTCTGGCCGCCTAATACCGGCCGGACTCTGCTCCGGGGTTGCTCATGGCCCCGGGCGGTGCTGTAAGGCCGCACGCAGAGTCATATTCATGAGATCGCGGTGAGCGGGGCCACTTCGCTCATCGCTAAAACCAAGGTGGCTCAGCGTCGTCCAGCTCGCCGGTCTGCGGGACGGCGGTTAAACCAAATGGCCTGGCTACGCATGTAGAACTGCATGTGGACGGCTTGCGGACGGGGGTTCGATTCCCCCCGCCTCCACCAACCACGGAAAATGCCATCCGCGCGGATGGCATTTTCTTTAGGAAAGAAGTCAGGATGATCGCGCCATGAGCGCCAAAGGCGGGCTGCGACAGGGGATGGACCGGCTAGTGGTCAGCGGCCGGCGCGTCTTCGGCTGGGGATGGGCGGCGCACCCCGAACACGCGGTGAAGTCGGTGCACCTGCGCGTCGCGGGCGAGGCCTGGGAGCGGCGGCTCGCGGGCGGCGGCGGGCTCTCGCGGCACGACGTCGAGGAGGCGAATCCGGAGCTCGTAAACGCCGGCTCGTCGGGTTTCGTCGTGACGGGCTTCGTTCCCGGCGTGCCGGCGAAGGTGTGGCTCGAGCTCGAGCTCGACGACGGCACCCGCACCGAAGTCGACGTAACGCAAGTCGCCGAGAATCGCCACGAGCGGCACAGCAAGCTGCGCCTCCTCTCGTGGGTCTCGCAGGCGGTGTGGCGGCGCCTGAAGCGCGGCGACATCGCGGGCATCGTGCGGCGCGCGAAGGCGCAGCACTACGCCGCGCCGTCGCTCGACGACATGAACACCCTCGGGGAATTGCTCGCCGTCCTCGGGCAGTGCGGCGACGTGTGCCTGATGTTCGACCACAACATGGGCGGCGGCTCGAATCAGTATCGCCGCAACATGATCGCCGACCGATTGGCCCAGGGCGAAGCGGTCCTGCTGTGCACCTACAACCTGCCTTTGCTCGAATATCGGCTGCACCTCTTCCGAACGGGCGGGGCGGAGCAGGTGTTCCGCATTTCGAGCTTCCTTTTCCTCGAGCGCATTCTCGAGCAGGTCCCGGTGGTGGAGCTGTTCGTGAACAGCACGGTGTCCTTCGACGAACCGCTCGTATTCGCCGAGTGGGTGGCGCGAATGCGCGCCGAGCATCCAGCGGCGCGCCTCACCGTGACCGCGCACGACTTCTTCGCCGTGTGCCCGTCGTTCGTGCTGCTCAACGCCGACGGGCGCTACTGCGGCATCCCAGAGCTATCCGAGTGCGCCGCGTGCCTGAAGCGCCACGAGGCGAGCTACGTCGCGCTCTCCCCGCAGACCGAGATCGGACCGTGGCGGGCGCTCTGGGGACGCTGCCTCGAGGCCGCCGACGAGATCCGCTGCTTCTCCGACTCGACGCGCCAGCTTCTCGCCCGGGCCTATCCCGCGCTGCCCGCGGCGCGCTTCACCGTCATCCCGCACAAGCTGGACTTCCATCCGGTGCGCGTGCCCAAGCTGGAACACGCCGCGCCGTTGGTGATCGGCATCGTGGGCGAGATCACCGTGCAGAAAGGCGCGCTGGTCGTGCGCGACATCGTCGAGCGCGTCGAACGCGACCATCCGGGCGTTCGCGTCGTGGTTCTGGGCACGCTCGAGGTCCCGCTGCGCTCCGAGAGGCTGAAGGTCACGGGGACTTACCGCAGGCAGGACTTGGTAAGATTGATCGAAGCCCATGGCATCAACATGTTCCTGTTTCCCTCGATCTGGCCGGAGACCTTCTCCTACGTGGTCGCGGAGCTGATCCTGCTCGGCGTTCCGGTCGTCGCCTTCGACCTCGGTGCGCCCGCCGAGCGGCTGCGCGGCTATGCCAACGGGCGGCTCTGCAAGACGATCGACGCCGCGACGGCACTGGAAACGCTGGTGGGGTTCCATCGCAGCCTCGCGGGAGAAGAGGCCTCGGCGGCCTGAGGGCGCGCCGGGCTTCGCCTCATGGCCGAACGACTGCACGTCTTCACCAGCGCGGCGGTGAACTACCTGCCGAAGGTGCGCGCGCTGTGCCGCTCGGTCCGCAAGTACCATCCCGAAGCCGTGATCACCCTCGCGCTCGCCGACGAGCGCCCGGCGTGGCTCACCACCGAAGGCGAGCCCTTCGACCATGTCGTCGATGTCTCCCAGCTCGACATCCCGAACTGGCGCGCCTGGACCTTCTTCCACAACATCGTCGAGCTGTCGACGGCGATCAAGCCGTTCGCGCTCAAGCATCTCTTCAAGCAGCCCGACTGCGGCACTGTCCTGTACCTCGATCCGGACATCGTGGTGTTCTCGCGCCTCGACGACATGCTCGAGACGCTCGGGCGGTCGAACGTGGTGCTCACGCCGCACCAGACCAAGCCCGAGCTCACGCAGGAAGCGGTCCTCGACAACGAGGTGACGAGCCTCAGGGTGGGCGTGTTCAACCTCGGGTTCATCGGCGTGCGCAACACGCCCGAGGGCCGACGCTTCGCCGACTGGTGGTCGCTCAGGACCTACCACTTCTGCCGCGCGGAAATCCATCACGGCCTCTTCACCGACCAGAAGTGGATCAACTTCGCGCCGATCTTCTTCGAGGGTGTCACCATCGTCAACACGTCGCGCTTCAACGTGGCCACCTGGAACCTCACCACGCGTAGGCTCACTGGCGATACCGTGCGGGGATTCGCGGTCGACGGCCAGCCGCTCGGCTTCTATCACTTCACCGGATTCGACAGCGGAGCGCACAGGGTGATGGCGGTGAAGAACGCGCGCGGCAACGAGTCGGTCCAGGAGCTCATCACCTGGTATGAGCGCGAGACGGCGCCGGTGCGCGGCGACGCCGTGAACAAGTGGCCGTGGGCATTCGGCCAGTTCTCCGACGGCACGCCGGTGCTGGCCCATTACCGCTGGATGTATCGCGAGGCCCTCGACCTGCAGCGCGCATTTCCCAATCCCTACGCGACCGGGACGGAACAGATGTCCTTCCTCGACTGGAGCCGAAGCGAGGGGCGCGTGCGCTTCCCCTGGCTCTTCAGCAAGGACGGGGGCTCGGCAGCCTTCGCCCCCGCCCCCGCGCATTCGGGCATCTCGCCGATGATGGCGGTGAAGCTGTTCCTGCTGATGTTCACCCCCAAGACCGGCAAGTCGCTGCGGCAGCGCTTGGTGCGCATGCTGCGGCGCGAGGGCCTGGCCGGAATCGCGCGGCGCCTGCGCGGTCATACCGGCTAGAGGCGCGCGTGATCGACGTCGTCATTCCGGTCTACAAGGGGCTCGAGGCGACGCGGCGCTGCCTCGAGAGCGTGCTCGCCAACGCCCAGGCGACGCCGATGGAGGTCGTCGTGATCGACGACGCCACGCCGGAGCGGGACATCGCGGAATACCTGGACCGGCTCGCGCGCGAGGGACGCATCACGCTCGAGCGCAACGCGACCAATCAAGGCTTCGTGAGGTCGGTGAACCGCGGCATGCTGCTGCATCTCGACCGCGACGTAGTGCTCCTCAACAGCGACACGGAAGTCGCCAACGACTGGCTCGATCGCCTGCACGGGGCCTCGCGCAGCGCCGCCAATGTGGCGACGGTCACGCCGTTCTCCAACAACGCCACCATCTGCTCCTATCCGTTCGAGGGATGGGATGGCGGCGTGCCGGGCGGCCTCGGCCTCGCGCGCCTCGACCGCCTCTTCGCAGCCACCAACGCCGGGAAGACGGTCGACCTGCCAACCGCAGTGGGGTTCTGCATGTACATCCGCCGCGACAGCCTCGTGAAGCTCGGCCTCTTCGACGCCGAGCGCTTCGGACGCGGCTACGGCGAGGAAAACGACTTCTGCATGCGCGCCGGCAAGGCCGGATGGCGCAACCTCCTCGCGGGCGACGTGTTCATCTTCCACGAGGGCTCGGTGAGCTTTTCGGACGAGCGCGCCGCGCTCTCGCAAGCCGCCGCAAAGGCGCTCTTCGAGGTCCACCCCGACTATCCCCAGGTGGTGCACGAGTTCCTGGTGCGCGACCCCCCGCTCGATCTGCGCGCCGCGATCGACAATGCCCGCGTGGCGCAGGATTCCGGCGAAATCGCGCACGTGCTCGCCGAGCGCGCCGACGAGCGCGCGAAGATCATGGGAGGCCTGTGGCACATCGAGCAGCTCGCCGCCCAGCGCGACGCCGAGCGCGACTCGAAGATCGGCCAGCTGAACCGCGGCCTCGTCCACGCGACGGCGTTGATCACGGAGCGCGACCGCATCATCGCCGATCGCGATCGCTTCATCGCCGAGCACGCAGGCACCTTCCGTCTGGCGATGGAGGATATGGCGAAGCTTCGGGCAGGGCTAAGCTACGCCGAGTCGCTCGCCTTCGAGCGCGAGCGCGAGCTCGCAAGGATCCACTCCTCCTGGTGGTGGCGGTGGATGACGTTCGTCAAGGTCCATCTCCAGCCCTCGGCCTCGAAGAAGAGGGGTGCTTCCTGACGACCGAGGCTCCCGCGGCGCTCGAGCGGCTGCTGCGCTCGGCGCTGCCAAGCATCCTCTTCGTGGGCCACGCCTTCGGCGGCGGCGTCGGGCGTCATATGGACGAGCTGGCAGCGGCGCTCGCGAACGACGCCGAGATCCTGCTCCTCCAGCCTCACCTGAAATCGTTCCTGGTGTTGCGCTGGCTGCGCCGCGGCGAGGAGTTCTCGCTGCGGTTTCGCGCGGCCGACGAATGGGACCGTATGGCCGAGCTGCTGCGCTCGCTTGGCATCGACCGCGTCCATGTCCATCACGTCCACGGACTGCCGCAGGCGCTCCTCGAGTTGCCGCGGCGACTCGGATGCGCGCACGACGTGACGCTGCACGATTATTTTCCAATCTGCCCGGCGTATCACCTCACAGACGCGAACGCTCGCTTCTGCGGCGGCGAGCCGCGATGCCAGCGCTGCTGCGACGCGGGCCCCGCGCAATGGCCGCTTTCGATAGACGAGTGGCGCGCCGCTTTCGGAGCTTTCCTCGCGGCGGCCGAGCGCATCATCGCGCCCTCCGAAGACTGTGCCGAACGGTTGCGGCGGCACATCCCGTCCCTGTCTCCCCTCGTGTGGCCACATCCCAAGGCGGAGCACGCCGTTGCCGCGGCACCCGTGCGCGTACTCGTTCCCGGCGCTATCTCGCCCGCCAAGGGCCTCGACGTCCTCGAGGCGTGCGCGCGCGACGCCGGCGCGCGCAGCCTGCCACTGCATTTTCGCGTCCTCGGCTATCTCGCCCGGACGCTGCCGACCTGGCCCGAGCTGCCGTTCACGCTGAGCGGTGAGTATCGCGACGGCACGTTGCCGCAGCTGCTGGCGCTCGAGCGCGGCGATGTCGTCTTCTTTCCCGCACAGTGCCCGGAGACCTTTTCTTACACGCTTTCGGACGCACTCGATACGGCGCTGCCGATCGTCGCCACCGACCTCGGAGCTCTGCCCGAGCGGCTGGCCCACCGCGCGAACGCGCGCGTGGTTCACTGGGATGCGCCCGCCGCAGAGATCAACGCCGCGTTGCTGGCCGCGGCCGAGCCGCGCGCCGCGGGCACGCCATCGAAGCCTCCCGGCATGACTTTCGAACGCTACTGCGGGCTCTACCTCGAGGGCGTGCGCGCCGCAGGTCCGCGGGCGACGAACGCGCCAATGCCAAGCATCGAACCGCATTGGCTGGAGCCCGCCCACGAGCCCATGCCGCAATGGACGCTCGCAGAGGCCTTCGAGGATGCGATCGGCTGCGGCCGTGCCCGCTCGCTCGAGGAGCTGCGCCAGCGCACGCGCGAAGCCGATGTCCGGCTCGCCTGCCTTGCCGACGAGCTCGCGGGGATGCGCGGCGTACTCGCCCAGGGCGAGATCGAGCTCGCGCGGCGCGTGGCCGAGCTCACCGACGAAGCCAAGCGCGCCGAGCTCATGGCCGCGCGCACCGTAGAGGAACTGGCGAGGACCTTCGAGCGGAGCACCTCGTGGCGCCTCACCGCGCCGCTGCGCGCCTTCAAGCGCTGGTGGGGACGCCACGGGTGAACGCGGCCGTCGACGTCATCGTACCGGTCTATCGCGGCGAGCTGGAGACGCGTGCTTGCCTTGAGAGCGTTCTCGCGGCCTCGACCAACACGTCGCGCGAGGTAGTCGTCGTCGACGATGCGAGTCCGGAGCCAACGATCCGCGCGTGGCTGCGCGAGCTCGCCTCTAACGGCCTCGTGACACTCATCGCGCACCCTTCCAATCGCGGCTTCGTCGCGTCGGTGAACGAAGGAATGGCGCTGCATCCCGACCGCGACGTCGTGCTGCTCAACAGCGACACCGAGGTCGCTCCCGGATGGCTCGACCGCCTCGCCGGGCACGCGCGCGGCGACCCGTCGATCGGCACTACCACGCCGTTTTCCAACAACGCGACGATCTGCAGCTATCCCCACCCGCACGTGGACAATCCATTGCCACCAGGCGAGACCACGGCGACGCTCGACCAGGCGTTCGCAAGCGCCAACCCGCGGCTTTGTGCTGATATCCCCACTGCCGTGGGGTTCTGCATGTTCATCTCGCGCCGCTGCCTCGACGCCACCGGGCCGTTCGACGAAGCGCGCTATGGCGCGGGCTACGGCGAGGAAGTGGACTTCTGCATGCGCGCGGCGCGCGCGGGCTTTCGCAATGTCTGCGCGGGCGACGTCTTCGTGCGCCACGTGGGCGAGGTCTCGTTCCAGGGCGCCGGCGAGGAACGGCGCGAACGCGCGCAGGCGATCGTCGACGAGCTTTATCCCGAGTTCAAGACCCGCCTCTACCGCCACCTCGCGCAGGATCCGCTCAAGCCCATGCGCCGGAGGGTCGACGCCGTGCTGCTCCGGGGCGCCCCGGGCGCGCTCGCGGGCTTGCGCGCCGCGGCACGCAGGCTGTGGGGAAAAAGGTAGGCGCCGTGTATCATTCCCGGGAACCGGCTGGCCCATCTCCTACGCGAACAAGGCCGTGAAGAAAATCAGGTTCCCGCAGATCAGCGCCAACACCTGGATTCGCATCGCCGCGGGGCTCGCGGTGGTCGCCGGCTTCCTCGTGAACGAGGCCGAGTGGTACCAGTCCCGCTTCATCCAGCAGATGGAGCTCTGGGCCTACGACACGCGCTTGCGGCTCTTCATGCCGAAGACGCTCGACCCGCGAGTCGTGATCCTCGACATCGACGAGAAAAGCCTCAATGCCGAGGGCCGCTGGCCATGGAGCCGCGACAAGCTCGCGCTGATGATCCGGCAGCTCTTCGACAAGTACAAGATTCGCGTCGTGGGGTTCGACGTCGCGTTCCCCGAGACCGACCCGAGCTCCGGCCTCGCGAGCCTCGACGCGATGGCGAAGGGCGAGCTCAAGGACGACGCGGCGTTCCAGGGCGTCTTCGCAGCCAAGCGCCCCTCGCTCGACTACGACCGCATCTTCGCCGAAGAGATCGGGAAGCATCCCGTCGTGCTGGGGTTCTTCCTCGGCGGCAAGACGGACAAGTCGGGGATACTGCCCCTGCCGGTCTTCGGCGCGGACGCCTTCGGCAAGTGGGACGTCCCGCACCACCTCGCCATCGGCTATAGCGGCAACATCGAGCTGCTGCAGAAGCAGGCGACCGCGGCAGGCCACCTCTATCCGGCGCTCGACTTCGACGGCGTCTCGCGTCGGGTACCGATCTTCATGCGCTACGGCGAAGGCTACTACCAGGCGCTTTCGTATTCGGTGGTGCAAACCTATCTCGGCAACCCGCCGGTGAAGATCAACGTGCTGCCGCCGAAGGTCGGCAACCTGGCGCTCGTGCCGTGGACGCAAGTGGGGGAGCTGCGCGTCCCGCTCGACGAGCGCCTGAGCGCGCTCATTCCCTACCGCGGCGGGACCGGCGCCTACCGCTACGTCGCCGCCACCGACGTGATCCGCGGCACGCTTCCGGTCGACGAGCTCAAGGACAAGATCGTGATCGTCGGCACCTCGGCGCAGGGCCTGCTCGACCTGCGCTCGACGCCGGTGCGCGAAGATTTCCCGGGCGTCGAGATCCACGCGAACCTGGTGAGCGGATTCCTCGACCAGAGCATCATGCATCGGCCGGCGGAGGTGCTCGCCATTTCCGTGCTCACGGTGCTGCTCGTGGGACTCCCGTTCGCGATCCTGCTGCCGCGGCTCTCGGCGCTCACCTCGACCGCCGCGATGGCGATCGTGATGGTCCTGCTGGCGGGCGTGAACCTCTACGCCTGGAGACAGCACCACTTCGTGCTCAACATCTCCGCCCCGCTGATGATGCTCGCGCTGCTCTACCTCCTCAACATGGCGTGGGGCTTCTTCATGGAGACGCGCTCGAGGAGGCTCATCACCGGGCTCTTCGGCACCTACGTCCCGAAGGAGCTGGTCGCCGAGATGTCGAAGAACCCGGAGGTGTACTCGATGCGCGGCGAGAGCCGCGACATGACCGTGCTCTTCTCGGACGTGCGCGACTTCACCTCGATCTCCGAAGGTCTCTCCGCCGAAGGCCTCAAGGACCTGATGAACGCCTACCTCACCGAGATGACCGAGGTGATCCAGCAGATGCGCGGCACGATCGACAAGTACATCGGCGACGCGATCATGGCATTCTGGGGCGCGCCGCTCGGCGATTCCGACCATGCGCTGCACGGCGTCGAGTCCGCGCTCATGATGCAGAAGAAGGTCCGGGGCCTCGACAACGCCTTCGTGCAGCGTGGCTGGCCGATCCTGCACGTGGGCGTCGGCCTCAACTGCGGCGACATGAGCGTGGGCGACATGGGATCGAAGTTCCGCCGCGCCTACACGGTGATGGGCGACACGGTGAACCTCGGCTCGCGCCTCGAGGCTCTCACCAAGGAGTACGGCATCGGCATCCTCGTGTCGGAGAGCATCGTGAAGGCCGCGCAGGGCATCGTCTACCGCGAGATCGACAAGGTCGTCGTCAAGGGGCGCACCGAGGGTGTGGCGATCTTCGAGCCGATCGGCAAGGTCGGGGAGGTGACCGACACCCACCTGAAAGAGATCGACCGCTTCCACAAGGCGCTCGAGAACTACCGCAAGCAGCGTTGGGACGAGGCGCAAAGACTGCTGAAGGACGCGCTCGCGGCCGAACCCGACGTCAAGCTCTACAAGGTGTTCCTCAAACGCATCGAACACTTCCGCGCCAATCCCCCGGGCCCGGCCTGGAACGGCACTTGGATCTTCACGACCAAGTAGTCGATCAGGTCACCCACCCGTTCGGCGAGCGCATCCCCCAGCCCGGCGAGGCGATTCCCGTGGCCGAGGGCGTGTGGTGGATCCGCATGCCGCTGCCGTTCGCGCTCGACCACATCAACCTCTGGATCCTCGCCGACGACGACGGCTTCACACTGGTCGACACCGGGTACGGCGTGCCGGCGACATGGGAGCTGTGGGAAAAACACTTCGCCGGTCTCATGGCCGGCAAGCCGGTGAAGAACGTCGTCGTCACGCACTACCACCCCGATCACGTCGGCAGCGCCGCATGGCTGGTCGAGCGCACCCGCGCTGCCTTCTGGATGACCAACGCCGAGTACCTGTCGGCCCACGCCGCGCTAAACGACGTCGCCGGCTTCGATAGCGACAACACGCTCGCGCTCTTCATCCGCAACGGCCTGCCCCCTCCTCCGCCACCGGCCTCGCCGCGCAAGGGCGGGCGCTATGTCCGTGGCGTTCCGTCAGTGCCGACGAACTATCGGCGCATGATGCACGGCGACAAGCTCTCGATCGGCGGCCACGACTGGGAAGTGATCACCGTGTTCGGCCACGCGCCGGAGCACGCCGCCCTGTGGTGCGCCTCGCGCAACATCCTCATCTCCGGCGACCAGGTCCTGCCGCGCATCACCACCAACGTGGGCGTCTGGGGCAACCAGCCCGAGGCGAATCCGCTCAAGCTCTTCCTCGACTCGCTCGGCCGTTTCTCGCACCTGCCGGCCGATGCCCTCGTGCTGCCGTCGCACGACCGCGTCTTCCGTGGCGTGCACAAGCGCATCGCCGAGCTGCACGATCACCACGACCAGCGCCTCGGGCGCCTGCTCGAGGGCTGCGCGCAGCCGCTCACCGCATTCGAGGCCCTGCCGCTCCTCTTCAAGCGCAAGCTCGACGACCACCAGATGGCCTTCGCGATGGGCGAGGCGATCGCGCACCTGCATTTCCTCGAAGCGCAGCGAAAAGCAACCCGCGAGATCGATGCGGGCGGCGTCGTCCGATTCAGGCGCGCGTAGGCGCGGGGAAGGACGCCGACGTTCGGGTGACCGACCCGGACGCCGTCGCTTGCTGCTCCGGTGCCCTCGCTTCCCACGAATGACCGGGACCGCAAAACTGCGCGCCGGAGTCGAATCCCCCATGAAAGACGCAGCGCGGCCGAGCCCGCGTTTTGCGGAGGAAGCCTCCGGTCACTCGCGGGTCAGCTCGGCGCCTCTACGGTCGCCCGAACGTCGGCGTCCTTCCCCGCGCCCACGGGCACCCCGCATCGACGATCTCCGCATTGCAGTGAACAATAGACGTTGCGGGCCCGGCAACGCGATCCACCCCTAGGGAACCGGAGGAACCAGCGACGGCGTCCGGCTCGGTCTCACGAACTTTCGAGGGCCTTCGCTGCGCGTCTCCTAGGAGCGACAGCGGAACCTCGGACATAACTCGCTATTCCAAGCGGTTTCCGGACTGCGGTCAACCGGGGCATGCGATCAGGCGTTCGCCGAGCATGGCCGAGTTCCGCGCGCGCAGCATGCGAAACATTTTCCGATACCTGGCAGCGTTTGGAAGCGCGTCGGTCCTCGCCCTGCTCGCGGCCTGCGGCGGCGGATCGCCCTCCCCCGGGAATCCCTCCTCCGGGGATGTGACTGGCCAACCGCCGACGCTCGCACTGCTGGCGGGCGCAGCGCCTGGCGGTCCGGGAAACGTCGATGGGCCCGGGGTCTTCGCTCGATTCAATAGGTTGCTCGGAATCACGGTCGACGGCACGGGCTCGGTCTACGTCTCGGACTCCGGCAGCTACACGATTCGGAAAATCGGCGCGGACGGCACAGTCAGCACATGGGCGGGAGCGTTCAACCAGGCGGGGTTCAGCGACGGACAGGGCTCGGCGGCGCGATTCGGGGGGTTTGCGTTCCCGCAGGAAATCGCGGGTCTCGCCGCGGATTCCGCGGGCAACATCTACGTAGCGGACGCCGGAAACCACAGTATTCGCAAGATCTCCCCAGCGGGCTCGGTGATCACGCTTGCCGGCGATGGTCAGCCGGGAAACATCGACGGAGTGGGACGCGCGGCGAGATTCAATCGTCCTTTCGGCGTCGCGGTCGACCGCGCCGGCAACGTCTACGTCGCCGACCTGGGGAATATCACGGTCCGCAAGATCTCCCCGGGGGGCTCGGTCAGCACGATCGCGGGAACCGCAGGGCAAACAGGCTCGGTTGACGGTCCCGCCGCACAGGCCTTGTTCGGGGGAATCGGCGCCATAGCCGTCGACAGCACTGGCAACGTCTATGTCACCGATTCGGGCAACAGCACCGTGCGCAAGATCACGCAGGACGGCGTCGTCAGCACGGTCGCGGGCGCGTCCGGGGTCAGAGGCAGCGCGGATGGAGCAGGCGCGGGCGCGTCCTTCTTCGCATTATCCGGAATCACGATCGACCCGTCTGACAACGTCTATGTCACCGACAACGACACTGTCAGGAAGATCGCGCCTGGTGGCGTTGTCACCACGATTGCCGGCTCCCCGGGCATGTCCGGGGCGGGCGACGGCGAGGGCTCGGTGGCTCGCTTCAACGGCCCCTTCCATCTTGCGGCTGGAGCCTCCACGATCTTTGTGGCCGATACGCAGAACAATTCAGTGCGAACGGTGACGCCCACAGGAAAGGTCGCAACGCTTGCGGGGGCGTCATACCTGCAGGGGGCAGGGTATGCCGATGGGGTGGGTTCCGAAGCCCGGTTCTCGGGCATTTCCGGCGTGACCGTGGACCGCGCGGCCAACGCCTATGTGGTCGAGGGAGCCCCGAGCTCGAACCACACTATCCGCAAGATCACCCCGGCCGGCGTGGTCACGACGCTCGCGTCGTATGGAGCCAACATTCTTCTCAATCTCAATGGCGTCGCAATCGACGACGCGGGGACCCTGTACGTGGGCTATACGAATTTCTGCGGCCTGACAGACCACTTCTGCGTGCGCCGAGGCCAGATCCACCGCATCGATGCCGCCGGCGCGAGAAGCACGGTGGACGTCATCACGAGCAGCGACGGCTCGGGAACGGAACTAGGCTTCGTAAACGACGTCGCGCGCGATCGCGCTGGGAATCTGTACATCGTCGAGGAGTCCAGCGGCATTCGCCGGTTGAGCCCTGGTGGTGACTTGACCATGCTGGCGCCAACCAGCGCAATCGGCAATGCCGTGGCCCTGACCGTCGATGATGCCGGCAACGTCTACGTAGTGGCCGGTAGCCTATCCGGATCCACGATACGCAAAGTGGACTCCGCGGGAATGGCGACCACCATTGTCGCACCAGGGACTTCCAGTGGAAATGCGGCAAGGCTCGGGAGTCCGCGCGGCGTCGCGGTCGATTCGCAGGGCAACCTTTATGTATCGGACTCGACTCATGTCGTCCATAAGATCACGCCGTCCGGCTCGGCGTCGATCATCGCCGGCACGGAATTCGTGCAGGGATTCATTCCCGGTTCCCTGCCCGGCGTCCTCAATGTGCCGCGGGGCGTCGCGGTTCACGCGAACGATCTCTACATCACGATGGACACCGCCGTCGCGATCGTCCGCAACCGCCCCTGACTTGACCCGGCCCCTGACTTGACCCGCTCAGGCGAGCGACTTCATCGCGCTGGCGAGCCCGGCGATGGTGACGGGATACATCCGGTTCTCCATGAGCCGCTGCACGTTGAGGATCGATGTGGTCCACGTCCAGTGTTCCTCGGGCACGGGATTGAGCCACGCGGCGCGCGGCCAGGAGCGCAGCAGGCGTTGGAGCCAGTCGCGGCCGGGCTCGTCGTTCCAGTGCTCGACGCTGCCGCCCTTCTCCTCGAGCTCGTACGGGCTCATCGACGCGTCGCCGACGAAGATCAGCTTGTAGTCGTGGCCGTACTTGCGCATCACCTCGACCGTGGGGATGCGGTCCTGGCGGCGGCGGTTGTCCTTCCACACGCTCTCGTAGACGCAGTTGTGGAAGTAGAAGTGTTCGAGATTCTTGAATTCGGTGCGCGCCGCCGAAAAGAGCTCCTCCACCTGCTGGATGTGATCGTCCATCGAACCGCCGACGTCGAGAAAGAGCAGCACCTTCACCGCGTTGTGCGGCAGCGCGATCATCCTGAGATCCAGCCAGCCCGCGTTCTTCGCCGTCGAACGTATGGTGCCGTCCATGTCGAGGATCTCGGGGGCGCCTTCGCGAGCAAAACGCCGTAGCCGCCTGAGCGCCATCTTCACGTTTCGAACCCCGAGCTCACGATCAGTGTCGTAGTCGCGAAACTCGCGCTTGTCCCACACCTTCACCGCGCGCCGGTTGCGCCCGGTCCCCTGGCCGATGCGAATGCCCTCGGGGTTGTAGCCGTGCGCGCCGAAGGGCGACGTGCCAGCGGTCCCGATCCACTTCGAGCCGCCCTGGTGGCGCGCCTTCTGCTCGGCGAGGCGTTGCTGGAGAGTCTCGAGCAGTTTTTCCCAGCCGCCGAGCGCCTCGACCTTCGCCTTCTCCTCTTCCGTGAGCCAGCGCTCGGCGAGCTTCTTCAGCCACTCCGCCGGAATCGCCGTGACCATGTCGTCGGGGATCGCATCGACGCCCTTGAAGTAGGCGGCGAAGGCGAGATCGAAGCGGTCGAAGTAGGCCTCGTCCTTGACGAGGCACAGGCGGGCCAGCGTGTAGAAGTCGTCCACGCAGGAATTCCTTGGGGCTCGCGGGAACGCCCGCCTTGCGGACGGTGAGGAAGAAGTCGTACAGCACCGCGCGAAGCTAGACGACCGGCTCGAAGAGCGCCTTGAGACGGTTGAGCGCGTCGCCCCAGAAGGCCTTCTGCTTCATCACTGCCGCCGTGTCCTTGAGCTTGCCGTGCTCGACCTGCACCACGCTCTTCGCCGGCCCCTTGGCGAAGAAACCGACGTCCACGTTCGTGTCGCCCGCGGTCCAGGTGATGCGGATCGACTTTCCGTCGGTGGAGCGGCGGATCTCGATCGGCGCCTCGAGCCAGCGTGCGCGCAGTGCCGGATCGATCCACGCGCCGTAAAGGCGGTCGACGCTGGCGGCGACGGTCTTGGAGGCGTTGGCGGCGAAGCCATTCGCCTTCTGGTGCACCGCCCGCAGCCCGCGGGCCTGTTCGTAGCCCACGGTCACCATCTGGCTCCACCAGTCGGGAACGTCGAACTTGCGGCTCAGGAGGAGCGCGATCTCCTTGTGGGGCATCGTCCTGGCGCCCGCGCGGTCGAGGACCTTGAGCCACTCGTCCCAGGCGCGGCCAGTCGCGCGTGCCACCGCCTCGCTGCCAACGCCCGCGAAGCGCATGACCTTCGCCGAGGACGCGGTTCGCGCCGCGCGGCTCTTGGGCGCCATCTTGGGCTTGCGCGCCAGGGCCTTGCGAACTGCGGGCTTGCGCACTGTGTGTTTGCGCACCGTGGGCTTGCGCTTCGTCGTGGCCATCCCTACCTCCCGCGCCGTTGCAGGAACACGAGCTGCTCGAAAAGATGCACATCCTGCTCGTTCTTGAGGAGCGCGCCGTAAAGCGGCGGTATCGACGCCTGATGCCCCGGGGTACGAAGCGCTTCGGGCGGGATGTCCTCGGCGAGCAGCAGCTTCAGCCAGTCCAGGAGCTCGGAGGTCGAGGGCTTCTTCTTGAGCCCCGGCATCTCGCGAATCTCGAAGAACACCTCGAGCGCGGCCTGCAGCAGGCGCTTCTTGATGTCCTTGAAGTGCACGTCGACGATCGCCTGCATCGTCTCCTGGTCCGGAAAGCGGATGTAGTGGAAGAAGCAGCGGCGCAGGAACGCATCCGGCAGCTCCTTCTCGTTGTTCGAGGTGATGAAGATGATCGGGCGGTGGCGGGCGGCGACCGTCTGGCGCGTCTCGTAGACGTAGAACTCCATGCGGTCGAGCTCGCGCAGCAGGTCGTTGGGGAACTCGATGTCGGCCTTGTCGATCTCGTCGACCAGCACCACCGCCTGCTCGGGCGACTCAAACGCCTGCCACAGCACGCCCTTCAATATGTAGTTGGCGATGTCGCCCACGCGCTCGTTGCCGAGCTGGGAATCGCGCAGCCGCGACACGGCGTCGTATTCGTAGAGCCCTTGCTGCGCCTTGGTGGTCGACTTGATGTGCCACTGGAAGAGCGGCTTGCCCAGCGCGCGCGCGACCTCCTCGGCGAGCATCGTCTTGCCGGTGCCCGGTTCGCCCTTGATGAGGAGGGGGCGCTGCAGGGTGACCGCCGCATTCACCGCGAGCTTGAGATCGTCGTCGGCGACGTAGGTGTCGGTGCCGCGGAATTTCATCGCGAAATGATAACCCTTTTGGCGGCGCGGCCCGTTTACACTCCTGTCCACTTTCCCGGAGGTCCCCATGAAGAAGCTCCCGCTCGCCATCGCCATCGCATCCGCCCTGCCCGTCCTCTGCCCCGCCGAGACCGCGATCACCATCTATTCGAGCGCGCAGCCCGGCACGCTCAACCCGCAGACGTTCAAGAGCGGCGGCGAGGCGGGGACCGTCCCGGGCTACGCGCTGGTGAGGGAGGAGCGCGAATTCTCCCTCAAAGCGGGCCGGAACCTCGTGCGCGTGGGCGACGTGCCGGGCCTTATCGACCCGACCACTGTCGCATTCGCTTCCCTGAGCGATCCGCGGGGGACGCGCGTGGTCGAGCAGAACTTCGAGTTCGACCTCACCAGCACGGCGAAGCTGCTGTCGCGCTACCTCGACCGCGAGATCAGCGTCGAGCAGGTGCGCGGCCAGTCGACCGAGACGCTGAGTGGCACGCTCGTCGGCACCCAGGGCGGGCTCACGCTGCGCCAGGCCGACGGCAGCGTGCGCATCGTCAGCGGCTACTCGGGCGTGCGGCTGCCGACGCTCCCCGGCGGGCTCATCAGCAAGCCGACGCTGGTGTGGGACATCGACACCGCGACCGCCGGAGCCAACAAATCGCGCTTCTCCTATCAAACGGGCGGCATGACCTGGTGGACGGACTACAACCTCACCTACTCCGAGCCCCGCCCCGGCTCGTGCAAGGTGGACGTAGCGGCCTGGGTGACCATCGTGAACCAGTCGGGCGCGTCCTTCCCCGATTCGAAGCTGAAGCTCATCGCCGGCGACGTGCAGCGCGCGCAGCCGAAAGGCTATGGGGTGATGCAGGCTCCCGCGGCGGCGCGCATGGAAATGAAGTCGGCGGATGCCTTCCAGGAAAAGGCGTTCTTCGAATATCACCTCTACACGTTGGGGCGGCCGACTTCACTCGCCAACAACTCGACCAAACAGATCGAGTTGTTTCCCACCGCCCCCGGCGTGGGCTGCGAGAAGGTGCTCGTGTACCAGGGGCAAGCGGGGTATTTCCCCTACTACGGCTCGCCGATGGTGGACCGCAACTTCGGCGTGCAGTCGAACAAGAAGATCGACGTCTACCTGCGCGTGAAGAACTCGCAGGCCAACGGCCTCGGCGTGCCGCTGCCCGCGGGCAAGATCCGCGTTGCCAAGCTGGACGAGGCCGACAAGAGCCTCGAATTCATCGGCGAGGACCTCATCGACCACACCGCGCGCGACGAGACGGTGCAGATCAAGCTCGGCTCCGCGTTCGACGTGGTCGGCGAGCGCAAGCAAGTCGATTACCGCATCGACACCAGCGGCAAATGGATCGAGGAGGAGATCGAGGTCAAGGTGCGCAACCAGAAGCCCGACGAGGCGGTCGCGGTCGTCGTCAAGGAGAACCTCTACCGCTGGAGCAACTGGACGGTGCTTCGCAAGACGCACGAGTTCACCAAGGAGGACTCGCGCACGATCCACTTCCCGCTGCGCCTCGCGCCCAAGGGCGAGGCGACGGTGCGTTACACGGTGCGCTATACCTGGTAGATCAGGACTTTCTGATCACCGCGCAGGCGATGCGCGGGCCGGCGTTTCCGGTGGGCTGCGTCTTGAGGTCGTCGGGGTCGCGGTGGACGATGAGGCCGCGGCCCACGAGGTCGGCTGGGCCGCTTCCGACCGCGACCCCCTTCAGCTCGAACGACGCGTTGGCGTTGCCGTAGCCGTCCGCTTTCAGGCTCGGCATGTCGCCGGCATGGTGTTCCATGCCCTGCGAGCCATGCGAGTGTCCGCCGGGATTGAAATGGCCGCCGGTGCTCATGCCGTCGCCCGAGCCGCAGTCGCCCTTCTCGTGTACGTGGAATCCGTGCTCGGCATCGGGCTTGAGACCCGAGAGGTTGGCGTTGACGCGAACCACGTCGCCGGCCTGGGTGAAGGTCACGGTTCCCTTCGCCGTGTTGCCCTTGGTGGGCTCGAGGCTCGCGACCGCGGTGGGCCCGCTCATTCCCATCGAGGCGCATCCGCCAACCAGCGCCGACAAGACGGCGGCCATCAGCATCCTGTTCATGCGCGCGCCCTTTCCCCGGGTCACTTCTTGGCGTCTTTCTTGGCGTCCTTCTTCTCGTCGGCTTTCGCGGGCGCCGCCTTGCCGGGCGCGGCCGCGGGCGCAGGCGCCGCCGCCGCGACGACGGGGGTCGGCTTCGGAATCGGCTTGCCCGCCTTCTTCATGTTGCCCTGGTAGTTCTTGATCGCCTTGTCCTCGGCGGCGGCCTGGTCGGCCTTCGCCTTTTCAGCGGTGGCGGCGTCCTTCGCCTTCTTCTCCTCCGCGGCCGCCTTGGCCTTCTCGTCGGGCGGCGGCGGCGGCGGGATCTTGGCGAAAGCGCCGGATGCGGCGAGCGAGAGGACCAGCGTCACGATCGTGGCATGGATGCGCGTCATCGTCAGTCTCCGGTGGCCGGCTGCGCGCCCGCCATGATCTTCTCGGGGCGCTTGCCCTGCTTCACTTCCTCGTACCAGAGGGAGTGATGCTCCTTGGCCCACTCCTCGTCGACGTAGCCGTCGCGCATGCCGCGGTAGGCGCCTTCGGTGAAGATGCCCATGTAGGCATGGGCGAGCCCTCCGGCCATGAAGAGGACCGCCGCGACCACATGGATCACGTTGGACTCCTGCATGAGCTCGCGGGCCTGGTTCCAGTTCGGGAAGTCGAGGATGAGGCCGGTGACGGCGAGGATCGTGCCGAGGACCACCAGGCCGCCCCAGAACCAGGCTTTCTCCATCCCGTTGAAGCGCCCCGATGGCATCTCGTGGTCGGAAAACATCCCGCCGAAGCGCATGATCCAGCGGAAATCGTCGCCGTTGACCATGTTGTCCTTCACGTAGATCAAGAACGACACCACGATCGCGAAGATGAACAGCGGCCCGATGAAGTTGTGCAGGTTCTTGGAGATGATCGTGAGCCACGAAAAGCCGGTGTAGCCCAGCCACGGCAGCACCAGGTACTTGCCGAAGAACATCACGAGGCCCGAAAGCATCAGGAAGATGAAGCTCACGGCCATGGTCCAGTGCGCCGCGCGCTCTACGGCGTTGAATCGCTCGATCAAACGGCCCGTCGGCTTGCCGTGCAGCTTGAACGGCCCCTTGACCAGGTAGAGCAGCACAAGGACCGCGAGCACGCCTATCAGGATCCACCCGCCGGATTGGGTGAGCGTCCCGTTGCGGAACTCGCGCCATTCGCGCCCCGCGCCCTGGATGAGGCGATTGGTCTCGCGCCCGGGAATCGAGGCGTACTGCGGGCGCTCGCTCGTGGTATCCCACGAGGGTGGATTGTTCCAGCCCGGCACCATGGTCGAGCCCTTGGCCGGCGTGGGCGGCGACGATACCTTCGGGGCTTCGGTGGCGGGAGCCGCCGGCTTGTCGGGCACCGACTTCGTCGGCGCCGTGGTGGGCGGAGCCGGGGACGCCGGCGCTTGCGCGAGTGCCCCGAGTGGCAGCGCGAGGGCCGCGCCGAGCATCAGCGCGCCGCAGCGGCGCGCGAGGGATTGCAGCATGGACTCCTCCTGTTTATTTCTTGGCGTCGCCGGTGCGGAGATATTCGTTCTGGTAGTTCGCGCGCTCCGCCAGCGCCTGCTCGTACTTCTGCTTGTCTCCCTTGAAGCGATCGCCCGCGTAGGCCTTGGTGTCTTCCTTGCCGGCATAGGACTTCGGCGCGTCCTGCGGGATCTCGTGGCAAGCGCCGAGCGCGAAGGTGGCGGCCACCGCGAAGAGTAGGTTCCTCATGCCTTGGCCGCTCCGAGGTTGTCGGACACCTTGTCGCTGCCCTTGTAGGCCATCTTCCAGCCCCAGATCTCCTCGCCCTTCCCCCGCGTGACAACGCGGGTTTTGTAAATCTGCGCGATCACCGGCGCATCGCCGGCGAGGAGCGCCTTCGTGGAGCACATTTCCGCGCACGCCGGAAGCTTGCCTTCCGCGATGCGGTTGCGGCCGTATTTGCGGAACTCCTCGACCGAGTGGTTTTCCTCCGGGCCGCCGGCGCAGTAGGTGCACTTGTCCATCTTGCCGCGCAGGCCAAAGGCTCCGGCCTGCGGAAACTGCGGTGCGCCGAAGGGGCAGGCGTAAAAGCAGTACCCGCAACCGATGCACAGGTCCTTGTCGTGCAAGACGATCTGGTCCTCGGTGCGATAGAAGCAGTCGACCGGGCAGACCGCCATGCAGGGCGCGTCGGTGCAGTGCATGCAGGCCACGGAGATCGAGCGCTCGCCCGGAAGGCCGTCGTTCACCGTCACCAGCCGGCGGCGGTTCACGCCCCAGGGAACCTCGTGCTCGCTCTTGCACGCGGTGGTGCAGCCGTTGCACTCGATGCAGCGCTCGGCGTCGCAGATGAATTTCATTCTCGCCATGGTGGTCTCCTCAGGCCCGCTCGATGTTGCACAGCGTGGTCTTGGTCTCCTGCATCATCGTCACCGAGTCGTATCCGTACGTGGTGGCCGTGTTGACCGCCTCGCCGCGGACGATCGGCGCCGCGCCGTCGGGATACTTCTCGAGGAGGTCCTTGCCCTGCCACCAGCCGGCGAAGTGGAACGGGACGAAGCTCGTTCCCGGACCCACCCGCTCGGTGACCAGGGCTCGCACCTTGAGCTGCGCGCCCGTGGGCGTCTTCACCCATACCCAGTCCCAGTACTTGATGCCGCGATCCGCCGCGTCCTTGGTGTTGATCTCGACGAAGTTCTCCTGCTGCAGCTCAGCGAGCCAGGGGTTGGAGCGCGTCTCGTCGCCCCCGCCCTCGTACTCGACCAGGCGCCCGGACGTGAGCACGATCGGATACTTCTCGGCCACCTTGTCGGCGACCGCCTTCTGCTGCACGGTCTTGTAGAGCGTCGGCAGGCGCCAGAAGGCCTTCTTGTCGTCGTGGGTCGGGTACTTCGCGACCATGTCAGGGCGCGGGCTGTACAGGGGCTCGCGGTGCTGCGGCACGCCGTCGGGGAAGTTCCAGACCACCGCGCGCGCACGCGCGTTGCCCCAGAAGTGCACGTTGTGGTTCACCATGCACACGCGCTGGATGCCGCCCGAGAGGTCGGTCTTCCAGTTCTTGCCCTCGGCCGCCGCCTGCTCCTCGGGCGTGAGCTCGCTCCACCAGCCGAGCTTCTTCATGAGTACGTGGTCGAACTCGGGGAATCCGGTGGTGATGTCGGAGTCCTTCGAGTGCGAGCCGTCCGCGGCGAGAAGGCTCACGCCGTCCTTGGTGATGCCGAAGTTGGCGCGGAAACAGCCGCCGCCGTCCATCATCTTCAAATCGGTGCGATAGAGCACCGGCGAGCCCGGGTGCTTGATCTCCGGCTTGCCGTAGCACGGCCACGGCAACCCGTAGTAGTCGCCGTTGCAGTCGTACCCCGTCTCCTTGTCGATCGTGGACTTGGTGCAACGCAAGGTCTTCGGGTCGAACGCGGCCTGGTTGCGCATGTGCGCCTTGAGCCGCTCGGGCGATTGCCCGGTGTAGCCGATGGTCCAGTTGCCGGCGTTGATCTCCTTGGTCATGTCCTCGACCAACGGTTCGTCCCAGCCGGTCTTGTCCTTGACGAGCTTGATGTTCTTCACGAACTCGGGCGCGAAGCCGAGCTTCTTGGCGAACCTGTACATGATCGTGTGGTCGGGCTTCGACTCGAACAGGGGCTCGATCACCTTCTCGCGCCACTGGATCGAGCGGTTCGAGGCGGTGACGCTTCCCGAAGTCTCCATCTGCGTGGCCGCGGGCAGCAGGTACACGCCCTCCTTGCGGTCCGGCATCGCCGAGGACACCGTCGGGTATGGGTCGACGATCACCATCAGGTCGACCTTCTCCATCGCCTGCTTCATCTCCAGGCCGCGCGATTGCGAGTTCGGCGCGTGGCCCCAGAAGACGATCGCGCGCAGGTTCGAGTCCTGGTCGATGAGCTCGTTCTTCTCGAGCACGCCGTCGATCCAGCGCGACACCGTCATGCCGGGTTTCTCCATCATCGCCTTGCGGTTCGACTCGTTGGTGCCGAAGCGCGACTTCATCCATTCGTAGTCGACGCCCCAGACCTTGCACCAGTGCTTCCACGCGCCTTCGGCGATGCCGTAGTAGCCCGGCAGCGAGTCGGGGTTCGGGCCGACGTCGGTCGCGCCCTGCACGTTGTCGTGGCCACGATAGATGTTCGCTCCCCCGCCCGAGACGCCGATGTTGCCGAGCGCCAGCTGCAGGATGCAGGAGGCGCGCACGAAGGCGTTGCCGGTCGTGTGCTGCGTCTGCCCCATGCACCAGATGATGGTCGAGGGCCGGTTCTTGGCGAAGGTCTCCGTGGCCGCGTAGAGGTCCGCCTCGCTCACGCCCGTCACCTCGGTCACCTTGTCGGGCGTCCACTTCTTCAACGCCTCTTCCTTGATCTTGTCCATGCCATAGACGCGATCGTCGATGTACTTCTGGTCCTCCCAGCCGTTCTTGAAGATGATGTGCAGCATGCCGAAGAGCAGCGCCACGTCGGTGCCGGAGCGGAAGCGCAGGTACTGGTCGGCCTTCGCCGCGGTGCGCGTGAAGCGCGGGTCGGCGACGATCATCTTCGCGCCGGTCTCCTTGGCATGCAGCGCGTGCAGCATCGACACCGGGTGCGCCTCGGCGGCGTTCGACCCGATGAAGAACATGCACTTCGTGTTCTGCAGGTCGTTGTACGAGTTGGTCATCGCGCCGTAGCCCCAGGTGTTGGCCACGCCCGCGACGGTGGTCGAGTGGCAGATGCGCGCCTGGTGGTCCATGTTGTTGGTGCCGAACATGGACACGAACTTGCGGAACATCTGCGCCTGCTCGTTGTTGTGCTTCGACCGGATTCCTTGCGGATCGCGAGCAGCTTGTCGCCGATCTCGTTGATCGCCTCGTCCCAGGAGATGCGGCGGTACTTGCCGTCGACCAGCTTCATCGGGTACTTCAGGCGGTGCGAGTGCTCGGTCATGCCGTGCTCGCGGATGCTCGCGCCCTTGGCGCAATGCGCGCCGAGGTTGATCGGGGAGTCGAACACCGGCTCCTGGCGCACCCACACGCCATCGGTGACGACCGCGTCGATCGAGCAGCCGACGGAGCAGTGCGTGCACACCGTGCGCTTGATCTCGGTCTTGCCGGTCTTCTTCGCCTGGGCCTGCGCCTCGCCGATGATGCCGAGCGGCAGTTGGCTCGCGAAGGCCGCGGCGCCGGCGGTGATCCCGGTGCCCTTCAGGAACGCGCGGCGATCGACGGTTTTCCCCCCGAGCGCGCAGAGCGCGCCGGCGAGCGGATTGACGGCTTGTGCCTGTCCCTGCGATTTGCGGGTGAGCAGCATGGTCGGCTCCTCAGACTTTCGTGGTCTTGTAGTACTTCTCGATGTGCGCGGTGGATCGATAGCCCGTCGCCTTGTCGATGGCGGGCTGCTCCCCGGAGGGAGTCTTCGCCTTGAGGCCCACTCCGGCGACGGCGACAACCCCGGCTCCGCCCAATCCGGCGGCGAGCAGGAAATTGCGGCGGTTGTTGGTCCTGGTGGTTTTCATATCGAGCCTCCTTGGATAAGCCAGTCTTCAATCCAGCTGGAACGATTCGGATTCGAGCGCCAGGAAGGCCGCGGCGAACGCGCCCACCGTGCGATAGTAATTCGACTCGGCGACGCGGCAAACCGCCGCGCAGAACCGGGCGCCGCCCGGCTCGACGTGCGCCTCGAAGAAACGCCGCTGCTCGGCGAGGGTGGCGGGAGAACGCCCCGCCCCGCCGGCCACAAGGACGCGCATGGCCTCGAACAGCCCCGCGAAATGATCCTCGGGCTCGGTCACGCTGTCGTGCCGGCCGAGGCCGAGCACGGCGAGGTCGGCCTGGATGCGCACCCGTGGGTGGTCGATGGCGGCCGCGCCCGAGTAATGGCCGGCGTAGAGCGACACCCGGGCCTTGCCGACGCCGGCGAAGAGCGCCTCGTATTCCTCGGCGGCAGCATCCGCGTCCATGGCGGACGATGCCTCGACCAGAGCCCGCCACGCATCCCCCAGTGCGCCAGGCCCCTCGACCAAGGGGGCCGAGGCGAGATTGCGCAGGAAGGCGGCGTCGGGCGGGGCCACGAAAAAGCGCGCGAGCAGCGCGTAGAAATCACCGCGGGCCGCCTCCTCGGCGGGCAGCGGGCGATGCAACGCGATGGGCGCGGCGAGCGCTGCCATCAGGAATCGCTTCCCAGCCTGAGCACCGATACCTCGTCCCTGGAGGACATCATGTCTACCACCCGGCAATCGGCGCACATCTGCAGCCGCTTGAGTGCGCCCTCGTCGGTAAACATCGAATGGCCCGCGAGCCTTCCCAGCATCGCTTCGACCATCTGGCGCGTGCCGAAGGGCTTCTGGCAAAGCACGCAGTGGAAGGGCTGGGTCTCGTTGAGAAGCCGCGCCTCGCGCACCGCCGGCGTGAGAAGCAGCCGCGGCGAGAGCTTGATCGCGTCCTCCGGACACGTGTTCTCGCACAGCCCGCACTGGACGCAGTTGCGCTCCAGGAACTTGAGCATCGGGCGGTCGACGCCATCCATCAGCGCCGACTCCGGGCATGCGCCCACGCACGCCATGCACATCGTGCACTTGGCGCGGTCGACGAGGACATCCCCGTACGGGGAGCCCGCGGGCAACGCGATCTCCTCGACCTTGCGCGGGGCATGGCGCACGAGGTGCTCGAGCGCGAACTCGATCGCCGTGCGCTTGTCGTTCTGCAGTAGGAAGGTGGCCGGCGTCACCGGGGCCGACGCCGGCGACAACGACGCGAACGCCTCGTGCAGCGTTCCCGGGTCGCCCGCCTCGATGAGCACGAAGTGCGTCCCTTCATAGCCGAGCGCCGCGAGGACCGCCTCGCCGATCGCCATCTGCGAGCGCAGGGCCGCGACGTATTCACGATCTTCCGAACCGGCGCAGATCACCGCGACCTGGCTCGCGCCGAAAGCGATCGCCGGAAGCATCAGGTCGAGGCCCACGGCAGCCACGTGCCAGGTCTCGAGCGGCAGCGCGCGCGCCGGCAGGCCCGGGCCGGATGCCGCCGCGGCGGCGAGGAGCGCCCGGCCATCCTGGCCGTTGTGGAACACGATGCAGGCATCGGCGCCTCCGGCGTGGCGGTAGGCATGCAACAGCTGCTTGAGCTGCGCCCCACGGTCGGCCACTCGCGGGTACTGGAAGGACATCGCGCCCGAGGGGCAGACCGTCGCGCACGCGCCGCAACCCATGCACAGGTGCGGATCGACCTTGACGCGGTCGCCGTCGGAGGTGATCGCGCGCGTCGAGCAGATCTCGATGCACGCGTTGCAGCCGACGATCTCGGAGCGGCTGTGCGCGCAAAGGTTCTCGCGATAGGCGAAATAGCGCGGCTTCTCGAACTCGCCCACGGATTCGCGCAGCTCCTCGAGAACGCGCTCGAGGGCCGCCGCTTGGCCGGGCGCCGCGAAGTAGCCCTGCGGCGGCTGGCGCATCGCGAAGAGGGGCGGGCTCGAAAAATCGAGGACGAGGTCGAAGCGCGCGGGAGCCGAGGCCGGTGTCGCGGGCAGGTTCGCACCCTGCAGGCCCGCGAGCGTCGCGGTGAATTCGCCGAGGAACCCCGTGAGCGCCTCGATGCGTCCCGTCCACGATGCGTACGCTTTCGAGTCGGACCGCGCGCCGAGCACAGTCACATGCAGGGAACCCGCGAGCGCTTCGGCGCAAGCCTGCGCGCGCTCGGCATCCTCACCGGCGACGATCAGCAGGTTGCCGCGAGAGTTGTAGCTCACGCTCGCCACGGCATCGGGAACGGCGAGGTTCACCAGCGACGCGATCGCCAGCAGCTTGGGCGTGCAGTCCACCGAGTCGGAAGTCCAGCCCCGGCTTTCGAGCACAAAAGGGTCATCCCGGAGGTCGTCTCCGGCGGAAACGCCCGCGCCGAGCGCGGGCGGCGACACCTCGTGGCCGACGGTCATTCTATGTAGACGTGTTTCGATCAGCGCACTGATCCGCGCGGACCGCTCCTCAAGCAGTTATGGGCCCCTCTTTGCGGGGATATGGCCTACGCCACATATCTTGGGGAAGTCTACACCACAACCCCCGCGTCTCCGGGGGGCGACAAGGGCCCGATTAGCCGACTTCCGGGGGTGTGATTCCCTCGCTTGGAGTATCAGCTGGCGGCGACTGCGCGGCGGCCTCTGCCGGCTCCTCCGCGGGCACGTTTTGCGCAGTTTCGGGCGCCGCGGGCGCCTCGGCCGGCGGCCGGTAGTCACCCAGGCGGGCGACCTGGTTGAGCTTCTCGAGCCAGCCTTCGGGCAAGGGGTCGGGCTTCGAGTAGTCGTCGATGTAGACGTCGAGTCCGTCCATGATGTTGAAGCGCGGATCGCTGAAAAGCGTCTTCAGGGCCTGGCGCTTGACCCCTTCGTCGACCTCGCGCGCCATGAAGGGCGTGAAGTCCGATTCCGGAGTGAGGGATTCGACCGGCGGGGACACCCGCGGTCGGCACATCGCGCCCCGCTGTCGGCGTCGCCTGCGCGGGGACAGCGTCCGCGGTCGGAGCGGCGCGCCCCGCTGCTGCCGCCGTTTTCCGCCGCGACCAGCGCCGGAGGAAGTCCTCGTCCTTCATCGCCCGTTCTTCTCGCGCAAGCGCCCTTCCTTGCCCTCGAAGGAACGCGGCCTTTGGCGCTTCTTGGGCTCGGGGCGATAGTTTTCCTCGACCCAGGCGCCCATCCAGCCGGCGAGCTCGGGCCACAGCGGGACGCGCTCGACCTTTTCGCCCCCGTCCATCCAGCGCGCGGCCTCGTTGTACGACAGCGTGGCCTGGAAGGGATACGGATCGCCGCCCGCCTCGTCACTGCGAATCGACACGAACACGCTCGGCACTTCGCTCGAGGCGTTGAGGTAATAGCCCTCGGCCTCGTCAGGGAAGAGTGTCACCTCGAAGCCGGGGAAAAGGCGTTGCCGCGACGCGGGATTGTCCACGATCGTGCGCGCTTCGCCACCCACGTCCGGGACCACGCCCACGAGCTGCCAATGGTGCGTTTCCCAGCGGCTCTCGACCGCCTCGCGTCCCAGGATCACGGCGAGCATGCGCTTCGGTTTGTCGAGCATCGGATGACTATACTATTGGTCTCATGGGAAAAACCGTCATCGCGCTCAACGAGATGCGCGGCCCGCTGCCGATTCCGGCGGCGGAGCCCGCGCCCGCCGGCGCGCATCCCGCGGACCGGCGTGGCCGCGCGCTTCGCGACCTGCGGATCTCGGTCACCGACCGCTGCAACTTCCGCTGCGTCTATTGCATGCCGAAAGAGATCTTCGACGCGGACCACGCGTTCCTGCCGCACGCCGAGATCCTGTCGTTCGAGGAGATCGTGCGCGTGGCGCGTGTCTTCCACGGCCTGGGCACTGAAAAGATCCGCCTCACGGGAGGCGAGCCCCTGCTGCGCAAGGGCATCGACCGGTTGGTGGCGATGCTGCGCGAGGCGCTGCCCGCGGTCGACCTCACCCTCACGACCAACGGCTCGGCGCTCAAGTCGCAGGCGGCACGACTGCGCGCCGCCGGGCTCGATCGCATCACGGTGAGCCTCGACTCGCTCGACGATGCGACGTTCCGCGCCATGAACGACGTCGATTTTCCGGTCGCGAAGGTGCTCGAGGGCATCGAGGCGGCGGCCGCGGCGGGACTCGCCCCGATCAAGGTGAACATGGTGGTCAAGCGCGGCGTCAACGACGCCCAGGTGCTCGACATGGCGCGGCGCTTCCGCGGCACCGGGCACATCGTGCGTTTCATCGAATACATGGACGTCGGCTCGACCAACGGCTGGCGCATGGACGACGTGGTGCCTTCCCGGGAGATCGTGCGCGCCATCTCCGCGCATCATGCCCTCGAGGCGGTCGATCCAAACTACGGCGGGGAAGTCGCGGAGCGCTGGCGCTACAGGGACGGCGCCGGCGAGATCGGCGTGATCTCGTCGGTGACGCAGGCTTTCTGCGCCACCTGCACCCGCGCGCGCCTTTCAACCGACGGCCAGGTGTACACGTGCCTCTTCGCGCAGCACGGCTATGACTTGAAGGGCCTGCTGCGCGCGGGCGCGACGGACGAAGCGCTCGCGCAGGCAGTCTCCGCGATCTGGCGACGGCGCGAGGACCGCTACTCCGAAATCCGCACCGCGCAGACCGCGCGCGCGAGCAAGGTCGAGATGTCGTTCATCGGGGGCTAGAGGCTTGGGCTACCGTCCCATCCTCACCCAGCAGGCGCGTCCCGCGACTTATACCGTCGACGCGTTGGACGAGAAGGGCGCGATCGTCGCCACGCCGATCGCCGGCGAGCATCCCCTCACGCTCTACGTCGACAAGCAGGAAATCCTCACCATGATGACCCTGGGCGCCGCGCCCGAGGCCCTCGCGATCGGGTTCCTGCGCAACCAGCGGCTGGTCGATTCCATCGAGCAGATCGTCGCGGTGCAAGTCGACTGGGAAGTCGGTGCCGTCGCGGTGACCACGCGCCACGGGCTCGCCGATCTCGGGGCCAAGACGAAGAAGCGCACCGCGACCACCGGCTGCGGGCAGGGAACGGTCTTCGGCGACCTCATGGCCGACATCGAGTCGATCCACCTTGACGAGCACATGCGAGTCACCGAGGAAACGCTCTTCGCCCTGCTCGACGCCGTGCGCCAGCACGAGTCGATCTACAAGCAGGCGGGCGCGGTTCACGGTTGCGCGCTCGCCAAGGGCTCCGAGATCCTCACGTTCGTCGAGGACGTCGGGCGGCACAATGCGGTGGACGCCATCGCCGGCTGGATGTGGCTCGAGGGCGTCGAGGGGCGCGACAAGATCTTCTACACCACCGGGCGCCTCACCTCGGAGATGGTGATCAAGGCGGCGCAGATGGGGATCCCGGTGCTGGTGTCGCGCTCCGGGCTCACCAAGATGGGCCACGAGGTCGCCACGCGCGTCGGCCTCACGATGATCGGGCGCGCCGTGGGCAAGCATTTCCTGCTCTTCACCGGCGCGCACCGCCTGGTGAAGGCGCCGGCCCATGCCTGAGCCGGGCGAAGGGGTCGTCCGCTGCCACTGCGGCGGCATCGAGATCGCGGCCGCGTTCCCGTCGCGATTCTGCAGCCACTGCTATTGCTGGAGCTGCCGCACCACCCACTCCGCGGGCGTGGTCACGTGGATCGGCTTCAAGCGCTCGCAGGTGCGTTTCGTGAAAGGGGAAGACCTCGCGCGCGATTACCTCTCGTCCAAAGGCACGCATCGGCGCTTCTGCGGAAACTGTGGCACGCGTCTCACGTTCGAATCCGGCCACGGCCAATGGGCCGACGAGGTCCATTTGCCGCTTGCGCTCTTCGTGACGCCCGTCGACCGGATGCCCGAGGGCAATTCATTTCCGCAGGAGCGCCCGTCCTGGGCGCCCTTCCACGCCGATGCCGACGATTGAAGTCACCGGCGTGGTGCTCGCCGGCGGGCAGGGCAGCCGCATGGGCGGCGTCGACAAGGGCCTGCAACCGTTTCGCGGCAAGCCGATGGCGGCGCACGTGATCGAGCGGCTCGCGCCGCAGGTCGACGAACTCCTCGTCAACGCGAACCGCAATGCCGAGGCCTACGCGAGCTTCGGTCACCGCGTCGTCGCCGACGAGATCGAAGGATTCGCGGGCCCGCTCGCGGGTTTCGAGCGAGGACTCGCGCATGCGCAGGGCGCGCTGGTCGTGACGGTGCCCTGCGATTCGCCCTTCCTGCCCCTCGACCTGGTGGCGCGGCTGCGCACGGCGCTCGAGGGCGGCGGGGCGGAGCTCGCGGTCGCCAAGACCGGCGAGCAGGCGCACCCGGTCTTCTCGCTCATGCGCCGCGCCGTGCTGCCATCGTTGCAGCGGTTCCTCGCCGGCGGCGAGCGCAAGATCGACCGCTGGTACGCGGCGTTGAGCGTGGTAGAGGTCTCTTTCGACGACGAGGCCGATGCGTTCCTCAACATCAACACCCGCGACGAGCTCGCCGGCCTCGAGCGGTAGAATCGCGACCTCGACGATGACGCCATGAACGACCTCACCATTACCCAGGCCTCCTGCGCCGACGACTACGACCCGAACTCGATGCCGGTCGCGAAGGCGCGCGAGTTCATCCACCGCTTCCTCGCGCCGGTGGACGGCGTGCTGCGGGTGCCGGTGCGCACCGCGCTCGGCCGCGTGCTCGCCGAAGACATCCTCTCGCCGGTCGACGTTCCCGCGCACCGCAATTCCGCGATGGACGGCTGGGCGATGCGCGCCGCGGACCTCGATCCCGCGAAAGAGACGACGCTCACCGAGATCGGCGCCTCGTTCGCGGGCAAGCCCTTCGGCGGCAAGATCGCGGCGGGCCAATGCGTACGCATCATGACCGGGGGTGTGGTGCCCGAAGGCGCCGACACCGTGGTCATGCAGGAACGCGCGAAGGCGAATGGCAAGTCGATCGCTTTCGCAGCGGGGCAGAAGCAAGGGCAGAACGTGCGCGAAGCGGGCGAGGACTTGAAGGCGGGGTCGGTCGCGCTTCGCAAGGGACGCATCGTGCGCCCCGCGGAGCTCGGCCTCATCGCCTCGCTCGGCGTGGGCGAGGTCGCGGTGTGCCGGCCCCTGCGCGTCGCCTTCTTCTCCACGGGCGACGAGCTCAAGTCGGTCGGCACCGCGCTCGGCGCCGGCGAGATCTACGACTCCAATCGCTACACCATTCACGGCATGCTCGCGCGCCTGGGGTGCGAGGCGCTCGACATGGGCGTGGTGCGCGACGATCCGGCGCTGCTCGAAAAGGCATTCCGGGAAGCGGCGGCGAGCGCGGACGTGGTGATCACGAGCGGTGGAGTCTCGGTGGGCGAGGCGGACTTCGTGAAAACGATGCTCGGCAAGCTGGGCGAGGTGGTCTTCTGGAAGATCGCGATGAAGCCGGGGCGCCCGCTCGCCTACGGCAAGATCGGCGCGGCGCATTTCTTCGGGCTGCCCGGCAATCCCGTCTCCGTGATGGTCACCTTCTACCAGTTCGTGCGCGATGCGCTGCTGGTCCTCATGGGCGCGCATCCGGTCGAGCCGGTGCCGACCTTCACCGCGACCTGCAGCGCGCGCCTGAAGAAGGCGCCGGGGCGCACGGAATTCCAGCGCGGCGTCCTCACGCGCGAGGCCGACGGGCGCTTGAGCGTGCGCCCGACCGGCGAGCAGGGCTCGGGAATCCTCAAGTCGATGAGCGACGCCAACTGTTTCATCATCCTCGGGGACGCGACCGGCAACGTCGAGCCGGGCACGGCGGTGGAAGTCCAGCTGCTCGAGGGAATCGTATGAACGACACGGCGCGGCCGCGATCCTCGACACGGCGATGGCGCTGTCGAGCCTTTCGCTGCTCGATGCCGACCCCCTGATCCTTCCGCGGGAGCGCTGAGCGGGCCGAATCAGAGGCCCAGCAGCGGCGCGAGCGCGTTCGCGGCCAGCAGCGGCTGCGCCGGTCCCGAGAGC
>WNFM01271414.1_pt1 | contig 53095 bp, 44 predicted proteins | sample 5400271 | NCBI WGS metagenome assembly WNFM01 (sample SAMN13153352, study PRJNA577476) | soil metagenome | isolation source: 60 cm saprolite on Douglas fir-dominated hillslope | place: USA:California | collected 2013-09-17
GCGATTGGTCTGGACAAAAGACTGACGAATTATAAAGAATTGGTGAGAGTATGGAAAACATAAGGGAGGGGATAAGCAATTCGTGAAACGCGCTTTAATTACAGGAATCACGGGCCAGGATGGCTCTTATCTGGCGGATTTTTTGCTGGCCAAAGGGTATGAGGTCCATGGGATCATTCGCCGGGCGAGCACCTTCAATACGTCCCGGATCGATCATCTTTACCAGGATCCTCATGTTCACGGGATTCGCCTCTTTCTCCACTACGGCGACCTGGCGGATTCCGTGAACTTGGTGAAGTTGCTTTATAATCTTCAGCCCGATGAGATTTATCACTTGGGTGCGCAGAGCCATGTCCGGGTCAGCTTCGATATTCCGGAGTACACGGCGGATATCACGGGCATCGGCACGATCCGGATTCTTGAGGCAATTCGAGAAGCAGGGGCTAAGCCTCGCTTCTACCAGGCATCTAGTAGCGAGATGTTCGGGAAGGTACAAGCGGTACCTCAAACGGAAACAACACCGTTCTGGCCGCGAAGTCCGTACGGGGTAGCGAAAGTGTTCTCCTTTTGGGCGACGGTCAACTATCGGGAGAGTTACGGACTGCATGCAAGCAACGGCATCCTCTTTAATCATGAAAGTCCGCGACGCGGAGAGACTTTTGTTACCCGAAAAATTTCACGGGCGGTGGCTCGGATCAAATGCGGATTAGATCAATCGCTTTTTCTCGGTAACCTGGATGCTCAACGCGATTGGGGCTATGCCCCTGAGTACGTCGAGGGGATGTGGCTCATGCTGCAGCAAGACAATCCCGACGACTATGTGCTCGCGACTAACGAGACCCACAGTGTGCGGGAATTTGTCGAACTCGCTTTTGCGCACGTCGGTTTGGATTGGAAGGCATACGTTCGGTATGATCAAAGGTACGAACGTCCCGCTGAGGTTGATCTTTTGATCGGCGACGCGACGAAGGCCAAAAGGCTGTTGGGCTGGGAACCAAAAGTCCGCTTCCCCGAACTGGTTCGAATCATGGTGGACGCTGATCTGGCGATGATCGAGGCTGATGTACAGAACGGAGCAACCAAATTGGAACGCGTTGCTTAGCCTGAATTTCAACTTACCTAAATTCGGGATTATACATCACGCAGTCAATTTCGGTAAGGTCGGGAAAGTGGCCGGAATTGTTTGGCACGAGCGCCGTGAGCTTAAACCCGCGGCTATTATAAAGCGCCAGCGCCTCTGTGAATGAGTTCGTGTTCTTGTAGATTGGTGTGAGACTGAGTTCTCCTTGGAGTCCAGCGAAGTTCCTGAGGCAGTTGTTTGCGCCCGCAACGATGTGCGGGTCGTGGCCCTGAGTATCCAGCTTTAAGAACGGCCTGGAGAAGCCGAACTTATCCTGTAACTCTGGGTACAGTGAATCCAATGTTTCAGTGGCTACCTGCACCTGTTTCTCGACTACATTCAATTGGGCAAATGCATCCGTCTTGGAATGATCGGGTTCGTGCAGCGAACTGAACTGGTCCCGCTTCATCACGTTGAACATCAGGGTCCGGGGCTCGGAGTCCAACGCGATCTGCTTGGTAATCCATTTTGGGTTCGCTTGCGCGGTGACCAGCAACTTTGCAAACGCTGCTGGATTCGGCTCGAAGGAGACGATAAGCCCGCGGAATCCGATTTGCCGAAGGCGGAGGCCATACTGGCCGTTGTTTGCTCCGACGTCGAACACGCAGTCGACCCGAAACTCGGAGAGAAAACGCGCCAATGTCTCGAGCTCAAGCAACCGGCAGCCCTCGCCTTTGCGGCTGACGTTCAGGCCGGTCACTTGCGTGAAAATATTCAACATTCGGCGGCGCAACGTGGGCATAGATGGCTTGCTACTTTTCTAGGCTAGAACTTTGCGAAGGCTTCCGAGGAAACTCTTCGTCTGATGTGTGCGAACCGCTATAGCATATACGTGAAATTATGGCAATTGGTGCTGGACGAGCGACCGTAATCCCGTTTCTAATTGGTCCTGGCTTGCGATGAGTACCTTCTCAGAACTTAAGAATAGCTGGCAGTCGCTCGGCGTCGATGATCCCCTGTGGGCAATATTGAATGACCCCAAAGCTAAAGGCGGGAGATGGTCGGTCGAGGAGTTCTTGCAAACTGGTGAAATCGAGGTCGACCGAGTTTTTGCATGGCTTGAAACCCGCGGACCGAAGAAGATCAGGTATGGACGGGCGCTTGACTTTGGATGTGGTGCAGGACGTCTGACACAGGCTCTGGCCAAACGTTTCGACCGGTGCTCCGGCCTGGACATCGCGCAGAGTATGGTGGAAGCGGCTCAGAAACTCGATCCACCCGGTAATTGCGAGTTCATTGTGAATGAGCGTCCAGATCTTTCGCTGTTCGCAGACGGGAGCTTTGACTTCATTTATTCTTCTATCGTACTGCAGCACATCCCTCCTCCGTACGCGGTCAATTATATCTCGGAGTTTTGCCGCCTGCTGGCTCCTGGTGGTTTGGTAGCCTTCCAGATCCCGATCAGGAAACACGTACCGTTGGGACCTCGGCTGACCGAATTGAAGCATTGGCTTGCTGCAAAGGTCGCGTTACGGACTCGGCTGCGCCGATTGCGTGGCGAACCGGTTCTGCCCACGCAAAAAGCTCGCATTGAAATGCATACGGTCCCGAAAACCGTGGTCCGGCGCCGACTAACAGCTGGTGGAGTTGCGCTGGTTGCCTCGGCCTTCACAAATTCCTGTGATCTCTCGTTTAACGGCAATCTCGAGATCAGCGATCAGCCTCGCTATTACGCGTATTATCTGAGCGGTTTTTTCGCGGGACAAAAGCGGTGAGGCATTCCCAAGGTCGCTCCATGTACTCCGGGATTTTATCAGGCATCAGGAATCATTGGCATCCGCTTCGTAAGCTTCGGAAATTAGCGGCTTTTCGGTGGTTTCAGAATAAGTTCGACTTCACGATCTATAAGCAGCTTCCAGGAATCCGGGTGCGGATGGCGATGAAACTTGTGCGGGATGCGAGCTGGCTAGCAGTTGATTTGGAACCGGCCGTCCGCCGTGCTTTTTCGTTGGTTCTGGACATCGCGAAACCTAAGGTGTTCTGGGATATTGGAGCCAATCTTGGATTTTATTCTTGGTTCGTGCAGCAATATCCAACGATTCGCCGAGTCGTCTTGTTTGAGCCAGATCCGACGAATTACGAGCTGATTACTAAGACGATTCGGAAGAACGCAGTGTCCAATTGTCATGCGATGAATGTGGCCTTGTCGGACCGAGCTGGGGAGGCGCTGTTTCTAGTTGATCGGGCGAGCGGGACTACGGGCTCGCTGAACAGTGTCTCGAGCACAGACAACCCATCCAGTTTGCAACATGGCTATCGGTTGAGTGAGACCATCAGTTCGCGGACGGCAACCGTCGACGGCCTGATTGACGAAGGTCTGCCGGCGCCCGATCTAATCAAGATTGATGTCGAGGGCGCTGAGTGGCTGGTGCTGGCCGGAGCCGAGAATTGTCTCACTAAACATCGGCCGATCCTGATCATCGAAGCTTCCAATGCGAAACTGTTGCTTCAATTAAGGGATCGAGGTTACCGGAACTTTCGCATTGATGGAGGGAATTGGCTGTGCATTTACCCGCAAACTGGTATGGAGTTGGGTCCGCTAGAAGGGGCTTTCGAAGCGCCGTCAACGCCGGGAACGAGTGGGAAGACCGTGACCCCAGGAATTGAGCAAACCGTTAACGAGCTCAGCGACCCCTGAACTTTAGCCTGGCTTGCTCACAAATCCCCAAAGATTTGGGAGCGATCCAGGATAGCAAATCGCAGATAGGGGTGCTTTCCCTCGAGGCGTTTTCCAACAGGTCTGCTATTTGCTATCCTGAATATCACGCACCCGCTTTAGCAAGCACAACACTCTGCAGGCATCTCACGAGAGGGTGCGAGGTATTCAGGTTAAGCCGACTTCAACCGAGGAGGAACGCTCGAAGCGGGGTCCCGTCTAACGAAGGCCTTCCGTTCATATTTCCTCGGCTTCTTTTGCTCTTCCACATATCCGCGGAAGAATTCCAAATACTTGATCAACTGTAATTCATCGACGCTGCAGCCTTCTTGGTCTTCACCCAGGACACCGCGAGAAAGTCGCAACCAGGCGAGTTGGAGGGCCTTGTAAAGTGCTCTAAGGCGGGCGAAGCGGACCTGACCGTGGTACCAATGGTAACCGTAGTAAGCTCCGATCCGACCTTCAATCTTGGCTCGTTTCTTCCAGGAGCTGTAGAGTAGCCGAGTGGGTTCAAAATTGTGCTCAACAACAGGGGATACGGTCAGTATTCGAAATCCCGCTTCCTTGAGCTGCAGAATGAAAAGAATTTCTTCGCCACTACCGATCGGTGTCCCTGGACCTAAGTCGGTGTCTAAATCCGGTACCGTCTCAAGAACCCGCCTGTGAAAGGCCATGTTGACTCCGAACGGAAGACGATCTTTGGGTAGACTGGCAGTGTCGCCTAACCAGATTCGATGAAATGGCGTCATCCAAGCTCGTTCCAGGTGCGGGGCCAGGGACACTTCCCCAGCCGTGATATCGGCTTCGCCTTGCTCGATCGGTCCGCACATCCCGGCGATCCAATCCCGCGGGACTCTCACATCGTCATCTGTCCAAAGAATGATTTCTCCTTCGGCGGCTTCCAGCGCGGAGTTGAGAGCATGTGATTTGCCGCGTCTCCCTTCGTATAGATAGCGGAGCCGGAGGTTTGGCAGGCAGGCGCTCTGGACTGACTGCGTGGTTCCATCGGTGCTGGCGTTGTCTACCAAGATCAGTTCCGCGGAATAGCCATAGGGGACCTCCGTTTCAGCGATGGATTCGAGGGTCTTCCTCAACAGCTCTATGCGGTTCCGGGTGCAGATAATGATAGATACGCAAGTCATGACCCTATGCCATTTCGGATGTAGAACCCTATAACGACGCTCTGCCAATCCAGAACCAGCCGGTATTCCAAGTTAAGATCTATAGAAATTTCTGTCATTATACTCGACATAGAAGAGTCGAGGCAATAGCGTTATCAAAGTTGCCATTGGACCCTGCAGTTGAGCTTAATGAAGGAAAGATTTCGTGGTTATGCAGTCCTGTGGCAGAGGCTGGGTTTCGCTGGTTTCTTGCTTTACAAGATTCAGATTCTGCACCGCCGGCTTTTTCGAATCCGAAGCCCGTTGACTTTGCGTAGCAAGTACTCCCGATTCAAATTGTTGTGCCGGCCTGGTACTAGCGATCTGGCGGTCTTTTGGCAAATCTTTGTCGACCGAGAGTACCGGTGTCTGGATCAAGTAAAACAAGCTAGATTCATCCTCGACTGTGGTGCTAACGTCGGCTATTCGGCCGTATATTTCCTGACGCGTTTCCCTGAGGCAGTGCTCATTGCGGTTGAGCCGGATCCAGACAACTGTGCGATGCTCGGAGCAAATCTGGCTGGCTTTGCCGGTAGATACCGCGTTGTTCGCTCTGCGATTTGGTCACGAGAAACCGGTCTGACCTGGGACAAAATGCAGTATTTGAACGAGAAGTTTAATACAACCTGTTCCAGATTGTTTTGCGAAAAAACTAGTAGCAGAAGCCCGCATTTCTCACAGATACCGGGCTTTCGAGAACGCCTGAGACTGCCAATCTGTGAGAAATGCAGGCTAGCCGCGTTAGGGTTCAATCCCAAAAAACGTCTGGCAGGCTGAATGGCTTTTCCAGGTCGGAGGATAGGATCCGCATGACTGCCAATAATCGAAAACGCCTGCGACATCGCTCCAGCCTAGCGCTCCGCCAGCAATCTTTTGACCGTTGTAGATTATGAACCCGAATCGGCAACGGCGGGCAGCCGGATCAAACAAAGCAAGTTGACGTCGTGGGATAGCCACCTCGTACAGCGTCAACCGGCTGTTCTCATTTCGGGTGATCTTGACCTGCGCTCCAGGAACGGCTCCAATCTCCGGCGCAGCATCGGTCTGGTAACCATTCCGACGGCTGGTATCGGGCCCCCAAATACGTGTAAGCCGATCGCCGTCAGCAGATGCGTTGGCGACAAAGGAGTAATCCGTATCATAAAAGGAACCTTTCCATGCCCATGGATCATCAATTTGTCGCCCAGCCCCAGGTACCCGCTCCCGAAATCCAAAGCCAAACTGAAAAACGTCGCCGCATTCGGTGATAAAAATGAGACCGTCGGGTTCGCCTTGTTTGTAAGACAATGAAACGGTAGAACTTCCCACCTTTCTGACGAACGGTTCTCCGGCTGAACAATGAAATGCGGCTTCATTTATGGCGGCGCCGACATAGACAAAATCATCGTCGTAAGCCGTAAAAATTCGGCCAGTGATTCGTTTCGTTTCCGCCTCGCCCGGCTTCGGCTCTACACCGGGATTCAACAGGCGTTCGGTCTGGTCATCCGGCCGATGGAACCAGTCACTCTCGATCGTGACCGGGGTGAGACCGTTCCAGTCGGTTAGTTCTCCGGTCAATCGGACCGATTGCTTCTTGAAAAACGCTACAGAAACCACCTGATCTCGAGAGACCGGTAAAAAGGCCTCCCCGAGATCGTTGAAGTCGTTATCGAAGTACGCCGTGATTGTGATCGGATACCGATTATCAGCAGAGGCCGGTACTTTTGGCCACGGAATCTGAACCTCGGCGAGGTCACCCGGGCCAATGTCGAAGCGAGCAGAGCTCGTTTGATCTGTTCCCGGGACCCGGAGAACCAGTGTTCCACGAAGGCGCCGGTTGAGTTGGCTCTCGATCCGAACACTGAGATTCTGTTCCTCGTCAGCGCGCTGTAACAGCGAGAAAGCGTAAAGATTAACGGGCGTGATGTGCCGGATGACGCCAAGAGCGATTCGGTCTCGTAACTCAAGCACGCTGAGCCTGTCGGTGGTGATGTACACAGGAGAGCTGGTCAGCGGCACCACTAGCTTGCCGTCGACGGGTAGAATTTCCTGTCCGACAATGTTGAATGCTTTCAAATCCGCGGGGTCGAGAACCACAAGTTCTCCGTTTTGATCGAGGTGACTGCGTGAGCTTCCGGTTAGACCCCAAAGCACCGCCACTTTTGTATTATCATCTCTTCTTTCCGGCGGAACCGCGACCTCCCAGCGAGCGGAAAGCTCATTTGCGCGCGGGAGCGCTCTGACGGCTGGGCTGGCAAATCTTGGATTTGCAAAGATCGCCCCCCGGAGCAATTCCTGCCGGGGCCATTGATCGACCAGCGGAACCCGATCTTCCAGGAAGTGGGTCATCACAGCAAACGCCGTATTGCTGTGGGTCCAGCCCGGTCCGTAACCGATCTGCCACTGGGCATTTGCCATATAGACACCGGCGAGAGCAGCTCCGACGTAGTACTGCACCAGTTTCTCGGCGTTTTCGATGTTGTTATAAGGCTCGGTGTCATCCTTAGACTTTGGACGGGAATAGACAGTTCCACCTTCTGTCAGGTAAGCGTATCGTAGACCGAGATCCCGCGCAGCGAGCCCGATCTCGTCGATCGATCGAAAAACGTCTCCGGTTCGGAACGTGGACTCTACCACGCTGGGTACGTAGGGATGATGCGTTACTCCACTGATCAATCCTTCCCAGCTGTCCGGGAACGGTTCAAGAATATCGCGTACGAACGGGGCACTGTTGCCCGCTAAGATACGGTAGTGGGGATTAACTCGCAGAGCCATCGAGCACCAATCTTTTTGGAACCGGCGGTAATCCTCGGCTGTGGCTGCCCAGGTCCAACCGAAGATCCACGGCTCATTCCAAAACTCCAGAGTGGTCAGCTCGGGGTAGTGTCGAAGGACCTGTTCCCAGGTCCGGATAAATCGTTCTTCGTCATTTGGGGGCCCATACATCCCGAGTTTTTCGGCTAACGGCGTCCGGTCAAATACCGCGGCGCCACCAAGGGAATAGCCGACTATAGGCAGAACCCAAAGACCGTGTGCTTGGGTCTCTTTCCAGACCTTATCGAGCCGTTCGAAATTAATCGGGGCCGCTTGATGGGCTGGCAGTTCGGCGGGCCAGTTCTGGCTCTTGGCGGCTACTTGTGGGACGAAATGGGTCCGCTGAACCTTTAAGCCGATGGTCTCCAGGAACTGGAGATCCTCTCCTTGCTTCAAGTTAACGTTGGAAGCGAACAAGGAGTCGGGTCGCGGACCTGAGTAAGGTGCCCAGACGACTCCGAGATCGGTTAGGCGGTCCAAGGCGCCGGCGTCATCGGAGCATTCGGCCTTGATCGCGTAGTAGCCGATACCCAAGTCGAGCGGGACCGCTATCGTCGTCTTTGAGCCGTCACCCGATAGATGCATAATAATCGAAGGAATGGACTCTGGCGCAGGACGTCCAAAAAAGTCCTCGACGTGAAAAGATACCTTTAGGTCATGAGAACTCCCATTGAGACTCCAGGCGCCAATCTCTAGCGCGGGATGATCAACCCCCTGGCGAAACATCCGATGCGCGCCTCCGCTGACCGATAGGACGGCATCGAACCCCAAATCCGAGGCAAACAGTAGCTGAAAAGGCGAGAGGGTTAAGCCAATCGCAACAAGAGCGGTAAGTCTATCAAACAAGAGATGCATGCGTTTTGAATTCCTGTCGTGAGGGCCTTTAGCAGAAGATCGGTTAGACACAACCGGGAGACACACGAACAGCGAGAACCCCATTTGCAGTAGCTTGACTTCCCGAACAATTGACCCTAACGAGACGTCGATGTGGGAGAGATTCAAGCGCTTCGGCAAATACCGGGTTGTCAATGCCGAATGTCGGTGGGGCATTGATCTGTTCGATGATTTGGTGAAATTGGCAACTCTCGAAAAGTTCTGCACCGTTGTGGACGTTGGAGCGCATGAAGGCGGTTTTTCAAAATTGTTCCTGCAACATTTTCCGGCTGCCACCGTCCATGCTTTAGAGCCAGTCCAAGCAACGTTCGATCGGTTACAAGGAACTTTGAGCTCCGAATCCCGAGTACGACTTTATCGGCTAGCAGCTTCCAACTATACCGGCAAAGCGGTTATCCGTACTTTTGCCAACTCGGAGAGGAATACATTGGTTCCAGAGCTGACTGACAGCCTGATAGTCGAGCCGACCGGCGAAGAGAAGGTTGAGACTTTGCGTTTGGACGAATTCCTCCGCAAAATGGAACTGGGGCGAATTGATCTCTTGAAGATTGATGTTGAGGGTTTCGAGCTAAGAGTTTTGGAGGGATGTGGTCGCTATCTTGAGCCATTAGCCATTCCTTATATTTTTTTTGAATTTCATCGTATTGGGGCCCCTCGGTCTTTGGTGGCCGGTCATACGCGGCTATGCGAGGTGGACTCCTTGTTGGATTCTCGGGGCTACCGGTTCGTCACAGTCTATACGCAGGGAGTTCACCTAAACGAACCGCTAGGAACATACAACGCGCTTTATGCGCCTTTGCGCGAGACATAGGAACAAGCGATTTGGTCTCGCGCAGAGGCCGCAGAGTAACGCAAAGGAAAAGACGAAGGGGGAGGCGATTTTTGAGAATACCTGGATCAGTTTCCGCTGATTTTGGATTCTGGGTAGAACCTCTTGGGTAGAACCTCAGCGGCCTTAGCGACCTTTGCGGGAGACATTTTTGCGGCTTTCAGCGACCTCGACGAAATGCGTAAAGCATTCCGATGTTTTTTTCTCTTCGCTGCACCAAGACATAAAACGGCAGTTTTTCCAGTGTTTGCCTGATTTCGCGCATGATATCGGCGCTGTGCCATTCCAGCAGAATGACATCAATCCTCGAAATGGTGTCGGCGCTTAAACGCCGGAAAATTTCTCTTTCAGATCCCTCACAGTCCACCTTAAGGATGATTTGTTGGTGCTCCTCTACTTCTCCAACAAGGGCCTGTAATTCGGCTTCGGCATCACGAATCTCAACCAAAACCTGGTTTTCCTGCTTGGTTGGCGAGCTCGAATCGGGGAGTATTTTGCTCACGGTAGAACGCTCTGGGATGACTTCTAAGTACGCTTTGCCGTTCGCATCTCCGAGGGCATATGGGCGAACTTCTATCTTTTTCGCTATCAATGGATTCAGCGCGAAGTTTCTTTTTGCTCTCTCAATCGCTTGCGACGATGGCTCGAAGGCGATGACCTTCTTTACGGCGGGTTCTTTGGCGAAAAAGAGCGCGGTAGTGGCAACATTCATTCCGATATCGATGACGATCGACTCATTCGAGCTGGTGACGCCATACTCCTGATTTCCGAATACTTCTTGGGCGATGAACGTGACATCCGCCCCGTCAAGCCAAAGTTTCACTTCGCCAGTGTCGAGAAGAATTACCTTTCTGCCGTGATCACTGATTACCTGAAAGTCGAACTCAAATGGCGCCAAGAATCCGGCCTGAAAAGACAGCCCATGAGGCAAGGGCGACGGTAATTCTTCACATGGGATATTCGTTCCTCTCAAGACGACTTTTTTGCCGTACCTCTCGAGATGCAACCACGGGATGCCGAGTCGCCATGCATGCAGAGCAGTGCGAAGGTTACGCGTGACCAGCAGCAACCGAAGCAGCTTGCGCGGGTTCCTTTCTGATCTCCCAGGTGTTCCATCTCGACACAATCCCTCCGCTGACGACATGGGGCTTTAGTTGCCAGAAGAAGCGGCCAGGGTCAATAAGGATTAGAATTATTAGATAGCAACCCAGCGATAGCGCGATCGACGCTTTGGGTGTAACGAGATGGTGAGAAAAGTTCGGCACGTTTGTGCGCTGCTTTGCCCATCTCCCGAGCAATGTCGGGATGAAGCAGATAAAATAGGATAGCCTCGGCTAGAACATGCGAATCGTTGAACGGAATCAGCAAGCCCGACTTTCCGTCTTCGATCACTTCCTCAGGTCCTCCTGGCTTCGTAGCGATCACGGGCTTGCCCAGAGCCATGGCCTCAACGACAACAATCCCAAACGGCTCTCGGTCGGATGCGTGCACGATAACATCCATGGCTTGCATCCATTCCGGAACATTCCGTTGTTTGCCGACCATCCGAATGCGATCTGTCAAACCGAGGCGCTGGATTTCCGTGCCCAGCCAGGCTGCGTAGTCGGGCTCCTGATCGTGTGGCCCCCCGACAATCACTCCCTGACAAGTTGGGATGCGCTGAAGCACTTCTGCCATCGCCTCCACGAACACATGCATGCCTTTCCAGCGCTGCAGCCGGCCGACGATTCCTACCAGAGGGCAGTCCGGCAAAAAGCCGAGTTTGCGCTTCAGCGACTCGCCGGGTACGGAGCGCATCGCCGCAAAGCCGTTGATATCGGCCGGAGAAGGTATTCCGATACTCCGGTAAGAAACTCTCGCTTGCTGTAAACGAGCGACATATTCGGAGCAGCAGAGCACGCCCGCTGCCGGAAGAAAGCGGCAAAGTCTGTCAATTAAGCTGTTGTCGGGCAAACCGCGTTGGAAATAAATCGCAGGGACGCCAGCGAGCGTTGCCGCTAACGAGCCATATAAATGCCCTTTCGTCTGCCAGCTGAGGATCAACCGGGCTTTTCTTCTTTTTGCCTCTGCCGCGATTCGCCAAATCGCGACCAACCAGTTATGAATTTGGCGAAGTCTGCCCGCCTCTATATAAATGACCTCAGCGCCGATCTCGGAGAGCGCATCGAGCAAAAACCCTCGCTCAAGCGCGATGACCGGTATCGTTGCTCCAGCGCTCCGGCGAGCTCGCACATATTGAACCAGCGCTTGTTCGGCGCCGCCTCTATCCTGGCCTGACGGAGTGATGATCAATTCCGGACCAGAGAGTCTACTCGTATGCCTTGAGGAAGACGCTTTGCGGTTTTCAAGAAAGAGGTTTAGCGATTGAATCACGCGTGACGCAAACGCCTCAGGAGCAAACGCTAGTGATTTCTGTCTTGCAACGGCCCCAATCCTGGCCGCGAATTCCGGTTTAGACAAGTAAGTCAGAATTGCGTCGCTCATTGCGTCCACGTCTCCAAATGGGACAAGCAGGCCGTTCTTGCTATTCTCGATGATTTCCTCAGGCCCCCCGGGTTTCGTGGCGACCACCGGCTTACCCAGCGACATCGCTTCGACGACCACGATCCCAAAAGGTTCCTGATTGGAGGCGTGGACAAAGACGTCCATCGCCTGCATCCACTCCGGAACATTCTTTTGCTTCCCCGCGAGGATCAGCTTGCCCTTTAATCCCAACGCGTTGACCCATCTTTCCAACCATTTGGCGTATTCGGCCTCTAGCTCATGGGAACCGCCGACAATCACACCTTGGCACTCGGGCCTCGACTTCAGCACTTTTGCCATCGCCTCAGCGAAAAGATGCATTCCTTTCCACCTCTGCAGCCGGCCTACGGTCCCGATTAGCGGACGGCTCGGATCGAACCCAAGTCTTAGTTTGCATGTCTCGGTAGAGATTCCTGCGACCTTTCCAAAACGATCGAGATCGGCCGCAAGCGGCACGCTCAAAACGCGACACCTGACCTTTGACTGCTGAGCTCGCGTCACAAAGTCGGAGCAACCAAGGGCGCCGGTCGCAGGTACCAGGCGGGAGAGTCGATCGAGCAAGGTATTATCGGGCACACCGAGTTGGTAATAGACTTCAGGGATTCTCAACAGCGCGCCAACCGCTCCCCCATAAATGTGGCCTTTTGTCATCCAGCTGAGAATGACATCAACACGTTCTTTTCGCGCGATTTGGGCGATCCTATAGACGGCCCGGATCCAACCCCAAACATAACGAAGCCGTCCAGCTTGGATCTCGGTGACGAGCGCACCGCGACTAGAGAGCGCATTTGCCAGTGTCCCGCGTTCCAGGACGACGACCAAAGGGCGATTTCCAGCCCGCACTCGATAAGTGACATACTGCAAAAGGGCTTCCTCAGCGCCGCCGCGTTCCTGGCCGGACGGCATGATGATTAGCTCGGAGATCACTGGGTTCATCCTGAATGTCTCACACTCTTTGGTCCGGTGGCCGCCGGATACCGTAAGCCTAGGTCCTCTACCATCCTTCGCGCGATGACCGGCCAATCAAAATGGGTCTCGTATAACTCGACCAGGTCCTTTGCTACGGAGGTGCCATCCCTGGTTGTTTGCGCAAGGGCCAGCGCTGCTGTCTCGAATGCTTCTTTGCTATCGGCCGGAGTTAAAGAGAAAGCTGGGCTGACGAAGTCTCTCAGAAATCGGTCGGTATGCTCGCTGAATGTCGAACAAGTTGGGATCCCATGTTGCAAAGCGGCAATGGCTGAACCGCGGCGAGGCGAAATGCCATCGAGAAAGGGGGCGAGAAAAACATCCATCGCCCTAAGTCGCAGGGCAGCTTCCGCACTCGCTAGCCGTCCCGATTCAAGGACCGGCACATCGTTGCAAGCGTTTCGAATTGCACTTCCGATCTGTCCAACAGCTAAAATCATCGTCTCCGGGAATTGATCGTAAATGGATCGCGCGGCCTCGACGACCCAATCGAGGCATTTACTGCTGTGGGCGAAACCAAAGACGCCAACAAGGAAGGCATTTTGAGAGATTCCCAGTTTGATTCGTGCTTCTGGTTTAGAGAGCCCGCAACGAGGCAAGTTTGACCCAACCGGTAACACGCGACAGGGGCGTTTTGTCCATCGATTAACCTGGGAAACCCACCGTTGGGTTGAAACGAAGTGAGCGCTCGCTAAGCGGACAAGTCGGACAAACTGGGGGTACTGCCAAGTGCGCATCAAGCTGTATCGCCAGGGCCAAAAGGGCACGTAGGTTTCATGGAACATCATCGCCACCGGAATGTTAGCGCGGTGCAAAGCCGGGATCAGCCAAGGAGAAAATCCGCGGGGACCGTAGGAAAATGGATTGTACTGTACGATTAGCCAATCGAAGCGGCCGGCCTGATGAAGGACACGCGGGAGCTCCTGAATGCTGCGCGGTTGAGCAGGATCGAAGCAACAGATCACCTCGACGCTGGCTGGTTTTGGTCTGGTGGGTGCAAAGCTGGTGAAGACAGTGACTTCTTGATTCTGATTGACCAGCTCCTGGGAGAGCCACCAGGTGTAGTCGCCGATTCCGTCGAATTGCGGGGGAAAAGCGCCGGAGAGGATAGCGATTCTCATTGAGGGTCAGATCGTTGGCCGTAGCGGTAAGCAAGGGGAAGGGTCAATTCGAGTAAAACCAGGGCAAGATTGGCTGGGAGCGAGCTGAATATCCATACTTCTCTCAAAAAATCTGCGAAATTGTATTGCCTATTTTTTCGATAATTACTAGAACAAGCGCCGGGTTATTTTTCAGGAGCTATCCGATGATTCATCATATTGCCAGGTTGTTGGTCTGTTTCACCATTGCTGTGGCCGTTCCGTTTGCTGCCAAGGCCCAGAGTAGCGCTGCTATCTGTCAAGCGTTCGCCAAGGGAAATTACAACAGGGCTTTGGCCTTGACCAAAGCAGCATTTGCTACAATGACTTCATGCGACGACGCCGCGGCCTTGATCAAGGCTGTCCTCTCTTGTGCGCCGCCTGATCAAGTCGGCGCGGTTGTGGTCGCCGCGGTTGAGGCAAACCCCGCCCAAGGCGAGTGTATCATTCAAGCTGCGCTCGCGAACGTCAGCCAGGATGAACAATTGGCCATCCTCAGCGCGCTCAACTACGCTTTGAGTCAAAACGGGGCCTTCGCTGGGCTGCTTGCGTTTGTACAAGACTTGCTAAGCAGTATCGAGGGGGCAGTATCGACCAACACTCTTTTGACCAACCAGCCGTTCAATCCGGCAATCTATCATGCTGCTCCGGTTTCCCCATTTACACCTGGAACCCCTTAAAACTGGGTAGCGACGGAAAACGCATTCAAAGAAAAGGTTTTAACAAAATCAGAAGTTGTCGATCGCCTTGTTCTGCCTGTCAGCTTCTAGCGCGTGCAGCCTCGCGATCTTAGGGAGGTCCGGTCAAAGGTGAAAAGGGATTTTGATATACTGTTTGTTGATCAAACCGGAGAGCTAGGTGGGGCCGAGTTATGCCTGGCGGAAGTCGCGTTCCGGCTCCGCCACCGAAGCAGCGTGCTGTTGTTCGAGGCGGGGCCTTTTCAGAGACTGCTCGAGGAGCGCGGGATCAAGACGATTCTGTTGCAGGATCAACCGCGGAGCCAATCAAGGCGCGTCTTTCGAGGGACAAAAGAAATCGGCAAGAAGTCGAAGCTGGGTGCTTATTTTTTTTTCCTGCCAGCCTTTGTTCGCCTGCTGTTTGGTACACTGCGCGCGGCGCGCGCCTTCGACCTGTTGTACGCGAATACGGCCAAGGCGCTAATCGTAACGGCGCTGGTGTCCAGGGTTCTGCGGAAGCCGTTCCTATTCCATCTGCATGATATTATCGATGCGGACCACTTCGCTCCTTTGAATCGCTGGTTGCTGGTTAATGCCGCCAACCATGCCACCGGAATAATAGCGAATTCCGAAGCTACGGCGCGCGCATACCAAAAGGCAGGTGGGCATAATCGCAATCTTAAGGTGCTGCCCAACGGGTTCGATATCGAACGCTTTGGTGCCCGCACGGAAGAGGAAATATGGGCCACACGTTCCGCTATCTGTAGTGAAGACCAGTTTCTGGTTGGGTTATTCGGCCGGATTACCAAATGGAAAGGCCAAAAAGTGTTGATCCGGGCGCTAAGCCGGCTGCAGGCGGTCAGCGTTGTGATTGTGGGAGACGCGCTCTTCACGGATGAAGATCGGCAATACAAGCAGGAGTTAGTTGATCTGGTTCGTCAATTGGGTCTCGAGGACCGGGTCCATTTCGCTGGCTTCCAACAAGATGTTCTGCCGTTCTTAGAGGCGGTCGATATAGTCGTTCACTGTTCTATATTCCCGGAGCCGTTTGGTCGAGTAATTGTCGAGGCGCAGTTGGCGGGAAAACCAGTTATTGCGGCGAGGGGTGGTGCCGCACCCGAAATTGTTGAGGATGGAGTAAGCGGGATCCTGGTTGCCCCCGGTGATTCTGTGGGACTAGCTAGCGCGATCGAATCTCTGTTACGGGACCCGGCCAGGGCCGGTCAAATGGCGGCCAAAGGCCGGGAGTTAGCAGAACAGCACTATGCGCTAGACGGCGTGCTGCGAAATTGGGTCGATTTTATCGACCAGAGTATCCGCGGTGTTAGCACTAACACCCGCGCCACGACATTGCCATATTCCGTCCATGGGAGATCTGGGGCGGCGGTGGCGCGGGGGCTAACAAATGTTAGGGCCGAGAGGAGACCGATGCGACTAGCGATCGTCCACGATTATTTGATCCAGATGGGAGGAGCCGAGCGGGTTGTAGCGGCTATGGCTGAGGCATTCCCGGAAGCGCCTATTTACACGAGCGTGACGGACTATGACCATCTGTTACCGGAGTTTATCGGCAAGGATATCCGGAACAACTGGATCAATCGTCTGCCTGGTTCCCGGCGCCATTTCAAAAAGCTGTTTCCGCTTTATCCATTCGCTTTTCGTTCCATGCCACGGGTCGACGCCGACATCGTTTGGATCAGCAGCAGCGGGTTCGCTAAGTGGATCCAGGTTACAGACTCGGCCAAGACGGTTTGTTACTGTTACACGCCGCCTCGCTTTTTCTGGTCGCCGGACACCTATTTGAATCGAGAATTCAAGGGAGCGGTTCTAAAGACCGCGGCCACAGTCTTTCTAACGGCGTTACGGACATGGGATTTTCAGTGTGCACAAGGAATCGGTCAGTTCGTCGCTATTTCCCGATGCGTGCAGCAGAGGATCTTAGACTGTTACGGGCGAAGCTCCATTGTGGTTTATCCCCCGGTCAACGTGGATCGCTTCGCAGTTACTGCCCGGGGTGGAGACTACTATCTCGTTTTATCCAGGCTCGTTGGTTATAAGCGGATCGATTTAGCGATTCAGGCTTTCAATCAACTCGGGAAAAAACTAGTGATTATCGGAGACGGTCCGGACCGTAGCCGCTTACAGACGCTGGCGGGACCCACCATCTCTTTTCTCGGCCGCCTGAACGATTCAGAAACGAAGCTCTATCTGGAGGGCTGTCGCGGCCTAGTTTTTCCCGGGTTAGAAGACTTCGGGATTGCACCGGTCGAAGCGCAGGCGTGCGGCCGTCCAGTGATTGCTTTTGCCGGCGGTGGTGCTCTCGAAACCGTGATCGATGGCGAGAACGGGGTTCTGTTTAACGAACTGTCACCGGGGTCGCTCGCGGGCGCGGTTCAACGTTGTGAGAAAATTGGGTGGGACGCCGAGACTATTCGGACAAATGCCGAACGTTTCTCTCGTGAAGTTTTTCTCGAAAGAATGAGGGCAGTTCTGCAAGCGGTATCTCGCTCAGAACCGGAACCGACTGCGAGGCTCGCCGAGAAAACGGCGTTTTCATTAGGATAAAATCATATGGTGTACAATCGCGTACAAGGGTTGAAGAATGCCTATTATTGGTTGCTGGCGCTTCTGCTGGTGATGAGTTTCTGGTCGTATCTTGGTTTTTTGGCTCTGTTATTTCGGACCGACAACGCATACAATTATGGCCACTATCTTCTCTACCAATTAACTGCCCTGGCCGGTCTTACCCTAGCTAGCATTAATTCTCACAGACTGAACGATAGAATCCTTCGGTGTGACGTTCCAGGGAGCCACAGTATCGCCCTGCGTAATGTTCTTTTCGTCGCCGGCGCCATACTCGTGCTGCTTGTCCTTTTGAAAGATCCCCAGATTTCGCGACTGTTTCTTTTCACCTATCTGCCGGTACTTTACCTGATCTTTTTTTACTCACACCGGCATGTTCCCCGATTCGTGATGCGGACCTTCTTCTCTAACCGCTACCAGCACAAGGCGCTCCTAGTCGGCCCGGTGGAGAAGGCTCGAGAGATGAAGGATTGGTGCAGACAGACCGCCGAGCTCGGTTTGGACATATCACATTTGGTTGAGAACGCGACCAGTCAGGACGAGTTCCTGTGTCTGGAACACGCCGATAATCTGCATCTCTTAGAAGAAGTAATTTCTCGAAAGCGGATTCACCACCTGATCTTACTTGAGCTGCCCCATGAGCAAAAAGTGCTCGGAGAAATTGGGCGGCTTTGTAACCGGTTAGGCACCCGATTGCTGGTGGTTAACAATCTTTCGGAAGTATTCAATCATCCGGTCTCATTCTTCAGCCTGTACGGTTTCGATTTTATTTCGTTTCGGGAGGAGCCGTTGGAGGATCCGGTAAACCGCTTGTTAAAGCGAGCTCTCGACGTGGCAATTAGCGTACCGGTGGTTCTATTTATCCTTCCGCCCGTCATGTTGTTAGTAGCGATTCTTCACTGGCTGCAGTCACCTGGACCCCTTTTCTACCGGCAGACCCGGGCAGGCTTCTCGCGGAACCCATTCCGGATCCTGAAATTCCGGACGATGCATTGTAAAGCGCGTTCTAGTAAACAGGCGACTGCCAACGATGTGCGAGTCTTTGCGGCGGGACGCTGGCTTCGCCGTACGAGCCTGGATGAATTGCCCCAGTTTATTAACGTCCTGCGGGGCGACATGAGCATTGTTGGTCCCCGGCCCCACATGTTGATTCATGACCGGAAGTTCTGCCGAGCATTGGAATCTTATCTGGTGCGGAGTTATGTTAAGCCGGGCATTACCGGGTTGGCCCAGATTCGAGGTTATCGCGGTGAGGTTACGAACGACAAAGATATCAGTGAGCGGGTGAAATATGATACTAACTACCTAGAGTTTTGGTCGATTTGGCGGGATATTTGGATCGTCTTTGAGACGGTCAAGCAAATTTTCCGGCCACCGAGTTCCGCTTACTAGGATTAAGAGTTAGCTAAGAAGGCTATATTCTATGAGACCAGGTGCGCCACCTTGAAAGGTTAGTAATTGATGACTGATGCGTCAGTAGAATTTCGGCGTACGAGAAGTCGTTGGACTTTCCGTCTCCCTCTGAAAAAGGCCCGAGTTAAAGAGACCAAACTGCGGGAAGAATTGAGAACGCCTCGTCCGCGGGATATGTTGGCGGATGCGCCGCGCTGGTGGTTGTGTCTTCTACTAATTGTCGCGCCCTGGGCCTATGGAACGACCTTTCCAGCGACAAAAGATTTGTTAGCGGTCGCTTTGTTGGTGCTGATCGGTCTTTTTGTGGTGTCACTGATCCTGCGAGGACGGCGACCGCGTATGCATTGGTTGCCGGGTTCAATTACCTGTCTCCTGGTGGCTATGGGATGGTTCATGACTTGGAACGCCAAGCTGGTTTATGATCCCGCCGTCAACTACTTTCATCTTGTCCAGCAGCCACTCGCTTTCTTACCTGGTACAGTCGACCAAAGCAGCTCCGCCCATCAAATGTTGCTAATCACAGGCCTGGTTGGTGCCTTTTGGGTAGTCTACGATTTGGCGGCTAATCCTCGTTGGTTGGACCGAGTTTGGGTTGTTATGAGTTTAACTGGGGTTAGCCTGATCGGCTTAGGAATAGCCCAACGGGTGACGGGAGCACCAGGAATATTCTGGGATGCAAATCTCGACTGCGGAACGACCTTCTTCGCGACGTATCGTTATCATGCAAATGCGGGGGCTTTCATTAACCTTGTGTTTCCGTTAATCGTTGGACGAACGGTACTGGCACTGCATGGACCGAGTTCTGATGTCAGTAAGGCATTTTGGATGTTGGCCTCCTTGGGGACGCTGGCTGCCGCGTTTATCAACGTTTCGCGGGCATCAACGGCGATCACCATGGTTCTAACCATCGTGTTGTTCGGCTGGCAATTAGGTGAGCGGATTCGCGATAACGGGCCGTTCTTCACTAAAAGACGAATCAGCGCAATGACTATCCTGCTGGGGGTCGGGGTCAGCTCTCTGGTCTGGGGTATTGGGTTCAAAGATTCCTACAGCCACTGGCTGGAGTTGGCTGCGAGCATTGCAACCAATGGCCGGTTCATTGTCGATGCCGCGATTGTGCAACATATGTTGCGTGTCGCAGGATTCTGGGGGTTTGGTCCGGCCAGCTTTTGGATGACCTTTCCTTTCTTTACCGCTCTGCTGGGTGGAAGGCTCGGGGGTTTCTGGGACTATGCGCACTGTGACTATCTGCAAACCCTCACCGAATGGGGCGTCATCGGCGCCTCGCTCTGGTTCGTTCTCTTTGGTAGTGGGGTGGGAAGAACGGCCTGGATGTTCTTCCGGTTCGGTCGCCGGTGGACGGAGGCAATGCGAACCTGCGCGGTGGTCTTTCTCTCGGCCTTAACCTCTATGTTAGTCCATGCTACCGTGGATTTTCCACTCCAGATCGCCTCACTGCAGCTGTACGCGGCCGTGCTGTTAGGCCTGGTCACCTGCGTTGGGCATAACCTGTCATCTGAGAAATGCAAGAACCGCCCGAAAAAGTCGGCGGCTTCCCGACGAGGTTCGGAAGAAGCTCGGTCGATGCTCCCCGAAATATGAGAAAGGTGTAAACCATGCTTGAACGTTGTTTGGGATGTGCAAAGCGCAGATTGATTGTCTATTCTCTGGCGACGGCAGGGATGGTGCTGTTGGTAACCGCTTGCAGCACCAGTTACCAAGCTGCACACAAGGCGCCTCCTCCTCCTGCAAAAGTCGCCGGCCAGGCACAGAAGCCGCTGGGGGCTGATCAGTCCAGCGTGACCGTCATTCCTAACCCGTATGAGGATGATCAGTACCAAGCCAACATGGCGGTGGAGGCGACAAAACAAGTGTTGCGGGGACGCGGTTACAATGTGGTAGAGAACGGTGCGACCGCTGAATTGGTTGCCATCCCGACTTTGGAAACTAACCGCGTCCAAGTGCTCCGAAGAAGTACATCGCCGTCTGACATGTTTCAGGAGTTTGACAGGCCTGGCAAGCTTTTTGGCACCTACCCATCACTGCCAACACTAGCCGCTGGATCAACGACGGCGGTTAACAGCAAAACCAATGGGTCAACTCTGGTGATAGAAGCGTTTCGATCCGATGATTGGAGCAAGGCGCTCATTGTAAATATGTTACAATTGCCTCCAACTTGGAAAGTAGTGACGGCCTTACCTACGGGGTACTCCACGGATCCGTTGGATTTGCAAAGGACCGGCGGCACGAAGACTCAGTTCCAATTGCCGCCGGATCATTTGCTAACTAACGCCGCGAATCACTAGCCTGAATATCTCACACTCTCTCCGAAGAGGCGTACAGAATGTTTTGCCGACAGTGTGAGATATATTCAGGATGACAAATAACAAATGACAAATGACAAATGACAAATGACACAAATACAAAGCCTTGCTCGAGGGTTGTTCAGAAGTCGGCTATTTGGCATTTGTTATTTGTCATTTGTCATCCTGGATCGCTCGCAAATCCCCGCCCGCATCGCTACGCGAAGCGTTGCGGGCAGGTACAAGGATTTGCGAGCGATCCAGAGGGCCTTTAGAGAACTACGAGCAAATTGTTTTTGGGAATGCGGATACTCGTTGTCAGTCATTCTTGCGCCACTGCGCTCAACCAGCAACTTTATGCAGAAATCCAGCGACAGACGGGCTGGGAATTCAGCCTAGTAGTACCGGAAATTTGGTTGGATGAGTTTGGGAATTCGCTTCACAGCGAGCTCTGGCCTGGATTCGAAGCTCAGCTAATTCGAGCACCAGTTTATCGCAGTGGTAACATCATTCTTCATTGGTACCGAGTGGCTCTTCGAAGGCTACTGTCAGAGGGTAAATTTGATGCGATTTATGTCAATCATGAACCGTACGCAGTAGCCACGGCGCAAGTGCTGTGGGCAAATCAGCTCTCACTTCGCGCTCCTTTTGGATTCTATTCCTGTCAGAACATCCAAAAACGTTATCCCCCGCCATTTGGCTGGAGCGAACAATGGGTATACCGGCGAAGTACTTTTGCATTTCCGATAACGGAATTGGTCGCGAACGTAGTCCGAGCTAAGGGATTTCGTGGCGAAATTGCAGTGTGCCCGTTAGCCTTTGATGCGCAGCGCTATCATCCGCGTCCTCGTCAGAGCCGTCCTGGTCCATTGGCTGAGCTAGCCGGCGTCACACTGATTGGCTATGTCGGGCGATTGGTTGAGGAGAAAGGTCTGCGGACGCTGGTGGAGGCGATAGCGCGACTACCCGATGACAACTGGCGCCTAGTTCTTGTCGGTAGCGGACCGTTCGAAAGCGAGCTGGTCGAGTTAATTCGTGCGCATAAGCTCGAGAGCCGAACGGTGAGGTTGGGTTTCATCCCTCATGACCAGGTCGCTTCCTATCTGGCTGCTCTCGATATTCTGGTGTTACCTTCTGAGAGTCGTCCCAACTGGAAAGAACAGTTCGGTCGGGTCATTCTCGAGTCTTTAGCCTGCGGTACTGCAGTAATCGGCTCTAACTCCGGCGAAATCCCGAATCTGATCGGGCAGAGCGGGGGCGGTTTGGTTTTTACAGAGAGGGATGCGGAGAGTCTGTTGGTAGCGCTCAGACAGTTGGTCCAGGATCCGTCAGCCCGTGAGCGATACGCGGCAACTGGAAGACGCTGGTCAATCGAACATGCCTCCCTCGAAGGCGTAGCCGCGAAAATGGCGCGAACCATAGATGGTCAGGTATCGATGGGTAGAAAAAACTCTCCCAAAATCACAGAGCAGCGGAGCCACAACCAAAGCAAAGAGAGTCTCACGGAATTACGCCAAGATAAGAGGTGAAAGGTGAAAGGTGATCTCACGCAAAGATGGTAGGAAAGGGTTTTGAACAGAAGGAAACAAAGGTAATGTCTTGGAAATTTGAGCACCGGCGTGATCAACGGTTACCAAGCCTGAACCGCCCCATCGTTTCCAGAACGACCATCGGGGAATCCCCTAAACGTTGCTACCTTTGCGTTCCTCTGCGTCCTGTGCGCGAGGCAAATTGGTGTTTCCTAAGTCTCGCGCAAAGGGCGCTAAGGTCGCAGAGGTTTTACCTAGAATTGAGAATGAGCGGACCGTAAAATGAAGGTATCCAACACTATCGTTTCGATCTGTAAAACGGTCATTCCGGAGCCCGTGCGAGCGCTGAGGAGGCGATACCACTTAGTGAAGACGCCTCCGATCCATGGAGGTAGTCGCCTGGTATCTGCTTGTCGGTTATTGAATTGGACTGCACACGAGCTCTTGAATATTGACATTGGATTCCGTACTCAAGATCGATCCCGTTATGTCGGTCAGACAAGGAACCGCAGCTCGTATTTGGCCTATTTTCAGGGTGAAAAAGACCCCGAGATCCAGGCATTCATCCGGCGCAACCTGGGTCCGGGGAAGGTATTTGTGGACGTGGGTGCAAATATTGGGACCTACACTGTTCCGGCGGCTAAATTAGTGGGAGATGCAGGAAAAGTAGTGGCGATTGAGCCGCATCCCGCCATCTTTCGATTACTCGAGAAAAACATTTCGCTAAATCGGTTGCAAAACGTACTACCGGTTCGAACCGCGATTGGAGAAACTAATGGCAATATTTGCATCGCTTTTGACCGATGCAATGCGGGTCAGACCCATGTAACTGGGGAGGCGGATCTAACATCGAACGGTGAATCTGTTCCTATAGCCAGGCTCGACGATTTGCTGATAGAGAGAGGGATCACTGAAATCGACTACCTGAAAATCGATGTCGAAGGATATGAGAAGTTCGTCTTAGCGGGAGCGCAACGAATTATCGCGAAGAGCGCTGCCATGATCATCCAAATGGAATTGATTCACTCACATGTTGCTAGGTACGGAATTAGTTGCCTGGAGATCGCTGAGATCCTCAGGACGCAATATTTTGTGCCATACCAACTCGACAAAAACGGGTGGGCGTGCCAACTAACGGAGGCTGATCTGGCACGGGACGGAGAAGTGTTTTGGTCAAGGAAGCCGATCACTTGAGCCACAACACGAACACTTCACTCATTGTCGCGACGATTCTCCATCCTCTGGTCTTTGCGCATCCCGAGGCAAACCGTTACCAAGCCGCAGAGACCAAACAGTTCACAACAAGGCCACAAAGGCCGCAAAGGTTTGGACGCTGAACTCTGCCACCTTATGTTCAAAGTGTCTGTCTTTGCGGCCTTCGCGGCCTTGTTGTGGAATGTTCTGTCTTTCCGGCCTTTGAAATCTTGTTGTGAAATGCAGGCTAACGTCGCCAAAATCTCGAAATTAACTTACCCACCGTGAAATCGATTCGCGCAAGCTTGTAACGAGACTTGGACAGAGCCGGAATCGGAGAGTCAGCGTAGGTTAGCCACATTCGCTCCGCAGGATGAGGCGCCTTGCCTTTCAAAGCGTGCCAGACAAAGCTTTTTTGCCAAGGTTTTGGGTTGCCGACTGCGTGAGCCAGCACGAAGAAATGGCCATTGAATCCCATCCCTTCTTGACCTATGAACGCGGGTTCATTTGGAAACGAATGAAGAGTGGCCGCTAGAATATCCTGATCTCCCACGACCGGCTTCGTCCGGTGGGGGCGGACACCGGTTGCAGTATTTCCACCTTCCTTTTCGAACTGCAGGGTGGTGGCGATCCAATTCTTAAGCAAGAGAATATCGGGACGAGCGACTCCGACAAAGCCGGAATTGGCATACTCTGAGGTATCGCGTTTCAGAGGTAAATTGGCCCGCTGGACGAGTGCCTTCCAATATTTTCGCCAGGGATGGTTTTTGTGAACCCAAGCGAAATTCTTGTCCAAGCAGAGAGCCACGCCGCATTGCAACCATTCTTCATAGAACTGCCATGGAGCCAGGAAAACGATGTCCGGGTCAACGTAGATAACTCCGTCCGAATCGGAATCGCACTCGAGGACCTCAAGCATGGAAAAAGGTTTATGAAAACGCAAATGCCGATTAGGAGAAAGCTCTTTGAAAACGACCTTCACTGAACCGTCAGCTAAGATAATAGTGTCTTGGTTCAACGAGGATCTCCAGGGTGGAACTGGCCCCTTGTGGAATACAAACACCCTACCGCGAAAACCTACCCGGATAGCAGAGTTAATCAGCGATGCTACGCCCAGGTGATGATCTTTCTCGTAAATAGTGACGATCGAAATGTTCATGAATTTACGTTGCCGCCCCGCACCGACTTCTAGTGATTTTCTGGTTCACAGGCAAGATCCGTTTAGGCGCTATTCCCCGGTTGCAGAAGCGTGAAATCAAGTCTTGTTAGGGTAGTCGCAGCATTGTTCGATTCCGGCTGTTGGTAACCGGGCGGAGGGTTCTCATTGGAACCCGAAAGTCGGAGTCAGAAACGTTATACTTTGTCGTGAATAATTTGACCCTTCTCACCCTTTGCGAGGGACCATACCACTTGGGTGTTGCCGCACTCATCAACTCTGCCATCCGAGCCGGATTTCAAGGACGAGTTCGCGTGCATTACCGGGGTACAATACCGCCTTGGACGGTATCCTTGCAAAGAGTGGGCGAGGGTAGTTTTAGTGTCGAGGGTTGTACACTCGACTTTCGACGTTCAACAGAGAGACGTCATTTTTCATTTCATAAACCATTTGCGGCTTTGGAAGCATTCGCTGCTGATCCTGATTGCGATGGCGTGATTTATGCGGATCCAGATGTGGTTTTTCTTGCTCCCTGGGAATTCATCGGAGAGTGGCTCGAAGCTGGCGTCGCTCTATGCCTAGATTCCAGCTTTCCTTTCATCTTCCACCGTCACCCATGGCGAGAAGTTTGGCGACGGCTCATATCGCAGACTGCTGGCGCCGAGCCGATCGAAGACCATGCTCCAATCTACGCCAACAGCGGATTTTTTGGAGTACTAAGACGCGATATCGAATTTCTGGATCGATGGGTGGACCTGACGCGCGGGTTTGAAACGCAAGGAGGCGATACAGCAAAATTCTGCCAGGAAGAGCGCCACCGGGCAATCATCTGTGACCAGGATTTGCTGGCGGCGACGCTTATGCTTTGGCCTGGCGAAGTATCAGCGTTGGGACCGGAGGGAATGGGATTCAACGATTGTTTTTTAGTTCTAGTCCACGACGTCGAGAGCCCTAAGCCCTGGGTTCGCCGCTTCCTGATGGAGGCCTTGGTGGGCAGAAAACCGACAGCAGGATCTTCATTTTATCTGAAGTTCTGCGATGCACCAATCGCCGGTCTTGCTTGGTGGACTGTTTTGCGAAAGAAGTTCTCGTTTCGTTGTGCCGAACTGATCACGATGGTTTGGAAACGATGACCTGAGAAGTCGCAGCCCACCAATTCCAGTTCGTGAACGCAGCCCGTTAATTAACTCGCAAGCTGGGAGCCAGCTTGGTTTTGGAGTCGATGGCCGGCTCTGAAAGCTCGCCGCTTTGCTCGGATAGACAACACGTGAAAAGTAAAGACCAGATCAAGGTAAAGCACACGAAACGAACCTTTGTGCCTAAATCGCAGGATGTTGTGCGGAAGTTCAACGACGAATATTCGGACTAGCCTCTTAAGTCCCCAGGCGGTGAGAAACATGCCCTCGGATTCCGGATGCTTCTCGATGAAATAGGCAAGGCTCTGAGCAAGACCGCGCAGATAATTGATATCACCCTTTGGCCGCCAGGGATGCTCTACGCAGGCGCCGGCGACGAACTTGATGTGGCACTGTTGCTTGCGAATTCGAAAGTGAAGATCGACGTCTTCCATCGCGGCAAAGGGATAGTTTTCATCGAATCCAGCTAATCCCTGAAAAAGGTTGCGCTTGATAGCAAAATTACAAGACCACAAGCGGCCACCGTCGAGATTTTTTGGACACCCTTGATCGGCACCCGTTTGTTGTCCTCGGGGGATCGTCTTCCCTTCCAGAACCGCATACTCTCCTGTTTGGGCGGCGATGACGAACGCCTCCAACCATCCTGGCGATGGTATGCAATCATCGTCGACAAAGGCCAGCCATTCGCTAGACGCATTCATCGCTCCGCTGTTTCGGTTTGCGGCCGGCCCTCGTCTTGGTCCAGGGAACCATTTCACCCAAGCAAATCGCCTCTCGATCATAGCCTGGGCGGTTGATTGAGAGCCGTCGTCGGTGACAATCACTTCGTACTGGAAATCTTTGCTACCAGGCCCAATCGACCTGATCGACTCCAAGCCTTCCAAACACTGGGCTAAACCATCGTTACGATGGCGAGTTGGTATGATGACGGAAAATGAGATCATCTATCGAGCATTATTATGAGTTGGTGCTGCGATCCCAATTTGATTCGGCGTCGTGCTGCAGTCGGCTAAAGCTTCTTCTGTCTTTCGGAATTTGATAACCCGCGCCGGGTTACCAGCAGCAACCGCCCAATCAGGAATATCCTTGGTTACTACCGAACCGGCTCCAATGACGACGTGGTTCCCGATGTGAACGCCTGGTAGAATAACCACTCGGGTACCGATCCAAACATCGTTACCGATAAAGACCGGTCGCTCCGGTTGGTAGCCCTGATACATAATAGGTAAATCAGTGCGATCGAATGCATGGTTTCGGGTCCAAATGGTGACTCCCGGGCCCATGAACGAATGGTCGCCGATATGTACTTCCCCGTGGATCTCACATTGAATTCCTAGATCGGAGAATTTTCCGAGCCAGACGTTGTTGCCCCTGCCGAAATCAGCGCCGGTCTCGATGTTAACTCCTTCGCCGCATTCGGCTAACAATTGCCTGGCTAAGGTCCTTCGGATCGACTTGTACAATCGGCCGCCCCAGCGCGAATACGAACAGGGCAAACGCTTCGCGAATCCAACATAAAGAAAGAAGATGAGGTTCTTCCAAATTGTTTTGGAAAGCTTCGTCACGAATAGTGGCCCTTATTTACAAGTCGTGCGTCGTGCATTTGCCTGGTTCCGATCGTTACTGCTCCGGTGCTTGTTCTTGAAAGGTCCTTCGAATGGCCCGGCTTAGCTTCGCCGGCAGACTGCTGCAGAATCTCCAGGAGTTTATCCACGATATTCTCGAGAGCAAAGTGTTGTTCGGCGCACTGGCGCGATTTCACTTTATCAGTTAGACGACCTTCCATTTTTCTTACGGCCATCTCTGAGAGCGCCTTGGCTAAGCTGCCCACTTCATAATCCGGCAGCCGGATGTCGCACGCGGAAAGATAGTCGGAGTTACCATTAGTCGCTCCCACAATGACGGGTAAGCCGCAAGCCTGGGCCTCGGCGACGGACGAGCCAAAGTTTTCTTCTTCGCTCGGCTGAACCAGAAGGTCATGCCTCGCCAGCAGCTCGGGTATTTGCAGCCTAGGCATGGACCGTTGCCAAGTCAGTCGGTCTGGAAAAGGAAACTGATGGATTAGTCTTTCATATTCCGGGACCAACATCGCGGAACCAATAATCGTCACGCGTAGATCGATGCCATTCTGAATCGCCAGCGCCGCTGCATCGAGGAAAAGATCCAGCCGCTTGCGCGGGATAATTCTGCCAATCCAGATACAGCGAAGGCCGGTTGCTTTTGCTAAGGGCAAATGTCGCGGACTGAACAGATGCAGATCGATGGGGTACGGCAAGCAGGAGATCCGAGAACCGGGAACATTATAAAGCGAATGCAATGTCTTGACCGACTGTTTGCTACCAACCACGAGATGATCCGAGCACGATATCGGTGGCACACCAAGGGGCGATAGCCGGACGCGGGCCAGTAGGTTCAACTGGGCTGCCTTGAGCCTCCCTGCAAGCTCAGCAATCTTGTGTTGATGTCGCAAGATAGATCGAGCGTCGGTCCCTGGTGGACCCTGGACAAAGCTGAGGGCCGGCAAGCCGTTGACTCGGCCTCGCGCATAGTCCCCGAGCCAGAGGCAAACATCGAAAGGTCTCTGCTCGTGTTGCTGCCGTATAGAACGCGCAAGCAACCGGTTGTAGGAGCCGGAGTCCATCTGGGCGGCGACCAGACCGACCAGTGGCCAACGTCTTGTCCGTGCTCGCAAACGATCCGCCAAAAAATTATCAACATCGGTGAACTGAAAGAACGGATGGTCACCAACGATCGGTCGAGGATCGACGAACGAAGCCTTGGAAAAGAAGTGGATCGCGCACTCGCGATTCAAAAGTCCTCGGATTAGAAGGGCGTTTGCGGCTGCAACGCTTCCGGCGTGAGACGAAACAAATCCCGTTACCGCTACTCTCAGTTTTTTATCGCCTGATGTCATTCAGTTTCAGCTTCTAGGTCATAAGGAGGACTAGGTTGGAGAACGCGATTGCTCATTCATGGTCACCGCTAATAAGTCTCGCTTTCCAACTGAAAAGCGCTTTTCCGACCCGAAGGCTTCCAGATGGGCCGTCAGGAATGTCCGTTCATTAAACTGTTCCTTTTGTAACGCGAGACCGGCTGTGCCCATCGTGGTGCGGAGTTGCGCGTCTTGAAGCAGCACTAAAACCTTTGATGCCAGATCATCTGGCTCCTGAGACGACCAAAGACCGGTGTGACCGTCTTTGATGAATTCCCGGCTGGCTGGAGCAGGTCCACAAATAACGGGCTTCCCGTAAGACCAAGCCTCAACATAAACAATGCCGAAAGATTCGTGTGCAGACGGCAAGCAGAAGATGTCGCAGGTCGCTAGCGCATCCGCTTTTTCCAATTCATCCGGCATACCTAAATCACAAATGCTTTCCTGAGGCAGACTGCGTAACTGTTCTTGAAATTCCCGGCCTCTGGGGCCGGCGAGAATTAGAACTGCATCGGCGATGCTCCTCAGCACCAGTGGCCAAGCCTCGAGCAGCGATGAATAGCCTTTGCTTCGGTGCCGGCGCCCGAGAAACAAAACCGTGGGTCGGTCAGCCAGTTTGTGTTTCTCACGGAAGCGATCCGCCCGGCCATCCGCCCGGCACATTGGTGGTAAGGTACATCTCATCGACTGGGCCTTGGGTAACCCGAGTCTTTCCAGGTGATCCCTTTCGTGTTCGCTTTGACACAGTACGGTGTCGGCCTGCTGGTACAAACATAAGTCGATTTCATGATCGCCCCATGATCGCGGGTGAATCGCGGGCCAAATTGTCAGAAGCGAGTTCCGCTTTTTGGATAGGTTTGCTAATCCGAAACCGAAGAAATCCCAACCGGTCCCAACGAAGTGGAGTACATCAGGACGTAGTTCTCCTGGAAACTGCCACGTCCCTGCGAGAATGCTTTTAAGCAGAGGCCGAGTAAAGCGCCTTGCTGCCAACCGGCTCCGAACAGAACTGAAATAGGAGGGCAAGCTCCGTTCCCTAATTCTAGTGCCACAAAAATCGCCGGCGGCTTCTGCTGTTGGGAATTGCCCTGGGTCCGATTCGGCTGCGTAAATAACATCCAATTTAACGCTCGGATGTGCTGCCAAGAGCTTGATCAGCGTTCTTTCGTACGCAGCCAGGCCACCTTGGTATGTTGGGCTGAGGTTACTTGCTACACAGATTTTCACGTTCTTGTCCGAACCCAGATTCCAGGTCGATTTGTCGCGAAATGGCTAGCGATTCGCCTCTTTAGGCTGTTTCGATCGAGAAGTCAGGTAACACGACGCTGATTTGTATTGAGTTATCGTGAATGGCCCCAGGATAGGTGAAGTTGTTAGAGACGCCAAACCGGCACGCATCTTCCCACCGATCAATTATCCCGACATTCCAGAGATAGGCGTCAATGCGATATTCACCGGGGCGTAACCATGGCGACCGCAACACAAAAGATAGTTCGATTGGTTCGCCGGGACTTAAGACCTTGTCGCCGGTGCGGCTATCCATGGCGAATAATTGCTGTTGGTCTTCGTTGAATACTACCAGAGAAGCATAGCAAGGCGACTCGGTTAGATCATTGGTAATAACCCGCAGCGAAAATCGCTTCTCCGCTGCCGGCTCGAAAATGGTTTGCTCGGGTTTTACGAACTCGAAACGCATGGTTCCACGGCCGGGGCGTTTTATGGCGGCTCCTGCTAATGTCGCTTCCGATAAGGTCAGGCTTTGTTTTTGATAGATTTCAACGACTGATCGGCTGTCTCCATCCGCGATCAGGTGGCCATGTTCCAGCAGGCAAGCGCGTGAGCAGAGGGCCACGACCGAAGAGAGCTGGTGGCTCACGAAGAACACGGTTCGTCCCCGGCCCGACGCCACTTCTCGCATTTTTCCTAAGCATTTCTTCTGGAACTCACTATCTCCCACCGCTAATACCTCATCGACGACTAAAATCTCTGGCTCAAGATGAGCGGCCACAGCGAAAGCAAGACGAACGTACATGCCGCTGCTGTACCGTTTAACCGGGGTGTCGACAAACTTGTCGATACCGGCGAAATCGATAATCTCGTCGAATCGATCCCTGATTTCGCGTCTCGTCATACCGAGGATGGCGCCGTTCAGGAAGACATTTTCTCGACCAGTTAATTCCGGGTGAAATCCAGTTCCCACCTCGAGAAGGCTGGCGACTCGGCCCTTGATGCCGATTCGGCCTTCTGTCGGCTCTGTAATCCTGCTGAGAATCTTCAACAAAGTGCTTTTGCCAGCGCCGTTTCGGCCGATAATCCCAACGACCTCTCCCGGTCGGGCCTCAATAGAGATATCTTTGATAGCCCAGAATTCTTCCTTGGTGCTTTTTCTTGGTTCCAGATTGCTCTTTGAGGGCGCACGTCCGTTGCGTCCCGCGAGCTTTGTGTGCGCCAGTCGTGCCGGATAAAGAGCCAGCTCTTGTAAGGCATGCCTGAGCCCGTTATCCTGGACCCGGTGGCGAATCCGATACTTTTTGGAGACGTTTTGTATACTGATTACAACGGCCATCGGCTGCTTCTAGGACGTGGGTAAGCGAAAGACAAACAGACCCCTTCTCAAATAATATCGGCAAACGACCGTTCCAGTTTGCGGAAGTACCAGATTCCGAACCCAAGGACCGTCATTGATAGGATAATCGAGATCAGGAATCCGGGAAGGTACAAGGTGGAAGCGTTTCCCAGAATGGCCCATCTAAAGCCATCGATGATGCCGACCATCGGATTTAAAGAGTACAGCAAAAAAAGTCCGTCACCCAACTTCTCCCTGACCACGGCGCTACTAAAACCGACGGGGCAGAGATAGAGACCGAACTGAATGATGAAAGGGAGCACGAAACGGAAATCTCGATATTTCACATTGAGAGCAGTGACGATAAGGCCGGGCCCAAGCGATGCAATGAAGGCAAGCAATATAAATGCCGGCACCGTCACGATCCGCCAACTTGGCGTGAAGTGGAAAAACACCATCATGGCTCCCAATATGAGGAAGGAGATTAAGAAATCGGCAAGTGAAACGACGGTAGCGCCAGCTGGGATGATTAAGCGGGGAAAATAGATTTTCGATACTAAGTTCGCGTTTGCAACCAGACTTTGTCCTGAGTTACTGAGAGACGTAGAAAAGAACTGCCAGGGCAGTAGACCAGCAAAGACCATGATAGGGTAAGGGGCGCTCCCGTCCGAATGCAGTCCGGCAAGCTTTCCGAAAACAACCGTCATGATCAACATCGTGAGCAACGGTTGTATTAGGCTCCAAGCCACTCCGACTAGGGTCTGCTTATAGCGAATAGCGATGTCACGCCAAGCCAGGATGAGAAAAAGCTCCCGGTAACGCCATAGATCAAGCCAGTAGTGTTTTTCGATCCTGCCGGCTTCAAGCCAGATATCGAAGTCGTCGTTTCTTGATACATTAACTTGGGAAGTTTCGGTATCGCCCGCAATGGCAGACTTTGGCAGCTGTCCGATCACTGTAGAATCATTCATTGATGTACCATTTACCCACTATCGAATCGTGAACCTTAGCCAAACCAGATTCGGTTTTGGGGGCTAACGATCCGTACCAGTACTTGCAGGAGCGAGATAAGCTCGCTCTCATCTTTTGCTTAGCCTGGCGGAGCGGCTTGTTGGTTAGCGCGTTGTACGATCCGTCGGCCGATAATAACCTTTATAAGAGTATTTGTTTCCGTAATAATAGTAATAGTAGCCGGATCCTACCTTGAAGTTGGCCCGGTTGAGAACGAAGCCGGCCAGCACGCCCTTCGCTTTTGCTATGAGGTGACATGCTCGCGCGACCGCCCGTTTGCTAGTGTGTGCTGGTCGTATAATCAGGACGACGTACTGAGCCGCGGAAATCATGGTCAACGTGTCACTGACCGCATTCACCGGAGCTGTGTCGATCACAATACGATCAAATTTTTCCCTCAGTTGCCCTATCATACGGTCAAACGCCTTGCCCGATAGCAGTTCTGCAGGACTCGGTGCTGCTCTCCCGGCGAACAAAATGCTCAGATTTTCCTCCGGAGCGTCTACCATCGCTTCTTCGAGCGGGGTATTGCCGGAAAGCACATCTGTTACTCCGGCAGTGTCCCGCTTGGCCAGACTCGGGTAGGCCTTATAGAGACTAGGCCTTCGCATGTCACCCTCGACAAGCAGCGTACGGTGACCATCCATGGCAAACGCTTGAGCCAAGCTTAGCGATGAAAACGATTTCCCTTCGCTGGGAACGGCACTGGTTACCATAAAGATCCGCCGAGATTCTTCATCATTGCCTAACATCGACAGCGAAGCGCGCAGGGCGCGGAACCCTTCCGCCTGACGGGAGTCGTTTCGAACAAAAGCACTTGTCATGGAGCCTCGCCGTTGTGGCTCTTCAGGGATCACCGCCAACGTTGGTAGTCCGAGAAACTGCTCTGCCTGATCGACAGAGCGCAATGTCTCGTCCAATGAATCGACAGTGACCACGATCCCTACTCCAAGCGCCAAGCTTAGGACAAAGGCCAGCGCTAGGACCTTGGCCATTTCGGGTTTGACCGGGTAGCGTCCTGGTAACGGGCTTTCGACCAGGTGAAATGGGCTCTTTTCGATTCCCTGGCTGATCGAAGTCTCCCGGATGCGGGTATTGAGCGCATCGTACATTGCCTTGTCGGAATCGACTTCTCGTTGCAGTGTATTGTAGGGAATCGCGAGCTTGGAAAGCCCCAAAGCGGCATTCTCCTGCTCTTGCAAGAGCACGTTGATCTTGTCCTCAGAGTCTTTCGCTGACGCATACTGAGCTTCCAAGATCTTCCCGGCATTTCTCAGTGTTTCCACCAGCGACTCTTTCAGTCGCTGAATCTGGGTGACTGCTCCAATGTACTTAGGGTGTAAAGGCAAGTACCGTTTCTGCAAGGCAGCCAAGTCAGCTTCGGCGTTGACGATCTGAGAGCGGATCGCAGCAACTTGCGGGATAGCAGCGACGCTACCGATTTGCAACATCCGATCCGTGTCGTTAGCCGGAATTTTACGAATCAGGTCAAGATCAGATTCAAGCTTGATTCGGTTGTTCTTTGCCTCGATGGATCTACCATTTAGATCCTTTAATTTCTCGGTCAGAATATCTTGGCTGCTCTCTAGCGAAACGGCATTGTGTTGCTCTTTATACTCCTGGAGCTTACGTTCTGATCCTTCGAGTTTCTTTTTTAGCTTATCGGCTTCCTCTTGAAGAAACTGAGTCGCTTGATTTGAAGTCTTGAACTGTTCCTCAAAAGTCAGCCGCAAATAGGCTTGAACCACAGCGCCAGCAATATCACTAGCCTGTTGCGGTTTAACATCCTCGGCCGTGACGTCGATCAAGCGAGTATTACGTCGCAAACTAACGGCGACGCGTCTCCGGATCTGACTGGCTATCGCATCGTCCGTGTAGGTCTTTCCGCTAGCCACTCCTGGAAAGAGAGTAGGATCTTTATCTAAACCAATCACTTGGGCGGCCCGAACCATCACCGAGTTGCTCGTGAGGCTCTGAACGATGGTTTGGATGTAATCTTCTGCCTGCAGATTCTGGGCCTGTACCTCTTCGACCTTGCTCCCCAGAACCTTGGCTTCCCCCTGCTCGACCTGGACCACAGCTCGGGAGGAGTAAAGTTTTGGTTGCCGCGAAAGCCAAGCGTAAGTCGCTGCCATGGCGACGCAAACGATGACAGCGATCAACCAGAGATTCCGTCGAAATAGGAGAAGGTAGCGATTAAAGTCAAAAGGCGTTCCCTGGTTACCCAAGAACTTATGTAGGGCAGATTGGGGAATTGCTGAATCGTTGGTACTGCTCATAATCATTCCTCAAAAAATTGACTCGCCGACCGTGATAACATCACCCGGTTCAGTCCGATAACGATTGATTGCCTCTGCGTTTTTGTCCGCATGTTTGGCATTCACTTTGTACGCTTGTTCTCGACCATTCTCTTTACGCCGAATCGTAATGTTCCCTGGGTCAGCGATTCGAGTGTAACCGCCAGCCATGCCAATCGCTTCAAGTAACCCGATGGATTGATCACCAACGATCTCGTAGGCACCGGGTCGTTGCACCTGACCGAGTATCGTGAAAGTTCTCTTGGCGTAGGTCTGAACGATCAAGCTAACCTGTGGATTAACCAGGTAGCCATTCAGATAATGCTGGCGGATTACGGTAGTCGCTTCCGGAACTGTCTTGCCGCCAATACTCACCGAGCCAATCAACGGGAAGATCGCCGTTCCATCACCCGCGACGCGTACCTGGGCATCCAAATCCGGCTCCTGAAAGACCTTGAAATCCAGGACATCGTTAGGTGCAAGCCGGTAGTTGGCGCTGAGGTCCTGACTACGAACGAGGACCGGAAAAATGATGACACAACAGAGACTGACTATTCGCAGGCAACGAGTGTTGACTCGGAAGGCGGTTCGTCGTTGTACAACTTTCACAATGCTGGGTTACTTTCTTACGTGTGTTTACCTACTAAGAATCTAGAAGAAAATTGAGATCTGACCACCTACCCGATTATCATAGTAGCTGTTAAAAGAGTGAGTGGAACTGTTGCGACTAAATTGGTAATAGACTTCCGCATTTAACCAAGCTCTGAAATTGTACGAAATATTGGGCCGGATATACACATAGTCATCCTTCCGGTCAATATTTGGAGCGTTACTGCTCGCAACGATGTATTTGTCATGCTCGTATCCGATTGCGATCGAGGCAGTAAACCGGTCGATAAATCTCTGCGAGACTGCGAATGCTACTCCAGTGCCAATAAAATCTTCGCCTCCGAATAGAGGGGAAGCGAACTCCGATCGGAAGCCGCTGAGCGTAACCGTGGTATCGACAAATGGGTGGTAGATCAACCCCAGTGTGAATACTGGATCCCCCCTTGACGCACCGCCACTACTGTACTGGCGGTATTCGCCGCCCACAGAACCGTCGAAGGTTAGCTTGTCCGTAAACTGATAAGACACGTGCAAGCGTCCCTGCCCATAGGTGCTGGAGGTGCCGCCTTGCTGTTGTAACGAGCCAACGACACCTAGAATACCAATCTTTATCTTTCCGGTGATCTGGTAGTCTACGCCGATCCGGCCAATATAGTCGAAGGAATTGAGATAGCTGCGATATATGTTCGAGATTTGCTCGAACTCGCCGTACAACTGTGTCTTAGACGTGAAATCGTAATTCAGCCGGAAAAAACCATCGATAAATTGCCGGTTGATGAACGTGCCAACCAGGCGATCCGGTCCGTTCAGATAATCATAGGTGATACGCGATATGAACGTGAAGTTGGAGAAGCGGTACTGTCCGTTGAGGAGGACGTCCTGATCGGCGGAATCCTCAGTCGTATGATCGGTGAAGAGATAACCAGTGACGAGATATTTGGCGATGAAGAAATTGTCGATCTGGTTGCGGTAATCACCCAATTCAAAGGCAGCTCCTCCGTCCAGGGTAAAGACCGTGTCAGACAAGCGATGCGTATGAGTGATAAAAAGGTTGTCGTCGTAAAACACGCCTGTGCCGAAGGTAAAGACCAAGCGCCAAAACTTTTGGTTAACCTCTTCCACCACGTTTTTCTTGGAGCTTGGCAGCAACTCGTTGGCAGGCGCCGGACTGGGCTCATTATTGATTTCTGCGCTATTTGGCATGATTGGCCCACCCGTAGTCCGTGTGGCAGGATTGAAGGACTGCGCAGTCGCCTGCCCGATCAGAGGGCCAATGTCAATGGTGAGGTTATCCAATAAAAGACTTTGTGGTGAGACAACAGCCTGAGCCTGAGTGGGTTCCTGGAGAATTGATACCAGGACAGAAGTGAGAATAACGAAGAGATAAGTTCTCATGATCGGTCGCTCGATTTCTCTCTTTGCTACGCTATTGCGTGCTGACGGCATTCGGTTTCATTTCCCCGCTTTAAAAAAATAGTACCAGCCGTTCGACTCTACGTTGGATTCCTCGCGGTAGCAGAGTTGTCCGGCCGGGTTAGTGGTTTCCTTAAACAACGTACAACCGGGTCGTAACTTTCTCCGGCCCTCCGACTAGCGCTTTGATACGGAATCCATCCCAAGGTGACACGACCACGACCGACACCCCGCGATTTCCAATGTAAAAACATCTCATCTTGCTCCCCCTATCTTGATGAACGAGCCGGTTTTATAGAATCTTTGTGGCAATGGCAACTATGTTTTTTATAACTTCTACTATTTTTTTATTGTACCAGCTTCTCAATCTCGACTACGATCCGCGGCGATCGTGGGGATGTTGACTTGGCACAGGTCAGACATTTCTGGCGGTCGATGCAACCGAGGGTATGCCGAACGTTTCAGTAAAGTCCCTGCTTAGCCCTGGAGGAGTGCGGCTCTTTCTAGCCATGGTGGTCGTGGTCCATCACTCCCTTCCACTTCGGGCTGGTTCCTGGGCCGTCGACGTCTTTTTTGTTCTCAGCGGCTACTGGATCACCCGGATGTGGAACACTCGTTACCGCCAGACGAGGATTCCTTATATCACCTTTCTGGTCAGCAGATGGTGGCGGCTGGCTCCGGTTTTTCTCGTTTGTACCGTCCTTGGCTTGAGCTCGGCCTTGTTATTACGGGAGGGTTCGTTGGTTAACGCCCAAGCCAATTCGGCCTGGTGGCTGCGCCAACTTTTGATCGTGGGTTCCAGTGATGCTGGACGGATTCTGCCTCCCACCTGGTCACTAGATGTGGAAATGCAATTTTACCTTATCGCGCCGCTCTTGATCTGGGCTTTTGCCAGACTCGAACCGGCTTGGCGCTGGATGATAGTGACCCTTCTGCTCCTCGCACTAGTTTATTTCCTTGGCAGCGGGGGCTACCCAGAGTCCGCCAGGCTCTGGCTGTTTAGCGGCTTCTTCTTGGCGGGCTTGGCCCTGGCATTGCAGAACTGGCGCCCCTCTAAGCGGGCGTTCTTGGGGTGCCTGGCGCTGTTTGTGATTGGTACGATCACCCTTGCGATTATACCTTGGCGCCGACATACCGATACCGGTGGCATCGATCTGGTGGACGGTCGGCGGCGTCTTGGTCGTTCCTGTAGTGGCCGCCAGTGTTGCTATCCGATCTTCCGCTTTCGATCGAATGTTAGGGGACCTCGCGTATCCCCTTTATCTTTTCCACTGGATTCCGCGGGAGTGGTATTACCATTTCTGCGGCACTAACCCAGGGATGGCGTTGCGAATGTTGTTGCTAGCCGGGGACTTCGCAGCTGCTCTGCTGGGAGCGATCCTGATTCTGGTTCTGATCGATCGCCCGATGGAACGTTTGCGCCGCGCCTGGGTAGAGTCGCGCGAAGACCAGTCGCGCGAAGACCACTTAAGAAAAGGAGCCCCTGCCAAGGTAGAAGTGGGCCTAGGAGACGCGCCTTAATCCTGATCTGACTTAAAGAACTATGCTGGAATACATTGTCTTTGCTGCCATCGTTATCCCTGGGATTCTTTACGCAATACAAGGCTCTTCTTACCTGGTTGATTATACGATCCTCGTCTTCGTCTTTAACCGGGAAATCAGGCGCTTGGTTGATTATACCAACCACCAATTTAATCCCTTCTCTTTGATTAGCCTGACTCCGTTAGTCATGTTGGGGATGTTGTTCCTTGGTTTTCTGTTCAACATGAAGGCCCTTCATCCCTCGGCGAAACGGATCTTCTACTTGTTCATCTTGGCCATCGGTTACGGAGTTGCTATCGGGTTTTTGCGCAATGGCGTGGCCACCTTTTTCCAAGCAGCAGAATATCTCTCTGCGATCGGTATGATGGGGTACGTGGCGGTAAACCCAGCCGACGAAAGGATATCCGATCGATGGTTGAAGACAGCCGGATGGGCTGCGGTGATTGCCGCAATCTATGGATGGTACCAGTATCTCACCATACCAAGCTGGGATGCGTTTTGGGTAGAACAGGTTGGATTCGTCGGCTACCTCGGAAGGCTGGAGCCGACGCAAATGACCGTTTTCTCGACCTTTGCTGACCGAGGGCCATGTGCCTCTTATTTGGGTCTGGTTGCCGTTGCAATGTTGGTGTCGCGACGTTGGCGAGTCCTATTTGGCTGGCCAGTGGTAATCTTGTTGCTTTCGTGTATCGCGTTAACTATGTCCCGAGGGGGGATAATCCTCGTGATATTGGGCGCGGTCCTGTTCCCGATGGTCAACGGGGGGCGACGTTCTGGACCCATCCTGCTGATCGCGCTCGTCATCGGCGGGGTAGCTTTTGCTGGTTTGAGTAGCCTTCCCGGGGCGGACCGGCTTACCAATCGTTTTCAGACTTTAGGCCACATGCAGGATGACGGTTCATTCAGGGGCCGGTTAAGCATCGCGGATTATGGGTGGTCAGCCGTCTTACGCAATCCTGCCGGATACGGCGTCGGCTCTTCCGGGCTGGCAGGCCGTATCAACTCAACCCAGGCAGTGGCCGGAGACAACGGTTGGCTCGAACTAATGACATCGCTCGGGTTGCCGGGGTTCGCTCTATTCGCTGCCGCCCTTATTCTCCTCTGGCGTTATTTTGCGGTCCTGAACCGGCTCGGCTTAAGAGATGATTATTTGGCGCTGGCGCGCGCCTACTTAGCGGTCACTTTAATTTGCATGTGGGTCGGAAACTACTTCGGCGAGCTGAGCGTGATGTGGATCGCCATGGGTCGCGCCCTGTCACCCTTGATGTTTTACAAGCTGAACGACCTGGTTTCTGAGGGCGAACCGGAACCGATAGGAGCGCCTGCTTATTAGCTCTCGGATCGGTGGCCTGAGATTCATAGTCTGGTTTTCTCTTTGTTATGCAGAAAACGCTACGCATCGCGTACGCAATGATCAATTGTAACCGCCGCGATGGCAGCGCGCGGGCGGTCAATGAAGTTGCTGAACGAATGGCCCAGCGTCATCAGGTACACCTCTTTGCCCGGCGTGCCGAAGATCTCGATTTATCCGCACTGCGTTGGCACCGAATGCCCGGCGTTCCTCGACCGGAAATCATGGACTTTCTTACCTATCGTTTTCTGGCCAAACTTAGAATTCGCCCCGAGAGTTTCGATATTGTGCATTCGATCGGGGTCAACGCGGCGGCGGCGAACGTCATGACAATTCAAAATATCCAACCAGCAAAACGTTCTTACTTAGACTCTCAGTCGCGGATTGCTGATGTGTCGTGGCCTAGAAAACTGGCGAGGCGGCTGTATCTGGATGTTACTACCCGGACGGAAGAGCAAATGTACCGTGCCGGCCCGGGCCAAAAACCCCTACTCTTCCTCCCGGTCTCCCGTGGCGTCGAGAAAGAACTAAGAGAGCACTACGATGTCGGGCCGTCTTTAGTGCGCATTGTTCCGAACGCAGCCGATACGGATAAGTTTAGACCGATCGAGGCTGCGGAGAAGCTTTGCTGGCGTCGCGCCACGGGCTTTGCTGATTCTGACATCATTCTCGTGTTCGCTGGTGGCGAGTGGTCTCGCAAGGGGCTTGATTTCGCGATCCGGGCGCTGCCCAAGCTGCCAAATCTGAACGTGAAGCTTCTAGTTCTTGGAAAGGATCCGGACCAGAAGAGATTTATTAGCCTAGCAGGCGAATTAGGAGTGGCTGAGCGGGTCGTTTTTCTCGGGTTCCGTAACGACATTGCGACGGCGTTGGCCGCGTCAGACCTCTTTCTGTTTCCGAGTTGGTATGAGGCGTTTAGTCTGGCGACAATCGAAGCGGCGGCGTGCGGGCTGCCAATAGCGGCCACAAGAATCAACGGGACAGAGGACTTTATCGTTCCGGGTGAGAATGGTGTATTCATCGACCATGATCCGGATCAGATCGCTGCGGCCCTGCGGCCGGTCTTGGAAGACCATGCGATGCGAAAGAGAATGGGCGCCAACGCGCGACGGCTGGTTGAACGATGTTATACCTGGGATCGCGTTGCCGACCTGACCGAGCAGGCTTATTTCGAGTACTTGAATCAAGCCCGGGTGGCCGGACCGGCGCATGTTAACGGCCACTAACCCGATTGCTCACGAGGGAAATCTCACGCGATATCGCCAAGACGCCTCAGGGAGAGGTAAGAAGACACTGAAATGATCGTATCGGGTAATGGAAAGATTGAGTTGCTGCGAGTCTTGCAGGTTGGCATGCATGAGCGCAGTTCTGGAGGCGGCGTCGATCGTGTCTTCTGGGATCTTTGGGATAATCTGACCGATCAGTCGGGAATCGACACGAAAGGGTATTTCTTTCGCCACCGCTCTGAGGCCGTCTCGGAGCGCCGGGGAGAATATTGTCTTGGTTCGACCAGTCTGTCTCTTCCACAACGTCTGCTGAGGGTGAGACGGACTCTCTTTGATGAATTCACTAGTGCTCCTCAAGGTGAACCAATCTTAGTAGCCTCACATTTTGCGTTGTACGCGGCGGCCCTGCTTCCACGGCTCTGCCGGGTAAAGCATGTGGTTCATTTCCACGGACCTTGGGCGAGTGAATCCGCGACGGAGGGTAAGAATCGGCTCAACGTCGGGTTGAAGCGCCGGCTCGAGCAGGCTGTCTACTCCACCGCGGACGCATTCATCACTTTGTCGCAGGCCTTCCGGAAGCTGTTGATTGAGGAGTATCAAGTAAAAGCAGAACTGGTGCACGTCGTTCCGGCAGGGGTCGACCTCAAAAGGTTTGTTTTAGGCAGCCGTGAAGCGGCTCGGCGGCGATTAGGCTGGTCTGCAGACGCTACGATCGTGCTCTGCGTTCGCCGGCTGGCTCGGCGAATGGGGCTTGAGATTTTGATCGAGGCCTTTCGGAGAGTAGCGGATGCTCATCCCCAGGCGCTCCTGTTACTGGGTGGAACCGGTGCTTTGCGAGATGAGCTCTCAACAATTATTGATCGAGATGGATTAAAAAATCAGGTCCGGCTGCTAGGGTTCATACCGGAGGATGAGCTCGTGCCGGCCTACCAAGCTGCTGATCTCTCGATCGTGCCAAGCCAGAGCTTGGAAGGTTTCGGCCTGACCACGTTGGAATCATTGGCATGTGGTACGCCAGTCGTGGTAACCCCGGTGGGTGGTCTGCCGGAGGCCGTCAGTGGGTTGGCTCCGCAGTTAGTGCTCGCCGGACGAAGTGCCGATGCGTTGGCCGAACGGCTCCACGTTTTCTTCCAAGGCAAGTTGTCGGTGCCAGCCCCGGAACAGTGTCGCCAGCACGTAGAAAACAACTTCGGATGGCCGGCGCTTGGCGCCAAAATTAAATCGCTTTACTGGAAAGTCGGAACTTCAGCTCCATGACAACGCTCCTACGATTGGTCCCGGCTCCGCTTATTAGGGCTGCAGGCAGGCTTCAATTCAAGATGCCATTTCTGGCGAAACCGATCAACTTTATCGGTCAAAAACTGGCCAGCCAAGGAGTGATTCAGAGGGGCGCGGGCAAGGGACTCCGGTTCAATGGTCGTGGCTGTAGTCCTGGATATGTTGCTGGTACTTCTCATCTGTTGGAGCAGGAGCTGTTGGTAAAGCACTTGCGGCCGGGTGCGGTATTTTACGATGTCGGCGCTAACGCCGGTTTTTATGCGATTATCGGCGCGAGAGCGGTGGGAACAGAAGGCCAAGTATATGCCTTTGAACCGATGCCAAGACTGGTCGAGCGGATCCGTGAAAACGCAACCTTGAATTCGCAGACAAACGTTGCCGTTATTGAGGCCGCCGTTTCGGATCGAGACGGCGTCGTTGCCTTCGCAGCCCAAGGCTCGTTAAGCATGTTGAGCTCGATTCGGGCTGCCGGAAAGGTCGCTGATACTATCAGTGTACCCTCTCTCCGCCTGGATACCTTCTCGTTGAGAAACAGACCGCCTGATCTCATCCTAATGGATATCGAAGGGGATGAGGTGCAAGCGCTTCACGGTGCACTGCAGACCATTAGCCGATCCCGGCCTGTTTTAATGATAGAGATACACTATGTGGGCCGGGCATTCGTCGATTTCTATGAGCGGGCGTTGAAACCATTGGGTTACGTTGGTTCAACCTACGACGGCAAACCGCTGCGCACAGAAAAGGTCCATTATCATGCTCTTTTGCTGCCGGGTTAGGCTACTATATCGCGCAAATTTTGCGAATGAGGAGACAGTAGCATGATTGATCGATCGGCCGCCGAATCTACTTTCGCGAAGGAGAAAGACTCTTTCACTCCGGTTTCAAAGGAGTCTAAAGCAAAAGAGCGACTCGACATCTTGGACGTTTTCCGCGGGGTTGCGATAATATTAGTTTTTCTGTACCACTGCGAGAATCAATTACCGAAAGGGGTAGACCAGATGTTACGGGATCCCTGGAGCTTTCTATCAGCGGCACTCGTAGGCAGAGCGGAACTACAAAGCCTAGTTCAATTTCTTATTTTCTTCCCTTTTCGTATCGGGTGGTGCGGCGTGGCGGTTTTCTTTGTGGTTAGCGGGTTCTGCATTCACCTGACTTATTGCCGTCCCGCGCAGCCGGATCCGTTCGGGTTTTACGTTCGTCGCTTTTTTCGGATTTACCCTCCCTATGCTTTGGCGGTTATTTTCTTCGCCGTCATTTTTCCGGTGACGCGCATCCCTTTCAGTAAGCTAACTTATTGGGGCGACTTTGTAACTCACCTCTTGCTTTGTCACAACATGTCAGAGCTATCAGTTTGTGCAATCGTCCCTGCATATTGGACGATCGCTGTTGAGGCGCAGCTCTACCTTCTGTTTCCGCTAATATTAATTTTTGCTCGTAGATATTCGTTCGCACGCACTCTGGTGGTTCTCGGAATAATCGAGTTCTCGTTGCAAACATTTGGCATTTTCGCTTTCTGGTTCCCGGGCCAATTTCTTCCGAATTGGCTACGAGCCACCCCTATCTTCTACTGGTTCAGTTGGACGACGGGCGCGGCGATCGCGGATGCGTACCTGACTGGGAAGCCGCTTCCGTTTAAACAGATTCATCCGGCACTCTGGTTAGTCTTGGGCGTCATTGCTGAGTTATTTCCCTTTGAGCCGTTTAGTTTTCCTTTTTTTGCTTTGTTCACTGCCAGTTTGATATCGCGCGGTCTCAGCGGCGAATCTAAGGGGGAAAAAGATAGCCGCCTAGTACGATTTATTCGTCTCACCGGCGTTTACAGCTACAGCATTTATCTGATTCATGATCCTCTTTTGCTGTGGATAGTCGGAGTCTACAAAAATCATTTCCCTGATCTTGAAAACCAACCGTTCCTCATCTTCGCAGCCGCACTTAGCAGTTGGATATTAGTTTTCCCGCTCGGAGCTTTAATGTATTATATGGTGGAAAAGCCAAGTATTTCTTGGGGTAAGCGGTTGCTGCGAGCTTGGTCGCAGAGAGCAGCGCCTCAGGTAGGAGTACCGGTTTAAAATTGATGTGATTCTGCCGGCAAGAAGGCGCAGTGCACCCGCGGCTTGGTTGGACCGCTCTCATGCCGACAATATCCGGGTTTCTTTGCTCAGCCCGGTTGCTATTTGCTGCTTTAACGAATCGGGAGGGGATATAATATCTCCCCCATCAGAAGCTGAAACGAATGTTGGCCAGGATTTGTTGAAGTGTACCGCTGTTCGCAGAAACGGCGGCCTTGCTACCCTCGCATGTTAGCTTCAGCCAGCCGGGTCTGGTGGGAAATATATAGACCACGTTGTAGAGGTTTTGATGATCCAACTGGGCCCGAGCATCCAGTTGGATGTCTGCTCGCCAACCTTCGACGCCGTTCAAAGTGAGGGTAGTTACCCGACACTCGTCTAATGCGGACACGAAGGGTAGCAAATTAGCCGGTTTACGGTTATCGGGAGCGAGTAATGAAAGTGTTACCTGCGCTGTCAGTTGCCCTGAGCCGATCGAAGCCGTCTTTGCACCGCCATGTTCTTTCCAGACCAAACCGGCAGGGAGCAGGCTCTCATAGCCGGTGGGCAGATGACTTACCTGGAGCCCGGGTAGCCGGGCCGACGGCGGATCCGCCGGATCCACGTTTTGCGCAGATTCAGCTTTTTTCGGCCACACCACACCAGCAACATCGTAAGGCCAGCGCGGCCAAGGGACCACTAATCCATCCCTGTCTATCTCGACGTGAACCCCTTCGTGCACCGCGAGCTGTGGGATCACATAAGTAAAATCTTTTCCCGCCGGTAAGGTCGCGGTCCCTCCATTTGTGCGCTGTGGCCAGCTTCCCCAGGAGAGGGTTGCAGTGACAGGTAAGTTCGTCTGGAAAGAGACTCTTGCTCCTCCTTCAGGCGTTGAGCTCACCTTTGGATCCAGGATCAAGGGACCTGGCTCAGTCTCTTCAATGATCAGAAAACGTGGATAGTCTACCGTTTCCAACCGTACGGAGAGAGTTGTATTCGTTGATGAGAGGATCTTGACGGGAATACTGCTATCACTGAATGGGTCCCAGGCTGAGACTTTGGCTTGATCACCGTTGATGTTTGCGACGGTAACATCGAATGTTTGTGGAGGCATCTCGTAGCGAGCCGGATCCAGAAGTCCTAGTTCTGGGCGCTGATCCTCGACCATATTCTCGGTCACGACGTAGTAGGCCAAAACAAAACGGTTGGCGTTGAATTGGAAGGGAAGACAAGCGAAGTCATCGCGATTAAATCGATCGGGATGAGCCGGAGTTCCATCTCCCTTGAATACGAGTCGCGGCTCGTGTTCACCGATCCGGCTGATGGTCAGAGGCCGAGTCACCTGGAGGTCCTCGCCTTCTTGCATCAGCCGGTTGACCCGTGACATGACGGCTAATTGTTCACCGGTCTGTCCTCGCACTGCGTCCGTCAGTAAATGATTTTCTTTCTTGAGCGTTGCGAAGAATGCCTCCGGAATGACGGCGAGTTGCCAGTCCTTCTCTCGAGCAGCAAAAGCTTCGATGGTGTGAACGCCTTTATGGGAATCGAAGACGAACATCCGCAACAAGGCTTTTGCCCCGAGATGATGACTCAATGTGACTAAACGCGAATCATCGATTGGGAGCTGCAACTCCTTGCTCAAGGACTGTAGCCAGGCTGATCGTCCGGTGTTCGTCTCGGTCATCCAAACCTGCGCAGGGTGGCCATCTCCCGCGTTACTGAATCGATAGTGCTCGACCCAGAGGCTGGGAAACGGTTGGATGTCACGAGCGACATACTCCGGGGTGTAACCATAATGAATGGCTTCGGGCATTGAGACAGAGAGGGTGGGCACAAAGTAAGAGCCGGGGGTCACGCCGTACCAGTCATGACCATTGCGCATCCCATCGAAGTGGGCCAAAGCATCAATGGTGGCGTGGTCGGGTTTGCTGTTGGTTGCGGGCGAAATCAGCCCCCAAAAAGCATGGTAAGGCGCCGATGGGTTGAGAGCGGTATAAAAGTGCCGGCTAAAGCCGGCCTGTCCTGGCCAGAGAGTGGCTCCGGTTTCCCAGGGACGCTGATTGGAAAAACCGCTTATGACACGGACCCCTGGCAATCTATTGGCAGGGTCGCTCACATAATCGACCGTAATGGGAAGAATAATTTCACGTCCAATGGCAACCAAGCCGTGATTCTTGTACTCGGCACCTGGCTTGAAGACGCGGCGTGGTTCGTAATAGTTGGCTTCATCCAGGAAGTCGCTTCCAAATGTAAATTCATTCCAAACTTCCAAGTCGAATCCGGCATCGCTCTTTCCTTCCGTTCCAAGTTCCGCCTTTACGATCTGGCAAACTGTGTGGACATAAGTCTTCCAGCCGTCGACGGTTTCTTGCGACCAGGGGTTAGGTGTTCCATCGGCCAGCATTTGACTGGAGAAAGGATGATACTTTAGATCCGCAAGGATGATTGGGCCCGCGGCGAGATCGCACGGAAGCGGTGCCGAAAGCTCGCAACGTCCCGTAGTAGGGTCGACCGCCGAAACCAGCGGGAAAGCCAGCTTCTGAGGTACCACAAATGCGAGTCCGGAATATCCCGGGCGAATGCCTGCCGCCGATTCAAGAAAGAGTTCGCGAGCTCCTTTCACAGCAGGTTTTGAAAGGACAGCATGGAGGTACTTATACGGTACAGGTGCGCCGGAATTTGCGTTCAGCACAATAAGTGGGCGAATGCCGGCGGCGTGAAGCGCGCGCAAAACTTCCGCGTATTGTTTCGCGTTGCGGATCTTTAAGGGATCGTCGTAGCCGAGGCTGCCCCAGCCGAGCTCGATGCGCGCAGAACGAAAACCTGCTTCTGCCAGGACTTGCGCGGTTGCTGCAGCGTCAGCAGCTGGCACGTTGAAGTTTATTCCGAGACAATCAAGAAATTGTTTGACCGGCCAGGTATCGAGGTAAGCTCGCCAAGGAGCAAGGTAGAACGACCGAATCCCAGAGGGGATCGATTGTTGAAGAGGGTCCTCATAAGGGCGCTCGATCGCAGCTGTATTGATTGCCTCAGCACTATCACTGGTCCCGGCGATGGTGCTCAAGGGAGCGACGAACAAGAGGAGAGCTGTGGCCAGCGAGAGGTTCATTTCGTCGATTGGTTTTAATTGAAAGCATCCTCGGAAGAGAGCCATCTCTGATCAAGATTACGACGTCATTTTGATCAATAGTCAGGAGTTTTCTTTTCGTGAGCTGCTAAACTTTGGAACCTCTTTTTGTACAGATAACGAGGTTATCACTAAACAGCCTTCCCCTTAAGCGTCCCCATGAAAACTGTTGCCAAGAGTAGCGCGTCATCATGGGAATTCTGCCCATGTTGGTATACCGAAAAGCGGGGGGTGTAAATGATGTCTCTTTACAAATCCTAACGAAATCTTCACGCAATAGTGCCGTGATGTGGGCTGGATAATTCCCGCTCCGAAAGAACGCAAAATGGCCAGAGACGATCAAAGTAACATAAGAACGAAGACTCTCCTGGTTCGGGGTCGATAGAATCAGAAGTCCATTTGGGCGAAGTAGGCGTTGCAGTTCTCGAAACACCGCCCGAGGATTTTCAAGATGTTCGATCACTTCGACCGCGGTAATTACATCGAACGAACCGTCTGGCAACGGCAATGAGTCGTTCAGATCGGCTTGAATCCACTCGATGTTCTCAGGCAGGCCGTCCGGAAGAGGCAACAGATCTGCGCAAACGAGTCTGCTAAGCTTGAACGAGTGGCTCAGTTCCTTCGCGAAAGTTCCGACGCCTGCCCCGAAGTCAAGGAAAGATCCGTCGGGCACGATTGGACGCAGAACCTCGAGGACGGTGTTGTGAACGGTGCTCGAGGCACACCCCTTACTTGCCAGCGCCGCACGCTGGCGCCAGGCCTTTGTTTCAGCGTTCATCGTACAATCGGGGTTGGAGATAATTATTTTTCATCACGTCGAATCAATGTGTCATAGAGTGCGGCGTGTTGAGCGCCGATCGTATACCAGTCCCTGTTCTGCAAGCGAGGCATGTCGCGCCGGTCATGACTGCGGACGTCGTTTACAGCATTGAGAAGTGATTCACTGGACAAAGCCTCTTTGAGAATATGCACCCACTCAGGGCCAACTTCGTCTTGCAGTTCTCGCATCGTTGGGGAGTCAGTCGTTATGATCGGCCTTGCTAAGGCCAGTGCCAGTAGCGCGGTTGACGAGTTGTAAACGCGTTCATAGGGGATAACAACGATTTCTGACGATGTGATCTTCTGCACCAACTCAGCGTCTGTCTGAAATTCGGTCATCGGCGATATTCGGCTATCTCCGCAGGACGCCTTGACGAGCTCCGGGCCGTACTCATCTGGCATCGGTTGGCCGGCCAACAAGAGGGAAATTCCGGCCTTGGCCGGCAGAAGCCGAACGGCTTCGATAAGTGACTCAAGCGATTTGTATCGGCGTAACAGACCAAACGTGATCAGCTGACCGGGGATAGCCTGCCGGATGTGGACGCGATTATTGTCCCGAACCCGGTTGTAATCACCCAGAAGGATAAGAACTCCCTTAGGATCCGCTGCGCTTTCAAGCCCGGTACGTGTTAGGTAGATCCGCTTAGCGCAAGACGCCGCCCAGAGGCGCAATCCGAGTTGTTCTACCGGGGTCTTAGGTTCGTGTGGCCTCTGATTGTGCACCGTCCACACGTGAGCGACTCGCCTTAATCTGTTCAATCCAATTAAAGTGATCAGCAAGAACAGCTTCACCAAACGCTTTAGGCCTGATCCGCTGTGCACTAGAATTTCTGGCCAGTGGACGTGGAGAAGCCGGTAGCGCTCGAATAGGGCAGCCCTGAAGCTGAAGCCACTGATTTCATATTCCGGCCCGATATTTTCGATCAACATCGGTATGAAGGGATTAGGAGACTTGTCAGGCCACATCATCACTCGAAACTTCTGAGGCTTCTGGATTGGCGCCTTTCGCCCTCGCATAAAATAACAGATGGGGGATTGTATTTGTTTGACCAACTCCTGTACGCGGTTCCGATGAGAGCGAATTTCGATATTGCCTAATCGAACCTCTGATTGTCGATCCTCCGCGACGCCTTGCGATCCTCTTTTCACAGGCGAATTAATGGCAGATTGGCATTATAATTTCTAGAAGAAACGCGCTCTGCGAAACCAAGGCCGCAAACCGTCGAGGTACAGATAGACAACGGGAGTGGAATAGAGCGTCAGGAGTTGGCTAAAGACCAAACCGCCAACGATGGAGATGCCTAGGGGCCGGCGTAATTCAGAACCTTCTCCAAAAGAGAATGCCAGCGGTAGTCCACCAAGCATCGCTGCGAAGCTGGTCATCATGATCGGGCGAAACTGTACCAGGCAGGCTCGAAAGATCGCTTCTTTGGGATCGAGGTTTTCCCGGCGTTCGGCGTGGAGCGCAAAGTCGACCATCATGATTGCGTTTTTCTTAACAATACCAATTAAGAGGATCACCCCAATCATCGCGATGATGCTGAACTCCAGGTGAAACAACTGTCGGTGACGTAATCGCCGGGTTTCTCCTGTTGAAGGATCAGATCCATCGCCTGTACGTATTCCGGCGCCCGGCCTAATCACGCTGGACATCAATTGCGTTCGCGATTTTTTTGGTGACAAGACGCTCGGGGTCGCAAGGCTGATTCATGTCGCTGACTTTGCGCCAGCTGTGCCGACTCATGGAGTGCTTTGCTCACGAACCGAACGCGAAACTGCTGATTTTGGATAGGAGTAAGAAAAAACCGCCAGTATAACAACACACGAGCAAATTCTCTCGGAATTTGCTAGCCCTTTTCGGAACGCGCTATACCAGATAGGGTCACTGATTAGCGTATCTGTGCAACCCATTCGCCGTCGGACGAACCGAATCGCTCAACAGTGTAGCCGTTCTTCCGCAATACCAACTGAGCCTCTTCAGCACCAATTCCTAGCCTGCTCATACGGGATTTATTTTGCTCAAAGAAAATCGTTTTGATCTGATGATTGACTAATAGCCTTTCGCATCCGGTTAAAACTAAGGTCTCAGCGCCTTCGACGTCTATTTTCATGACGTCGATTGTGACATCACGACCAAAATACGAGTCGAGTCGGATCATTTCAACTTCGATTGAATTCCAACCGCTAACGCCGAAATCAATTCCTCCCCATCCAGTTTGGTCTTGCGGTCCTAGAGTAAAGGACGTTTTTTTGTTTTCGGCGCCCGCAGCCTTCTTTATTAGAGTGATCCTATCTTGTAGATTGTTCGCTCTAAACGTTTGGTTGATGGCATCTTGATTTCTTGGAGATGCTTCCACTGCAACAATTTTATTGAACGATGACCCGCTTGCCCACAAGAGTGAGAAGTAGCCGAGATTAGCACCCACATCTAAAAAAAGACCTCCTGCTTTAGACAAGCGATGAATTTCTTTTGACAAAGCTAACTCGTAGAAGCCGTTAAATGCTATTTGACCGGAGATCACATCCCCAACTATAAGATTTTTCATCTTTAAATGCGGCGCGAGCATCAGGGGTGCGGAAGAGAAGAGTTCAGGGAAATGCTTCTGTCGGGAGTTTAGTAACCTATAGAAAATGCGTTCGCGTATGGCTGCAGGCAACGTAGATAGTAAGAGACGCGCGTTCATTGGATAGCCTGCCGGATGTGGCCGCGATTATTGTCGCGAACGCGATGGTAATCACCTAGAACGATCAAGACTCCCCTAAGGTCTTTGGCGCTCTGAAGGCGAGTGCGTGTTAGGTAGATTCGCTTAGCACAAGATGACCCCCAGAGTCGCAAGCCGAGTTGTTCTACCGGAATCGTTGATTCGTGTGGCTTCACATTGTGTACGGTCCACACGTGAGGCACTCGCCTTATTCTATTCAGCCCGATCAGAGCGCTCAGCAGAAACAGCTTCAGCCGGCGTTTTAAGGGTGACCGGCTATGCACCAGAATTTCCGGCCAATGCACGTGAAGAAGCCGGTATCGCCCCAAGAGAGCAGTCCGGAAGCTGAAACCAATTATTTCATACGTTGCCCCGATATTTTCGATCAACCGGGCTATGAAGGGATTGGGAGACTTGTTCGGCCACATCATCACACGAAGTCTTTGAGCATTCTGGATTCGCGCCTTTCGCGCTCGCAGAAAGTAACAGACGAGGGATTGTATTTGTTTGACCAACTCCTGCAGGCGGTTCCGATGAGGGCGAATTTCGATATTGCCTAATAGAACCTCTGGTTGTCGATCCTCCGCCACGCCTTGCGATCCTCTTGTCACAGGCGAATTAATTGCAGATTGGCATTATAATTTCTAGAAGAAACAGGCTGTCCGGAAAACCGTCATTTGCAGGCGTCATGAGTCGAACGCGCGGCATCTGAAACAGGTCCTCAGGATGAATTTAGCTTGCCAGTATTCCCATGCGCTCCCTGCATCTTAGTGCTTTTTAAACGTGAAGGCATTGCTTTTGTGTTCCCTTCTGTTGCGAAACCAGAGGAACTTAACGGTAGTGTCAGGATAGGCGCATCGGCCGGGTTGTACTTAGATAGGATTGCTTTTCAGGTTGGCCGGCAAATCGATACGGGCTGCATTAATTGCAGCTTGGACATCTCGTGCGGCGCCATTGATGTCACGGTTCAGAGAAAACTGCAGAGTTATCCGTGTATTTCCCTGTGAACTCTGAGAAGGGATTTCAATGACGCCGGCAATCTGTCCCAGATGCCTTTCCAATGGGGCGGTCACGCTGGTTGCCATCACTTCGGGGCTTGCTCCAGGCATCTGCGCCTGCACCACGATCGTCGGGAAATCGACCTGCGGCAGTGGTGAAGCTGGAAGCTTTAGATACGCGAATGTTCCTGCCAAGACGATGCCCAGCGTCAGCAGGGTAGTTGCTATTGGTCGCGAAACGGATAACAGGCATATTTTCATCGGGCGGCATCTCAAGACAATCCGCGTCGTTCACTGACCCTGCGTTTGTGAACAATATAGGATCGACAAGTACAAAGAGTCCAGCAGCTGCTTGGCAGCCGCCGGACCCAGAACCGGGTGGGATCGCGTCCCCGCGATCCGTTGTTCTCGAAGAGCCTACGACAGACCCGATCCAGCGTTAGGCTATGTCCACAACTATAGACCTGTTCCCGGCGCGCGAGGACGCGCGCCCTCCCTCGTCAGGGGCCGATCGTACAATTTCCATATATTGACGCGCATGAGCAGCTGCTCCACGGCTTGTTTCCCCAACATTTCAGATTTGCTGTCTTACTCTTCGGCCTCTACCATCATCCTTGCAACATCCTCCATTTGATACCCGGCTTGCCAACCAAGGCGGGAAGCGGCTTTGGATGCGTTTGCCCGGCCAATGTTTAGGTCGGTGGGCCTGAACAGGGACTGATCTATCACCACGTATTCTTCCCAATCCAACCCAACATGCCGGAAAGCTGCTGCCACGAAATCACGCAATGGGCGAGAGCTTCCGGTCGCGATGACATAATCGTCCGGATTCTCTTGCTGAAGCATAAGGTACATCGCATGGACGTATTCAGGCGCCCAGCCCCAGTCGCGATAAACGTCGATATTTCCCAAACGCAATTCCCTCAGTTCTCCCCTGGCGATTCGTCGAGCCGCAGATACGATTTTCTTGGTCACGAAGCGCTCCGGTCTTAAGGGCGACTCATGATTAAAAAGAATGCCCGAACAGGCAAAAATCTTGTAGGCTTCACGATAATTGGCGACCTGCCAAAAGGCAGCCGCTTTTGCCACTGCGTAAGGGCTTCGC
>WNFM01113067.1_pt2 | contig 53070 bp, 43 predicted proteins | sample 5400271 | NCBI WGS metagenome assembly WNFM01 (sample SAMN13153352, study PRJNA577476) | soil metagenome | isolation source: 60 cm saprolite on Douglas fir-dominated hillslope | place: USA:California | collected 2013-09-17
CCAAATATGCAGGTACCACTGCTCGATCTTAAGGCGCAGTACGCGACGATCAAGGACGAGATCTCCGCCGCAATCGCCGCAGTGATGGAGTCCCAGCACTTCATCCTGGGTCCACAGGTGGAGGAGTGCGAGAAGGCGATCGCAAAGTATTCCAATTGCCAATTCGCGGTGGGCGTCACTTCAGGTAGCGATGCTCTATTGGCCTGCCTCATGGCCGAAAACATCGGGCCGGGCGATGAGGTGATTACCACCCCGTATACTTTCTTTGCGACGGTAGGCGCAATCTCTCGTCTGGGCGCCACGCCGGTGTTTGTGGACATCGATCCGGTCACTTACAACATTGACGTCACCCAGATTGCGGGGAAGATCACCAAAAAAACACGCGCCATCATTCCGGTGCATCTTTACGGGCAAATGGCGGATATGGACCCGATTATGGCTCTTGCAGAGAGCCACAAATTGGTGGTGATCGAAGATGCTGCCCAAGCCATCGGCTCGGAATACAAAGGGCGCCGGGCAGGATCGAAGAACCTGGGCGCGGCTGGCGACGGCGGCATGATTGTCACGAACGATGCCCGACGCGCGGAGAAGTTGCGGGTACTTCGAGCGCATGGATCCAAGCCGAAATACTTCCACAGGGTCGTCGGGGGCAATTTCAGGCTGGATGCTTTGCAAGCCGCCATCGTTTCGGCGAAATTGCCGCATCTGGATAGTTGGACATCCGGCCGACAAAGAAATGCGAAAGCATACGATCGCCTCTTTGTCGAAGCCGGATTAGCTGAGACATCCACTGGTGTACCAAAGGTGGTATTACCAAAAGTCGTTATGAACCGACACATTTTCAATCAATACGTGATTCGTATCTCTCATCGCGATCAATTACAGGCGCACCTGAAAAATCGTGGGATTGGGACTGAGGTCTATTATCCCGTCCCCATGCATGTCCAGGAATGTTTTGCCTATTTGGGATACAAGATGGGTGAATTCCCAGTGAGCGAAGCTGCCGCGGCGGAAACGGTGGCACTGCCGGTCTACCCCGAATTGTCAGAGACGCAATTGCGGTATGTAGTCGAGTCTGTCCGGGATTTCTTCTCGACGGAGAAGTCGGTCAACGGTGGATTCGAACAATCCGCGGTGCAAACCTCAAAGGTGTAATTGACCGTCAGACCGCGTGAGTAGTCAGAAGGGCGAGTGCGAGCCGTCCGTAAGGTCGATTGGACTGAATCGGAATGGCCATTTGTTCGATCAGGTCGAATTTTAATCAGTAGCTTATTTCTTGCAGAAAGCCCCCGGCTTCACGATGGTGCCCCAAATATGAAATCCGTTTGCATCTTGTTACACAACCATTACGAAGTTGATGTGCGCGTCACGCGGAAGGCGGAGGCGTTGGTTTCCGCGGGCTATGAGGTAGACATCCTCGCACTTCAGTCCAAGTATTCAAAGGGAAAGAATTACGATTATGGTGAAGTACATGTTTATACAATATCCCTTGGCAAGAAAAGGGGATCGCTGATTCGCTACGCATTTGAATATCTGATGTTCTTTTTCTGGGCCTTTTACAAAGTCTCCGTTTTACACCGCAAGAAACACTACGCCGTAATTGACGTAAACAATCTTCCTGATTTCCTCGTCTTCGCCGGATGTTATGCCAAGTGGAGTGGAGCAAAGATAGTCCTCGATATGCACGAGGTCACGCCGGAGTTCTACATTTCCAAATATGGGATCAAGCCCGATTCTCGGGTAGTACGCTTCCTGGAGTACATCGAGCAGAAAAGCGTCAATTATGCCGACTACGTAATCAACATCAACCACACGATTGAGGACGTGCTTGTTAAGCGAGGGCTCACCCAATCAAAGTCGACGATTGTCATGAACTGCGTGGATGAGGAATTCTTTCTCGCCTCAAAAAGCTCTGATTCCCCCGCTGGACCCCAAATCCCGCAACCGCCTTTCGTGATGATGTACCACGGAACCGTTACTCACATTTATGGCCTGGATATAGCAATTCGGGCATTTGCGAGGATATGCCAGGAGATGCCAGGCGCGGAATTCTGGATACTTGGCACTGGCACCGAACACAAACCCCTGCAAGCCCTTACGGAAGAGCTTGGCTTGACTTCGAAAGTGAGGTTCCTGGGTCTCGTTCGCCCTCAGGAGATTCCACAATGGATGAAACGCTGCGACATCGGCGTGCTTGCGACTCGACAGGACATTTTCCTCGATTTGTCATTCTCTGGAAAATTGTCAGAGTACATCATCATGGGCAAGGCAGTAATTGCTTCGAGGCTTAGAACCATTCGCTATTATTTTAGCGAGGACGCGTTGGCATTTTTTGAACCACATAATGACGCGGAACTGGCAAACCGGATGGTGAGTCTCTACCGTGACCCGGCGCGTCGTAAGCAGATGGCGCAAAAAGCTTTGGAAGAGTATGCCCCGATCCGATGGAACGTGATGAAAGAGAGATATCTGCATTTGATGGCTCAGGCTAGCGGACTCCAGTTGGAAACTCGCCAAGGTACAAATCCAACTGCAGTTCACCCCCCAGAGGCGGTCTCCGTCGATAATTCAGCCGGGCGGAACTAGCCTGGCCTCACCCATTGTGCGAACTGTTTATCACTCCATGGATAGGATGGCCATAACTTAGTTTCCCATGAGAATAGTTCTACTTGCCGTAGACGACGAGTTTGCCGGGGAAATGCAGAAATTCCTCTATCAAAGCCATCCGGACTGGATTGTCGGATCGGTCCTTTCCGCCTGCAAAGTTTACAAGCACTCGGACTACGAGGCTGCTTGGATGGTGTTTCGCAAATCAGGTCTCATTTTTCTTGCCAACATGACCTACATCAAGCTGCTTAGATATGTTCTGGGCAGGCGCAAACCCGCTATTCCCTCCGATCTCGCAAAACAGCATGGCGTAGAGCAGTACCTGTCTGTGGATATAAACAGTACGGAAGGGGTGGCAAGACTTCGGTCCTGGAATCCTGACCTGATCATCTCGACGAATTTCAGCCACTACATTGGCAAAACAGTTCGTGAGTCAATCGCGCGCTATGGCTGCTGGAACCTCCACAAATCCTTGCTGCCTCAATATCGAGGCATGGCGCCGAGCTTCCACGCTCTGCTGGAGGGAGCAGATAAAGTTGGCGCAACCCTGCACCTGGTAGCAAAAGGGTTTGACACTGGCGACGTGCTGTCTCAGGTGGAAGTGTCTGTCACGAAGGAAGACTCGGTTTATCGACTTAACAGGAAGACCTCCACGGCCAGTGGACAAATGCTGGCTTCCTTTTTGGAAAGATATGATCCCCAATCAACCAAGCCGGCTCCACAGCCTGTGGGTGACTGGAAAAATTACACCTACCCCACTCGGGCTGAAGTGAAAGCGTTTCGCAAGAAGGGGCTGCGATTCTATGGGCCCGATAATGACTAGCATGCCAGCGACCAACGCCGCGATAAACCAAGGATCTCACGACTCTCTTTCGGCTTTCCTTGACCATACGAAGTGCCCGTCTGCTTCCATAACCGGCATAAATTTTTTACCCAGCTCTGGGCCCGAGGGATTTTTCAAACTAGGGGATCTTCGACTTTTTGGACGGGCGCAGGATGCTTCGACGCAAGTCGGGCCAGATGGAAATCTGCCTTTGATGGATTCACGCGTGTTGCGGCAGAATGGTTCCGTTACGCTGCCCTTCGACCCTACGGAAATCATCGAGAACCTCCGATGGGAAAAGTATGTGGCCGCAGCGAACGCGCAAATTTCCTATATTTCAAACAGCAAGTCGCTTTCCAGGCGGATTTACTATGCCATCCGACCACTCTTGCCAGTCCAGGTTCGCAGACATCTTCAGCGGATGGCTCTACAGGACTGGTCAAAAATCACATTTCCTGCATGGCCGGTGGACACTACTGTAGAGAATTTCGTGGATTGGTTGTGGGTTCTCGTCCTGGAAAGTACCGGGGAAAAGCAGATCCCTTTTATCTGGTATTGGCCTGATTCGGCAAGCTCCTGCGCAATCATGACGCATGATGTCGAAACCGGCGTGGGGCAAGACTTTTGCCCCACAATGCTGAAGCTTGAAGAAGAGTACGGAATTAAGTCGGCTTTTGAGCTGGTTCCCGAGGTCAGGTATCCAATTTCTAGGGAAGTCATGGAAGCGATTCGAAAGGCTGGAAGCGAAGTATGCGTCCATGGGTTGAATCATGACGGCAGACTATTCAGCTCGGAAGAACTTTTTCGAAGTCGCGCGAAGGCCATCAATCGATATGCTGAAAAATGGGGAGCCAAGGGATTTCGCTCGCCAGTTATGTATCGAAATCTCGAGTGGTATGACGCCTTCGGCTTTTCCTACGATATGTCAGTGCCCAATGTTGCGCATCTCGATCCACAGCGAGGTGGCTGCTGCACAATTTTCCCTTATTTTGTAGGCAACATTCTCGAGCTTCCGCTGACCACGACCCAGGATTATCCGATTTTCAATATCATCCATACGGATCCCATGGAAATGTGGTCAAAGCAGATGGATTCGATTATCGCCAGGCACGGCTTGGTGAGCTTTATTATTCATCCCGACTACATCATCGAAGCGGAGAGGCAGCAGCTGTACAGCCAACTTCTCAGGACTTTAAGGAACTACAACGTCGAAAGAAACGTTTGGTTGGCCCTGCCGGGCGAAGTGGACAATTGGTGGAGGGAACGCGCCGCCATGAGGTTGGTTCAAGAAAATGGGAACTGGACCGTTCAAGGCAAGGGATCGGAGCGGGCCGGCATTGCGTATGCCAAGCTCGATAATGGCAAATTGAGATTCGTGCTTCCGAGTAAGGACGAAGTAAAGAATGTTAGCGGACGTCATCAATGAACGACAGCGGAAATCACAATCATGTTGCACAGCAGAATCAGCAGGGCGATGGTGTCAAAGCTGCCACACTCAAGCTTTTCTCTTATTGCCAGTCCCGCAATTGGGCGGGGATTGATCCATATGACGCTGTGAATAGCAGGATCTTTCAAGCATTGCCTTTCCTGGACCGGCGGATTCCCAGACTGATCTTCACTCAGGTAATGAAGCGGAGTGTACTCAATTTCCGGCCGCTTATGTTGGTTCCCCCTGCCCAGAACCCAAAGGCGCTCGGCTTATTCCTGATGTCCGCGCTAAGACTTTCCAAACTGGGGCTTCTCAATGAGCAAGACCCAACTGCGTCAATTACCAAGGACCTCGAATCGCTTCGCTCCGCGAACTCAAAATACTGGTGCTGGGGCTACAGTTTTCCCTGGCAGACCCGGACACTTCTTGTGCCACGCTGGGCCCCTAACCTCGTCTGTACGACATTCATTGCCAATGCGTTGCTTGATGCTTATGAGCAAACAGGTGAATCCCGTTTTCTGGAAATGGCGTCCAGCAGTGCCAGATTTGTCTTGGATGAACTCTACTGGACTGATGGGGAGGCCGTAGCCGGTTTCGCATATCCGTTACCGTCGATGAGAAACAATGTTCACAATGGGAATTTTCTGGGCGCCGCTTTGTTCTGCAGAGTCGCTAAACATACCGGAGATGAGACGTTTCTTTCGCCAGCCCTGAAAGTGGCACGCTACTCGGCTTCAAGGCAGCGTGATGATGGATCTTGGAAATACGGTGAATCGTCTAACCAGGGATGGGTAGATAATTTCCACACTGGCTATAATTTATGCGCATTGCGCACGATAAATGGTGTGCTTGAAAAGGATGAATTTGAGCCTCATTTACAGCGCGGCTTCGCGTTTTATCGAGACCACTTTTTCCGTGAGGATGGGGTAGCGAAATACTTTCACGACCAAACTTACCCGGTCGACATTCATTGCGTGGCTCAGAGCATCATAACCCTATTGACGCTGAAAGATCTTGATCCAGGTAACGTCCAATTAGCGCAGAAAGTTCTTCAGTGGGCCATGGATCACATGTGGGATGATCAGGGTTTCTTTTACTATCGAATACTTCGTTCTTGCACTATTCGGACCTCTTATATGAGGTGGTCTCAGGCCTGGATGCTTCTGGCGATGTCCACGCTCCTGAGCGAAACGGATGCGGCCACGAGGAACTCATCGACTGATAATCCGACGACTTTGGCTGCACGGTGAAGGTCCTTCCAACCTGGTTTAGCTAAGCAAGACAACAAGTCCCATCGAAAGCTGAAAGAGGAGACTGCGTATGAGCACAGCCGATGATCGAGGGCACGTTCCGCACCAACGAAAAACTGTTCTGGAGAATTCAAACGGTGGAAACGGAAACTCTGGCGGAGTGGCTTCTACAGAGTTCAAAAAGGCGCTGGGAAAGTTCGCCAGCGGCGTGACTGTGGTTACGATCAAAGTAGGCGGCATTACGCGCGGCATGACTGTCAGTGCTTTCTTTTCCCTTTCGATGGACCCTCCCCTGGTCGCCGTCGCCGTGCACAAGCAATCGAAGCTCCACTCGCACCTGCAAGAAGCGACCGATTTTGGAATCAGTATCCTGGCGTCTCATCAGGCCAACCTCTCAGATCATTTTGCTGGGAGGCGTCGAGAAGTCGCTGATATCCAGTTTGCCGAGGTTGGTTGTGTTCCCGTCATTGAGGACGCCTTGGTGCATCTCTGCTGTGCCGTAGCTGCGCGATATGACGGCGGCGATCACACGATCTATATCGGGTTGGTTCGTGACCTTAAGCATCGCGAAGATTGTGAAGCCCTTGTTTATTTCTCCGGTAACTATCGCACTTTCGACAGCACAGCGATGAACAATCGGCGGCGGCCAACCGATTGCGATACGCGGACTGAGACTGCCCGCGTGCGTAAATCTGGGCAGGCGCAATAAGGGAGTTGATTCCTTGATAGGCGTTATCTCCAAGGAAGGTCAAACACAAGTTGTTCAGGAGTTCTTCGAACTCTTCAAGACTCCGTGGGAGTTTTACAAGCCTGGCCGCCGGTATGAAGTCGTGTTGGCTACCAGCGATGATCTTCCGGAGATCGACGCAAAACTGCTTTTGGTATATGGCGGGCAATCTAAAAGCATTGACTCGCGCTACGGTTTGTTGGTTCACTCACGCGTCCGAGGAATCTGCCTGCCTTACCAACAAACTTGTTTGCCAGTTTACGGCGAAGTAGCCACCTTTGAACAAGCAGACAACAGCGTGCCTTCGATCACAACATCGGCGGGAATAGTGGGACTTCGCATTGTATCCACGACAGGCGATGCGCTGCTACGACTTGGGTACGACATATTTCAAGAAGCCCAGCGCTTGTTGACGGAGGGTCAACCGGGCGAGTACGCACACGTTCCTACACTTGATCTGCACATCCAGATGTTACGAAACTGGATACTGAACGAAAATATTCCGCTCCTGGAAATTCATCCTGTTCCTCAGGGTTACAGCTTTACCGCGTGTCTGACGCACGACATCGATTTCGTGGGAATACGAAGTCATATGTTCGATCACACGATGTGGGGATTTTTGTTTCGTTCCACTGTTGGCGCCGCTTGGAAATATCTGAACGGACGCATCAGAATTGGCCAGCTGTTGAAATGTTGGGGTGCGGCCGCATCACTACCGTTCGTTTTTCTTGGTTGGATGGAGGATTTTTGGGAGCCCTTTGAGTGGTACCTGAGGGCCGAGAGAGGACTGGCGGCGACCTATTTCTTAATCCCTTTCAAGGGGCATCGCGGCGAGCGTGTACCTGGCCGCCACGGCTCGCGCCGCGCAGTCGCTTATGAGGTCGCCGATCTCACGGAACGCACCGCGACTTTGCAGCAGCATGGTTGTGAATTGGGAGTGCACGGGATTGACGCCTGGCACAGCGTGGAAAAGGGCCGGACTGAATTGGCAAAGGTTGCAAAAAGCATAGACAACTCCCCAGTTGGAATCCGCATGCACTGGTTGCTGCAGGATTCAAAAACTCCCCTCGTCCTGGACGAAAGTGGTTACGCTTACGATTCCACGTCGGGATATAACGAAACCATAGGCTATCGCAACGGAACTAGTCAGGTTTTCCGGCCGCTAGGCGCGGACACACTCCTTGAACTCCCGCTGCATATTCAAGACGGGGCTTTGTTCTACCCTCACAATCTGAACCTGACTGAATCCGAAGCCGAAAAACGCTGCCATTCTTTGCTGAAAAACTCGCATGAATTTGGGGGCGTACTAACACTCTTGTGGCACGACAGAAGTCATGCTGCAGAGCGGTTTTGGGGAGGCTTCTACATTAAACTTGTTCAAACACTGAAGTCCTCTGGCGTCTGGTTTGCTACCTGCACGCAAGCCGTAGAATGGTTTCGTAAGCGTCGCCAGGTTCGCCTCGAATGCCGGGGGACGGGTGACGGCGTTGTAACCGCGGTCCTCTACCGGGGAGAAACGCCCGTGCCCGCGTTCAACCTTAGGGTCTACCGGCGAGCCGCGACCGATGGCACAGCACACCTTTCCCGCGAGGGCGCCTTCACCTATGTGGACTTCCCTTGGCGCGGCGAAACCAACATAGTGTTCGATTCGGCACTCAACAAAATCCCAGAAGTGCACGATGTGTCTCCGAGCGTTACCTTATAGCAAAGTCTGTTTGCATTTTGCTTCATTGCCCGCATTCCTCTGACCCGGAGTTATGTGGCTCGTGTCTGCCGGCTATTCTCTTATGATCAATCAATCTGTGCTTCTGGATATCTTATGTTAAAGCTCCCGTCTTACGTTTTGATTACCCCTGCCCGCAACGAGGCCAGTTTCATCGAGCTCACCATAAACTCGGTGGTAGCGCAAAGCCTCCGGCCCCTGAAATGGGTGATCGTCAGCGATGGTTCGACCGATGGCACGGACGAAATTGTTCGCAAGTACGCCGAAGCGAATAATTGGATTGAACTTATACGGCTGCCCGAGCATAGAAACCGGGACTTTGCTGCCAAGGTTTCGGCCTTTAACGCAGGCCTGGCCAGGATGGATCAGTTGAAGTACGAAGTGATCGGATCGCTCGATGCCGATATAAGTTTTGGTGCTGATTACTTTTCTTTTCTTCTTGGCAAACTAGCTGAAAACACAAAATTGGGACTGGTGGGAACTCCATTTGCAGAAAATGGCGTGACCTACGATTACCGTTTCGCGAGCGTGGAACATGTGTCAGGCGCTTGTCAAGTGTTCCGGCGGGAATGTTTTGGCTACACACCGATGAAATTCGGGGGAATTGATACAGTCGCTGTCTTGTCCGCCAGGATGTCGGGATGGCAAACACGCACGTTTCCCGAGAAGACGTGTGACCACCATCGCAAAATGGGATCTGCGACGAGGAGTGGTTTGGCGGTAATCTTCAACACTGGTTTTAAGGACTACGTCCTCGGTGCGGACCCTATTTGGGAATTTCTGCGAGCGATTTACCGCATCCCCAAAAAACCGTACGTTATCGGAGGGGCTACGTTATTACTCGGGTATTTGTGGCCACTGGTGCGGGGGACTCCGCGCACGGCGCCCGAGGAAATCATCGCCTTTCGGCGCCAGGACCAGAGAGCACGTCTCCGCGGGCTCCTACGAAAGTTCCATGCTCCAGGCAGCGGGCATCGTGCGGCGAGGGAAGCCGAACTGCAGGAACGAGCTCCAGGGGGGCGGAGCTGAATGCCATCACCGAGGAGCTAATAGCTCCACTATTTTCGACGCCCAAAATCCTCTGCCTCGGCCCGGTATGCGATCAGGGCCTCGATTTCAATAGCACTAGATTCAACGAATGCTCACTCCACACAGAGAGAATTGACGGAGGCCGTTTGCATTATGAGGACTGAACAGGTTCACACTCTGATCCTAGGCGCTGGACCTTCCGGGTTGGCAGCTGGCTTCATGCTTGCGAAGGCCGGGTTGAGACCTGTGGTGCTTGAGAAAGACAAGGTGTCTGGCGGCTTAATGCGCTCCATCCGCCATGGTGACTTCATCGTCGATATTGGCCGAAAGGAGTTGTACAACCGGCTAGTGAGGGTCGACGAGTTCTGGAAAGAGATCCTGGGAGAGGACTACCGAGCATATTCTCATCGGGGAGGACTTCTCTACGACGGGCACATCATTGATATGTCCCCTGCCTATCTTGGTGCGCGGCGGGGCATGCCCTGGAGTATGTTGCTCGGCTGCGGCATGGACTTCCTCTGGTGGCGTGCTCACCTTGGTCATCCCAAACCTCGCAACCTGGAAGAATATTGGTACCAACATAGGGGACGCCAACTGACTCGGATCACGAATCAGGGATTTCAGGAGAAGCTCCTCGGCCGAAAGTGGGCAGATGTGCCAATGCCGCAAAATTTCGCAAAGGGCGGGAACGAAAACTTTCTACGCACAGTAGGTCAGGCGTTGGTCCGCGGTTTTTCGGCAACGGAAACTAATACCGCTACAGGGGTGTGGCGGCATCCCGCTAAGGGCACCGGTCAGATTTGTGAGTCACTCGAACGTGGAATCCGTGAGTCCGGTGGCCGCGTTGACCACGAGGCGCGGGTAATGGAAATGGGTGTCTCGCAGGGAAGGATACGTTCCGTTACGGCAGAAGTGGGAACCGACACAGTTGTTTTCGAACCACAGCACGTCATGTCCAGTGCCCCCGCCGAATTCCTGCAACAACTTTTGTTTCCTGGGCGAGCCGAGAATCGAAAGAGCAGCCAGAAACCAGCAACCGCTCCGCGGCGCGTGGTAGTGCTTGTGTATTTATTTTTGAATGAAGCACCCCGATTTCCACATTTCTGGCTGCAAGTAACGTGTCCAAAAATGAAAGCCGGAAGAATCGCCAACTATGCCGCATTGAACGCCGATATGGTCCCTAAGGGAAAAACCGCAATCTGTTGCGAGTACTACTGCTTTGGGGAGGATCCGCTACTTAAGTTGGACAATACTCAGATGTTAGAAGAATGCCTTCAAGAGTGTTCTCAGGCAGGATTAATCGATCGATCAAAGTGCTTTGACTCGCTGGTGCTGAGGTTTCCAGGAGCCGATGCTTCCCAGAATCGTCACAATTGGTTCAGCAAAGAGAGACAACAGATTTTCGCGGAATTGAGACAATTCGAAAATCTGTACTCCATCAATCGAACAGATCTTGATATCGCGACTATGGCTGGAATAGAGGGAGCCGAAGCGATTTTATCCGGCAATAGGGATACATTCGACCTGCACTTTTCTCCGGACGAATTGGATATCCGCAGCGCACCTAAGCCATTTGAATTCCGAAATCCTGTGGGCGTTGAGGTCTGAAAGGCCCCGAAGCATGGATCGGACTTATCCAGCGGGACTCCTGATCATAAACGCGGACGATTGGGGACGGGACAATGAAACGACCGACCGAATGCTGGAATGCTTACTCCGTCGCAGCGTCTCCTCGGTCAGCGCTATGGTTTTCATGTCCGATTCTGAGCGTGCCGCGCAGTTGGCCGGTGAGCATCGAGTTGACGCGGGGCTGCACTTAAACTTTACGTTGCCGTTTTCGTCGCCGGAGTGCCAATCGAATCTCCGGGAACACCAGCGTAAACTGATTGTGTATCTGACGAGCTACCCGTTAGCCCGGGTGATTTTTCATCCGGGGCTGGTGAGGGCGTTTGAATATGTGGTGAAGGCGCAGCTTGAGGAATTCAGCCACTTGTTCGGAAGATTGCCGGAGCGCCTGGACGGACACCACCATATGCACTTGTGCACAAACGTGCTTGTTGGCGGTTTACTCCCGAAAGGAATACTGGTTCGGAGGAATTTCACATTTCTGCCGGGTGAAAAAAGCTTAGTCAACCGCTTGTATCGCAGAGCAGTAGATAACAAGCTTGCCAAGCGACACCGCATTGTCGACTTTCTGTTTTCCCTGGCACCCTTGGAGCCTCGAGGACGCTTGGAGCGGATTCGTAACCTTTCGCAACGTCACGTGATCGAGGTAGAGACTCATCCTGTTAATGCGGACGAATACAGATTCCTGACGGGTGAGGAAGTGATGTGGTGGACAAATGGGGTACCGATCGCATCCGGCTTTCGCGTGTCGTGAACCGGATGAAGTTTCATTAAAGGAGTGCAGACCAGATGGAGTTCATTAAGCAAAAGATGACGAAAGAGCAAAGCCGGGATACTGGCATGGCCATGGTCTTGCTCCTGCTGCTTGTCTCTCTAAAGTCCAGGCGGGATGGATGGCTGTACGCGGCGATGGTGTTGCACATTGTGAACATGATTGTGCCGCGGATTTATGCGCCCGTCGCGGTTGTTTGGCTGGGGTTTTCGCACGTTCTCGGTACGATTATGTCAAAGATTCTACTATCGATTCTATTTTTTGGCCTGGTGACTCCCATTGGCGTGTTGCGGCGGCTGGCTGGTAAGGATTCCCTGAAGCTGCGCGCGTTCAAGAAGAGTCAGGAATCAGCAATGCTGGTTAGGAACTATATGTTTGTTGGTCGTGATCTCGGGAAGCCGTACTGAACGGAGGGAACGAACATGGAATTCTTGAAAGATTTGTGGGGATTTCTAAAGCAGAGGAAAAAGTTTTGGTTGCTGCCCATGATCATCATTTTGCTGGGCTTCGGCGCCATCATGGTATTCGCCGCTGGCTCCGCCATTGCACCCTTCATCTACTCGTTGTTCTAGATCAGTTCTGAGCAGCCTGAAAAGAAAACGTAAGGAATTGGAATGAAAAAAACGATCCTAGGTGTATCTGCGTTTTACCACGATAGCGCTGCAGCGCTTATTGTCGACGGTAAAGTTGTCGCCGCTGCCCAAGAGGAGCGGTTCACGCGGAAAAAGCACGACTCTTCGTTCCCGACAAACGCTTGCCGATATGTTTTGCAGGAAGCAGGCCTCCATTACCGGGATCTTTCCGCGGTCGTGTTTTACGAGAAGCCTTTTTTGAAATTCGAGCGGCTGCTTGAAACTTATCACGCATTTGCGCCCAGCGGCTTCGTGAGCTTTGTTTCAGCGATGCTGGCCTGGATCAAGGAAAAGCTGTTTATGAGGCGAATGCTTCGGGAACAGCTGGCGGAGCTGGGCGACGGTAAAATTCCGACGTATTTTCCGGAGCACCACCTGTCGCACGCCGCGAGTGCCTTTTATCCTTCGCCATTTGAAGAGGCAGCTATCATCACAGTCGATGGCGTCGGAGAATGGGCAACCACGACAATCGGGCGTGGCCGTGGGAAGGACATCGAGATCCTGAATGAACTCCATTTTCCCCACTCCATTGGGCTTCTCTATTCCGCGTTCACCTTTTACACGGGATTCACCGTAAACAGCGGCGAATACAAGCTGATGGGTCTGGCGCCTTACGGAAATCCGGATTCGCAACGCACCGCAGACTTCAAGAAGAAAATCGAGACGGAGCTTGTTGATTTGCGCAAGGACGGTTCCGTTGTCCTGAACATGGAGTATTTCGATTACGCGACCGGCTTGAAAATGGCCAACGAAGCAAAATGGGAGAAGCTGTTTGGGGTACCCCGTCGGAAACCAGAGTCCGAGATTTCCCAGGATTACATGGACATGGCTCTGGCCATACAGCAAGTTACCGAGGAGTCGGTTTTGCGTCTAGCCGCGACGGCGAGAGAACTGACCGGTTGCAAGTACCTCGTCATGGCCGGCGGTGTGGCGCTGAACTGCGTGGCGAATGGGAAGATCCTGCGTGCGGGAATTTTCGAGGACCTCTGGATTCAGCCGGCTGCGGGTGACGCGGGAGGCGCATTAGGGGCTGCATACGCGGTCTGGCACATACTGTATGGGAACGAGCGGCAAATCCAAGGCCGCCGTGACGCGACGCACGGCTCTTACCTTGGTCCCGAATTTTCAGACAAGGAAATCGAGCGCGCACTGTTGAGGCACGAAGCCAAGGCAAAGCACTACGACGAATTCGAATGCCTGGCCTCCGATGTGGCCAGAAAGCTGGGAGAAGGAAATGTTGTAGGGTGGTTTCAAGGCCGTATGGAGTTCGGTCCTCGCGCTCTGGGCAACCGTAGCATCCTCGGCGATGCCCGCAACCCAGAGATGCAAAAGAAGCTGAACCTCAAGATCAAATACCGCGAGGGTTTCCGGCCGTTTGCACCATCAGTGCTTGAAGAAGATATCAGTCAGTATTTTGAACTCGACCGCGAATCTCCCTACATGCTCCTGGTTGCGCCGATTCGTATGGACAAACAAATTCCAGTGCCTCCGGGTTATCACGACAAGCCACTTTACGACCGGCTTTATTTCTTGCGCTCAGATCTCCCTGCCATCACACACATTGACTACTCCGCGCGAATCCAGAGCGTCAGTCAGGAGACCAATCCGCGTTACTGGGAATTAATTCACCAGTTTAAGGAGCAGACCGGCTACGGGGTGATCGTCAACACCAGTTTTAACGTGCGCGGTGAGCCCATTGTGTGCACCCCCGACGATGCCTACCGCTGCTTCATGAGGACCGAGATGGATTATCTGGTGGTCGGGAATTATGTGCTAGATAAAAAGGATCAACCGGCGTTGACTGAAGCCGGGGATTGGCGTAAGGAATTCAAGCTGGACTAAGCGGGATCCTGGCCGAAAAACCAATGATGAAACTGAAAAACATACTCATAAACCTGGCCTTATTCGGTGTGGCAGTCGCCGTCGCGCTATTGCTTGCGGAGTTTGCCGCGAGGTTGGTTCTAAATCCAGCCGACTTCGTCAAACTTGAAGTAGTGCACGACGATATTTTGGGAGGGGTCCCTTCACCGAGCGCTCGGGCTGCATTCGACCATTGGGGATTCCGAAATCCCAAGGTGCCCGAGACCGCGGACATTGTAGCCGAGGGTGACTCACACACCTATGGAAATACCGCGCGAATGGTCGACTCTTGGCCCTACGTGTTGAGCCGTTTGTCCGGCCGGCAAGTATACAACATGGGTTTGGGCGGCTACGGGCCCAACCAGTATTTTTACCTTTCGAAAACCAAAGCTCTGACCTTGAAGCCCAAAATGATCATTTGGGGCCTCTATATGGGCGACGACTTCGAGAATGCGTTCTCGCTCACGTACGGACTGGATTATTGGAAGGACTTGCGAATTCTTCCTCCGCAGAAAGTTGAGGCAAACATCTGGGAGGGGCCGTCCACCGACACAGGAACTCGAAAGGTCAGAGTTTGGTTGTCCCGCCACAGCGTCATTTACCAGTTGGTGTTTCATATGGGTTTTGGGGGGCGCGTAAAGGGTGACATTCAGATCCGGAACGCCGCTGAACTCTACCCAGGCTATGACACATCGCTCAACATTCCGGAAAAACGGATCCTGGAGGCGTTCCGGCCCAAGGGTGTGCTATTCGGACTGGACCAGGAGAATCCGAATGTTCGCGAGGGCATGCGCATCACCTTTGAACTCCTCAGGCAGATGAATGAGATTTGCCAGCAAAACCATGTTCAGTTCCTGGTCGTTGTCATTCCGACAAAAGAAATGGTTTTTTCGGACTACCTGGAACACAGAGCTGGTTTGCCGATGGGTGACGTGGTCGACAAGCTTCTGGTCAGCGAGCGCTCTGCACGTTTGCAATTGTTCAAATTCATGGCCGATAGCAATATCCCTTCCGTGGATCCTTTGCCGGCTTTGCAGCAATCCGTGGGCCAAGGACTCTATGCAATCAGTGCGGGCGACATGCACCCGGGCAAGAATGGATACCGAGTCATCGGGGAAGCTGTTGCGGAATACTTGAAGCAAGAGCAATCCAAACAGCCAGGCCCGACGAAGGCCCAATGATCGGTGTAACCACGTATTTGAAGGTTATCTCATTCAGGGACTCACTTTCGTACTAACCCATGTCACAAACCAGGGTCCTTATAGGTTTTGCGGAAGCTATGTCCGCTCCGGAAGTGCTGTGGAGCCTGCTGGATGCAGGATTTGACGTAATCGCTTTTGCTCGCAAAGGCCGGGCCTCCGCCTTGCGCTACAGCCGGCATGTCGTGTGCCATGAAATCTGTGCGCCAGAAGTAGACGTTCAGACATCGCTTTCGGATCTTGGTGCGTTGCTTAGAAACTTGGATTCACAGGGAAGCGACGCGCAGTTGGTCTTATTCCCCCTCGACGACAAGGCCGTCTGGCTATGCAGCAAGCTGAAACCTGAGGGCCGGTGGAAGTTGGCGGGTCCTGGCGGGTCCTGCGCCGATCTTGCCCTTCGCAAGGATTTACAGGTTGCGGCCGCGCGCGAAGCCGGGTTTAACGTTCCCCAGACGGTGTTGGCGCGCACGGCAAAAGACCTCATCAGGTTCACGGAAGCCGAATCCTTTCCCGTCATTTTGAAGGCGGCCGAATGTGTTCCCATTTATCAGGGGCGCGTGTATTCGTGCCGAAAATGGATCTGCGGAAATCGCGCTGAACTGGATCGCGCCATCGAGCAGTGGCAAGAACGCGTTCCCTTGCTGGCTCAGAGATTCGTAACCGGAATTGGCGAGGGAGCCTTCGGCCTCGCTGCGCCGGAAGGGGTTCGGGCGTGGAGCGGTCACCACAGGGTTAGGATGATGAATCCTCAAGGCTCCGGGTCTAGCGCCTGCGAATCGCAGCCGGTGGCCGATGATATCAAGTCGCAGGGGCAACAATTCATCAGGTATTCGGGGTGGCGGGGCCTCTTCATGCTCGAGTTGCTTCGCGACGAGGACGGGCGCGTGTGGTTTGTGGAGCTGAATGGAAGGCCGTGGGGCAGCATGGCGCTTAGTCGCCGCCAGGGACTGGAGTATCCGGCATGGCATGTGCAGTTGACTCTTAAGGACACCTCACGAGCGGGATTAGACGCGACCCCAGGACCCCAAATTGTCTGCAGGAATGCCGGCCGCGAGTTCATGCACATGCTTTTTGTGCTGAAGGGCCCGAAATCAAACGCCTTGAACCGCTGGCCTTCGTTCTGGAAATCTCTCAGCGAGATACTGCGGATTCATCGAACCGACGGGGTCTACAATTGGAGGCGGGACGACCCTAAAGTGTTTCTCGCAGATTTCTACTATACGGTTCACGGCAACATCTTTAAGTCTCGCGATTAAGAGCGATGGATTACCTTGCCACATGCCATGTGCATTCCACCTGGTCCTACGACGGGAGTTGGTCCCTCGAGGCCTTGAGCGAGAAGTTTCGCGATCGCGGCTGTAGAGTCCTGATGATGACGGAACACGACCGTGGATTTACGGCGCAGCGTTTGCTTGAGTATCGCGAGTCATGTGCGCACGCAAGTTCAGATGAGATTCTCCTTGTCCCCGGCATTGAATACAGTGACGCGGCGAACCGCGTGCACGTTCTTGTTTGGGGTCCGGTCCCCTTTCTTGGGGAAGCATTGCCAACGACCGATATGTTGGCCAGGGTTCAAGCGGCGGGCGGAGTAGCTGTGCTGGCGCACCCATCGCGAAGGGAAGTCTGGAAGTCTTTCGAGTCGGCGTGGGCTCCCCGGCTATTGGGGATCGAGACTTGGAATCGGAAGTATGACGGGTGGGCACCGAGCCGGACGGCTCCCGCGCTTCTGAAAGCAACCGGTGCCATCCCATTTGTCGGCTTGGATTTCCACACCCAACGCCAGTCCTTTCCCTTGACGATGATGTTGGAGATGGAGGGTGCAATCTCCGAGCAAAAAGTCGTCGATTGCCTCAGGGCGCGTCGCTGCCAACCCCAGGTATTCGGGCAACCCATGGTTGGTCGCAGGATTGAACTGGCTTCCCCCGTACTCGCCTTTGCGGAGAATGGCAGACGGGCACTCGCCACAATGGCCAGGGATGCGAAGAAAACGCTTCGCAAACGAGCGTCCGCCAAGACTTCCCAGGACTTACGCTAGCCTCGAAGCCCTTGAAGCCATGAAATCCAATCACATCTCCATTTGCATCTGCACGTTCAAGAGACCCGAGCTCTTGAGTCAACTCTTGCAGCAATTAGACCGTCAGCAAACAGAAGATAAGTTTACTTACTCGGTTGTTGTGGCCGACAACGATCGTGAAAGGTCAGCCGAACACATTGCGAAACAGTTCTCCAGCGCTCGTCTGCCCGTGACTTATTGTGTAGAGCCCCAGCAGAACATCGCGATGGTTCGAAACAAAGCGATTCAACACGCTGAAGGTGATTTGATCGCTTTCATAGATGACGACGAGTTCCCGGTAGACGACTGGCTGTGCAATCTGTTCGAAGTTCTGATGTCTCAAGGTGTGGATGGCGTCCTCGGTCCCGTGAAGCCGTGGTTCGAATCTGAGCCACCCCAATGGTTGAGAGAGGGTAAGTTTTTCGACCGCCCTACCTATGCGACCGGGTACAACCTGAGTTATACAGAAACTCGAACGGGTAATGTGCTCTTTTCGCGGAGAATACTGGATGGTGTGGATATTCCATTCAGGATTCAGTTTAATACTGCCGGCGAGGATGTTGATTTCTTCCGGCGAATGAGTGAGAAGGGATGTAAATTTGTTTGGTGCAATGAAGGATTTGTCTACGAAGTTGTGCCGCCATCGCGCTGCACTCGCAAGTATCTGCTGAAGCGGGCGCTACTCCGAGGGAGCAATTTTTCAAAGCACCCCAGCCAGCGCGCCGAAAACCTCGCCAGATCCCTGCTTGCAGTGCCTTGCTACACGGTGGCTTTGCCTATTCTTGCTTTGTTTGGGCAGCATGTTTTTCTCAAGTATTTGATCAAGGTTCTCGATCATACCGCGCGGCTTTTGGCCTTTCTCGGATTGCCGCTGGTGACGCAGCGAGATACGTAAGGAGAGTTCACTCCAGAAAGCGGGAGTATTCACCCATGAATTCAGTGATTAATGTCCTCGGCAAAGAGATCCGCGTCCAAGGGCGGCTGATCAGGATTGGCCGGCTTGAAGCCGATCTATACCATTTCCTTGAGGACCCTGTGCCCATGCTGGAGGCTCTCCAGAAGTGTGGAACCAGGATTGACCTCTTCACCTTCATGCAGCGACTGCCAGAAACCTCGCCCAAATACAATCACCCAATGGAGTGGGACAATCTGGCTGCCATGCCGATAACTACGTTCGACGAGTGGTGGAAAGAGAGGATCAATAACAAGACACGGAACATGGTTAGGCGAGGGGAGAAGAACGGTTTAACACTCCGTGAGGTTTCCTTGGATGACGAACTGGCTCGAGGAATGTGGGAAGTCTACAACGAGACGGAGGTCCGACAAGGGAGAAAGAACCGTCACCACGGCAAGGATGTCGAAACCGTGTACCGCGAGGAGGCCACCTTTCTGGACAGCAGCATCTTCATTGGGGCATACCTTGACGGCAACCTGATTGGGTTCATTAAGTTGGTCTACGACGAAACGCGGACGCAGGCGTGCATGATGAATTTTGTTTGTATGGTCCGACATAGGAATAAGGCGCCCGCGAATGCATTGGTTGCACAAGCCGTGAAAACTTGCGTCGAGCGGGGAATTTCTCATCTTGCCTATTCCAGATTCGCCTACGGGAAAATTGAGCAGAGTAGCCTCAATGAGTTCAAGGAACGCAATGGGTTCAAGCGCGTGGATTTGCCTCGTTACTATGTCCCTTTGACTACTCTGGGCAGAGTCGCCCTGCGGCTCCGCTTACACCACCGCTTCACGGAACATCTCCCTGCGCCCGTGGTAGCGAAACTTCGCGAATTACGAGCCGCCTGGTACGACCGCAAGCTGCCTACCGCCACGGGAGCTCCTTAGGGAAAAACGATGCCGGGAATCGTTGGCCTGATCACAAACATGCCGCGTGTACGTGCCGAGCAAGAATTACGCCGGATGTTGGATACAATTCGCCATGAGCCTTCTTACGTCTCGGGAACGTGGACGGATGAATCTTTGGGGGTGTATCTGGGGTGGACCGTGCGGGAGAATTCCTTTTCCGCCGGCATGCCGCTTCGGAACGAGCGAGGAGATGTTGTTCTTGTTTTTTCGGGCGAGGAGTTCCCAGGACCCAATGTGGTTCGGGATCTTAAAGAGCAAGGGCACGAAATCGAGACCGGCGGGCCCTCTGTCTACGAGAGCGACCCCGCTTTTCCGGCGGGCTTGAACGGAAGATTTCACGGATTGCTGATGGACCGGACCCAGGGTTCGGTGTCGCTCTTTAACGACCGCTACGGAATTCATAGGATCTACTACCACGAGTCTAAAAATGCTTTCTATTTTTCTGTGGAAGCCAAAGCGATCCTCGCTGTTCGCCCCGAGCTTCGCAGAACGGACCCTCGGAGTTTGGGCGAGTTGATATCCTGCGGTTGCGTGTTAGAGAACCGAACGCTATTTGAATCCATCTATGTCCTGCCGCCAGCTTCAGCATGGATCTTTAAAAACGGTTCCGTTGAGAAAAAAGACACTTACTTCCAACCGCAGGACTGGGAAAACCAGGATCCGCTGGATCCAGAAGCCTACTACCAGGAACTTCGCGCGACCTTTTCGCGAATTCTTCCACGATATTTCAGCGGTAAACAGAAGATCGGCATGTCTCTGACGGGGGGCCTCGACACGCGAATGATCATGGCGTGGCTACAGTCAGCCCCTGGATCACTTCCTTGTTATTCCTTTGGCGGCATGTTCCGTGAATGTGAGGACGTGAAGCTAGCGCGAAAAGTAGCCCGAGCGTGTAATCAACCCTTCGAAGTAATTCCAGTAGGAAATGAGTTTCTAACTCGTTTTTCGCAGCACGCGGAACGGGCCGTTTACCTCACCGATGGGTGTGCCGGTGTCAGGAGTTCTTCTGACCTTTACGTGAACCAACGGGCCGCGCACATCGCCCCGGTAAGGATGACTGGTAACTACGGCGGCGAGATACTCCGCCAGTTACGGGCATTCAAGCCAGTGGAGCCGGCTGCGGGCGTTTATCGTCCGGAGTTTCTCTTCCATGTTCATGAGGCCGAAAGGACGTATGCTGGGATCGTCAAGGGCCATGCCCTTTCCTTTAGTGCATTTCGACAAACCCCTTGGTATCACTTCGGACTTCTTGCGCTCGAAGAGACACAACTCTCGCTGAGATCTCCGTACCTCGATAACAATCTCGTTCGGGTCGCCTATCGCGCGCCAGGGGCAGCAACTACGGAAAGTAATATTTTCAAAGAGAGCGACGAAAGTGTCCGGCTTATCCACGACGGGAACCCCGCGCTGAGAGAGATTCGCACGGACCGTGGCCTCGCGGGCGTCTCAGGTAGGCTTGGGACTTCGGTCACCCGTAGCCTGCTCGAACTTACGTTCAAGGCGGAATACGCCTACGACTATGGTATGCCCCAGAGTTTGGCTAAGATCGATCATCGCCTCTCATGGTTTCACATGGAGCGCCTTTTCCTTGGCAGACACAAATTCAATCATTTCCGTGTCTGGTATAGAGACGCATTGTCAGAATATGTTCGGCAAATACTGCTGGACTCTCGGACCCTGGCTCGACCGTACCTGGATCGTGGTGGAGTCGAAGCAGTCGTGCGCGGTCACGTCAAAGGAAATCAGAATTACACCGCCGAAATTCACCAATTGCTGACCCTGGAACTTATCCAGCGACTTTTTATTGATACGAATTGAATTGTGATGGCGAGGCAGACACCGAATCGTGATTACATGCGGTCTTTTGGACGAGAAAGCTTTCAGCGAGTCATGTTTTACCGATTGTCCGGTGAGGTAGTTACGAGATGACGGCCACAAGCAGCAAAGCAAGCCGGATTCCAGCGCTCGATTTTACAAAGGGCGCGCTGGTCCTGATCATGGTGCTCTATCACTGGTTGAATTATTTCTGCGGCCCCACAGACAATAGGTATCTGAGATTTTTGACTCCGTCCTTCATTTTCATCACGGGATTCCTGATTTCGAATATTTATCTCTCTAAATATGGCGTTTCAGACCCGCAACTCCCCAAGCGACTAATTCAGAGAGGACTGAAGGTATTTGGAGTATTTGTCCTCCTGAACGTAACGCGAATTCTTCTAGTTCGAGAGAGCTTCCAACCGCAAGTTTCATCGGTGCATTCGACGATCAGGACTCTGTTGGATGTTTACATCCTGGGTAGCGGAGTGGGTGGCGGCGAGACCAAGGCGGTCGCCTTCTCCGTCCTGCTCCCTATCAGCTATCTGCTGGTCCTGTCGGCAGTTCTCCTGGTAGCGTGTAAGTTCTACAAGTACACGTTTTATGTCGTCTCCATATTTTTCTTGTTGTGTATCGTTGCCCTGAATTTCGTGGGACTCCAGAGCCCAAATCTGGAACTTATCACGATCGGCCTTCTGGGAGTGATTACCGGATACCTTCCGATTGAGAAGGTGAATACCCTTGTGGGACATCCTTACTGGCTTACCATTGCCTACGTTGCTTACTTAGGAGCGATAACTCTCTGGGATGTGATCTATCCTCTGCAAATCATCGGGGTATATCTCAGCCTGATGATTATTTATCTCGTTGGCCTGAAGAGCAGTGAACTCGGCAGGGCTTCCGCAGTTGTTGTTCTACTTGGCAAGTACTCCCTGTTCGGATACATCGTTCAAATCGCGGTCCTGCAATTTCTTCGTCAGGGACTAAAATACATCGACTCGGAGGTTGCCGTATTAGTGCTCTCCTTTGTCTCTGCGTTCGCGCTGACAATCCTTTCTGTCAAACTTATCAATCGCACAAGAACAGGGTCGCCGACCGTAGATAGGTTGTATAAGGCGGTATTTGCCTAACCCCATGGTTTCCGGATGAGGCGTTAGTCGTGTTACACCGAAACTCTACATCCCGAGGCAATCTTGGCAAGACACTCAGATCGCATGGAGGTAGCGACTGCAACCCGTGCGGCGCTTTTCCCTCCAACTGAAATTAGCGAAGGCAGAGGAAACTCGTAATGGTTCGTCTGGTTGCCGCTATCGTTTTCGCTCTGGGGATATGGCTCCTGTTCCGACTCAACCGGGAAAAGGAGGTCTCCACTTCAAAGGCGCTCTGGATTCCTACTTTTTGGCTGTTTATTGCTGCGTCCCGAAATATAGGGGAATGGCTACATTATGACCCTGGAGGTCAATCCGATCGGTATCTTGAGGGAAACCCACTGGATCGAGCCTTCTTATCGGTAATTCTTGCGCTCGCCCTGATCGTGCTGATCAGCAGGGGACGCCGAGTGGGGACGCTCCTTCGGTCCAACATACCGATTCTGATGTATTTTTTTTATTGTGGGATAAGCATTCTTTGGTCTGATTTCCCGGATGTGTCATTCAAGCGCTGGTTTAGAGCGTTGGGCGACGTTGCGATGATCCTGATCGTGTTGTCCGATCTTGACTGGCTCGCCGCGATCAGACGGCTTTTTGCACGCGTTGGTTTTGTGGTCGTACCCGTTTCTATTTTGTTCATCAGGTATTTTCCTGAGCTCGGTCGCGCCTACAGTCGCGGTGGCAGATCATCGTGGACTGGTGTCGGGACAGACAAAAACGCCCTGGGGATGATCTGCTTGGTTTTTGGACTTGCAGCCATATTTCGCTTTCTGCAACTCCGTAAGGAGGAGAGCGACGCCAGCAAAAAGGGGCCCTTGTTTGCCCAAGGTTCCCTCATCGCGATGACGTTGTACCTTCTCTGGCAAGCCAATTCCGCTACGGCCTTTGCCTGCTTCTTCCTGGCGGGTGGCTTGATGGTGTTGACGCAACTTTTCCCGGTGGCTCGAAAGCCCATAGTCCTTCGTCTTCTGATCGCTGTAGCCGTGATCGTTCCCTTATCTGCAATGTTTCTCGGTATCGGAAGCGGCTTGGTAGGAACTTTGGGAAGGGACACTACCTTTACTGGCCGGACGGCGATCTGGCAAGCCGCCCTCGGAATGGGGTCTAACCCTTTATTGGGGGCAGGTTATGAAAGTTTCTGGCTCGGGCAGCGGCTCCACGGAGTGGAGAATCTAATCGGACAAGGAGTAAACCAGGCGCACAACGGTTATATCGAAATATATCTGAATTTGGGCTGGGTGGGGCTGGTTCTGCTGGCCATCCTCCTCATCACTGGGTATCGCAACATCTTCACCGCGGTACTTGGCGGGGTACAAGCGGGTAATCTCCGCTTGGCGTTCTTTATCATCGCGGTTGCTTACAATTTTAGTGAGGGTGGCTTTAAGATGATGCATCCCGTCTGGATTACGTTTCTCTTGTCGATTGCCGTGAGTCCGGAAATTTCTACCCAAAAAGCTTCGGAGGTGAATCCTCGACGCTGAACTCGTTGCGAAGCCAGCGGCCAGAGTACGTGTCTCCGTCCGCCAGAATCGAGAAAATAGAATGCCGAAACTCACGCCGAAGAGGCTTTCGTGAGCGGGATTGTCGCATGCCATTCCTTGACAGTCCTACCGAATCTTGAAGCTCGTTTGAACGTTCGAGCGACTTCCGGTTCGTCCGCCTGGCGTAACACGGTGTTTTCCCGAAGCTGATTTGTCTTGGACCTTAATATGCGAATAGCTCTTCTTGGCCTCTATCAGGGCCCGTCATTGGTGAAGCGCCGCCCGACTCTACGCAACAAGAGCATGTCCCGCCAGCTCAAAATCGAACTGGTCGCCACGGCACTTCACGGCAATGGAGCGAGCGTGGAGATTCTATCGTCAGGCGAGGTGGTTGATCATGAGTTCCGCTTGTATCCTGGATTCTCTGAAGCGGAGCCTTTTCATCCGCATATTCCAATCCATTATTCCTCTGCCTTGGCGGTCCGTGGGCTGAACGGGGCGTGGGCTGACAGCCAACTGCTGAGGCTGTTCAAAACGCGGCATCAAGTCTCTCCGTATGATTTGGTGATCATATGGAATATGAAGAGCTCTCACGTTAAATGCGCGAATTACGCGATGCAGCGCTGCCAGCTCCCCGCAATTCTGGCTTACGAAGACGACGCGTTTGTTAGCCGGACCGGGGAGGTTATTCGGGATGGCCTCCTCTCAAACCATCGAGCAGAGTCATGCAGGAAGCTTCTCAAAGCGGTAACGGGAGGCATCGGTGTCTCACCCTATCTGCTCTCCCAGTTTCCTGACGAGACTCCAAAAGTCCTGCTCCGAGGTGCGGTGGGTGACGACTTGGTGGCTGCCGGGTTTCGATCACGGGAATCCAAAAAAAACTGGATCTTGTTCGCGGGGACCCACGATTCGACAAATGGCGTGGCGCAATTGATAGAAGCGTGGCGTTTGAAGAGGATTCCAGATTGGGAACTCCACATCACAGGTCACGGCGAACTGACGGAAGAACTGCGGAAACGGGCTCAAAATCTCGATGGAATCCATTTCCACGGTTTGGTGAGCCGCCAAACCCTGGTGGATCTCCTTTCATCCGCGAGGATCTGCATAAATCCACAGGCGGTGAGCAGTACTCAAGGCAATTTGTTCGCGTTCAAGATCATCGAGTACTTGGCTGCCGGCGCCAATGTCATTTCCACGCCCATGGGCAAGTTGGAGAGCCAGCTGGAAGCCGGAATTAACTATATAGCTGAGAATTCGCCGGAGACGATTGCTAAGACCCTGCAACAGGTTGTTAGCGAGCGTAGATTTGAACGGACCGCAATGGACGCAGCCCAGGAAATGTACGGATCGCCAGCGGTAGCAAGGTCTCTGAATACCCTCGTTGGCCAGGTTATGGGCACCCAGGGACGAACCATGGCGAACGAGACAATGCGGCATGCTGAGTGAAAAGAAGAAATGGGAATGTTTTAGGGGGCCTCTTCTCTAAGGCCGGACCTGGGTCTCGAGGCACGGGACCGCTGCATGTAACTGCCGAAGGGACATGCCAGAGGTCCAGAAGCACACAGCCAAGTATATTTTTGACTGAGGAATTTCAAACTGGAGGAATTTCAACAATGTTGAGCCAAAAATTGTCTTCGAAGGACGAACTTATCACTGTCACCGGCGCCGGTGGATTCATTGGCGGTCATCTTGTGTCGGATCTGCGCCGCCTGGGGCACAAGCGGATTCGGGCCGTGGATATCAAGCCATTCGAGGAATGGTATCAATGCTTCGAGGATGTCGAGAACATCGTCGCGGACTTGAATCTTAAGGACAACTGCTTTCGGGCTGCCGAAGGCGCCTCTCAGGTTTTCAACCTGGCCGCCAACATGGGTGGCATGGGGTTTATCGAGAACAATAAGGCTTTGTGCATGCTCTCGGTTTTGATCAACACCCAGATGTTACAGGCGGCGCAAGCGTGTGGCGTCGCGAAGTTTTTCTATTCCTCCTCCGCTTGTGTTTACAACGCCGATATGCAGCGGGATGTCAACAATCCGGGGCTCCGCGAAGAAGACGCATACCCTGCGATGCCCGAGGACGGCTATGGCTGGGAGAAGCTATTCAGTGAGCGGATGTGCCGTCATTTCCGCGAAGACTTCGGTCTGTACACGCGTGTCGCGCGTTTCCATAACGTGTATGGGCCGCATGGCACCTGGGACGGAGGCCGCGAAAAGGCGCCGGCCGCGATTTGCCGCAAGGTTATCGAAGCGAAAATCTCCGGCAATCATCAGATCAGCATTTGGGGCAATGGTCATCAGACTCGCAGCTTCATGTACATCGATGATTGTTTGAAGGGCATACGCCTGATCATGGATTCGGACATCCTGGAACCAATCAATCTCGGCTCGTCGGAGATGGTTTCAATCAACCAGTTGGTTGACATTGTGGAGGACATTGCCGGGATCAAGCTGAAGCGCAGTTACGACCTCAATGCACCTAAAGGCGTAAACGGCCGAAACAGCGACAATACTTATATTAAACAACGCCTGAACTGGGAGCCAAGCATCACGTTGCGTGCCGGTTTAGAGAAGACTTACTCCTGGATTCACACACAAATTTTGGAGCACAGCGGCCGTCCACGCGTGAGTGCTTAGCGAGTAGGCAGGCCTCGCCAGCTTCGCGGTAGGTCAGTTCCGGCAGACCCTCATTAGGCGCTGGGTGCCTTTGGGTTAGCACGGTCGAAGCTGGTCGAGGTGGGTAGGTACTACCCTGTACAATCGTTGTACCTCGGGCCAGTAGACTCCGCCTTGGGCTACAGATAACATCCCCTTAGATGAGCGACTTGCTCGCAAAAAGCGAAGCTTGCGCAACGCGTCCAGTAGTCTGAATGCGGTCTGAGGAGATGTAATGAGAGTTGCACGTCCGCATGTATTCGCCCTTATCCTGCTCTGTCTGCCCCTGGTTGCTGGTGCACAATCGTGGTCGGGCGTTCTTAATCCTTCGCGCGCGATTGACTGGTCAACGGTAGGAGCTGGCCTGATCCCTTCGGGGGGCTGGACACAGTGTGGCGCGACCATCGCGCCTTATGGATCGGCAGTAAGTCCACAATCAACTTCCACGATAAATAACGCTATTACATCCTGCGGGGCGAATCATTACGTACTTCTTGGGCCTGGGACGTTCCATTTGAGCGACAAGCTGGTCATGGGAGCAAACAACGTCGTTTTGCGGGGTTCGGGTCCTGATAAGACGATTCTCAGATTTTACGGCGGCGGGTCTTGCTGGATAGCCACGACGCTGGTTTGCTTCAACGGCGGCTCGAGCATGGATTTGGGTGGCACGGGTTCCTCCGATGCCGACAACCTGGCTAATTGGACGGCGGGTTATGCTCGGGGAACAACGAGCATCACTATCGGCGCGAATACCCGCGGATCGCACAAGCCTGCAGTGGGTGACATGATTTTCCTCGACATGATGGTAGATGGCACCTCTCTGTCCCAAGACACCTATCCAGAAGTATTTTCTTGCATTCAAGCGGGTCAGTGCTCGCAACAGGCAGGCAGCGCGCCGTCAGGACATGGCAGCGGCGCAAGCACCTATGAGCAGTTTCAGGTTGTGCAGATTACGAGCATTAGCGCCGGGGCATGCCCGTGCACGGTTGGAATTACTCCCGGCTTGTTCATGCCCAATTATCGCGCAGGGAACATCCCAATCGCCTCGTGGTCGAATCTTCCTTCGCGCACCGGTGCCGGATTAGAAGATTTGCGAATCCAGAACGTCGCCGGAGGCATCTACGGGGTGACGACTTTATTTACGACCAAATCGTGGATAAAAGACGTTCAGATGGATACTGATTTACTCCTCTCGGCGCCGTTAGTCCGTTTCTTTATTCATGGGTTTGGAAGCCTCAACAACACTGTCAGAGACAGCTACATTTTTGCCCAGACCTCGTATTCAGACATTTACGGCTCGGACGACCGCGGTTCTTGTGGAACACTGTATGAAAACAATATCTTTCAGTCGATAGACACTCCGTTCGAGAACGAGCAGAGCTGCGCGAACGTCTACAGCTACAACTACATCGTTCACAACATCACTTCCGGTGGTTGGTTGCAGCCGGGGTTTAACAATCACGGTGGCGGTTTCAGTTTTGCGCTCGTTGAGGGAAATGATGCTCTTGGAACGGGATGGGACAACTACTTCGGCGGCGGAAACTTTAACACGACTTTTCGGAATCGTTTTTGGGGTTATCAGGCAGGTCCTCTCGATCTGTCCACGTCTCAGACATATCCCGGCTCGAATTACGCCATGTACCGGTTCAGCAACTGGATAGGAAACGTGATGGGTTATCCCGGCTACCACACGAACTACCAGACCGTTGCTAACGATTCTAACAATGGCACGGTTTGTAATCAGAGCATCTGGGCGATCGGTCTGGGCGGTAATTGTCAGCACAACAGCCCCACCCCCGATGACCAACATACGGTTGATACCCTTATGAGATGGGGCAATTGGGACTCAGTGAACAAGTCCGTGCAGTGGAACTCGGCTGAGGTGCCATCCGGTTTGACCAAATATGCGAATGCGGTGCCTTCCAACCACACACTGCCCGCGTCTTTTCTATACAGCAGTGCCCCTTCCTGGTGGGGAGTGAACGGACAACCGGCTATTCCCTGGCCAGCAACTGGCCCCGACGTAACCAGCGGAAATCAAGCGAACTCTGGCGGTTTTGCAAATAAGATACCAGCGCGAGTTTGTTTTGAAAGTGTGATGCAAGGAACCTACGCAGACTTGGCGCCAAAGACGTTCAGCGCTAACAATTGCTATGGGAGTGGTTCGACGTCAAACGCGCCTGCCCCACCGACGAGTCTCGCAGCGATCGTTCAGTGAGATCTCTAATCCCCATCGCGTGGCCGGGGGATCCCAGGAACGGGATCAATGCGAATTCCCCTCGCTAGTTGCACGCAATTTTCTTAGACTTGTTAGTGTGATTGGCTAGGCGCTCTGCAATCAACCGAAAACAGTCTTTTCTCTCCACCTCCAGGATCCTCGCGAGAATGTGCCTCATGGCTTGTCTTGGAAGGCGTCTGAGTCAGCGAGGGGTAGGATATAGAGAATTCGTTTCAGCCCTTATGCCCAAGTTTTTGAAGATTTCCGATATGATGCAAGTAGGTAGCGTCTTTTCATCAAAGCTACGGGCTAGCCGAGACAGCGATTTGTAATTCTCACTTTTAAATTGGCTTTGGCACGTACGATCCTTGGTCCCAGCAATTTGTGTCCAGCACACCCAAAAATTCAACAAAAATGAAGTCTTTGACTCAATACATGGCTAATTTGGCGTCTGCACCGGTGAGTGCCCGCGGGGAACGCACTTGAAGCCATTTGATGCAAACGGTGCATTCCACCCCACCGCGGAAGGCAACAAACTGCGTCAACTTGCCGTTCGCGGCGCCGGGGCCACACTGCTATCCGGGGGCCTGGGGTTAGCTATCCAGGTCGTTGCCACGATGGTCCTGGCCCGGCTTCTCACGCCGAGGGATTTCGGCCTGGTAACTATGGTGACCACTTTTAGCCTGCTTCTTATGAATTTCGGGTTAAACGGCTTCACCGAGGCGATTATCCAGAGGGAAGAACTCGATCACGCCCTTGCAAGCAACTTGTTTTGGATCGATGTAGGAGCCAGCTTTGTCTTAGCAGTAGCGTTCGCCGGATCGGGATCCCAATTGACCAGGCTTTACAAGGATCCCCGATTGGCCGGAGTCACCCAGTTGCTGGCGTTGACGATCTTCATCTCAGGACTTTCTGTGATCCATATGGCCCTATTGAAGCGTGCCATGCGGTTCTCCGTTGTCTCGGTGATAGACATTCTCGGCCGCCTCGCTTCGGTCATCGTTTCTATCGTTCTTGCCCGAGCAGGATGGGGATATTGGGCGCTGGTCTCAGGTGCGCTGGTAGTCCCGGCTCTCACCGGCATTTTGGCCTGGACCACGTGTCGGTGGCTCCCGGGCTTCCCAAGCCGAGCTTCTGGCACGGGTACGATGGTAGTGTTTGCGATAAACAGTTATGGGCGTTACACAACCGGATACTTTGCGAATAATCTGGACAACTTCCTGGTTGGTTGGCGTCTTGGTGCCACGCCATTGGGGTTTTATAAAAAGGCTTATGACCTGTTTGTTCTACCATCGAGCCAACTATCGGTCGGTCTGGTGAACGTGGCTGTTTCCGCTCTCAGCCGATTGCAGCGAGATTTAGAGCAGTATAAAAAATACTTTCTCAGTGCACTGGGTGTCATGGCGTTTGTGGGAATGGGGCTCGGTGCGGATCTGACGATAATCGGCAAAGACTTGATTCTCTTCTTACTGGGACCCAAGTGGGGAGAGTCAGGCCGCATCTTTGTTCTGCTGGGACCGGGGATCGGGATCATGATGCTCTACTACACTCATATCTGGATACACGTTTCGATCGGGAGAGCGGATCGCTGGTTTCGCTGGGGCCTGGTTGATGTTGCTATCACGAGTCTGTCTTTGCTGGTGGGAATTCATTGGGGAGCCAAAGGTATCGCCCTTGCTTGGGTGGTCGCTTACTGGATTATCACGTTGCCAGCCCTCTGGTATGCTGGAAGACCGATTGAGCTTGAAATTTCCAAAGTGATATCGGTTACCTGGAGATACCTGCTCGCCTCCGCCATCGCCGGCGCCCTTGTCACGCTAATCGAGCAGACAATTCCATCCTTGATTGCCGCACCGGGTTCGCTATGGGCCCTTGCCCGCACCGTGGTGATCTCCGCGTTGTTCCTGGCCCTTTACTTAGGTGTGGTCATATGGCTGCATGGAGGTCTGGCGCCTCTCAATCAGGTTGCAAGACTAGTGCGGGAGATGGCTTCGCGCAGGAGATCACCAGACACGTCTCCTTCCGCTGCAGCCACAGCAGATTGGCCCGAAACTCCACAGCCGAACTTGCCACCGGCGTCCGAGACGTCCTGACGGTGCCGCGAAAAACCAAGAACGTGCGAAACAAGAGCGTAGCGAGTTGCGGCTGAGCGCTCGGACATTTAATCCGGTATCAAATCCGCGGCTAATCGATCAGATAGATCTATTCTCGAAAAACTTGAGATGTTCCCTGAACGACGGGAGAATATTTTGCCAAACTCTATTCTAGTTCTTTGGGTGGCTGGGCATTGTTCGGCTGAAACACCTGGTGGCTTAGACCCAAATGTCCCGGAGACTCGTTGCTCTGCGTACTGGCCGAGTAACCAGGAGTAGCAGGAGGAGTCGGATGGAAAATCGAAATCTTTGGACGAGGGTGGCTGGCTACTATCGCAGAAGGGCGGCGAGTGTAGTATTCAGGAAGTCTCTTTTGGTCCAGCCGCCGCAGCCTTTAATATCGTTTACGTTTGACGATTTTCCGCGCTCGGCCCTGCTGGCCGGGGGTGCCATCCTTAACCGTTTCGGTCTGGCAGGAACCTTTTATGCGTCGCTCAGCCTTGTAGGCAAGGAAACAGCTAGCGGGCGAATATTTGAATTAGATGACTTGACGACACTTTTCGAGCAAGGACACGAATTGGGATGCCATACATATGCTCACTGCGACTCGTGGCACACACATCCTCGAACCTTTGAGGACTCAGTCGTCAAGAACCGGGCAGCACTCAAAGAGATTCTCCCGGATGCCGAGTACATGAGTTTCTCGTACCCAATCGAAATGCCTCAGCCACTGACAAAGAGGAGGATTGCCCCTTATTTCCTAAGCTGTCGTGGAGGGGGCCAGACTCTAAACATTGGTCGGACCGATCTCAATCAACTATCGGCCTTTTTTTTGGAGAAGAGCCGGAATGATATTCAAGTAATTATGGACCTCATAGACCGCAATCGAAAAGAGCGCGGCTGGCTGGTTTTCGCCACTCACGACATCTCTGATAGCCCCACACAATTCGGATGCACCCCGGAATTCTTTGAGGAAGTTGTGAGATATGCCGTAAGCTCAGGCGCCCACATTCTACCGGTTGACATGGCTATCGAAGCGATCGGCGCCCCTGGCTGCGAACGGGTCAAACCCAGCCGCCGTCTTATCCAGGCTGGAGTCAGAGTTAATCGCAAATCAACCAAAACGACGCCTTTAGTCTCGATCCTGATTCCCGCTTTCAACGCGCAGGAATGGATCGCTGATACGCTACGCTCGGCGATCGCGCAAACATGGGTAAGGAAGGAGATCATTGTCCTTGATGATGGTTCCACCGATCGGACGCCTGTGATCGCGCGACAGTTTGAATCGGATAATGTTTCCGTTGTTACACAAAAGAATCAAGGCGCTGCCGCAGCCAGGAATAAAGCATTTTCCCTGTGTCGCGGAGAATATATACAGTGGCTGGATGCCGACGACCTTCTGGCTCCCGACAAGATTGCCAGGCAGATGGCGGTCTTGGGTCAGAATCGAGACAAGAACACTCTTCTTTCTTCAGAGTTTGGGCAGTTCATGTACCAATGGCAGCGTGCGCAGTTTCTCCGGACTAATCTTTGGGAAGATCTGGCCCCGCTGGAGTGGATTCTGCGCAAGATAGGACAAAACCTTTATATGCAGACCGCCACATGGCTCGTCAGTCGCGAGTTGAGCGAAGCAGCTGGGCCATGGGACACCCGTATGTTATCCGACGATGACGGCGAATATTTCTGCCGTGTTCTTCTGGCGAGCGATGGCACGCGATTTGTGCCGGGTGCAAAGGTGTACTATCGTACCTTTCGTTCCGGTTCCCTGGCCTATTTGGGAAAGTCGCACCTGAAGCTAGAAGCATTTTGGCTGTCCATGCAGCTACACATAGGGTACCTCCTGTCGCTTGAAGATACGGCAAGGACTCGAGAGGCCAGTCTCCTGTACCTGCAACGAAATATTATTCACTTCTATCCGGAAAAAACCGACATTATCAGACAGGCGGAAGAGCTGGCGCGAGACCTGGGGGGGAAACTCTGGCCTCCTCACTTGTCCTGGAAGTACTCTTGGATCAGGCGGACCTTTGGCTGGACCATAGCCAAGAACACTGCCCTGAAGATGAGGAAGATCAAGTGGTCGCTGCAGAAGTCGTTGGACAAGAGAATTTTTCAGGTCAGGAATCGTAATGGCAGGTTGGCGATTCCGCGCGCGCAAGCCGTGCTCTCTTCAGACACATCTCCGCGGTGAGGGATTCTTCAACTGGATCCGCCGGTGCCGCACGCCAGTTGTAGTGGCCGCCGTCGGGTACTGTCGGCTGTCAACCAACGAATGTTCTTTCCTCAACCAAGGAGAACTTTTTGGGAACAGGCGCCCCTAAAGATCGCGGGGTGCATGCGAAATCATCGACAATGGCAAAAGCACAATCGTAGCCGAGCCCACTCACGGACGGAATCCACAAGTGGTAGAGTTATCCAACCCTCGAAGGGCAGTAAACCGAACTGGCAGATAGAGCTTGATAACCTCGATGAAACTCTACCAAGTTGAGCCAATGGAGGACGTAAGGTGGACGCGGCTCTTGGAGAGACATCCCAATGCTTCAGTGTTTCACACGGTAGGCTGGCTTCAGGCACTTCGACTTACCTACGGTTATGAGCCGATGGCTTTCACGACCTCGCCACCAACCGATGAGTTGAAGAATGGTCTGGTTTTCTGCCGCATAAATAGCTGGCTTACCGGATGTCGCCTGGTATCGTTACCTTTTTCAGATCACTGTGAACCTCTTTGCGATTCAGTGGAAGAGGCAAGCTTCCTGCTCAATGACCTGCAAGCTGCCCTCGAACATCAGGGCTGGAAGTATCTGGAAGTACGTCCTATCGATGCAAGTTATTCCCAAGCCTGTAGCAGCGCAGGTTTTCACCCGGGTTCGGCTTATTTTTTGCATGTTCTTGATCTGTCTCAAGATTTGGAAGGTGTGTTTAGGGGCCTCCACTACGACTCTATTCAGCGCCGAATTAGGCGCGCAGAGAGGGCCGGTCTAGTTGAGAAATGCGGGAGGTCAGTTGACTTGCTTGAGGAGTTTTACAAGTTATTTGAAATTACCCGAGGCCGTCACCACCTGCCCCCTATCCCGTATGCCTGGTTTCGAGGCCTAATTCAGTGCCAGGGCAGAGCACTCGAGATTCGTGTGGCATATAAGGAAGGCATTCCGATCTCTGCTATTTTGACACTGCAATTTAAGGACGCAGTTTATTACAAGTACGGGGGGTCCGATCCACGGTTCAATAGATTCGGGGCGACGCCATGGCTATTGTGGCAAGCCATGGCAGCTGCGAAATCGAACGGGACAATGAAATTCGACATGGGACGCACTGAGGAAGACAACGTGGGACTTCTTGCTTTCAAAAATCACTGGGTGCCGCAACCCAAGCGGCTAATGTATTGGAAATTTCCCGCAACATCTTCTTTCGATTCAGTCAACAGCTGGAAATTGAAGACGGCAAAACGAGTTTTTTCATGTATGCCAACAGGGTTACTCAGAATCATCGGGAAGCTTGTATACCGCCATGTCGGATAAGAAACTTTAGTATAGTGGAAGAAACTTGGGTTTTCTGGAAAATTCAGGACGATTCATGCGGAATAAAGCGCTGCTAGCTGCAAGATGAGCAAGTCCACGCATCTCATTTGTCCACTGCCAACGGGACTCGGTGTGGTGATTTTGTTATCCCATGATGCGGAAGCAATCTTACCGTGCTGGCAGCTTAGTTGAGATTGTGATGACTTTAGCTTTGGGATTGTACAGATAGGTGAATGAATGAGTCAGGGAAACATGACTGCTTTTGAGGTCGTGGTGCTGGGAGCCGGTCCGTATGGGTTATCTGCAGCCGCACACCTAAAAGCAGCTGGGATGAATGTCCGAATCTTTGGCCGGCCAATGGAGTTTTGGGCTGAGAAAATGCCTGCAGGCATGCTGCTCCGTTCGCCGCGCGTTGCATCAAACATTTCGGATCCTAGTCATGGTGCAACCCTTGAACATTTCGAAGCGTCCGCGGGAATCCAGCCACATGCTCCGCTTCCTCTCGAAACCTTTGTCGAATATGGCAGATGGTTTCAGCGGCAGTTACTCCCAGAGCTTGATCACAGAGAGATAGTATCCGTCAAGCGTGGCGTGAAAGACTTCGCGATCTCGCTTGAGGACGGAGGATTGATCCGCTCGAAGAATGTTGTCGTAGCTGCAGGCATCGGGCCGTTCCTGAAAGTTCCCACCGAATTTGCATCATTGCCGCCATCACAGGTCTCCCATTGCTACCAGGGATGTGAAATCCATAATTTCTCCGGTAAGCGAGTAGCTGTGATAGGCGCTGGGCAGAGCGCACTGGAATCTGCAGCCTTGCTGCATGAGGCAGGAGCTGATGTCGAACTCCTCGCAAGAATTCCGACTCTGCGCTGGATTGGCCAGCACCCATGGCTCCATCGCATGGGGCCAATTTCCTCAGCCTTGTATTCATCGCACGATGTAGGTCCCGCCGGCATTAGCCGCTTAGTAGCTGCGCCCAATATAATGCGAAAAATCCCGCTGGGTTTGCGTGACAGGATTCGGATACGCGCTGTTCGGCCTGCCGGATCCTCCTGGCTCCCTGCCCGGCTTGAAAAGGTGAAACTTTCGACTGGCCGTTTCGTAATGGCCGCGCAGGCGAATGGGCATGGGGTGGAGCTAAGGTTGGACGATGGGACTCGCCGTTCGGTGGATCATGTTCTTATGGGTACCGGCTACACTGTGGATATTTCGCGCTATGGGTTTCTTTCATCTGAACTACTGAATCAACTGGTTTTGATGGATGGCTACCCCCAATTGATCCCTGGTTTCTGCAGTTCTATTGAAGGACTGTACTTTATTGGTGCCACTGCTGCCCGTACCTACGGTCCACTGCTCTATTTCGTCGCCGGCACAGAATTCGCCTCAAACGAGTTGACTTCGCACCTGACTAAGATGAGGTCAAACTTCCGATGACGGACAGGATGACCAATTCCATGGCAGCGCTCGTCTCCCCGACACAGTCCGAAACGCGTCGGCAAGATGTTGGCGCCCTGGTCATCGGAGGCGATCATCCCGGCCTGGCTATCGCCAGAAGTCTTGGCCGTCGCCAGATTCCCGTAGTTTTACTTGAAGATAAACACTGCATATCCGTTTACTCACGGTACGCAACACATGTTGTGCGCGTCAAAGACTTACTCGATCCTCTGAAGACTGTCGACTCTGTTCTGGAAGTCGGGCGTCGTCTTGGTTTGCGGGATTGGGTCCTCTTTCCAACGCGCGACGAAACCGTCATGGCATTTTCACTTCATCGGCAAAGGTTGGCTGAGTTCTTTCGGGTCACGTCTCCCGAGTGGGAAAGCACACTTCAGGTATGGGACAAGAATAATACTTACAAACTTGCCAAACAGCTTGGAATTCCCGCTCCCCGAACTTGGACCGTACACAGCGCGGAAGAACTTCCATCCCTCTACTCGCATCTGCCCCTTGCAATTAAACCGGCGATTAAAGAAAACTTCTTCTACGCGACAGGCGCAAAAGCATGGCGGGCGAACACACCCAAAGACCTGCACAGACTGTTCGAAGCCGCTGCCCAAAGGATCTGGCTGAGCGAGATTATGATCCAAGAGATCATCCCAGGGGAGGGTGAGCGCCAACTCTCCTATTGCGCCTTCTTTCGTGATGGTCATGTGCACAGTAGCCTTATGGCTAAGCGTCTGCGACAGTACCCGCGGGAATTCGGCCGAGCTGCAACCTATGTTGAGACAGCTGATCTGCCGGAGATTGAAGAGCTATCACAGCGATTTTTGCGTGCCATTAATTTCTATGGAATAGTCGAACTCGAGTTCAAGCAAGACCCTCGCGATGCTCAATATAAGTTACTGGATGTGAATGCGAGGGCCTGGGGGTTTCATGGACTGGGACGAGCGACAGGCGTTGATTTTCCTTATTTGTTGTTCGCAGACCAGTTGGGGCGAAAAGTTGAGCCTTGTCAGGCAAGGGCAGGCGTCGGCTGGATGCGTCTCTTGACCGACACTCCCAACTCAGTTGTGCAGATGTTGCGTGGGCACCTGAGCCCAAGCGCCTACCTTCGGTCAGTTCGAAGAGCGAAGGTGGAATCGGTGTTTTCTTGGGATGACCCGTTGCCGTTCGTAGCAGAAGTATCGCTCTTGCCATACTTCGTCGCAAAGAAAATGTTACATATCAAATCGTGACGCAGCTGTTACGGTCCTCGGGACGCGACGGTTTGTGGAGTTGTGCTAACTTCGAGTGCCAGCGAGCTTGGAGATATCCGACCGGTATGATATTTCAAGCGACTAATATCCCTGGAGTTTTTACGATTGGAATTGAACCGATTCCGGATGAACGAGGATTCTTTGCCCGGGCATGGTGCCGGAATGAGTTCGAGGCACATGGCTTGGAATCGAACTTGGTGCAGTGCAATATCTCGCACAGCGTTCGAAAAGGGACTTTGCGCGGCATGCATTACCAAGCAGAACCCTTCGCGGAGAGCAAGCTAGTGCGCTGCACTCGGGGGGCCATTCACGATGTGGTTCTCGATCTGCGGCCGCAGTCGCCGACTTTCAGGAATTGGATTGCCGTGGTGGTGACCGCCGAGAATCGGAACATGGTTTACATCCCAAAGGGTTGCGCGCACGGCTTCTTGACCTTGGAAGCCGAAACCGAGGTCTTCTATCAAATGTCGGAAGTCTACAGTGCAGATTTTGCGCGCGGAGTGCGTTGGGACGATCCAGCTTTTGGTATTGCATGGCCTGAAAAAGTTGAAGTAATTTCGGCACGCGATCGGACCTATCCGGATTTTCATGGGTGACATGCCGCTGAGAGGGAAAGTGGAAGAGAAGGATCGGTTGAAGCTAGGAGCGGAACTTCACCAATTTGCGAGTGAGCTCTTTCCGATTTGCCGCAGCATTACAGGTAGCGGCGTTCGACAGACATTGTCTCTTATCGGCAGCCGCATCCCGCTTGCAATTGTCGAAATGCCAACTGGCACCCCTGTTCTCGATTGGCACATTCCAAAAGAATGGAACATCCGCGACGCTTATATACTGTCTCCGGACGGCAAGCGCATCGTGGATTTCCAGAAATGCAATCTGCATGTCCTGAATTACAGCACGCCGATTCACGCAAAGATGACGCTTAGCGAATTGAAGCCGCATCTCTTTACCATCCCTCAGCACCCAGACTGGATCCCCTACCGAACCTCCTATTACAAAGAGAATTGGGGATTTTGTCTCGCCCACAATCAGATGCTAGCGCTGCGAGAAGGGGATTACAAAGTCTGCATCGATTCAAGCCTCCGGGATGGCCAACTCACTTACGGTGAGTGCCTTCTCTCTGGTAAGTCTACGGAAGAAGTCTTGATCTCCTGCCATGTTTGTCACCCATCGCTGGCAAATGACAACCTATCGGGCTTGAGTGTTGCAACGTTTCTTGCGCAGCGGATGTCGGGGAGGGAGCTTCGTTATTCTTATCGGTTCTTGTTTATCCCGGGCACCATCGGGGCGGTTGCATGGCTCGCGAAAAATCAAGAAACTTGCAAACGCATCCGTCACGGATTGGTTCTCACCTGTATCGGCGACAGGGGCTCTTTTCATTATAAGAAGAGTCGCCAGGAGAATGCCGAGGTGGATCGGGTAGTGGAACACGTCCTCAAACACACCGATTCTTCGGCCGCCATTCTTCCATTTTCTCCCTATGGTTATGACGAGCGGCAGTATTGTTCACCGGGCTTTAACCTGCCCGTGGGTTGCCTGATGAGAAGCGTCTGGGGTACCTTTCCGGAATACCACACCTCAGCCGACAATCTGGATTTCCTCGATCCCAATTCGTTGGCGGAATCTTTCGAAGTCTGCGCCTCAGTGATCGATGTTCTTGAAAAGAATCAGCGCTACGCGAATCTAAGTCCCTTTGGCGAGCCGCAACTTGGTCGCCGTGGACTGTATCCCTCCGTGGGTGGTACTTCGCCTGAATCGGAGCTCGATGCCCGACTCTGGACGCTGAATCTTTCAGACGGGCACCATTCGCTTTTGGACATTGCGGACCAATCCGGCTTGCCATTTGACAGAGTGAACGCCGCCGCCGATCTTCTGTTGCGCAATGGACTTCTGGCGCCAGTCGATGCCCCAAAATAGCGGAACTCAATGACGACAAAGCTACACGCTAAGTTGTTTGGGGTCTACCGAATCTTCATATGATCGTAGCGAATCACAAATCTAAATACTTCACCAGGAGCTGCATGCGAGTCATTTTGACCGGTCATAAGGGTTACATCGGAGCCGTCGCCGCGCCCCTCTTACAAGCAGCGGGTCACGAGGTCGTGGGACTAGATACCGACCTATATTCCGGATGCGATTTTGGAAATCCGAATCCTGAGATTCCAGAACTTCGCAAGGATTTCCGCCACTTAACGGCCTCGGATTTTCGAGGTTTCGATGCCGTGGTCCATTTCGGCGCGTTGTCTAATGATCCACTTGGAAACTTGGATCCGCAACTTACCTATGACATCAACCATCACGCCTCTGTCCGAATGGCCGAAGCCGCAAAATCGGCGGGTGTTACACGCTTTGTCTTTTCTTCCTCCTGCAGCACTTACGGAGCAGCGGGCGACAATTTCTTGGATGAAACTGCCCCACTCAACCCGGTTACTCCTTATGGTGAGTCCAAAGTGCTCGTCGAGCGCGACGTTGCGCCTTTGGCGGATGATCAATTCAGTCCCACGTTCATGCGGAACGCCACGGCTTATGGGGTCTCACCCCGTTTGCGCCTCGACATCGTCCTAAACGATCTGGTGGCTTGGGCCTATACAAAAGGGAAGGTCCATATCAAGAGCGATGGCACCCCCTGGCGACCGATTGTCCATCTTCGCGACATCATTGCTGCGGTCGTCAGCGTTCTCGACGCTCCCCGTGAGCTTGTCCACAATCAGGTGTTCAACGTGGGGCGTACCGACGAGAACTACAGGGTCAGCGAACTCGCCGTGATCGTTGCAGAGACCGTGCCTGGTTGTGAAATCGAATTCGCCCCCGGCGGAGGACCCGACAAACGGTGTTATCGAGTGAATTGCGACAAGATTCGTCGTGTACTTCCTAGCTTCCGTCCCGAATGGATAGCGCGCAAAGGTGCTAAGGAACTCTACGATGCTTATCGTGCCGTGGATCTGACCTGTGAAGACATTCTAAGGGGCAGCTACGTGCGAATGGACCAGATTAACCGCCTGCTCGCCTCTGGCCAAGTGGACCCCTCTCTCCGCTGGAGATAGGTCATGTGGAAATCCTTTTCCTAAGGAGTTCGTCCATTCTGCCACTTTTCCTACCCCTTTTATTCTTCTTCCCTTTGGAGTTTGGGCTGCCAGGCTAAGTCCCTGATAAAAATGCAGTTAGGGCTATGCCGAATTTCCCGACTTAGGAAATTGGGGAATTTTTGGCAGTTTGATTGCCTTCTTAATTCGTAACAGAGTGGGCCCAGTTTGGGACTCTCGTGGCGGCAGCCTGCTTATCGTCCGAGCAATCTCAGGAATTCATTCCCAGACATTTTCGTTTTTAATTCGCCTACTGGAAAGTCTCCAAAAGGCTGAGATTTCGTTAGCTTTAATCATTGCGCAGCGCGGCGGCCATTGCTTGAAAAATAGTGAGGGAACGTCGCTCGATCGAAGGAACTCTCTAACACACAATGGCTATCATGAGGTTAACGAAGGAAACTACTCAGCAACTCACTACGAAACCTTGCCGTTTTTGCGGCGCCATACTCAATCGGACATTCGTCGACTTGGGTATGTCCCCACTCTGCGAGACCTATCCATCGGCGCAGGAGCTTCAACGGGGAGAGATGTTCTACCCTCTTCATGTATTCGTCTGCGAAGAGTGTTTTCTGGTGCAGTTGGAGGAGTTTGAGAGCCCAGAGAAGATCTTCACCGACTATGCCTACTTTTCCTCTTATTCTGATTCCTGGCTCAAGCATTGCGAAAGCTACACTGCGAAAATGATCGAGCAGTTTGGATTTGGAGAGAAGAGTTTCGTCGTCGAAGTTGCAAGTAATGACGGGTATTTGCTCCAGTACTTCGTAAAACGTGGCGTGCCCGTTCTCGGAATCGAACCTGCCACAAACGTCGCAAAAGTTGCCGTCGAAAAAGGCATACCGTCCCTGGCGCGTTTCTTCGGCACGCAGCTCGCGCTGGAGTTGGCGGGAAAGGGCAAAACGGCCGACTTGATTATCGGCAACAACGTGCTGGCACAGGTTCCGGACTTAAACGATTTCGTGGAAGGCTTGAAGCTCTTGTTGAAGTCTCAAGGAGTCCTCACTCTGGAATTTCCTCACTTGCTTCGATTGATCGAACGCAATGAGTTCGACACCATTTATCACGAGCATTTTTCGTACTTCTCGCTGATTACCACGGTCAGGATTCTCCAAGCTCATGGGCTGAGCGTGTTTGATGTGGAGGAGCTCCCCACACATGGGGGGTCCCTTCGGGTCTATGCGGCGCGTGTTGAAGACGCCACCCACCGCCAACAGACCAGTGTTCGAGCGCTGCTCCAACAAGAAGAGGAATTCGGACTTGGTTCGATTGAGGGCTACGAGGGATTTGCCCGACAAGTTCAGTTGACCAAGCTGGCATTGTTGGACTTCTTGCTGTCCGCGGTGCGCGATGGCAAAACCGTAGCGGGTTATGGTGCACCCGGAAAGAGCGCCACACTTCTTCATTACTGTGGCATCGGCAAGGATCTCATCCAATACACAGTGGACAGGAGCCCTCACAAACAAGGGAAATTTCTACCTGGCACACATATCCCCATCTTTCATCCGGACCATATCCGCGAAACCAGGCCCGATTATGTCATCATTCTTCCCTGGAATTTGAAAGATGAGATCACACAACAACTGAAATACCTGCGCGATTGGGGCGGCCGGTGTGTAGTGCCAATTCCGAAAGTCGAGATTTGCTAGGCAGCAGGAGGGAGCACTGAACATGAATATCTTTGTTGATTCTAAAATGAGTGATGATGCCCGTCGAGCGGAACTCTATCAGGGGTCCATTTTTGTCCACTCGCCCTCCCCAAGCGCCCTGAAACTTTGCGAATTGGCAAAGGGGATGATCGAAGAAGCGTTCAAACCTTATGATCCGATTACCATCCACAACCACATTACCCCCGAAAAATGTGCGGAAATTCTTGGTACACTGAAACCCAAGTTCATTCATCATCCTGACTCGAAAGCGCACATTAAAGGCATGTTGTCAGAGATGGGATGCGACCTCGGTCAGACCTACTTTGACGTACCGCGAATGCGGACTGGCTTTCCGGGAGACTATCTCAAGTCTGGAATTGCCTACGCCTTCCACCCCCATCGGGACACCTGGTATTCCGCACCCTCTTGCCAGGTCAATTGGTGGATGCCCATCTATGATCTGAACAGCGAGAATTGTATGGCCTTACATCCCCATTATTTCGGTCGGCCGATAAAAAACAGCTCTCGTGGGTACAACTATCACAGGTGGAATTTGGAGAGCCGTCAGAACGCAGCTCAACACGTGAAGGCCGATACCCGTGTGCAACCGCGCCCGGAAGAGCCGATTGAGTTTGATCCGCAAATCCGATTGCTATGTAAAGTCGGCGGTGCGTATCAGTTCTCGGCTGCCAACTTGCACTCTACTGTGCCTAATACCTCTCAAGCCGTGCGTTACAGCATCGACTTCCGCACCGTGCACCTCGCCGACGTTCTTGGCCGAATCGGCGCACCAAACGTGGATTCGGAGTGTGCGGGCACAACCATGGGTGACTATCTGAGGGGGACCGACCTCTCTCATCTTCCTGAAGATGCCATCGCGATGTATCTCGATGGGACCGAATTGATTTATACAAAAGCTTAAAGTTCAATAACGTTGACGCGGACCACGAGAATCTTTATTAGGAGGACCGCCGGATGAAGGTTGTATTGTTCTGTGGCGGAGCCGGAATGAGGCTCCGCGGCTACTCTGAAGACGTTCCTAAGCCCATGGTCACGATTGGCTCAAGGCCCGTCCTATGGCACGTAATGAAATACTACGCGCACTTTGGGCATAAAGAATTCGTCCTCTGCCTCGGGTATAAAGCGAGCGTAATCAAAAACTATTTCTTGCAGTATGAGGAATCCGTTTCGAATGACTTCGTACTGTCGCAAGGTGGGCGCCAGCTTGAATTTATGCAACGCGATATCGACGACTGGAGAATCACATTCGTGGATACCGGCCTGCGCTCCACGATCGGCGACCGGCTGCGGCTGGTGGAACCATATCTAAAGGGCGAAGATGTATTTCTTGCGAATTACAGCGACGGACTCACTGACTTTCCACTTCCCACGTTGATTGATGAATTTTCGCGCCGGGACAGCTACGCCACTTTCCTTTCGGTGCAGCCGCGCTCTAGCAGTCTCGATACTGTGCATTTGAGTGAAGATGGTTCTGTGCAAGCGATCCGAAGCATGAAAGATTCCAACGTCTGGGTGAATGGCGGCTATTTTGTCTTACGAAAAGAAGTGTTTCGCTATTTGAAGCCGGATGAAGAATTTGTATACGAGCCCATGCAGAGGATGATCGCCGAGGGACGCGTTTGGTCCCATCGGTATGAAGGCTTTTGGCAATGCATGGATACTTTTAAAGACAAGCAAATTCTGGATGAACTGGAATCCTCGGGCGCGGCCCCATGGTGTGTCTGGAAGAATCACATGCCTCGGGCCGGAGAACACACATGATGGGTTTAAGATTTCCGAAGGCGGCTTCGGAGCCTGTCAGGATACTTTGTCTCGGGGCACATTCGGACGACATAGAGATCGGTTGCGGCGGAACCCTTTTACAACTGAAACGAATGTACAAGAACCTTGTGTTTCATTGGACCGTTTTCAGCGCCTCAGGTGTGCGCGGCAAGGAAGCTTCCAGGGGCGCCGAGTTGTTCGCAGAAGGCAACGAAAAACATACGGTTTTAAAAGAATTTCGTGACGGTTTTCTGCCCTACACTGGAGGCGCCGTAAAAGAGGTATTTGAAGAGTTGAAGGGTCACATCAATCCGGACATCATTTTTACCCACTGGCAAGGCGATGCCCACCAGGATCACAGATTAGTGTCGGAGTTAACGTGGAATACATTTCGTGACCACCTGATCTTGGAATACGAAATTCCCAAATACGACGGGGATATGGGAAGGCCCAACCTGTTTGTACCGCTCGACGCGCCGCTCCAGGAGTACAAGGTGAACTACCTGTTTGAGGCGTTCGAATCACAACATTCCAAACCCTGGTTTGATCGAGAAACGTTTTTTGGCCTGATGCGCTTGCGTGGCATGGAATCGAATTCGGCAAGTGGATACGCCGAAGCTTTTTATGCGAGAAAGGTCATTCTAGGTGGTGAGAAGTGAAGACAGCCCCAGCGGATCCCAAAGAGAGTTCCATGGCCCCCAAAAATTACTCGAAATCTCGCGAACTTCAGCCAAAGGCCCACAAGCTCATCCCCGGAGGCGCTCATACCTACGCCAAGGGGGACGATCAGTTTCCGGAGCACGCTCCGGGATTCATTATTCGCGGAAAGGGTTGCCACTCGTGGGATTTGGATGGTAACGAGTTCATCGAATATGGGATGGGACTAAGAGCCGTCACGCTTGGACATGCTTTTGACCCGGTTGTTGAGGCCGCGTACGGACAGATGAAGTTAGGGGCCAATTTCTCGCGTCCGTCCAAGCTTGAAGTGGATCTGGCAGAGTCTTTTGTGGAATTGATCGACGGCGCTGACATGGTGAAATTTGCCAAGAATGGATCTGACGTGACGACAGCGGCCGTCAAACTTGCGAGAGCGCATACAGGCAGAGATCTGGTTGCCCTTTGTGGCGACCAACCGTTCTTTTCAACCGATGATTGGTTCATCGGGTCGACAGGGATGAACGCTGGCATCCCACAAGCGATCATCAATATGACAGTCAAGTTTCGATACAACGAGATCAAAAGCTTGCGGGATCTCGTCGAACAGCATCCGGGCAATATTGCTTGTGTGTTGATGGAAGCCGAAACAACAACTCCCCCAACCGCGGGCTATCTGGAAGCGGTTAAGGAACTTTGCGAACAGCATGGAATCGTTCTTATTTTTGACGAAATGATCACCGGATTCCGTTGGCATTTGAGTGGCGCCCAGAAATTCCATGGCGTGACTCCACACCTTTCGACTTTTGGAAAAGCGATGGGAAACGGATTTGCGATTGCTGCCTTAGTGGGAACACGTGAGTTGATGCGCCTGGGTGGTATTGACCACGATCAACCGCGCGTATTCCTTCTTTCCACAACGCATGGTGCTGAAAACCACGCGCTGGCTGCTGCACTGGAGACAATTAATATCTATCGCGAGCAGGACGTAGTCGGAACACTTTGGCGGCAGGGTGAGCGTCTCCGGGAATTGGTGAATCGCTCGATTACAGAAAATCGGCTCAGGGGATTCTTCGAGCTTTTGGGGAGGCCCTGTAACCTTGTCTTCGTCACCAATAACGAGAATGGTGAGTCATCTCAGTCTTTCCGAACGCTTTTCATGGAATCACTTATTGAACGCGGCATAATCGCTCCTTCGTTAGTCGTGAGTTACTCTCACAGTGATGCGGATATCGAAACGACCGCTGAAGCTGTCTTTGAAGCGCACCGCATTTATCGGCGGGCGCTTGACGAGGGAGTTGAAAAATACTTGCACAGCCGCCCGGTGAAGCCTGTGAATCGACGTTTCAACTGACCCCTCGTTCGATTTCCACGAAAATGCCGAAGCTTTCCAAAAGTTAGTAACCCGATATCCAGGATAAAAGCAGCTCAATATGGAAACCAACTATATTCCCGAGGTACGCGAAGGACTAGGCCCAAAGGGCGACGAGCGACCCATGTTTCGTTTCCTCGTTTGGGTGGTGTTAGCCTTTCTCGCCGCTCTGTTATTGAGGTTTCTCTGGATTTTTCATTGGCCTCTAAGTATTGAGTCTGAGGGCGTTTACTACGCTAGAATCGCCGAGAATCTCATTGCGGGAAAAGGATATGTGGGAGCGCGGGAAGCGGGCAAGCAGTTACTCTACCCGCCCCTATATCCTGTGCTGGTTGCTTGTGTGACGGAATTCGTTGGGAACTCGGAACTTGCCGGAAGGATTGTCTCGGTAGTTTGTGGGAGCCTCTGGATTGTTCCGTTGATGTTCATTACGCGCAGCGTGTTCGATGAAACAGCCGGTGTGATTGCCGGAATTATTGCTGCCTTCGGGCCCCCGATGATTGCAATCTCGGGCACCGTCCAATCCGAACCGGCTTATCTTGTCTTTCAAGCTGCCGGGATCTTTTTTGCTCTCCAAGTGTGGTCAAACTTGTCCAAATGGAATTCTTATCTGGCAGGTGTATCCTTTGGCATTGCCTATCTCGCTAGGCCAGAGGCCTCGATATACGTTGCCCTTACCTCACTGTTCATCGTGCTTTTTGTTCAGAAAGGGTCACGCTTCCTAGTCTTTGCACGACTCGCGCTTGCCTTTGGTATCACAATTCTGCCTTATATCACCTGGCTTTCCATTCAGACGGGGAGCCCACGCCTGGAAGCAAAAAGCATCAGCAACTATGTAGAAGCCACAGGTTGGGCAGCGCATCTACCGCCAGGACAGATATTTTTTGCTGTTGATAATCAATTGAATGAAGTGGGTCTGAGCAATCAATCTGATCTCGCGATGATTCAGAAAACCAAATTGTCTACACGCAGAGTATTTTGGCTTGCCATGCACGGCGCCAGTGTCAACGTGAAACGGCTCTTCTCGACGATTCTGGAGTCCCGTCTTTTTGGAGGGTCATTGTTTGTTCTGCTTGTTGGCTTTGGACTCATTAGCACCGTCGAGGGCAGGGAAGTGCTCATTCGAAGAGGTTTCTTGTGTGCTGCGTTCCTTGCCTCCATTGTCCCTCTTTTCTCGTTACACGCTTTTCATGATCGCTTCGTTTTCCCGTTTCTGACTATCCTTGTTCCCTTCGCTGCTGGCGGTGTCGTGCACCTTTATCGCTCTCTGACAGTAATCCTCGCCACTTGGTCTCGTGAGAGACGACATTACGCCTTTGCATACTCCGCATTAGGATTTTGGATCGCCGGCATAGTCTTATTAGGGTTTCTAATAACGGAAGCACACACGATGATGCATTTAGATACAGATGCCCGGCTCCCTGAGCAAGACATCACCGTGCGACGAGGAGATCCCTTCATTAAGAATGTTGGACAGAAAATCCGGAGCTTTGACGTCAAAAATGCTTTGGTCATGGACGGCACGGCGGCTATCGGATATTACGCCGGCGCGTCAGACTGGCCACTGCCCTATTGCGATGGCGAGACAGCAGTTCGCTACATCGCGAAAAAGAAGCCTGATTTTATAGTCTTGGAGTCGACACAAACTGAGGTTTTCCCGTACCTGAATGATTGGCTTCAGAAAGGCATTCCCGACTCCCACACGCAACTCGTGACCCAGATTACGTCTCCCGATGGAAGAGTTGCGCAAATCTATCGTCGTCAGTAGCAAAACCTGCCTGGGGAAGTGACTTTTTCGTAGCTTCAAGTTGTACTTCAGCATTCCCAAAAAGAGCGTAATTTGTGCTCACGCAATCTGGAATCAAACCCGTGAACAGCGTTGACCTTCCTCGACAAGATCGAGCAATTGAGCTTGCCGTCGTCGTTCCTACTTTCAAGGAGCGCGAAAATGTAACATTGCTGGTCGCCGCACTGGAGAAAGTACTAGAGGGCATTCAATGGGAAGTGGTCTTCGTTGACGATAACTCCCCCGATGGAACTGCCGAGGAGGTTCGAAGAATCGCCGCACTGGACCGCAGGATTCGTATTATCGAGCGCATCGGCCGCAGAGGACTCTCCTCGGCTTGCATTGAGGGTATGCTCGCGACACCGGCACCGTACATCGCTGTGATGGATGGGGATATGCAGCATGACGAAAGTATCCTTCCGAAGATGCTCGAGAGCATAAAGTCAAACCAACTCGACATCGTAGTCGGAAGCAGAAAGATCCCTGGTGGCAGTATGGGGGAATTCTCTCAGGGAAGGGTGGCTCTGAGCAATCTCGGTTCAAAAATCAGCCGCATCGTTTGCCATTGCGAAGTATCCGATCCAATGAGCGGATTTTTCATCCTCGACCGGAAATACTTCCAGGAAGTTGTTCGTCGCCTTACCGGACGTGGCTTCAAAATCCTCGTGGATCTTTTGGCCTCAAGCCAGCGGCAGGCGCGCATTGCGGAGGTTCCCTATCGCTTCCGAAACCGGCAAAGGGGTGACAGCAAGTTGGACGTGAATGTCGAGCTTGAGTATCTATTTTTATTAGTGGACAAGGTCATAGGAGATTACGTTCCCACTCGATTTGTCTTATTCACCCTGGTGGGTTTCCTCGGCGTATTTGTTCACTTGGGCTGTCTGGGAGTTTTGTACCGAATTGCAAAAATAAGTTTTGTCTGGTCGCAAGCCTCGGCTACCTGGTTGGCGATGACATCGAACTTCATCTTAAACAATGCTGTCACCTTCCGGGACCGCCGATTGAAAGGGATGAAGTTTTTTCTGGGCTTGCTCACTTTTTATCTTGCGTGTTCCGTCGGAGCACTGATGAACGTCAGCTTCGCCAATTACCTGCACAATTTGGCAGTGCCGTGGTATTTGGCCGGTGTAGCGGGCACGGTTATCAGTTCTGTCTGGAATTACGGCGTAAACACCGTCCTGACGTGGAAGCGCACTAGGGGCTGAGTAAATGAAAGATAACGCGAAAGCTATTCATCGATGACGGAACCGACCCCAAAACAGGTGGACCGAGACAAGGTATTGACTGAGAGAAATTGGTGGGACTTTTGGAACACTTCCTACCGATCGGATGATGGTTGCGATGAAATATCCACAGAGCTTTTCGCCAATGTGACAGCTGTCATAAGAGAAGTCACCCAGGGTCAGAATAAAAGAATTCTAGAGATCGCCTGTGGGACGGGAACCCTCTCTCGCCAGTTAGAGTTCTCAAGCTACCACGGATTGGACGTGTCTCCTGCGGCGGTTGGGCTTGCCACGGAAAAGTCAAAACTTCGATCTTGGCCGATGGACGGTCAGCCGACTTATGAAGTGGCTGATGTCCATGACTGGTCTTTACCTCAACCTCGCTTTGATGTTGTAGTGTGCGTCGACGCAGTTGCATATTTTTATGATCAGACATTGGCTTTGAGAAGAATGGGACAGACCCTAGTGCCTTCCGGTCGGCTTGTACTTACGACCATCAATCCGTTCGTATACAATCGCATTCGTCGAACCCAACGAACCCCATTGAAGGAAGGCTCGATTAGTCGCTGGTTGGCGCGCGGGGAACTACACAAGTTGGTATCTTCAGCGGGCTTCAATCTCGAACGTTCTTTCACAATCATGCCTAGAGGGAATATGGGCATTTTACGGCTAGTAAATGCCCGCCGGTTGAACGAAGCCGTCGGTTCCCGTGGGGCTGAGGTGCTACGACGTTGGAAAGAGCAAGTTGAGCTCGGACAGTATCGAGTGATTGTGGCACACAAAGAAAAGTGACCCGACCGGACTACCTAAGTTCTGAATCCGACATGCCGATATTCAGAAGCGAAACTGATCGAGGGACAGCAACGAGAGTCCGCTCGTTATTCTGGGCCGGAGGCCTCGTGTTGGGGTTATTGCAGGCGTGGACCAGCCGAATGACGCTCGTGGATGATACGGTTAACTACCTTGATATGGGAGATCACATTTGGAATGGTCGATGGTCGATGGCCATCAATGGAATTTGGAGTCCGTTATACGCTGCGATTCTCGGTGTTGCTAATGGATTATTTCGGCCATCGAGCCACTGGGAATATCCCCTCGTTCATCTGATTCTGTTCTTCGTCTTTCTGTTTACTTTGTGGTGTTTCGATTCCTTTTTGTTGGAATTAGTCATGTTCCGGCATGAGGACCAGGCAGAAGGACAACTTACTACTCCAGAGTGGGTTTGGCTCATTGTGGGCTTCACCTTATTTCTATGGGCTTCTCTGCAACTCATTGGCGTTAACGAAACAAACCCTGACATGCTTGTGGCAGCAAGTTTCTTTCTCTCTTGTAAATTACTGCTCAAAATAAGACGTGGTAGGGCGGGGTGGTTCGCATACTCGGGACTGGGCTTGGCTCTTGGTTGCGGTTATCTGGCGAAGTCGATCATGTTCCCTGTTTCGTTCCTCTGTCTCATCCTTGTATTCATCGTGGCCCGCAAGCAGAGACAGACGCGCCATGCATTTATCGCATTGCTTGTTTTCCTCGTCATCTCTGTCCCATTCGTTGTGGCCCTTTCCTCGGCGAGAGGCAAAGTTACCTTCGGGGAGACAGGGCGATATAACTACGCTGTGCATGTTAACCACCTTCCTCCGCTCCACTGGCAAGGTGACGCGCTTGGAAGTGGCCGTCCCATCCATGGCACTCGGCAAATCTTTGATCGACCTGCGACCTTCGAATTCGCAGGGCCCCTCGATGCAACGTACCCGGCTTGGTACGATGCAAGTTATTGGTATGAAGGGGTTCGAACGCGCTTCAATTGGCGAGATGAAGGCCAAAACCTTGCGAGGCTTTCATTAGTGGAACTTTCATTTTTCCTGGGCCTGAATGGCAGCTTAGTCGCCGGAATATTCATACTCTTTTATGTGAGTGGACGAAAATGGTTGGTTTTGAAGGACCTTTCAAATTATTGGTTCCTGTTGTTTCCTAGTGTGCTTACACTCGGTCTGTACGCATTGATATACATCGAGCCTCGCTACCTTGCACCTTTCCTTGTCGTTACGATTCTTAGCTTTTTTTCTGCTGTCCGTATGCCGGCATCGAGAGAGAGCCTTCGACTCTACGCTGCAGTAACGGTCCTCATCCTCTTAATGTTTGTTTCTCCGTCCGAATGGCTTGCTCACGAAGTTGCCAAGGAATTAAAGGAAACCTATCAGGGTGTTTCAAAGACTGATCCGAACTCTTATCAGAATATTGCTGAGGAGATGCTTCAAATTGGACTTCGGCCCGGGGATCGTATCGCCTCATTGGAATACTCAAGTTTTAACACGGTTCAATGGGCACGTCTGGCCAGGGTTAAGATTGTGGCCGAAGTCTATTACTGGCCTACTCTCACCGATACCTTGCCGAACAACTTTTGGAACACCACCCCAAGTACACAAGAGAAAGTTATCGAAGCATTTTCTCAAACGGGCGCTCGCGCAATTGTGTCGCAGGAAGTTCCGCCTCTTGGCGCGGGACCTAACTGGTCGCGCGTTGGAAACTCCAAATACTACATTTACTGGCTCAAGTCTAAGGAACTTGCTTCGTCCAGTCACACCCGGCCGGTAGCTTTATGAGTTCTCCCTGGCCATTTGATACCCACCCGCCAGTTGTGTTTGTCACACTTTGAAGAGGTAAAAAAAACAGCCTGTAATTGTTGGACCAGCGTTAGTTCGATCTCTATGCAAAATTCAAACGATGGGAACAACGCGGATGAGGCAACGACACCTCACTCGAATCCGGAGGATCAGCCGGTTCTCCTAAGAATTCCTGCATCCTCGGAATTCAAGCAAAAATCAGTTCGCGGCGGCGCTTTGACTCTTCTCGGACAAAGTGTCGCGACGGCTTTGCAGATAGGCACGACGGTCATTCTTGCTCGTCTCTTGTTGCCAAGCGACTATGGATTGCAATCAATGGTGTTCACCCTGACGGCATTTTTCAGTTTATTCAAAGATGCTGGACTCAGCGTTGCGACGATTCAGCGGGAAAATCTTACGCGCGAACAAATTTCCACGCTATTTTGGGTCAATATTGGTTTGGGCATACTTCTGACGATCTTCGTCGCGAGTGCTGCTCCGTTTCTCGCAACGTTTTATAAAGAACCACGCCTCCTCTGGATAACCGTAGCTTCCGCTTCGATCTTCTTCTTTAACAGTCTTTCGGTCCAACACCGTGCGCTCCTAGACCGGTCTATGCGATTTGCCACAAATGTAAAGATCGATATTCTATGCAGCACTGCCAGCGCTATCATCGCGATTGGCATGGCCGCACTCGGTTATGGGTACTGGTCCCTCATTTGCCAAAACATCAGCCTCCCTCTAATCGGTACTGCCGCAGTCTGGATCGCGATACCTTGGATGCCGGGAAAACCTCGATGGACTTCAGAATTGAAATCGATGGTGCGTTTCGGCGGAACCGTAACGCTTAACAGCGTGGTGGTTTATATTGCGTATAACATTGAAAAGGTTTTGCTGGGACGCTATTGGGGTGCGGCTCCGCTCGGGATATACACTCGTGCCTACCAGTTGGCTACGCTTCCCGTCCAGCAATTGATTGGCGCTGTACACTCCGTGGCATTCTCTGTACTTTCCCGTATGCAGGGAGAGGCGGAGCGCCTTAAGCGAGCCTATCTAAAGTCGCTCTCTCTCATTGTTTCGCTAACCATCCCAATCGTAGTCAGTTCTGGCTTATTTGCCGAAGAGATTGTGCGGGTAGTGCTCGGACCTAAATGGCTGGGTGCTGCATCGGTACTCCAAATGCTTGCACCAACAGTAATGTTCCTTGCATTGGTGAATCCTTTCTCATGGTTTCTCCGATCCACCGGACAGGTTGCGCGAAGTCTGAAAATTGCGTTTCTGATCTGCCCGGTCGTAATTCTCGGCATTGTTGCTGGCCTTCATTACGGTCCTCGCGGAGTGGCCATGGGCTATTCTTCGGCGATGGCCCTTCTGTTTGTCCCGGTCGTGGCGTGGGCGACTCATGGGACTGGTATAACGGCGAGAGCGTATTGGGATGCCGTTAAGAAACCCGTTACTGCCGGGGTGCTTGGAGGCGTGGTGGCCTGGTTGTTCCGGCTATGGTTAGCGAACAATTTGGCACCGTTGCCGCTGCTCACTGCGGAACTAACAATCTCCTCCCTCGTCTACGCTGCCATTCTGCTCTTTGTCCTCGGCGAAAAAGAATTCTTTTGGGACCTTGCGAAACAGTTGGGACTTGGAGAGCGAAGCGAAAGCGTGCAAACGCCCGTGGTTGGCTGAGTACACGTTTGCTCGCTGAATAAACAACTTTGAAAGGATTCACCGA
>WNFM01289730.1_pt2 | contig 53024 bp, 55 predicted proteins | sample 5400271 | NCBI WGS metagenome assembly WNFM01 (sample SAMN13153352, study PRJNA577476) | soil metagenome | isolation source: 60 cm saprolite on Douglas fir-dominated hillslope | place: USA:California | collected 2013-09-17
CCGCCGTATGATTGCGCAGATTCAGCGTTCCCTGCGCCAGACCGGGCTTCAAATCGACGATCTGCCAGCCGAGGGTGGCGCCGGCCGCACCGATCGCCTTGCGCACGTCGGCAGGCTGCAGCGTTTTGCCCGCAGATACCTGGGCGTCCCTGACATTGACAATCGCCTTCGAGGTGCAGGCACCCAGCAATAACGCCAATGAAATACCGACAACAGCAACTCCTGATTTGAGGATCGACAATTTTTTCTCCCTATTGGTGATGTTATTTCGACAAAATTTTCCGATCGGGACCGACCGGCGTGCCGAAGCGTTTTGTCGCGGGCGCCTGATGCCAGCTCGCAAATAAACGCAAGGAATATATCAGTTCATCGGACTTGTGACCCAACCTTGGCAGGTAGGGATTCCTGCCGCGCCGGTAAATTTGCAAACCCCAGTATTGGCGCGGTGTTTGCGGCATTTTTGCCCGGGAAGGCGCGCGGAATGGCGTTCTACAAAAATTCCCGGCCCTATCCCGCCAGATTTTTCCTGAAAAACGCCACCGTCCGCTGCCAGGCAATCTTCGCCTGCACCTCGTCGTAGCGCGGCGTGGTGTCGTTATTGAAACCGTGCTGGGTGCCAGGGTATTTGTACATTTCGTACTTCACGCCCACCGCTTTCAAGGCGGTTTCATACGCCGGCCACATGCCATTGATGCGTTCATCGGTTTCGGCGTAGTGGATCAGCAGGGGCGCCTTGATTTTGGCGGCGTCCTCGGCGCTCGGCGCGGCGCCGTAGAAGGGTACGGCGGCGGCGAGATCGGGGATGCGTGTGGCCAGCATATTGGCGATGCCGCCGCCGTAGCAGAAGCCGACAGTGCCGACCTTGCCGTTGCATTCCGGCAATGATTTCAGGAAGCCGGCGCCGGCGATGAAATCGGCGCGGCATTTGGCCTGATCGAGTTTGGCGAACAGGTCGCGCGCCTTGTCTTCATCACCCGGATAGCCGCCCAGCGGGAACAGGGCGTCGGGCGCGAATGCGAGAAAACCATCCAGCGCCAGCCGGCGGGCGATGTCCTCGATATGCGGATTCAGCCCGCGATTCTCATGCACCACCAGAATCGCCGGCAGCTTGCCGCCGACCTTGGCCGGGGCCACCAAGTAGCCACGCATCCTGCCATAGCCCTGCGGGGAATCGTATTCCACGACGCGCGCGGAAATGCGCTTGTCGTCCTTCGCCACCTGCTGCGCGGCCGCGAATTGCGGGCTCAGCGCTTCCAGCAATCCGGCGGCGGTCACACCGCCGACCGCGTATTTGGCGGCGCCGTTGAGGAAACCGCGACGGTCGATGAGACCGTGCACGAACTGGTCGAACAGTTGCATCACTTCCGGGGCGAAATCACTGACGGTTTTGCGTTGCATGTTTTGCTCTCCTCGAATAATTTTTAGTTGCGGCTAGAAGCGATGCGCATCGACGTCGAACAGGAACTTCATCACCCCGTCGGTATAGGTTTTCTGGTCGTCGTACAGGGCCATATGGCTGCCCTTGGCGCAATACAGATAACGGCCGCGCGGCAGGGCGCCGGCCATCCATTTCATATGCCTGGGATCCATGGTGTCGTACTCGGCGCCGATCACGAGCGTCGGCACTTTTATTTTCGGCAGATCGGCGGTACGGTCCCATTTCACCAGCTTGCCGCTGGCGCCCAGTTCACTCGGACCTTGCATGGGGATGTATATCGCCGGATTCAGATGCTTGAAGGCGCGGTTCACGCCGTCGGGCCATTGATCGGGCGGCATGCGCAGCAGGTGATAAACGTAGTGATTCGGGATCAGCAGTTCCATGTAGCGCGGATTTTGGTAATCGCCCTTCGCTTCGATCGCCTTGATCTCGGCCAGCGCTTTCTGGTCCATGGCCGGCATCAGCACTTTCTCGGCGTACTCGTTGTATGCCGGGATGCTGGCCATCATGTTCGAGATGATCAGGCCTTTCAGGTTCTGCTGGTACTTGAGCGCGTATTCCATCGCCAGCACCCCGCCCCAGGAATGACCGAACAGATAAAAATTGTTCTTGTCGAGCTTGAGGGCCTTGCGCACCTGCTCGACTTCCTCGACAAAGCGCGGCAGGTCCACGAGCTCGGGCGCATCCGGCTGGTCGCTGTAGTAGGAGCCGAGCTGGTCGTAGTAGTAATACTCGACGCCTGCGCCGGGAAAATAGCTGTCGAAAGCTTCCAGGTATTCATGGGTGACGCCGGGACCGCCGTGCAGCAGCAGCACCTTGATGGCCGGATTGTTGCCGGTGCGCTTGGTCCAGACCTTGAAGGTGCCTTTGGACGTGGTGATCGGGATCATCTTCACGCCGCCGCTCAACACATCGTCGCGGCCGGTATTGTCGTAGTACTTGGCGCCGGCCACGGGCGTGACCGCCTGTGCCGCCGCACTGGTCAGCAACAAGGCGCATGCCATCAATGGAAACACCAGCGACGACAGGAACGACATCGCGTACGAGACCGTTTTTTTCATCGGGCCCTCCTCATTATTCAGCCGGTGCCCGGACGGGCACCCCCAAACCCCAAAACGCCAGCGCGTACTGTAGCGGAGTTTGGCGGGCTTGTTCAGTCGCACTGCGCGTCGACCGTGGCGGCGGGGATCCCCCTGCGGGCGCGGCCGGAAGGAAGAAAGGTAGGTAGGTAGGTAGGTAGAACTTAGGCCGATTCGCGGGCGCGCGAGGCCGGTTTCACATTGGCCGCCATGACGGCGCCCTTGCCATCGGATTCGCGCAGCTCCCAGATATCGGCTTGCAGATCCAGCATGGCGCGAATCGCCGGATCGTTTTCGCGTTCACGCTGGTAGATGAACCAGAGCGGCGTGACGATCTGCACATCGCCCCACAGGCAGACCTCGCCATGCGCGGCTTTTTCCAGGGCGATTTCCTCGCGCATCAGGGCGATGCCGATACCCGATACCACCAGGGAAGCGATCACCGCCTCCTGATCGGCCTCGAACACGCGCTCGGGTTTGACGCCATGCGCGTCGAACAGGGCATGGGCCAGATGATGATGGGTGCTGATCTCGGGCGGGATCACCCAGGGCAGCCTGGCGATCTGCTGCCAGTCGGCATTGGCAATGCGATCCTGCCAGGCGGCCGGCGCGGCGACGCGGAACACCAGCTTGCGCAGCAACAGACCAGCGACCGCCGGATGCGTCCAGGCTGCCGTCGCGCCCCTGGTCGAACGACACGCCGGTAACGCCCTGGTGAAGCTCCAGCTGCAGCAGGGGGTAGCGCATCACCGCCGCGCTCATGAATTCGCCCACCCGCGTCAGACCCGGGTCGCTCAGGGTGCCGATGCTCACCTTGCCGACCAGTTCGCCCTTGAGCACGCGCGCCACATTCTTCAGCTCCTGTGCGGCGGCGAGGATTTTCTCCGCTTCCAGCAGAAAGCGCTGACCGGTCGCGGTCAGCACCATGCCATTGGGGCTGCGCTCGAACAACACCAAGTCGAACTCATCCTCCAGCGCCCGCAACTGGGCGGACAGCGCCGGCTGGCTGATATGCAGCTTTTCAGCGGCACGCGTGAGCTGGCCCAGCTCGGCGATGGCGGCAAAACTGCGTAGTTGGTATAGCTCCATCAGAAAATTCTTCTTATAAAGCGGCAATGGGCCATTCTAAGCCCAAATGTTGCGCCGCAACAAATACTTACGACGATATCCAAAATTCCTATGGCTGGCATACAAATTTGCGATTGGATATTTGCAGTTGACGCGCCTATCTTCTGTTTTGTGCAAAGCAGCATTTACGGCCCAGAGCAGCAATGGCGGGCCTGAAAGGCGGGCTGAAATGAATATCAGGCAGACAGAGATGAAATTTACCGACCAGATCGAACGGGATTTAGTACAGCGCTTCACAGCAGCCGTGCCCGCCGGTGGGCTAAACAATGCCGCCAGCGCACTCACCTATAACGGTGCGTGGCTGACTGCGGTGGTTCTGGCTGCCGTCGCGCTGATCTGGATGTTGTCAGGACAGTAACTTTACACCCGCGCGTCCCGGGTTTGGGCGCCCGCCGTGCACAGGACATGGTGCCCTGCAATGGCGGTTACACGACTCAAGAAAGAGGTACTCACATGAACGACTACAAAGCGATCGCCACACAACTTCGGCGTGATTATCTGACGCAAACCGCCGCCAAGGGTGAAGTCCTCGGCCTCGTCGTTGCCGATTATTACCTGGCCGCCGGACGTCTGTTCAAGTCGATCGGCAAACTATTTTCCGCGCTGAAGCACCCGGATACGGCATCGCTGCCCACGGTAGTGCTGCCGCATCGCTGGCTTTAAGCCGCTAACGTCTCCTCCTCCATGCCTGCATAAGGTATGGATTCAGCCCCCGTGCAAAACACGGGGGCTTTTTTATGCGCGGCGCAAATGATTAAACCCCAGCATTGACGCGGCTTTCGGAGCATTTTTGCTCCAGGCACCGCGCCAATACTGGGGTTTCGGTTTCTGCTCGAGCGCCGTTGTGGCACCCCAAGACTAGCCCCGCTTTTTTTCTTCCTTCTTCAGCTTCTTCGCCTCTTTCTTTTCCTTGGGCGTTTTGGCGGGTTCTTTCTTGGTCATTTTCTTCTGGTCCTGACTTTTACCCATGGCGTCGCTCCTTGTCGTGAAAGGTGGATGATGAATTTGCGCGTCCGACCGCTGCACCGGCAGCGATCATCACATCGATACTATAACGCCAAGATTCACCGCAGTTCGACACGCACCGAACAGGGCGCGCGAAATTTTCACTCCGCTGCCTGTGCCTCCAGCTGTCCATCGGCGTGCTTCGCGAAGCGGCCCTGCTCGCGCGCATGCACCGGCGCATCGTCGGGCCAGGGCCAGCCGCCGAACTGGGTGCGGCGGTAATCGGCGAACGCCTGCTGGATCTCCGCCTGGGTGTTCATCACGAACGGCCCGTACTGCGCCACTGGCTCGCCGATCGGGCGGCCTTGCAGCAGCAACAACTCGGCGGGTTCTGCGCCGTTGACCAGCGCTACTTCTGCATCGCCACGCAGCTCGATCATCGCTGCACCATCGATGCGGCGCGCGCCCACCGTGATCTCGCCGCCCTTGAAAAAATACAGGGCGCGGCGCGTGTCTGCTCCTGCCGCTGCCGGCAGGGTCCAGCGCGCACCCGGTTCCATTTTCAGGGTCCAGATGGCGAGATCCGCTTCAGCCTGCGCCGCCCAGGAATTCGGCGGCGGCGCCAGCGGCTGCATCTGCGCCAGGCGTCCGGCGATGCACACCACCTCGGTAGCGGCGCCCTGTTCATCGGTAAAGCGCTGTTGCGGAATGTCCTGCGACCACAGCATGGTGAAATGCGGGGCGACCATCTTGTTTTTCGCCGGCAGGTTCAGCCAGATCTGGAACAATTCCAGCGGATTCGGCCGGGCCTGATGCACCAGCGGAAACATTTCCGAATGAACGATGCCCTGCCCCGCCGTCAGCCATTGCACATCGCCGCCGCCGAAGCGCGCGGTGGCGCCCAGCGAATCGGCATGGTCGATCAGGCCGCGGCGGACGATGGTGACGGTTTCAAAGCCGCGATGCGGATGCGAGGGGAACCCCGGTACGGTCTGGCCGTGATACATGCGCCAGCCGTCCTTGCCGGCAAAATCCTGGCCAAGGTTGCGCCCGTCCAGCGAGGCCGCCGGCCCCATCTGCGCATTGCCGGCCGGATAGGCGTCGTCGTGATAGACGCAGAACAGAAAGGGATCGATCGTCTCCCAGGGGAAACCGAGTTTTTTGACGTTGATGACGGGGTCAATGGGCATGGGGAGCAGTCCTTATCAAAGGTGACAAGCAAAGGCAATATTTGCTGACAAAAAAATACGGCGGCGGCGGGCTTTCGCCATTATCATTCCCGCCTGCCCATTATTTAATCGGCACTTTGATGCAGATGCCGGCAACCCGAGAAATTTCAATGACCCCGACCGCCACCGTACTCGTCGTTGCCGCCCCCCTGATGGTGTGGCGTCTTTATTCACGCATGCGGCGCCTGATCGGCCGGCAACCGGTGCGGCCCTGGCGCAGCTGGATGGCGGCGATCCTGTTTCCGCTATTGCTGGTCCTGCTGGCCGCGATCAGCATGGCGCATCCGCTGTCGCTGGCCTGCCTGGCCGGGGGCATGGCGGCGGGCATCGGCCTTGCCCTTTGGGGCCTGAAGCTGACCAGATTTGAAAACGCGGCGGATGGGTTGTTCTATACGCCCAATGCGCATATCGGCATCGCCCTATCCCTGCTGTTCACCGGCCGCATCCTTTATCGTTTTTTCCAGCTGTACGACGCGGGCGCCGTATTGGCGCAACCCAATCAGGCGCAACCCAATCCCGGCGATTTCGCCAACAGTCCCATCACCCTGCTGATCTTCGGCATGATGGCCGCGTACTTCGCGGCCTATGCCATCGGCATCCTGCGCTGGCGGCGCGGCCAGCAAGCGCCGGCCGGCTGAATCGTTGCTACGGGTTACTGGCACTCGCCGATGCGCTTGCCCTCCAGGGTCGAGACCAGCGATACGCCGCCGGACGCCTTTGACTTGGCGGTGCGCGTCACCGCATAAGCCGTCTCGGACACGCTGCCTTCGACCGTCACTTTTTCGACCTGGCAGTCGGAAACGTATTTGAGCTTGCCATCCTTGATTTCGGGCTCGCCGACCTTGCAGCTCGCGTCCGGTTTATAGGCATTGATCACGCGCGCGTTGAACACATAATCCGGGTTGCTCATCTCGGCGGCGCGCAGGCAGCGCGTGGTTTTCTTCGGCTCGCCGGGCTTGCCGTTGAGGACGCCGGCAGTGGTGACGACTTCATATTTTCCCGGCACGATCGGCAGCGGGTCGGCATGCACCGCGAGCGATAGCAGGGACATCAGCACGGCGAAAACGGCCATCAGTTGCTTCTTCAAGTTCACTTCTCCTGGCATGGTTGAAAACAGAACGAAAGATGGGAAAGATTGATCAGGGTGCGATCAGGATCGCGCCGGTATTGGCACGGCTTTCCGCCATCCGGTGCGCGGCCGCAACATCGGCCAGTTTGAAGCGGGCGCCGATACGGGCGCGCACCGCACCGCCGGCGATGGCCGCAAACAGCTCGGCCGCATTGGCGCGAAAAACATCGACATCGGCATTATGCGGAAACACCGAAGGCCGTGTCAGGAACAGGCAGCCCTTTTTGTTCAGCAGTTCCGGATCGATCGCCGGCGCCGGGCCCGAAGACGCGCCATACAGCACCGCCAGACCGAAGGGCGCCACACAGTCCAGCGATTTCAGAAAAGTATGCTGGCCCACCGCGTCATAGACCACGCGCGCCTTTCTGCCGCCGGTAGCGTCGAGAAATTTTGCCGGCCAATCGTCATTCGAGTAATCCAGCGCCACATCGCAGCCCGCCGCACGCGCAATCTCGCATTTGGCCGCCGAGCCGGCGGTACCGACCACGAACGCGCCCAAGGCCTTGGCCCAGCCGCTCAAAATCTGCCCCATCCCGCCGGCAGCGGCATGCACCAGCACGATCTCGCCGGCCTGCACCGCATGGGTTTTGCGCAACAGGTATTGCGCGGTCATGCCCTTGAAAAACACCGCGGCGGCATCGTCGAAGGAAATCGACTCCGGCAGCTTCACCAGCTTGGTGGCCGGCGCATTGCGCAGATCGGCATAGGCGCCGATGCCGGCATTCATGTACACCACGCGATCGCCGACGCGCAAATCGGCGACGCCCGTCCCGAGCGCCTCAACCACGCCAGCCGCCTCATGGCCCAGGCCCGAGGGCAGCGGTAGCGGATACACACCGCGGCGCTGGTAGGTATCGATGAAGTTGAAACCAATGGCATGCTGCCGGACGCGCACCTCACCGGCAGCCGGTGCGGGCAGCTCGATAATTTCGAGGCGCATCACCTCGGGGTCGCCGAATTCGTGGATGCGGATGGCGTTTGCTTGCGTCATATTGGTATCAATCCGGTTATGAAATTTTCATCATTCCTGTGGCGCGCATCGGTTCATCCCGATGTCGGTATATCGATTTCAAGCGGAAGCGTTTTGCCCATCGCGGCATGAAATTGGTTTTTCGATCAGGGATTTTACGCGAGGCGGTGGCCTGCAAATGTAATGATGCTTGCTTACCGGGAATAAGAACTGGGATAAATTTATCGTCTGCTAGACACGCAACAATCGTGATTGAATTAAGCGAACCCCGAACCACTTACACTGCAAAAACAACGCATCGCGCATAGGGCCAATTTGCAGACTTGAGCTCCTCGGCCGGACACGGCTTTATTTACCGCGATTTACGGTGAATGGCAGCGCATCAGTATGTACAGAATACGTATCAATGCCGGCACCGTCTGTGTGCTGTCGCACGCAGGCATTCGCCTGTACGATGCCGCGCAATCGGGATAAGCTGGGGCCACGCAGCCTTGTCGTCACCTGCACCCCAACCGGAGAATGACATGATCAAAATCCTGATCCCCCTCGATGGTTCCGATGCCGCGCTGGAGGCGGTGCGTTTTGTCATCCGCCTCAACAAGGCCGGGCTGGACGCCAGCGTGGTGCTGGCCAATGTGCAGGAGCCGACGCATCTTTACGAGATGGTGATGGCGCCCGACCCCGAGGTGTTGGAGAAAGTCAGCGTGACGGCCGGCACCACGGTACTGGAGGCCGGCGCGGCCTTGCTGCAGATTGCCGGCATCGAGGTCGAAGAAGAAATCGTCACCGGCGACCCGGCCCACAGCATCATCGATATCGTCGAACGCTACGACTGCGACAGCATCATGATGGGCTCGCGCGGCGTCGGCACCATGCGCAGCGCCCTGCTGGGCTCGGTGTCGCATGAGGTGCTGCATGCTTCCAGGGTGCCGGTAACGATCGTCAAGCCTGCGGATGCCTGATCCCTTCAGCGCAACCCCAGCCGCCATAGCGAGGTCACTTCCGCCGCCCGCACCGCGTGCAGGGGATCATCCGTATCCGCGACGCGCGGATGATGCGGCCGTACATCGCTGCGCGCGATCACCTTCACGCCGCCCGCCCCGAAAATCTGCAGCAACTCCGCGCGGCTGCGCAGGCCGAGGTGTTCGGCGATGTCCGACAGTATCAGCCAGGCTTCGCCATCGGATTCCAGATGCGCGGCAAGGCCGCTGACGAAGCCGCGCAGCATGCGGCTGTCCGGGTCGTAGATCGCGTATTCGATCGGCGCGCTGGGGCGCGCCGGAATCCATGGCGGATTGCAGACGATGAGCGGCGCCCGGCCGGCGGGGAACAGATCGGCCGCGGTGATGTCCACCTGCGCGGCAAGTCCCAGGCGCGACAGATTCTCGCGCGCGCAAGCCAAGGCGCGCGCATCCTGATCGGTGGCGATGATGCGCGCCACCCCGCGCCTGGCCAGCACCGCCGCCAGCACCCCGGTGCCGGTGCCGACATCGAAGGCCAGCGAGTTGCCCTGCATGGCGGCCGGTAAAGGCGCCTGGGCCACCAGATCCACATATTCGCCGCGCACCGGCGCGAACACGCCGTAGTGCGGATGGATGCGTGCGTCCAGTGCCGCAACCTCCACGCCCTTCTTGCGCCATTCATGCGCGCCGACCAGGCCGAGCAATTCGCGCAGGGAAACCACCGACGGCGATGCGCCGCCCGGGCCCCAGGCTTCAGCGCACGCCGCGCGCAGATCGGGGGCGCGGCGCAGGGGAATGCCGTAATCCGCGTCCAGCGGAATCAGCAGCATGCCGAGAGTACGGGCGCGTTGCGCCTGCGCCAAACGGTGACGGTTGAAGACATCGCGCATTTCCGCCGCGCCGGCATCCGCGGCCGGCGTGCGAGCCTTCACGTTTTTTTTATCGGCGCGCCGGTCGTTGCGCCGGTCCGCCCGCCGTGCCAGCGCATTCAGTATCTGCCGCGCATTCTGGAAGTCGCCGCGCCACAGCAGGGCGGTGCCCTCGCTGGCAAGGCGATAGGCGGCATCCGCCGCGATGGTTTCATCGACAACCATGACGCGCCGCGCCGGATTTACCCCGGCCTCGGAGCGCCAGCGCGCGCGACAGGATTCGCCGGCTTCTTCCCATTGCAGGATGGCGGCCTCGCTCATCGGCTGGCGCTCCCGCGGCCTTGGGCCACACAAAATTCAATGCCGATATCGATGATGTCCATCCACTGCAAAAAATACGGCCGGGCACTGGCCCCGGAAAGCACAGGAATGATACCGACAAATCTCATCGCTCCCGGCGGCGGCACGGGCAGCCCGAGAGGAAGCTTTCCTGCATGGATCAGTAACTGCCGATCCCCGGAATGCCCCTGTTGCGCTGGGCGCCCTCGCCGCGTGACGCCATCGCGAACATGAAAAAGCCCCGGCCGGCGGGGCTTTTTTCAACTCAACGCCTGGACTCAGGCCTTGCGCCGTGTGCCATCGATACTGAATGCACCGCCGCCCGCCGCCGCGAAATACAGGAATATGAAGCAGTACAGCACCGCGACTTCACCGTGATTGAGGATCGGCAGATAGCCGGCGGGCGCATGCGCCATGAAATAGGCGACCGCCATTTCGCCGGAGAGTATGAACGCCGCCGGCCGCGTGAACAGGCCCAGCATCACCAGCGTACCGCCGACGATTTCCAGGATGCCGGCAAACCCCGCCAGGGACATGAGCTGCAGCCCGTCGAACGCAGCGATATGCGGCACACCCAATAGTTTGGCGGTGCCATGCTGCAAGTACAGAAAACCGACCACAATGCGCAGCACACCGTGAATTTGCGGCGTCCAGGCGGTGAAGCGAGAGCCTATATTCTTCATGGTTGTTCCTCTCCGTAGAATCGGACTGCCAGTGTCGCAGAAAAAAGGCGCGTATGCTGCTTGCACACCGCGTCCATGCCATCCGCGTGATGAAAATCAATGGCAATTTTTCTGCCGTAATGCATGCTGCGAATCAACACGACGGAACCCGAGATTCCGCAATATCAACAATATCAATAAACCATGGAGGAGCGATATATGGGGCCGATCCAGATGGCACCGATCCGGAAGTGCATTCGCGCGGTTTTTCGCGCGGCTTCCATCGCCGCCATATTGCTGCTGTCGTTGCTGTCCCTGTCGTTCGCGCTGCCGGCCATTGCGCAAACCTGGCCGGACAAGCCGGTGCGCATCATCGTGCCTTTCGCCGCCGGCGGCCCGGCCGATGTGTACGCGCGGGTGCTGGGACAGAAATTGCAGGACGCCCTGGGGCAGGCCTTTGTGGTCGATGATCGCCCCGGCGGCGGCGCCATCGTCGGTACCGAGGCGGCGGCCAAATCGCCGGCCGACGGTTATACCCTGCTGATGATGTCGAACACGCATACCGTCAACGAATCGTTGTTCCGCAAAAAGCCTTATGAACTGATGCGCGATTTCGTGCCGGTGGCGCCGGTGAACTATTCCGACCTGGTGCTGGTGGTGCATCCCTCGGTGCCGGCGAACAATATCAAGGAGCTGCTGGATCTCGCCAGGGCCAAACCCAATGCGCTCAATTACGCTTCCTCCGGTCCCGGCACCCCCTACCATATGGCCGGCGAGTTGTTCAAGTCGATGGCCGCGGTAGAGATCATTCATGTGCCCTACAAAGGCAGCGCCGGCGCGCGCACCGATGTGATGGGCGGCCAGGTGCAGATGATGTTCGATGCCGTCACCACCATGGCGCCGATGGTCAAAAGCGGCCAGTTGAAAGCGCTTGGCACCACCGGCGCCGCGCGTTCCTCCGTATTGCCCAATGTGCCGACGGTGGCCGAGGCCGGCTTGCCCGGCTATGAGGCCACCATCTGGCTGGGCATCATGGCGCCGGCCGGTACGCCGAAAGCCATCGTCGACAAGCTGAATGCCGAGATCAACCGGATCATCAGCACGCCCGCGATCAAGGACGTCTGGGCCAGGCAAGGCGCGGTACCGATGAACATGAGTCCAGAGCAGTTCGCCAAATACATGCGCGAGGACATCGATAAATGGGCGAAGGTCGTCAAAATTTCCGGCGCCACTGTGGACTAGGAGATCAACAGCAATGCAATTGAATATTCTGAGTGCCGGCGCCGCCCAGGGCGTGGTGATGGCGCTGGCCGCGCAGCTCAAGGCGGAAACGGGGGCCGAACTGAAGGCCGGCTTCGGCGCGGTCGGCACGATACACGACAGGCTGATGGCCGGCGAACCCTGCGATCTCATCATCCTCACCCAGGCCCTGATCGCCGAACTGGCGGTGCATGGTCGCGGGCTCTCCGGCACCGCCGCCGATCTCGGCACGGTGCGCACCGGCATCGCGGTGCGCACCGGCGACCCGCTGCCCGACGTCTCGACGGCCGCGGGCCTGCGCGCCGCCCTGGTTGGTTCCGACGGTATTTATTTTCCCGACGCGACCAAATCCACTGCCGGCATTCATTTCGCCAAGGTCATCGACAGCCTCGGCATTCGCCACGCGGTGGCGACGCGCTTGCGCACGTTCCCGAACGGCGCCACCGCGATGCGCGCCATGGTCAATGAAAACGCCTTCGACCTCGACAGCCATCTGATCGGCTGCACCCAGGTTACCGAGATCAACAACACCCCCGGCGCGGTGCTGGCCGGGGTGCTGCCCCAGGAGTTCGAGCTGGCCACCGTTTACTCGGTCGGCGTCTGTGCCGATGCAGCGTCGATGGCGGTCGCGCGGCGCTTTGCCGACATGCTGACCAATGAGGCCTCCATCGCCTTGCGCACCAAACACGGCTACGAATTTTCCGTCCTTTGAATTCTCAATCCATACCGCGAGAACCGTCATGCATTTAGTCACCTTTACCCAAAACAATAGCCGTCGCATCGGCGTGCTCGACCGCAAGGCCGGCATGGTCGTCGATCTGGCCGCCGCCGCACCCGATCTGCCGCACGATATGCTGGCCTTCATTGCCCTCGGCGACGCCGGCGTGAAACGCGCACGCGACGCCTTCGCTTCCGGCAAAGGGACAATCGACCTGAAATCCGTCAAGCTCGATGCGCCGATTCCGCGCCCGGGCAAGAATGTACTGTGCGTTGGCAAGAATTACCACGAGCACGCCAAGGAATTTCACAACAGCGGCTTCGACGCCAGCGCCGGCGCCAATGCGGTGCCCGATGTGCCGATCATCTTCACCAAGGCGCCGACCTCGGTGATCGGCCCGGGCGAACCGATCCCCAGCTATCTCGATCCGACCGATTCGCTCGATTACGAAGGCGAACTAACCGTGGTAATCGGCAAAGGTGGCCGCGGCATCAGTAAAGCCGATGCGCTCAAGCATGTCTACGGCTACACCATCATCAACGACGCCACCGCGCGCACCTTGCAGCATCGCCACAAGCAGTGGTTCCTCGGCAAAAGCATCGACGGCTTCTGCCCGATGGGCCCGAGCATCGTCACCGCCGATGAGGTGCCCGATCCCACCAAGCTGCATCTGCTCACGCATGTGAACGGCGAGAAGCGCCAGGACGCGATGGTCTCGGATTTGATTTTCGACATCCCGACCCTGATCGAATGTTTATCCGCAACCATGACCCTGGAACCCGGCGATCTGATTGCCACCGGCACCTGCGCCGGCGTCGGCATCGGCTTCAAGCCGCCGAAGTACATGAAGAAGGGTGACGTTTGCGCCATCACCATCGAACCGATTGGCACGCTGGAAAATCCGGTCGCCTGATTTCCAGACTTGGCCCCCCCTTTGTAAAGGGGGATCGGGGGGATTTTCGGTGGCCGCGCTATGGTGAACGTCCAAAATCCCCCTCAATCTCCTTTTGGAAAAGGGGGAAGTACTCCGCGATGAATGTGGCGCGAATATAAATACAAATGTTATGCAATTGGAGGAACGCAAAATGAAAAAAATTATTAAAACGTTGTTGGTCAGCGCATTGCTGATCGCAGGTCAGGCTGCCGCCGACGAGCCCTACCCCAATCACCCGGTCAATGTGATCGTGCCCTTCCCACCCGGCGGCGTGGCCGAACTCACCGGTCGACCTGCGCTTTACGTGTTGTCCAAACAGCTCAAGCAGCAATTCATCCTGATCAACAAGCCCGGCGCCGGCGGCTCGATCGGCGCGGCGGCGGTCGCCACCGCCAAGCCGGATGGCTACACCCTGCTGCTGGCGCTGGCCAGCGTATCGACCAATCCCGAAGCCGACAAGATGGCCGGGCGTCCCGCTGCGTTCCAGCTCGATCAACTCGCGCCGATCGCGCTGCTCACCGCCGACCCGGTGATCCTGATGGTGCGCACCGACAGCCCCTATAAGACGCTGCAGGACCTGGTCGACGACGCGAAGAAGCGCCCCGGCGCGATCAACTATTCCTCATCGGGCAACTACGGCACCTATCACGTCGCCACCGAGATGTTCACCAATGCCGCCGGCATTCAAATGAAGCACATCCCTTATTCCGGCGGCGGCCCGGCGCTGATCGCGCTGTTGAGCGGCCAGGTCGATGTCGGCCTGCTCGGCCCTTCGATTGCCAGCGCGCAAATCAAGGCCGGCAAGCTGCGGCCGCTCGCCAGCTGGGGCGGCAAACGCCTGGCAGCGTTTCCCGATCTGCCGACGCTGAAAGAGTTGGGCTACAACGTCGAGTACACCATCTGGTCGGGATTATTCGCACCGGCCGGCACGCCGGAGTCGGTGATGAAAATCCTGCGCGAGGGCGTGCGCGCGACCGTGAACGATGAAGAGTTCAAGGCCGGGATGGCCAAGATCGAGACGCCGATTTTTTATCTCGATGCGCCGGAATTCAAGAAATTCTGGGATGAAGATGCCAAGCGTTTGATCGAGGTGGTGCGGAAGATTGGCAAGATCGAATAGCACTTTTCAGAAAATGAAACCCCAGCATTGGCGCGCCTTTTGGAGCATTTTTGGCTTGAAAGACGCGCCGAATGGCGTTCTACGATTTTTTCTGCCTGCTTAAGGCAGCAATACGCCAACTATTGCGGCCCTCGCCAAACCATCACTGTCATCCCGGATTTAGTCCGGTATCCAATTTTGCAAGCACGCGAGCGCGAATTAAATTGGGCCCCGGACTAAACTCGGGGCGACACTTCTTCAAAAATTTGCGGCGCATCTCAAGCGCTATCAACATTTTCCGGCGCCGGCCTGTTCCGCCACGTAAACGGAAACCCCACCTGCTTCCAGAACCCGTTCGGCACATAGTCGCCCAGCACACCGTATTTCTCCGGCCATTTGCGCTCCGCATTCACCGCGGTGCCGAACAGATAATCGATGAAGGCGAACTGCGCGGCGTAGTTGCGGTCGAGCGCCTCCTGGTCCTGCGAATGGTGCCAGTGATGGAAATTCGGCGTGACGATGAGGTAGCGCAATGGCCCGAGCCGCACATCGACATTGCAGTGATTGAACACCGCCTGGAAGCCGACGATGATGATGTAGGCGTCGATCACGCCCTTGGAAAATCCCAGCACGTAAATCGGCGCGAGGATCAGGGTGCGGGTGATGATGAGTTCGAGCACATGCTGGCGCGAACCGGCCAGCCAGTCCATGCTCTTGGCGCTGTGATGCACGGCATGCAGGCGCCACAGCAAGGGTACCTCGTGATAGGCGCGGTGCGTCCAGTATTGCACCAGATCGGCGACCAGCACGATCAGCAGCAACTCCAGCATGAAGGGCAGGCCCTGAATCCAGCCTTGCAGTTTTGCATTGATGGCCCAGTCGAAACCGCTGTGCACCAGCTTGTTGGTCGCCAGCAAAATGAACCCGACGATCAGGTGGTTGACGATGAAGTGATGAAAATCGGTCTGCCACTCGGGGCGGAACACCGGCTGCGATTTTTTCAGCGGGAACAGTTTTTCGATGAAAATGAAAATCAGCGTCGAGCCGAGCAGATCGAGGATGAACCAGTCGAGCCCGATGTAGGGCGTGTTGTCGGCGAAGTCACCGACCGGCACCTTGTGGCCGCCCAGCAATGCGCTCAAGGTGACCAGGGCAAAGGCCGAAGCGGCCAGCCAGCGCGAACGATTGAAGATCACGTTCGCCAGCGACAGCCCACCGGCGATGACCATGGCGGCCAACAGCACCTGCCGCAGCACCTGCACATCGTAGGATTTGCGCAATTCCGGCGTGGTCAGATAGGCCGGAAAATGAAACGCCAGCACGCCGAGGAAACACAGGACCGCCAGCGACAGCGCGATCACGCCGGTAATGAGGCCGCTGCCCCAGCGCAGCTCGCCGCTGGATTCGGATAGCTGATTGAGTTTCTTGACGGTGGGGACCACCACCTTGCTTTTGACCGGCATTTACGGCTCCCTGATGTTCAGCGATTTTTTTGCGCGGGCTGTGCATCCGCATTTTTCATCGCGCATTCTGCATTCTGTCGCAAGCCCGGCGAAATGGTCAAACGAATATTCGACCGAATCTGCCCCGCGTGCTTCATCATCGATGCCGACAGAATGGCCGCGCCATTGGAAAGTGCGCCGCAACGTTCTTAAAACATCCATTACAGGGACATAACAATGAACATGAATTCACCGCGCTCACGATCCTTCCTTTACTGCATTCGCAATTTCGCGCCGCGCCTGCTGGCTTCGGCGTTCGCATTTGCGCTCGCCCTTGCCTTCGCGTCCCTGGCGCATGCCGCGTTCCTGAAAGTCGAGAGCGAACGCTGGGCGAAGGTGGTGAAAGCGGCGGGGATCAAGCTGGATTAAGGCCAATGGGTTTGCCGGGTTACGCGATGAACCCGCTAACCCGACCTGCGTGTAAATGGCGCATGATGGTTACGATGTTTCTGCCCTCGTAGCGCAGACGGGTTAGTACCGTTTTCCCGGTCAACAGCCTCCAAGTTCGAGACGAATTCAGAATTCAAGAAGAAGTGTCGCCCCGGATTCAGTCCGGGGCCTAATTTCGTTTGCACTCGCGTGGGAACAAAAAGTGGATCCCGGACTGAATCCGGGATGACAGTTTTCCTTAGGTTTCAGTGCCTCTTCCATCTTAGCGAAGGTACCGCAGACGACCCAGGACAAGTACTCCAGTCCAGTCGCGGTGCTAGACTTTTCGCTATTCCCAACCCCCACTCAGCGAAAGTGACCGCACCATGAAAACCTATCGAATCGCCTGCATCCCCGGCGACGGCATCGGCAAGGAAGTGATTCCGGCCGGACGCGAAGTGCTGCAAGCATTGGCCGCCGCGCAATCCGGATTCAAATTCGAATTCGAAAGTTTCGACTGGGGTGGCGACTACTATCGCAAGCATGGCGTGATGATGCCGGCCGACGGCCTCGAGCCGCTGCGCAAGGTCGACGCGATCCTGTTCGGCTCGGCGGGCGACCCGCATATCCCCGACCACATCACGCTCTGGGGCCTGCGCCTGAAAATCTGCCAGGGCTTCGACCAATATGCCAATGTGCGCCCGACGCGCGTCCTGCCCGGCATCACCTCGCCGCTGGCACGCCTGGGGCCGAATGACCTCAACTGGGTGATCGTCCGCGAAAATTCCGAAGGCGAATATTCCGGCATCGGCGGGCGGGCGCATCAGGGTCATCCGATCGAGGTTGCCACCGATGTGTCGATGATGACGCGCGTCGGTGTGGCGCGCATCCAGCGCTTCGCCTTCAAGCTGGCGCAGTCGCGGCCGCGCAAGCACCTGACCGTGATCACCAAATCGAACGCGCAGCGCCATGCCATGGTGATGTGGGACGAAATCGCGCTGGAAGTGAGCCGCGAATTCCCCGACGTCACCTGGGACAAGGAACTGGTCGATGCCGCCACCGCGCGCATGGTCAATCGCCCGGCCTCGCTCGATACGCTCGTTGCCACCAATCTGCATGCCGACATTCTTTCCGATCTCGCCGCTGCCCTGGCCGGCAGCCTCGGCATCGCCCCCACCGGCAATATCGACCCCGAGCGTCGCTATCCTTCCATGTTCGAACCGATCCACGGCTCGGCTTTCGACATCATGGGCAAGGGCCTCGCCAATCCGATCGGCACCTTCTGGTCCTGCGTGATGATGCTCGAGCACCTCGGCGAGAACGCCGCCGCCACGGTGTTGATGCGCGCCATCGAAACCGTCACCGCCAACCCGGCCCTGCATACCGGCGACCTGGGCGGCAAGGCGAAGACGGTGGACGTCACCCGCGCCGTCTGCGAACGGGTAGTGAAATCCGGAAGCCAGTCCAAAGCCGCCTGAACGTAATAGTGCGATCAAGCCTATTAACTCGTCGTTCCAGTGCAGGCGTGAAGGCATGCCTTCACCCCACGTCCGAACCAGGATTTGAAATACGATGGGCTGGATTCCAGCCTGCGCTGGAATGACGGGATTTGAGTTTGATGCAGATAGCCACACCGCAAGCTTGCGGAATAAAAATTACGTTACCGAGGAGATCAATATGTTCGGCACCACCAGAATAGCCGCTGCACTCACACTGGGATTGACTCTAGCCTTAGGCGCCGACCATGCGCTGGCACAGGCTTATCCGCAAAAGCCCATCACCCTGATCGTACCCTTCCCGCCCGGCGGCACCACCGATGTGCTGGCGCGGGCGCTAGGCTTCGAGCTCGGTAAAAGCCTGGGGCAACAGGTGATCATCGAAAGCAAACCCGGCGCCGGCGCCACGCTCGGCGCGGACTATGTCGCCAAGTCCAAGGCCGACGGCTACACCCTGCTGATGGGCGCGGTGCATCACACCATCGCCACCTCGGTGTATCGCAAGCTGCCCTATGATTTCCAAAAGGACCTGACGCCGATCACCATCGTCGCCCTGGTGCCGAATGTGCTCGTGGTCAATCCGCAGGTGCCGGCAAACAACGTCAAGGAATTGATCGCGCTGGCCAAGGCCGCGCCGGGCAGGCTGACTTATGGCTCGAACGGCCTCGGCACCGCGCAACATTTGATCGGCGCGCAGTTTGAGCAGATGGCGGGCGTGAGCATGCTGCATGTTCCCTACAAGGGCAGCGGCCCGCTGGCCACCGACCTGCTCGGCGGGCAGATCAATATGTCGTTCGACACCATCACCCCGGTGCTGCCGCATATCAAGGCCGGCAAGATGCGCGCCCTGGCGGTCACCACGGCCAATCGCTCGCCGGCCCTGCCGGATGTGCCCACATTGGCGGAATCGGGACTCACCGGTTTCGACATCGGCACCTGGTTCGGGGTGCTGGCCCCCACCGGCACCCCGCCGGAAATCATCAGCCGCCTGTACGGCGAAATGAGCAAGATCATCCAGTCGGCGGATTTCAAAAAGCGCATGGACGAGATCGGCGCCAATCCGATCGGCAATACGCCGGCGCAGATGGCCGCGCAGATCAAGGCGGATACGGAGCGTTTTGCGGCGCTGGTGAAAGAGGCCAAGGTTTCGGTGGATTGAGGGGGCCAACAATCCGGCCTGCTTGAAAGGAAAACCCACAGCAGAGAAGAAGTGTCACCCCAGATTCAGTCCGGGGCCCAATTTTTTCAGTACTTGCGTGGTTGCAAAATTGGATCCCGGACTGAATCCGGGATGACAACTCAAGATTCGAGTTCGCCTCCAGGAGATGTGCGATCGGAAAACGCAGAACGCCATTTGACGCGCATTTCCAGGCACTTTTGCCTCAAACACCGCGCCAAATGGCGTTCTGCGTTTTTTTGCTTCAGTCAGAAATTCACAAAACGGGCGCCGGGGGACAACACCTTAAACGCGTAAACTCCCCCCATGAAAATTCCCAAACGCCTCCAGCCCCTGCTCGAGGACGGCCTCATCGACAGCGTGGTGCGCCAGCTCATGAGCGGCAAGGAGGCGATGGTGTTCGTGGTGCGCTGCGGCACCGAGACGCGCTGCGCCAAGGTCTACAAGGAAGCCAACAAGCGCGCTTTCCGCCAGGCCGTCGATTACACCGAGAACCGCAAGACCAAGAACAGCCGCCAGGCGCGCGCCATGGCCAAGGGCACGCGCTTCGGCCGCCAGTCGCAGGAGGCGGCATGGCAAAACGCCGAGGTCGATGCCCTGTATCGGCTGGCCGCCGCCGGCGTGCGCGTGCCCAGGCCCTACAATTTTTACGAGGGCGTGCTGCTGATGGAACTGGTGACCGACGCCGAGGGCAATGCCGCGCCACGCCTCAACGACTGCGAGTTCACGCCCGAGATTGCCGTTAAATACCATCACGCCCTGATCCGCGAGGTGCTGCGCATGCTCAGTGCCGGCGTCATCCACGGCGACCTGAGCGAATTCAATATCCTGATCGGCACAGACGGGCCCGTCATCATCGATTTGCCGCAGGCGGTCGATGCGGCCGGCAACAACCACGCCGCCGCGATGCTGCTGCGCGATGTGGAAAACCTGCGCAATTATTTCGGCCGCTTCGCGCCCGAACTGCTGACCACCGACTACGGCCGCGAAATCTGGGCGCTGTACGAGACCGGCAAGCTCACGCCCGACGCCGTGCTCACCGGGCACTTTGTACGCAGCCAGAAGGAAGTCGATATGGATAGCGTACTGCGCGAGATCGAGGACACCAGGCTGGAAGAGCAGGCACGGCGGATGCGCATGCAGGACTGAGCGCCTGCCGCCGAACCAGCCTCTCGCACCATGGTCAACCGGCCTGGCGGCCGGACTGTCCATTCCCCCCGCCGCCAACGGCGGCCGGATACCCCTCATTCGAGGGATTCTCAAAGTGTGACTTTTTTCACATTTTCGCCCAAATCTGCCTAAACTTGGGTTCGGGGTTCGACCAAGGGAGAGTTCCCGTATTACCGGCCGCCACGGTGTATCCATCGCCGATGGCAGCATTTTTGTCAGCACATTTGAGGAGATCCAAATGAAAAAGAAAGTCAACGTGCCGCGATCCGGCATTTCGTTGTCAGTGCTTTTGCAGGGATTGATTCTGGCGGCCGGCGCGCAAGTTGCGTTCGCCGCCCCCGCCGCGCAACCGGCGGAGACCGGGCTTCTGAAGTTGCCGAATGTGAAGATTCAAAACGCCACACCGCAGCAGATTCAGGCGGCCAATCAAAAATCGACTTCAACCAAGGCCGCGGTACGCGCCTTCAAGGACAAGGAAACCGGCCGCCTGCGCGATCAGACTCCGGAAGAAATGGTTGAGGACGGTATTGCCTCGGCTGCCGCCGCACCCAGCGAGCCGCTGGCCATCATCGATGGGCCCAAAGGCGGTGTTGCCGCCCTGCTCGACGAGAATTTCATGACCAATGCCGTCGTCACCAAGGACGCCGCGGGCAATCTGCACATGGAATGCGTCACCGGCAAGGATGCCGCCAAAACCCTGGTCAACGGCAAGGCCGTGAAGGAGCATCGTCATGACCGCTAAACGCACCCTCGTCTCGATGTTGCTGGCTGCCGGTGTCACTGCAGCCGGATTCATGCAATCGGCTTCCGCCGCCAACATCATCATCGTCAATGCCAATGCCGCCGGCGTCGGCTTCAATGACCCGACCCCGGCCGCACCGATCGGCGGCAACCCGGGCACCACGCTGGGCCAGCAACGGCTCAACGCGTTCGCCTATGCCGCCTCGATCTGGGGTGCGCAGCTGAACAGCGCGGCCGATGTGCGCATCTTCGCGCGCATGACGCCGCTGACCTGCACCGCCACCTCGGCCGTGCTGGGTTCAGCCGGTCCCCGCTCGGTGTTCCGCGATTTTCCGGGCGCGCCGGAACCAGCTCACTGGTATCACGTCGCGCTGGCCAATAAACTATTCGGCGACGATTTGTTGCCGGCGGCGTCCGATCCGGCCACCGCAGGCTCCGAAATTACCGCGAACTTCAATTCCAACCTGGGCAATCCCGGTTGCCTGACTGGCTCGCCGTTCTATCTCGGCCTCGACAATAATCACGGCAATCTGATCGATTTGTCGACGGTACTGCTGCACGAGTTCGGCCACGGCCTCGGCTTTTCGACCGTCACCAGCGGCATCACCGGTGCTTACCTGGCCGGCTTCCCCAGCATTTACGACAAGTACACCTTCGACAATACTCTCGGCAAAACCTGGGATCAGATGAGCAATGCCGAACGTCAGTTCTCGGCGGTGAATGGTCGCAATGTAGTGTGGGCGGGTGCCAATGTCACCGGCGCCGCGCCGACGGTGCTGCTGCCGGGAACACCGCAGTTGCAAATCCTCGAACCCGGTGAAGTTGCGGGCACCTATCTGGTCGGCACGGCCTCCTTCGGCCCTCTGCTCGACACCCCCGGTCTGACCAAGCAGATCATGCCGGTTGTCGATCAGGCCAACGGCACCGGGCTTGCCTGCAATCCGCTGGATGAAACGAATGCCCGTGCGGTGAAAAATCGCATCGCCCTGATCGATCGCGGCATTTGCGGTTTTGTGGTCAAGGTGAAAAATGCGCAGGATGCCGGCGCGGTAGGCGTAATCATCGTCGACAATGTCGCCGGTTCGCCGCCGGCCGGTCTTGGCGGCGCCGATCCCACCATCACCATTCCGGCTGTTCGCGTCAGCAAGGCAGATGGTACGAAGCTCAAAACCGCGCTGAACCTCGGCCCCTCCGGCCGCAGCTCGGGCGTGGTGGCGCGCCTCAATGTCGACAACGGCCAGCTGGCCGGCGCCGACAAACTGGGCCGCGTGATGCTGTTCACCCCGAACCCCTTCCAGAGCGGATCATCGGTTTCGCACTGGGACACCAGCGCGTTCAAGAACCTGCTGATGGAACCCGCCATCAATGGCGATCTGACGCATAGCGTGGTGCCGCCGAACGACCTGACTCGGCCATTCTTCACGGATATCGGCTGGTAAATCGGCCACGGTTGCAGGCATCAAAAACGCCGCGGGTTTCCCCGCGGCGTTTTTCTTTGTTTTCCTTTTTACAGTGCTCCGGCTTTTTTGGGGTGTTGTGACGGCGACTTCGCCGTTTTTTTTCGCGGCGCCCGCGCCTTTTCCGTTCCGGGAACACTCACCAGTTGTTCGATCAGCGCCGCGCCTTCAGCCAGCAGGAATGCGGTGAACGCCTGCGCCACCGGCGGCAGCTGCTTTTGCCGGTGATGCACCACATGCCAGTGACGCACCACCGGAAACCCGGCCACATCGAGGATGGCGAGGCGCCCGAGGCGCAGTTCCGGTTCGATGGTGTGAAGCGAGAGAAAACCGACGCCCATGCCGGCGATCACGCTCTGCTTGATGGTCTCGTTGCTCGATATCTCCATCAGGAATGCGAAGCTCGCCGGGTTTTTCGCGGTGGCCTCTTCAAAGGTATGGCGATTGTCCGATCCGCGCTCGCGCAGGATCAACTGCTCCGCGGCCAGTTGCCGCCAGGAAATGTGCCGCTTGCCGGCCAACGCATGGCGGGGATGCGCAACGATGACGTAGGGATGCGGCGCGAACGGCAGATTGACCAGGTCGGCGTTTTTCGGCGGACGCCCCATGATGGCCATGTCGATGACGTTATCGACCAGATTGCGCAACAGCTCGTCGCGCTTGTTGACCTTGAGCGAGACGGACACCTGCGGATGGCGGCGCTGAAATGCCGCCAGCAGGCCGGGAAAGAAATGATCGCCGGCGCTGATCACGGCCACGTTCAGGGTACCGCCCGAGGCGCCGCCCAGGCCGCCCAGCGCTTCTTCGGCGACGCGCACCTGCTGCATGATGGCGCGCGCGTGGATCAGCAGGGTGCGACCGGCTTCGGACAGAAACACGCGGCGGCCGAGATGCTCGAACAGCGCCAGGCCGGCATGCGATTCGAGTTGGCTGACGGCGGTGGATATGGCCGGTTGCGTCAAATGCAGCTCTTCAGCGGCGCGCGAAAAACTCAGGTGGCGCGCGACGCATTCGAACACGCGCAACTTCACGGGTCAATCTCCCGATTGCGCATGGAAATAGTAATTACTTATACAAATGATAAAAAACTTTAACTTTCATTTATGAATGTGCCAGCCTAGCATCGTCTTGTCAACGAGCGCGGACCACGATCCGCTGCCACAAAATCGATTTCACAACGATGACGAGGAGCAAAAACATGGGCAATCATGGCGATACCAAGGCCGCAGCCATCCCGCCGCAGGAAGAACTCGAGCGCCGGGCGTTCAATCAGGCGTTTCGCGAACTGGCGTTTGCCTGGTACTGGGACACCGGCACCTATCTCACCCTGCTGTGCATCGAAGATCAGCGCGAACGCCTGCGCCGCTACCTGGAAACGGAGCGTCCGGGCATCCTTGCCGCCTATCCGATCGATTTCCTCGTCAATCTGATCTGCGACACGCAGAAACGCGTATTGCAGACCGCCGCGGCAGCGGCGGATTTTGCCCCGGCGCGCGGCTGGACCCCGGCCATGCACAGCACCGAATCCATCGCCTGAGCGCTATCAGCAAACGCGTGACAAAACACGCGGCCAAACATCGCTCGCGCACGGCGGCAGCTACGCACGCCGGCAGCGGGTACAAGGGCGCGATCGCGACATCGATCCTGCTTCCAATCCTGTGACTCGGGCCGAGTGCCTGACTCACGCTTATCTGCAGGAGTTGCGCGTGGACAAAGGACTTTCCGTGCTCGCCCACACCGATCCGGCTTTGTGGGAAGCCATCGAGGCCGAGTATCGCAGGCAGGAAGATCACATCGAGCTGATCGCTTCCGAAAACTATGTGAGCCGTGCGGTCCTCGAGGCGCAGGGCTCGGTGCTGACCAACAAATATGCGGAGGGCTATCCCGGCAAGCGCTATTACGGCGGCTGCGAGCACGTCGACGTGGCCGAGCAGCTCGCCATCGAGCGCGCCAAATCGCTGTTCGGCGCCGAATACGTCAACGTGCAGCCGCACTCCGGGTCGCAGGCCAACCAGGCCGTCTATCTTGCCGTCCTCAAACCCGGCGACACGATTCTCGGCATGTCGCTTGCCCATGGCGGCCACCTGACCCATGGCGCCGCGGTCAACCTGAGCGGCAAGCTGTTCAACGCAGTGGCTTATGGGCTGGATGCGAATGAGCGCATCGACTACGATCAGGTGGAACAGCTGGCGGCGCAGCACCGGCCGAAAATGATCGTGGCCGGCGCATCGGCCTACAGCCGCATCATCGACTGGTGGCGTTTTCGCGAGATCGCCGATCGCCGTGGCGCCTGGCTGATGGTGGACATGGCCCATTACGCGGGACTGGTGGCGGCCGGCCTGTATCCCAGCCCGGTCGGCATCGCGGATTTTGTGACCACCACCACGCACAAGACCCTGCGCGGTCCGCGCGGCGGGCTGATCCTGGCCGGCGCGCAGCATGAAAAGGCACTCAATTCCTCGATCTTCCCGAGCCTGCAGGGCGGGCCGTTGATGCATGTGGTCGCCGCCAAGGCGGTGGCGCTCAAGGAAGCGGCAACCGCCGAGTTCAAGACTTACCAGCAGCAGGTGCTGCGCAACGCCGTGGTGATGGCGCAAAGCCTGGAAGAGCGCGGCTTGCGCGTCGTTTCCGGCGGCACCGAATCGCATATGTTCCTGCTCGATCTGCGCGCCATGGGCGTGACCGGCAAGGAAGCGGAAGCCGTGCTGGGCCGCGCGCACATCACGGTCAACAAGAATGCCATTCCCAATGACCCGCAGAAACCGATGGTGACCAGCGGCATTCGCATCGGCAGCGCGGCCATGACCACGCGCGGTTTCGCCGAAGAGCAGGCGCAGCAGGTCGCGGCCTGGATCGCCGCGGCGCTGGAAGCGCGCGACGACGAGCGACGGCTCGCCAATATCGGCGTGCGCGTCAAGGCGCTGTGCGAGGAATTCCCGGTTTACTTCAAATCAACGGCAGCATGACCCAGAAAGCGAGACCGACCATGGCTGGCAGAAATTTTCTTTTTGTACCCGGACCCACCAATGTGCCGGACCGCATCCTGCGCTCGATGATGGTGCCGATGGAGGATCATCGCGCGCCGGGTTTTCCTGAACTGCCGCGTGAATTGTTCCAGGGTCTGAAGAAGCTGTTCAAGACCGAAGCGGGCGAAACCTTCATCTTCCCCGCATCCGGCACCGGCGCCTGGGAGGCGGCTCTCAGCAACACCCTTTCGCCCGGCGACATAGTGCTGGCGCCGCGCTTCGGACAATTCAGCCATTTGTGGATCGACATGATGCAGCGCCTGGGATTGAACGTGCAGGTGCTGGAGGTCGAGTGGGGCGAAGGCGCGCCGATCGCGCAGATCGAGCAGGCCCTGCGCGACGATACGGCGCGGCGCATCAAGGGCGTCATGATCGTGCATAACGAAACCGCCACCGGCGTGACCAGCGACATCGGCGCGGTGCGCCGCGCGCTCGATGCCGCCGGCCATCCGGCAATGCTCTATGTCGACGCAGTCAGTTCGTTGGGCAGCATCGATTTCCGCTTCGACGAATGGCGCGTGGACCTGGCCATCAGCGGCTCGCAGAAAGGCCTGATGCTGCCGGCCGGCCTGGGCATTGTCTGCGCCAGTCCGCGCGCGGTAGAGGCCGGCGCATCGGCGCAGCTGCGCCGCGTATTCTTCGATTTCGCCGATATGCGGCGCGCCAACGCCACCGGCTATTTTCCGTACACGCCATCCCTGCCCCTGCTGTACGGCCTGCGCGAATCCCTGCGCATGCTGTTCGACGAGGGACTGGAAGCGGTGTTCGCACGCCATCAGCGCCTGGCGGCCGGTACGCGCGCCGCGGTGGCGGGGTGGAAATTATCGCTGTGCGCGAAAAAAGCCCATTGGCGTTCCAATACCGTCAGCGCCGTGGTGGTGCCGCCCGGCTTCGACGCCGCCAGGGTCATCGAGATCGCCTACCATCGCTATAACCTTTCCCTGGGTGCCGGCCTGTCCAAAGTCGCGGGAAAAGTCTTCCGCATCGGCCATCTGGGCGATCTGAACGAACTGATGTTGCTGGGCGCCATCGCCGGCGCCGAAATGGCCATGGTCGACGTCGGCATCCCCATCACGCTCGGCAGCGGCGTCGCCGCCGCCCAGGGTGTATGGCGAATCACGCCCGAGTTGCAAAAAGCTTCCTCCCCGGCCCCGTTGGCCGTCTGCGCCGCATAGCGCTGACGGCCCATTGGGCTGTTTGGGCCGGGATGGCGATCATCCCGGCCCTGTTTTTTTTCGCGGCGTTGCGCGGGGCTTGCCGACCGCCCCGCCTTGCGGATGCCTGCCGCCGGCGATTTTTGAACAGGCCGCCCTGACGCCCGCGCGGATGATGTCGGCGAGGCGCAAGGTGTCGCGATCCACATAGTCGCGCTCGGCGAACACCAGGTAAAGCTGCACCGAGCGTTCCGCGCCCTCCTTCAGCGGCAGGGGTTTCAACAAGCCTTGCGCCAGTTCGTTGCGGATGCTGTCTTCGGGAAACCAGGCGAAGCCCAGCCCCATGCACACGGCATGAATCGAAGTCGCCTTGGTGCTGACCGTCCAGCGCTGTTCCTCCCCCTGCCAGGAGGTTTCGCGCTGTCGCTGGCTGCTGGTGTCGCGGATGTAAAGATGACGATGGCGGCGCAGGTCGCGATGGCTGAGTTTGCGGCCCAATTGATGCAGGGGATGGCCGGGATGGGCTACCGGGATAAAGCGCTCGCTTGCCACGGGATCGCCCAGATAACCTTCCGGCACGCGCGCCGTGATGACCAGATCCACCTTGCCCTGCAGCAGGGCCTCGTCGGTGCCGCCGATCACCGTTTCGTATAGCTCGATATGCGTATCCGGCCGCTCTTTTGCAAACGTCGCTAGGCACTCCAGCAATAACCACGTCGGAAAAATGATTTCCACCGCGAGCCGGATCTCCGGCTTCCAGTCGGCCGCCATCGCGCCGGCGCCGCGCTCCAGCGCCAATGCCTCCTCGACCAGGGTTCGGGCGCGGCGCTGCAGGACTTCGCCGGCTTCGGTCAACACCGCCTTGCGCCCCTTGATATCGAAGATCTTCACGCCCAGCTGCGCGGCGATCTTCTGCACTGCATAGGTCACCGAAGACTGGCTCTTGTGCAGCAGTTCCGCCGCCTGGGCATAACCGCCGGCGTCGACCACGGCGATCAGGGCGCGCCACTGCTCAAGGGTGATGTGCGCAAATGCCGGGCTGTGGGGAGAATTCGCCATAATCTATTTAATCGATAAATAACCCTTAAATATTGATCTTTTTAATCGAATATGTAAATAGTTTAATGGTGCACCCCTTTTCTTTTCACATCCCAACGGAGGTGCCCCATGAAAAAGCTACTTCAGATCAACAGCAGCCTGTTTTCCAACGGTGGACAGTCCAGCCAGCTGGCCAATCACTTCGTCGCCGCCTGGCGCAAGCAGAATCCGCAAGGTCAATTGACCGTTCGCGACCTGGCGAAAGACCCGGTGCCGCACCTGAGCGCGGAACGTTTCCAGGCCTTCCTCGCGCAACCCGCAGCGCGCAGCGCCGAACAAGCCGCAGTGGTGGATTTTTCCGACACACTGATCGCCGAATTGCGCGAAGCGGACACCATCGTACTGGGCCTGCCCATGTACAACTTCGGCGTGCCCTCGATACTCAAGGCCTACTTCGACCATATCGCGCGCGTCGGCGTCACCTTCCGCTACTCCGAGAAGGGACCGGAAGGTCTGCTCAAGGGCAAACGCGCCTATATATTCGCGGCGCGCGGCGGCAAATACGCCGGCACCCCGCTCGACTCGCAATCCGATTATGTGCGCGCCTTTCTGAACTTCCTGGGCATCGCGGACGTGGAATTCATCTACGCCGAAGGCTTGGCGATGGGCGACGCCAGCAAGGAAGGCAGCCTCAAGGAAGCGCATGAGGTGATTGCGCGCATCGTGGAGCATGCGGCGGAAAAGAACATCAAGCCGGCGTACGCGGTGGGCTGATCGATTTCGATTGCAGCGATAACACACTGCCAACGAAGTAAAAATTGGGCCCCGGATGCAATCCGGGGCCCAATTTACTTTGCACTCGCGTAGACGCCAAATTGGATCCCGAACTAAATCCGGGATGACAGCGAGTATTTAGGCATTGCCGCAATGATTGAGATGGGTGTTTTCCCGGCGGCCACATTGACAACTCGGACTTTGAGAACACTTGTCGCCCCGGATTCAGTCCGGGGCGCAATTTAGTTTGCACTCGCGTAGTTGCAAAATTGGATCCCGGACCGGCGGGAAAAATGAGCCGGGATGACGGCATTTGATCTACGGTTGCCGTTATAGCCAGCACTGATTTCCAGCAATGTCCTAGCGCGCCCTGCCCTGTGCGATATCCACGATCATCCGCGTGGCCAGATACAAGCGCGGTTCGATGGAATCGATAAAGATATATTCGGCGTCGTTGGAATGGGCGCCGAAGCCCATCAGGCCGAAGCGTTCGATCACCGGGGCGCTGGTCTTGAGCGCGGCGAAGGCCGCATCGGTGCCGCCGCCCTCGGCCGTATCCAGCACCTTCAAGTTCTTGCCGATCTCGCTGTAGATGCCCTGCGCATATTTGGCCAGCGCGCGTGAGGCGTCGGTGGCTTCCAGCGGCGGACGGCGGCGTTCGAAGATCATTTCCACCGTGGTGTCGGGGATCAATTTGTTCTTGATCTTTTCGCGCACCTTGTTTTCGATCCCGTCGTAATCGGCGACGCGCAACACGCGCACATCGGCCATCGCCTCGGCATCGGCCGGAATGACGTTGCGGTTGGTGCCGGCCTGCGCCGTGGTCCAGTTCATCTTGGTGCCGGTGACGGGATCGGAGAAATCGCTGGTCTGCAGAATCTGGTGCGCCAGTTCATAAAGCGCATTGCGGCCCAGTTGCGGCGCCGAACCGGCGTGGGAGGCCTTGCCCTTCACTTTCAGCGTGACCCCGGCAATGCCGGGAACCGGCGCGCGTGCCTTCGAAAGACATCACCACATCGTGTTCGCCGCCGAATTTTCCCAGCGGCCCGCGGGCCGCGGGCGAGCTGATTTCCTCGTCGCCGTTGATCAGCACCGTGATCAGGCCATAGTCCCTGAAGTTCATCGCCTTGAGCATCGTCAGCGTATGCAGGATCACCGCCACGCCCTGCTTGTCGTCGGCGATGCCTAGGCCAAAGGCCTGGTTGCCATCGATACGGAACGGCTGTTTCTCGCCCATGCCGCGCAGATAGACTGTATCCATATGCGCGATCAGCAGGATTTTTTTGCTGCCCGTGCCGGTGAAGCTGGCCTTGACCATGCGCCCGATCTGCTTGGGCGTGTCCTGCATGCGGTAGGCATCGGCGCCCGGCTCGATGTATTCCACCTTGCCGCCGAGCGCGGCGAGACGTGCCGCAATCAGCGCTGAAATTTTGTCCAGGCCTTCACGGTCGCCACTGCCGGACTCGATGGCGACCAGTTCCTTCAGCGTGCCCAGCAGCGGCTCTTTTTCCTGACGCGCCAGTGCCTGCACCCGTTCGTCCGGGGCGGCGCCGGCCGGCGAAGCGAGCCCGGCTACAGCAAGTATCGCGGCAATGCCGAGGGTGCGGTGTACAGACTTGCGAAAACCGGCGGGGGTGATGTTCATGCTCTTCCTTTGGCTTGAATGGTCGTTATCGGGGCACAACTTTTTTCAGGATTTCCGCGAGCCGGTATGCCGATAGCGTGAACTGCCGCTCGGCGACTACCCGCGCATGCTGGATGTAGCTTTCGTCAAGAATCGGTGCATCCTCGGGCCGTTCGCTGCCCGGCAATTTACCCGAGAGATAGGCATCGCTGATGGCCAGCTCATGGCTTTCCTCGCGCCCCCAGCGTTCGATGGAATCGGCGTTCACGAACGGACGCTGCCGCATTTGCGCGAAGGATTCAATGCTGTTCGCCGCCATCAGGCGGCTCGCCGCCGCCCGCGTTTTGTCTGTTGTTGATGACAGGATGATGAGCCGGTCCCAGAACACATGCAGGGTGATCGCGTTCTGCACCCGATCCTCGCGCACCCAGAAGCGGGTGCCATAGCGGTCGCCGCGCGGAAAGACGGGGCTGAACAGGGAAATGGTGTGCAGGGGCTGATGCAGATCGCCGGCCAGGTGAAATATCCAGCACAGCGCGACGGCGCGCTCCGCATCGCTTGCCGCCGGGTCCTGGACGATGCGCAGGTTTTCGCGGAACGCCCACAGCAGATTTTCCGGCGGCGGCGGCGTTGGCGGCGTCGAGAGGGAAACGCCCTCCGGCACCCAGGGAATGCCGATGACATGCCAGGCATTATGATTGTGCGTATGCAAGGGCAGCAGGCGGATTTCATCGGGCCATTGCGCCATCTCCGCGAACAGGCGTTCATGCTGTGCATTGGCGCTGTTGCCTGCCAAGCTGCCTGCATCGCGCATGCGCCTGGCAAAGGTGGCCGCCTCGGGGTGCGACTGCATGATCTCGACAATGCGCGCCACCGTCTGCGGACTGGACGCCATCAACTGCCGGTAAGCGATGATTCCCGCGACACGATGCCCGGCGCGGTTCCAGGCATGGGCCGATGCCGCCGCGAACAGCGTTACTGCCAAGGCCAGCCCGTGCAAAAATTTCACCGCGCGCATCAAGCGCCTGTCAGTTGCAACCGGCTGGTGAATTCGCGCGCTTCGCCGGTGACGGGGTCGGTAAACGCGATATATTCGGCCAGCAGTTGCAGGGGCTTGCTGTAATCGCCATCCTCGATCTGCGCAATGCTGTGATGCACCGGATAGATTTTATCGTTGACGATCGGCATGCCCAGCGCGGCCATGTGCACGCGCAACTGGTGCTTCTTGCCGCTCAGCGGCGTCAACCGGTAGCGCGCCAGTTCGCCCATGGTTTCCAGCAGCTCGATGCGCGTCTCCGTATTCGGTTCGCCGGCATCGCCGTCGCCATCCGCTTCGCGCATGCGCATGAAGGAATCGCCTTCCACCAGGCGGCTGCGGCGCGTCAAGGGAAAGGTCAGATCGGCGCGGTAAGGGGCAATCGCCTGGTAGCGCTTCACCACCGCCCGGCATTCAAACAGCGCGTGATATTTGCAGCGCTGCGCGGGCTGGATGCTGAACAGCATCACGCCGGCGGTTTCGCGGTCGAGACGATGCATCGGCGCCAGCGTATCGATGCCCAGTTTGCGTTTGAGGCGCACCAGCAGGGTCTCCTGCAGATAGCGGCCGCCCGGCGTCACCGGCAGAAAGTGCGGCTTGTCGACCGCCAGCAGGTAATCGTCCTGGAACAGCACCGCCTCGTCGAAGGGAATGCGCTCTTCGATCTCGATCGAGCGGTAGTAGAACAGTTTGAGGTGTGCGGTATAGACACGCTCGGGCAGGACATAGTCGCCCAGTTCGTCGATCACATCGCCGCGCGCCATGCGTGCCGCGATCTCGTCGCGCGACACATTCGGAAAACGCTGCGCCAGAAAATCGATCACCCGCAGCCAGGGCCCGACCGGCAGCGCGATGCAGCTGGGGCCGACGCCGTCGCGGGTGGGCAATTGCATGGCGCCGCTGTTCACTGCTCGCCGCCATCCAGCTGCCTGGCGCGGCGCAGGCGCCACTCGCCGTCCGGCTCGCCGGCGTAGACGTCCTCGAGCGTGGTCTCGGTTTCCTGCAATCCGGTATCGAGCGCGATGCGGTTGTCGAACACAAAACATTCGCCTTCCCAGTCGCGCCCGGCATCGCCCATCTGCCGGAAATAATTCAGGATGCCGCCTTCCAGCTGAAACACCGGCACGCCCATATCGAGCATCCAGGCGCTGGTCTTTTCACAGCGAATGCCGCCGGTGCAATACATCGCCACGCGCTTGCCCGCGGCTTTCCATTCATCGACATGGGCCTCGACGTACTTCGGAAAATCGCGGAAGTTGGCGACTTGCGGATCGATCGCATTCCTGAACCGTCCCAGGCGATATTCAAAACTGTTGCGGTTATCGAGCAGCACCACATCGTCGGCGGCAATCAGTTCGCGCCATTCTTCCGGGCTGACATTGATGCCGGTCTTGCTGGTGGCATCCACGCCTTCAATGCCCAGGGGGACAATCTCGGCTTTCTTGTGCACCTTCATTTTGCGGAATGGCACCGTCTTGCATTCGCTGCGCTTGAACATCATGCCGGCGAAGGGCGGCATCGCCAGCAGCGCCTGTTCAATGCCGTCCAGCTCCGCCTCGCCGCCGGCCAGCATGCCGTTGATGCCCTCCGGCGCGACCAGGACGCTGCCGTGCAAATGCGCCGTCAGCGCGCGCAGGCCTTCGACCATGGCATCGACGTCATCGAGGGCCACGAATTTGTAGAAGGCGGTGTGGAAAATGGGTGTGTTGCTCACGACGGTTTTGCGAGAAGCTGGGGGAGGCGCATTTTCGCATGAACAGGCGACGGCGCGGATGGTTTTCGTGCTTCAAGGCCTATGCGAAAGGGCAATAATCCAAAACTCAAAGTCAAGCACTGGCGCGGCTTTTGGAGCATTTTTGCCCCGAAATGCGCGTCAAATGGCGTTCTGCGATTTTTCCCCTTGAGACCAACGCTGGAGATGAACGCACATTGATAGAAGAAGTGTCGCCCCGGACTGAATCCGGGGCGACAGTAAAATAGCTGCCGGCACCTCCATAGCGGCCATATTTCCAGACCTGCCACCTGCATATACAAGCCCCATAACCGAGCCCCGGAAACGCGTAACATAGCGGCGTCACGCGCAGGCCCACAAGGCCTTGCGCCGAAACCTCGCCCCCACAACGCTATCCGCGCCGTGGCCACGCAACGAAGGGAGTCTATGAAGCGCTACAACAATGTCCTCGACCTGATCGGCGACACCCCGCTGGTCCGTCTGAATAATCTCGATACCGGTCCCTGCGAGCTGTATGCCAAGCTCGAGTGCAATAACCCCGCCGGCTCGATCAAGGATCGCATCGGCCTGCGCATGATCGAGGCCGCTGAAGCCTCGGGCAAACTGAAACCGGGCGGCACCATCATCGAAGCCACCGCCGGCAACACCGGCCTGGGCCTCGCCCTCGCGGCGATTCACAAGGGCTACAAGCTGACGCTGGTGATCCCGGACAAGATGAGCCAGGAAAAAATCTTCCACCTGCGCGCCATGGGCGTGAACATCATCATGACCCGCTCGGACGTGAGCAAGGGTCACCCCGAGTATTACCAGGACATGGCCAAACGCATCGCCGGCGAGCTGCTGTCCGCGGGCGAAAGCGCGCACTACATCGATCAATTCTCGAACCCCGCCAACCCGGCCACGCACGAGCAATGGACCGCGCCGGAAATCTGGGAGCAGATGGAGCACCGGCTCGACGCCATCGTCTGCGGCGTCGGCAGCGGCGGCACCCTCACCGGCATGGGCCGTTACTTCAAGCGCGTCGCACCGCAAGTCGAGATGGTGCTGGCCGACCCCAAGGGCTCGATCCTGAACGAGATCGTCAACACCGGCACGCACGGCACGCCGGGCTCCTGGCTGGTCGAAGGCATCGGCGGCGATTATGTGCCGGCCAATCTCGACATCAAGCTGACGCACAAGGCTTATGCCATTCCCGACAGCGAAGCCCTTTTGGCCGCACGCGAGCTGCTGCAGAAGGAAGGCATCATGGGCGGCTCTTCCACCGGCACTCTGCTCGCCACCGCGCTGCGCTACTGCCGCGAACAGACCACGCCCAAGCGCGTCGTCACCATCGTCTGCGATGTCGGCGGCAAATACCTGTCGAAGATGTACAACGATTACTGGCTGACCGACCAGGGCATCATCAAGCAGCCGACCAAGGGCGATCTTTCCGACCTGATCGCGCGCCATCACCGCGATCGCGCCACCATCACCATCAAGCCCGACGACACCCTGCAAACCGCTTATGCCCGCATGAAGCTCTACGACTTCCAGCAGCTGCCGGTGATGGACAACGAACAGGTGGTCGGCATCATCGACGAATCCGACATCCTGCTGTCGATCTTCGGCGACTTTGGTGACAATGCGCGCTTCAAGGCGCCGGTGCGCGAGGCGATGACCGCCAAGCTCGACACCGTGCAGGTGAAGGACCCGATCAACCGCCTGATGCCGATTTTCGATCGCGGCCATATCGCCATCGTCCAGGACGGCGAGAAATTCCTCGGCCTCATTACCCGCTACGATTTGCTCAACTATCTGCGCAGAAGGACTCAATGAACATGGACAAGCGACATCGCTTCGGCACCCGCGCCATTCACGCCGGCCAGGAACCCGACCCGACCACCGGCGCGGTGATGCAGCCGATCTACGCCACTTCCACCTATGCACAATCGAGCCCCGGCGTGCACAAGGGCTACGAGTACGCCCGCAGCCAGAACCCGACGCGCATGGCCTTCGAGCGCTGCGTGGCCGATCTGGAAAACGGCGTGCAGGGTTATGCCTTCGCCTCCGGTCTCGCCGCCTCGGCCACGGTGCTCGACACCCTCGATACCGGCAGCCATGTGATCGCGCTCGACGATCTCTACGGCGGCAGCTACCGCCTGTTCGAGCGCGTGCGCAAACGCTCGGCCGGACTCGACTTCACCTTCATGGACATGCGCGACCCGGCGAAGATCGAGGCCGCCATCAAGCCCAACACGAAGATGATCTGGATCGAGACGCCGAGCAACCCGCTGCTGAAACTGGTCGATCTCGCCAAGGTCGCGGCTATCGCCAGGAAACACAAGCTGATTGCCGTCGCCGACAACACCTTCGCCACGCCCTACATCCAGCGCCCGCTCGATCACGGCTTCGATCTGGTAGTGCACTCGGTGACCAAATATCTCAACGGCCACTCGGACATGGTCGGCGGCATGGTAGTCGCGCGCGAACATGGCGAGCTCTCCGAAAAACTCGCCTTTCTGCACAACGCCGTCGGCAGCATCCTCGGCCCTTTCGACAGCTTCCTCGCGATGCGCGGTTTGAAAACCCTGCACCTGCGCATGCAGCGCCATTGCGAAAGCGCCGCCGCCATCGCCGAATGGCTCTCCACCCATCCCAAAGTCGACAAGGTCTACTACCCCGGCCTGCCCTCGCACCCGCAGCACGCATTGGCGAAAACGCAGATGAACGGCTTCGGCGGCATGGTCACGCTGATATTGAAAGGCGATCTTGAACACGCACGACGCTTTCTGGAGAACCTGAAAGTGTTCGTCTGCGCCGAGAGTCTCGGCGGCGTGGAAAGCCTGGCCGAGCACCCGGCGATCATGACGCATGCCTCGATTCCCCCGCAGATCAGGAAAGAACTGGGGATCAGCGACAGCCTGGTGCGTCTTTCGGTCGGGGTCGAGGATCTGGCGGATTTGAAGGCGGATATTGAGCAGGCGCTGGGATAAGGCGACGAAACACCTGGGCTTGCCAAATATACGTCTTTGACGTATAGTCGAACCAATGTTGACCATTGCGGAAACACCAACCTTCGCTGCGGAAGCAGACAAGCTCTGGTCAGAGCAAGAACGATTGGAATTCTTCATCTGGCTTGCCGGCAATCCTGAGGCTGGTGATGTCATTCCTGACAGTGGCGGTTGTCGCAAGGTGCGTTGGTCACGCGCCGGTACAGGCAAGCGTGGCGGCGTCAGGGTCATTTACTTCACCCGCTTGTCTGCCGGCGAGATTTGGTTGCTTTTGATCTATGCCAAGTCTGTGCGTGACAACATTCCAGGTCATCTGCTCAAAGCAGTTCGAAAGGAAATCGAAAATGGCTAATCGCACTTCTACCAAACGGGTTTCATCGGGCGAGGCGCTCGGCCTCAAGCTCCTGCAGTCCGTGCGCGAAATGAAAACCGCACAGGCTGCGCGCGTGACAAAGGTCGAACCAAACGAGGTGGTTCAGGCGCGTCAAAACACCGGCCTGTCCCAGGCCCAATTTGCGGAGGCGTTGAGCATCTCGAAGCGCACGTTGCAGGAATGGGAACAGGGTCGCCGCTCGCCTTCTGGAGCGGCGCAAACGCTTATTCGCATCGCAAAGACTCACCCCGAAGTTGTGCTTGAAGTCATTACCTAATCGCTTGATTATTTGAAAATCGTATAGCTGCGTAGGTCGGGTTAGCGCAGCGTAACCCGACGTTTCGCGTTAGGCATCAGCAAAAATTTATCGCCTCAACCTCAAACAGCGACACAACAGACAGATGGCACGGATATGTCATGCGACATTCGTCGGGTTACGCTACGCTAACCCGACCTACAGGCTAGTTGGCTCGACAGCTAACATCGAGGCGACCGCCAAACATTCACCGTCATCCCGGATTCAGTCCGGGATCCAATTTTGCATCCAAGTAGCGCGACCTGAAATTGGGCCCCGGACTAAATCCGGGGCGATAGGTTTTCTACAACATTGTCGGCACCTCAATTTTCGTTTTCGTAAATCGACCGGCCAATGAAACTTCAACAAGCCCGCAAATACGCGCTGTCCTTGCCGGAGACGAACGAAGAACCGCATTTCGAATTCTCTTCGTTTCGCGTCCGCGGCAAGATCTTCGCCACGGTCCCGCCGGACGGCCTGCATTTGCATATCTTTGTCGACGAGGACCAGCGCGCGCCGCTCATTGCTGCGGAGCCCGAGGGGTACGAAGCCCTGCGCTGGGGCGCCAAGGTGGCGGGCGTCCGGGTTACGCTGGCGCAGGCACACGCAGGCACGGTCGAGCGCCTGCTCCGACAAAGCTGGATGCGGAAGGCGCCCAAACGCCTTGCCGCGCTGTTTAGCCAGGATCAGCCATAGCGGACTTTCAGGTCATGCACTTCCGCGGCGCCCGCTTCCATCGCCATCCCGCAACCCGGAAGTGACAATCCGCCAGCGGGGCTTGCTTCTTTTCGATATGTATCTATAATAGGTACATATTGGGGGATAAATGAACACCAGTCATCGTTTCGCGGTGGGAGTACACATCATGGCGTTGCTGGCGACGCAGGAGGGGCCGGTGCCGTCGTCGATGATTGCCGGCAGCGTCAATACCAATCCGGCGATGATACGGCGCATCCTGGGCATGCTCGGCAAGGCCGGCCTGACCCGCGCGACCATGGGCAGCACTGGCGGCGCCGAGCTGGCGCGGCCGCCGACGAAGATTTCCCTGTTGGAGATCTATCGTGCGGTGGATGAGCCCGGCATCCTCGCCCTGCACAGCAATGCGCCCAACCCGGCCTGCCCGGTGGGCCGGGGCATCACGGCGGTGCTGGAGCGCGTGATCGACAAGGCGGAGAACGCGATGGAAGGAGTGATCGCATCGATCACGGTGCAGGATGTGTTGCAGGATTTGCGCATCAAAAAAAGCAGGTAGCAGGTTCGCAGGTGCAGTGGGCAGGAGGTTGAGGGGCCATTTTTTTCTTCATATATGTGTCTATTGTTGATACATATTTGATATTTATTACATACTTAACGCAAAGGAAGCATCATGAAAATAGCCCTGATCGGCGCAAGCGGAAACATCGGCAGGCAAATCGCGCAGGAGGCATTGCGCCGCCATCACACGGTGACCGCCATCACCCGCAGTACCCTGCCGGCGGAATTGGCGGCGGTACAGGTGGCCGTTGCCGACGCCCTGGACGTGTCCGCCCTGACCAAAGCCGTGCGCGGCCACGATGTGCTGGCCAGCGCGTTTGGCCCCGGAACGCAATCGGCGTCGCTGGTGCCCCAGGTGGCGCGGGCATTGGTGGCGGCAGCGCGGGCCGCCGGCATCAAACGCCTGGTGGTGGTCGGCGGCGCCGGCAGCCTGAACGTGGCCCCGGGCCTGCAACTGCTGGATGCGCCCGGATTCCCGGAGATGTACAAGCCCTATGCCATCGCGCACCGCGAGGCCCTGGGGATCCTCAGGGAAGCGAACGATCTGGACTGGACTTTCTTTGCACCGGCGGCAGAAATCGGCCCCGGCGATAAGGTTGGCCGTTTCCGCACCGGCACCGACAACCTGATCAGCGACGCCGCCGGCAACAGCAAAATCTCCTATGCCGATTACGCGGATGCGTTCGTGACTGAAATCGAAACCGGCGCGCATCTCAAACAGTTGATGACCGTCGCTTATTGATTTGCAACGGTTCCGGCGGCGCACTTGGCTGCATTGCTATCTGATGGCTTGGAGGCTCGGTCTCGGTGGCTTGGTGCGCGTACCGTAGAGGCGCTTACCCCCAGAAAAGCCGTCGTCCCAGCGATATTACGTAAATGAGCTGGAACCCAGTTCTTTGCATTTGAAATACGCGTGGACTGGGTCCCAGCCTTGCGCTGGGACGACCGCTGAATAGTTAGCGTCTCGACAATCTAGCTGGGCTCAACCTTCACTGCCGGCGGCACGACCTCGGTCTGCAGGGGCACAAAAATCCACAGCAGGATATAGACCAGCAGCCCCACGCCATGCAGGCACAGTGCCAGCACAAACAGGATGCGCCAGGCCCAGGACGGGATATTGCTCATCACGCCCAGGCCGCCGCACACGCCGCCGATCCAGCGGTCGCGGCTGGATCGGCGCAATTGATGCAAGGTCGATGGCGGCGGCGCGGATGCGGCCGGCCCGTTGGAAGCAGTATCGGTCCCATCCAGCACGCGCTTTTTGGCGAGGGTGAATTCCTCCTCGCTCAACACACCCTGCTCGCGCAGCGATTGCAGTTTTTGCAGTTGTTCAGCCAGGTCCATGTTGATTCCTTTCGCGTTCAATATTGCTTGGTGGCCGACCGCAAAAGCGCGATCGGCAAATGAATATTAGGCATTCCCGGCACCGCTGTCCGGCGATTGCGACAAATTGCAGATTTGGCGCCCCCAAGGCCGGGAAGCGCCGACCGATTCCCCCCGCGCACCAACCCCACCCGCGCCACCGCGGCGGCGCGACGGCGCACCTAAGCCGCCATCGCCCAATCGGGGGGCGACCTCTCGCTATCGTCCACCGACTGCGGCCTATATACTTTCGGCAACGCAGCAACCCCGCGCCGAGGCCCACGCGGCCCAGGCCAGTACATGAACCCGACCTGTCAATAAAAGGAAACGCCATGAACCGGATAGCAAGAACCGTATTCCTGCGCAGCCTCGCCGCAATTTTTTGCGCCGGCATCGCCCTCACCGCCCGGGCCGCCGGTCTCGGCGCCATCAATATGCAATCCGTCCTCGGCCAGCCGCTGGCGGCGGAAATCGAAATCACCTCGCTGCAAGCCGGCGAGTTCGACGAGATCAAAGGCAGTATCGCGGGGCTCGCCGCCTACGAAAGCGCCAAGCTGCACTATATCCCCACCTTCCGGCAAATCCGCATCAGCACCGACCGCCGCGCCGACGGCCGCCCCATCCTCAAACTGAGCAGCAACACGCCGATCAATGAGCCGGCCATCGACCTGATGGTGGAACTGACATGGCCCACAGGGAAGGTGACGCAGAAGTATTCGGTGTTGTTGGATCCGGCGAAGTAAGCTGCGGGATCAGCAGAGGGAATCGCAAAACATAAACACTGTCGCCCCGGATTCAGTCCGGGGCCAAATTTTCGTAGCTGAGTCCCTGCCTCATCAGGATGAAATCTGCGGACTTGCCCGTCATTCATCCAGGCAATGCGCGATCCCCGTCGTGAAATTGCTGCATCCAGTATGGGTAGACCTTTTCCGGCTCCGACACACGGTCCAGGCGCTCCCGTTGCTCGGCTGACAGGACCAATTGCGCCGCAGCCAGGTTATTGGCGATCTGGTCTGGAGAACGTGCGCCGATAGTGATCGATGTCACTTCGCTCCGGCCCAGAGTCCATGCCAATGCAACTTGCGCCGGTGTCGCGCCAAGTTCGGCAGCCACTTGTCGCAATTCGAGCATGATGGGATCGACTTTGGCCGGATTGATCGGCGGGAAGTTGAGGTTGGCGCGACGCCCCTTCTCTGCCCCATCGCCTCCCGGCGTATATTTGCCACTCAGATATCCGCCCGACAGGGGGCTCCAAACAATCAAGGCCACATCGTTCGCTCGCGCTATCGGAGCGATTTCGTATTCAATATCGCGCGCTGCCAGCGAGTAATAAACCTGATTGCTCGTAATGGTGGCCCTGTGCGTCTGTGCCGTGATCCCGTGCACGCGCTCCAGGTCGCCTGGACTGAAGTTGCACACGCCGATGTGCCGAACCTTCCCTTGCGTCACGAGGTCGTCCAAGGCGCGGAGCGTTTCCTGTATCGGGATCGATATGATCGCGGCCTATACGTTTCAGGCTCGTCTCCACCGAGCGCATGATGTGCGAGCGGCCGAGACCGACCTCGTTTTGCCCGGGGCCCGTGCGCAGCCGGACCTTGGTCGCAACCAGCATGCGCGTCTCGTCGAGACCGAGATCGGCAATGACCTGCCCGACGATCTCTTCCGATTTTCCCTGTGAATAGGCATCGGCGGTATCGATCAGATTGACGCCTTGGTCGACCGCCGTCGCGACAAGGCGAGCCGCCTGCGCTCGATCAAGGCCGGCTATCTGTCCCCAAATCCCGCTGCCCGCGCCAAAGGTCATCGCGCCCAGCGAAAGGCGCGAGACGCGAAGGCCCGACCGGCCTAGAGTACTGTAATCCATGTCCGTCTCCTGTTCATTGATGAGATTACCTTAGCCCGCAGCGACAAGTCCTCGCAAGACCATCTCGAGTTCGACTTCACCCTTGATCACCTCGGCATCGCTGCCTTCAAATTCGATCCAGCCCTCGTTGAATCCATCAAGCATCTGGATGCGCGGCATAGGGTCTTTCGTGCCTTGCGACATGAACAATGCACCCCAGGTCTCGCGGGGAACCTCCTCGGCATGAACCGGATAGCCAAGGATTTCCGCAAACGCGGCCGCGATGTCGTTTGGCGAAACGCGACGCGGTCCTTCCAGTTCAACGATGCGTCGGCCGCTCCAGTCTTGTTGAAGCAATTCCGCAGCAACTCGCCCGACGTCCGCTGTCCCCACCATCGGCACTGGTTTGTCGAGTGGCTGCAGAAAACTCGGAATGGCGCCGCTGCGTGCTGGACCTACATCCCACAGCGAGTTCTCCATGAACCAGCCTGGTCGGAGGAACGTGATTGGCATCGACAGCTCGCCAAGCACCTGCTCCATGAGTGTGCGCTGAGTGAGCAGGTTTGATTGGGTTGCCTGTGCGCCAATTGTCGAAAGGCAAACAACCTTGCCCGGACGTGCTGATTCCAGTGCTGTCTTCACCGCATTGATGACCAAGAGCGCCTCGGGAAAGCCTGGCGATGGGTCGAATTCCGACGGCGGCAGAATGAAGACCCCATCGGCGCCCTTGAACGCGGCAGCGAGGGATGCCGCATCGTCCATCTCAGCGAGGGCGACTTCGCAGCCGCGGGCAGCCCAGGCCTGACCCTTGGCTGCGTCGCGCACAACGGCGCGAACAGGCAGGTTTGCGGCGAGTAACGCTTGCGCGAGTGCGCCGCCGACTTTTCCGGTAATTCCAGTAATAGCGTACATAGTGGTGTTTCTTTCTCGTCTTGGTGATTAACTAATGCGCCGTCCTCAAGCACGGCGGAGGCCGCCGTACAATCCTTCTTCAAACTGCCCCCAGAGATCCACGACGCGTGCGTCGAAGAAAGGTAGAAGCTGTGTGAACATCGCCCCAGTGACATGCTTGACCGGATCGATCCAGTAGTAGCAGTTGAGGAGACCTCCCCAACTGCCACTGCCAGCGCTACGACCATGTGGCCCCGGCTGGGTGTTAATGTCGAATGAAAACCCCCATTTATGCACCATGCCGGGGAACTCGTCGAAGCTGTTTGAATAAGCCGGCAGGGCCGTCTTCATTTCAACGGCGTTCAGATCGCCGATTTGATTCTTGAACATCATCGCGACGGTCTCCGGCTTGAGAATGCGAGCGCCGTTGAACGTGCCGCCGCGCACAAGCATTTGCAGGAACGCCATATAGTCGCGGGGCGTGCTGAAGAGTCCGCCGCCGCCGCTGAAGAATTCGGGACGCTGACTCATCTCGAACGGCGCGGGTGTGAGCGAGCCGTCCGGCTGACGGTTATACATCGTCGCCACGCGTTTCTTTTGGGCACTGCTGATGAGAAAGCCCGAGTTGTGCATGCCCAGCGGAGTGAAAATATTCTCGCGGAAGTAAACTTCGAGCGACTGGTCGGTGACAGCCTCCACGAGCTTGCCGACCCAGTCCAGGCTAATCCCATACTCCCAGCGATCGCCCGGATCGAATTCAAGCGGCGCAGTGAATGCCCCATTCATGGAATAGGCGATATCGGGCATGTTGGTCGCTTTTTCGTACCGAAGGATGTTTTCGCTCCAGACAGGGTATGTATATCCTGAGGTATGGGTCAGCATGTGACGCACGGTAATTGGGCGTTTGGCCGGCCGAAGCTTTGGTTTGCCTGCAGCATCGAATCCGTCCAGCACCATGGGCGACTTGAGCTCGGGCAGGATCTGGCTCGCGGGTTGATCAAGCTTCAACTTTCCCTGCTCGACGAGCTGCATGCAGGCGGTGGCAGTGATCGCTTTGCTCATGGACAACAGCCAGACGACCGTATCCAGCGTCATCGGCGTACCGGCCGTCAGATCGGCCTTGCCGAATGTTCCTTCGTAGACGATGCCCTTGTCGGTCGCGCCCATGCCAACGACGCCGACAACTGTCTTGTTGTCGATGGCCTTCTGTAAAGCTTGATCGATCGGCGCATACGCACGGTTGTGGACGTACTTGCCTTGCATGCGTCCCGGACCTGCATCTGCGGCGACAGCGCGATTGCCAAGAAGCCCGCCCAGCGTGGAGGCGGCGATCAGGCCTGAGGCACTCCTCAGCATGTCGCGGCGAGAAAAGATTTGTGTCATGAGTAACTCCATCAAGATTGAGTGATCTGAATCGCGATCCGAAGCGGCCTGAAACGGGATCAATCCGCACTTATTGATTGCGATGGATTGGATGGTAGCGACCGACAGCCATTGACGGAAGCGACTCTATGGCACAGCATTAGTGACATTTGCGCATGAGGGAAAAATGAGCTTCGACGGACGCATGCTTTCCAACGTCAGTGTTCTGGCCGCGATCGTGGAGAGCGGCAGCTTTGCACGCGCGGCGGAGGCACTGGGCTTGTCTCCTTCTGGTGTGAGCCGCGCGGTTGGCCGGCTCGAGTCAAGGATCGGCGTGCGCCTGTTCGATCGGACGACGCATTCGGTCATGCTGACCGACGAGGGCAGACGACTCTATGATGAAATCGGCCCGCTGCTGGCGAGCATCGGCGACGCAGTAACCCTGACATCCGGAGCATCGGCTGCCGTGCGGGGCCATCTGCGCGTGAACGTCGATTCTTTTTTTTCACGGAGGATGCTGGCTCCCCATATCGCGAGATTCATGGACCGTTATCCTGAACTCTCGCTAGATTTGGTCGCGCGCGAGCAACTGGGCGATCTTGTTGCCGACGGTTTTGACGTTGCGGTGCGCTTCGGGCAACCGCCCTCATCGTCTCTGGTCGCGCGCAAGCTGCTCGAGACCTCGATAGTGACCGTCGCCGCGCCATCCTACGTCAAGAAACATGGACGGCCTGAAACACCCGCTGACCTCGTCAATCACGAGTGCATCCAGATGCGAAATACGATGACGGGTCAACCGCTTGAATGGGAATACAAATCCGGCCGAAGGACAATTCCCGCGAAGACTTCTGGTCGCCTCCTTGTCACTGAGGCCGGCACGCTGCTCGCCGCATGCGTGGCCGGGGCAGGCATTGCGCGTATCAAGGCAGGCGGCGTGCAAGAACTCCTCGAAAAAGGCTTCCTTGTTGAACTACTCCCGGAATTTACGGGGGAGAAATTTCTGCTTTACGCACTCTATCCGTCACGCCATTTACCTGCGGCGAAAGTAAAGGCATTCATCGACTTTGTAAGCGAAGTTCTGGATGATAATTAAGCGATGTCTCGCAAACACGATAGCGGGCCGTGATCAATATATTCTCCAAGGCAAACCAGCTTACCGAAGCCCGAATTTTTACTTGCCCCTCCCCGCTCAATGTTCTGATTCCGCGAGCAAGCCATTCTTGACCGGAGGCTAAATTGAAAACAAAACACTTCGTCCCGCTGCTCCTCGCCGCCCTCCTCGCATCCATCTCCTCCCTCGCCCTCGCCCAAACCGTAAAAATTACCCCCCTCGGCTCCCACCCCGGCGAATTCTGCGACCGCGATCGCGCGCTGATTTTCGAGGACCCGACCGGCGTGCGCATTCTTTACGATGCCGGGCAGACGGTGATGGGCGGCGGCGATCCGCGCCTGGGGGCGGTGCACATCGTGTTGCTGAGCCATGCGCATGGCGACCATATGGGAGACCGCAAATTGGCGGCCTTGAATTCGGGCAGCTGCGTCAAGCCGGAGACCATTTCGGCGGCGCCGAATTCCACCACGGCGGAAATTGCCGCCGCGAAAAATTCAGCAGTGATGATGGTGGCGGATATGGGCGTATTCATTGGCCGGAAGATCGCGAATATTCGCAGCAAGCCGATCGGCGCCTGCGCGGATGAGGTGGTGCCGTATGCGGCCCCGTGCCTGGCCACGGTGCAGTTGGGCGGCATGCGCAGCTTCCATATCGACGGCGCTTTGCGGTCGGTGGAGATCAGCACGGTGCCGGCCTCGCATGCGAGCGGGGTGTCGCGCGCCTTGCTGACGGACCCGGAGCGGCGAAACCTGGAAGCCGATGATCTCAGCCTGGCGCTGGGCCCGCCGAGCGGCTTTGTCATCAAGTTCACCAATGGCCTTACGGTTTATCTCTCGGGCGACACCGGCATTCACGCCGATATGAAAACCATCGTGCATGATTTTTACCACGCCAATCTCACCGTGCTGAACCTCGGCCCGAATGCGGTATCGCCCGAATCGGCGGCGTTCGCGATCAATGAGCTGGTGCAGCCGGCGGCAGTGATCGTCTCGCATGCCAATGAAGCGGTGACGGCCAAGGGCAAGCTGCTGCCGAACACGCGCACCAGGGCGTTTATCGATCTGGTGAAGAACGCGCCGGTTTATCTCACGCTGAGCGGCAGGACGATGGAGTTCGATGGCAGCGCGAAATGTGTGTCGGGCTGTGGTTGAGATTGTTGATTGCGGGTGATTTTAATAATCAAATGTGACCCCGGCCGTTGCTGCGATTCTGCGAATTGAACTTGGGCCCCGCAGTAAGCATTTCCCGGCAGAGGGGAGCTTTAATTTGCACTCCCACTTCGTATGGCTTTGGCTTTCGTGCTTGTCCATCGTGAAACTCCTTATCGTGTGCTTTGACGGCTCACGACCGGGAGATTCCCCCGATGGGCTCCCGTATTTGTCAAACGCCAACTGCCTCCCCGGCAGAGCCGGGGGGTCTCCCGCTAACGCGAGCATTCGGAGTTGCAAGGTAGTCATCGGCCTGAAAGTCTCTGCGCATTCTTTTGGTCGCTAACTCGATAAACGCTCGAAGCTTCGGCAGCGACTGGCTTCTACTTGGGTAATAAAGCGAAAGGCCGGGGACTTCGACGCTGTAAGAATCGAGCACGGTCTCCAACTCACCGCGCTCGAGATAATGCATCACAAGCGAACGAGGTAGGCAAAAAAGTCCGGTGTCTCTCAATGCCGAGCGGATACAGATTTCGACGTCGTTGACGATCAACGGTCCCTCTATTCCAACCATAATGCGTTGACCGTCGACGATGAACTGCCAATGGTCGAGCGTGTGCGCGGATTGCCGCAACAGGATGCAGCGGAAACGCTGGAGATCATGGGGATAGATTGGTCGGCCGTATCTACGGAAGAAAGCGGGCGCCCCGACGACGACAAATTGCTCGGGTGGTGTCAGCCAGACAGCGACCATGTCTTTTTGAACAACATGGCCAAGTCGAATTCCCGCATCGAACCCTTCCTCGACGATGTCGATCAGCCGATCCTCGCCTACGAGGTCCAGTTGGACGTTGGGGTACAGATCCAGGAAGTCCGGCAGTAAGCGATTCACCAGTAAGGGCAGACTCGGTCGCGGCGCGTTGATGCGCAGTCGACCACTGATTTCCCCGCCTAATCCGCTTGCCGCGTCCAAGCCCGCTGTCAACATTTCTACTGCCGGACGCGCGTGAGCCAAGAGGCGCTCTCCCGCCTCCGTCAGACCGACGCTCCTGGTTGTTCGGGAAAAAAGCGGTGCACCAACTCTTGCCTCGAGGCTACGTATCGCCTGACTTACCGCTGAGGCTGTCACACCGAGACGCCGCGCGGCGGCACGAAAACCCCGAAGCTCCGCGACGGCTAGAAACGTAACTAACCCATCAAGGTGCGTCCTTTCTATTGGTAAGTACATATACACAGTCTGTTCTAAATATAGCTAATTGTGGAACAGTACCACATGCCGCAATCTTTCGTTTCCGAAACTCAAGAAGGGAAACATCATGAAACTCGAAAATGAAAGTGGGCTTGGCCGCGGCGCCGGGGGCGCGGGGGCAAGCATCATAGAAACTCGAAATGGCGCGCTAGAGAAATCTGCAAGCAATCGAGGCGGCTCGCGGATGCGGGTATATCAACTTGAGCAACTTGGCAGTTTGGATGGCCTCGTCCTTGCCGAGCGAGACATTCCATCGCCCGGTGTTGGTGAAGTGCTCGTCCGAGTGCGCGCGAGTTCGCTCAACTTCCGCGACTTGATGATTGTCAATGGCGGATATCCGATGCCGGTCCCGCCCGGCCGGGTTCCGCTCTCGGATGGCGCTGGCGAGGTGGTAGCGGTCGGCGCGGGCGTGACACGCTTCAGAATCGGCGACCGGGTCATCAATTCCTTTTTCCCGAATTGGTTCGGCGGATCGTTCAAAGCGATGCCCGAGCAGTGGGTTGTCGATCACGATGGCTGGCTGACCGAATACAAAGCCATCAGCGCCGAAGCGCTTGTCCGGATGCCGGAGTATCTGACCTTTGAGGAGGCGGCGACGCTGCCTTGCGCAGCCGTGACGGCGTGGTCCGCATTATCGGGGGTGAGGGCCGGAGACACCGTCCTCACCCAAGGTAAAGGCGGGGTTTCGCTGTTTGCGCTTCAACTGGCTAAGGCACTCGGCACGCGGGTGATCGCGACGACGACCAATCCGGAAAGCGCGGCCCGTCTGCGTGAGCTGGGCGCCGATGAAGTGATCGACAATCGCGACTCCCCGAATTGGGGCGACAAGGTGCGCGCGCTCACGGGGGGCCGTGGCGTAGATCGGGTCGTGGACGTCGGCGGACCCGGTACGCTGGCGCAGTCGACCAAAGCCGTCGCCTATGGCGGCCAAGTCTCCTTGGTGGGGGCGCTGGCCGCCGCCGAGGGCGAGGGCGGCATGGACTTCTGGTCCATGTTCACGAGCTGGGCGAGGTTCCAACCGATCGCGACCGGCAGTCGTCGTGATCTCGAGGACCTGTGTCCGGTTATGGAGCAACATAAGATCCGGCCGGTCATCGACAGCGTGTTTTCCTTCGACGACGCAAAGGCCGGGTTGAAGCATTATGCGGGCCGCAAAGTCACTGGCAAGGTCGTCATCCGCCATTGAACGTCTTATGCATGCGGATCGTGTTTGCAATGACATTTGCGTAGGTGCCTAGCGATGGGCGCGGAGAAGAATCCCTCCGCGTCCAATCTTGCTGATTTTCGCTTCCATTACCGCAGTCATGAGGCCGCGAACAGGTTATTTGAGCGAGGCCCTAACCCAATGCAGGCGGTAGCAATTACTGGATATAAGCGATACAAATGCTCAAGCCGTATACCCATCTCAAGGCGGACGACCTAGCGCTATTGTTTAATAGCGGCTAATGATGTCCCAAAAGAGATTTTGTCTTCACCGTCCCGACTAACCGAAAGCAAGCGGTTAATTTCGTAGGACTACAAATAGACATTCAGCAATCCGACCCTGGGTTTACACACTCGGCAGCCCCACCCGTCCGGGTGGGGCCTGCAAGTTACTGCTAAAAACTAGCGGACAGCAAAAATAACTGCGGCGTGCGTTGCCGTAGCGTCCGCCCCAGCCAAAATAATCTGTCTTTGCGCATTGCTCAGCAAATAACTGATGACGGAACCGGTTGCCGTCTGGTTGGGAAGTGCACAAGGGGCTGCACCGTAGGTGAGGTTGAAATCGAATACGTTTTTGCCGGAAGCGCGCGGGACAAGGTTGCCAGTGAAGCTGCAATTGCTGGCTGATAATCCCGTGATGCTTCCCGTTGTACCGATGGTGAAATTAACCGCCTCACCGCCACTCAGCAAATTGCCCGACCAGGCCCCGGTGATAAGCGACAAATTAGGTGCAGATGCATAAACGTATGAGGAGCCGGCAGGCGCAAGGCCGGGGAACGTAATTTGGCCGCTGGGCTCAACCAAGGTTCCGGTGAGGCTCACACCAGGATTGACGGTGGCGACGAGCGACCCGGACACGACCGCGCCGCCGGACGAAAAATCTTTCAAATTGGCAATTGAAAAATTCGTTCCGGACGTAACGCCTGTCCCTTCAATCACTCCGGTAACGAAGAAAGCGGTGCTGCTCTGCGTTCCATACATCGCATAGGTCTGCCCGTTTTCAAGCACGAGACTTTCTATAAACAGGCCATTCAACGTGCCGTTCGACGCGGTGCCGACATAGACGCCTTCCGAGCTTGCCGCTTGCACAGGGGGTGGCATATAACTGCTCCCGCCACCGCCAGAACCGCCATAACCGCCGCCGCCGCCGCAAGCGGCAACAGCCCCGGCGATTCCAGCAAATAGTAATGCGCGGAACACAATGGTTGAAAGTTTTTGCACGTCCGTCTCCTTGGTTAAGTTGTTTGATCAATGCTTACGCTGTACGGGTAACGCTTAAGCTCAGATTCATTCCGATTGGGTAGATATAAGTCGAACCCGGGTGCTAGTAACAAGGGGTAACAAGGCGTAACAAGATCCGATCCTGGGCCGGCTCGCGATTGCGGGAAAGCTTTAGAGTTTTTTGAGAGAACGTCCTGCAGCATCGCCTTATCCAGCGACAGATCGGCCGCCAGGTCAGCTTCAACCTGACGCTCTCGTTCTCCAGCTGCCGCGGCCCCTGAAATTCGAACGGGTTCCGGTTGCCGTATTTCATTGGCCAGTTGCAAAAGCTCGAGTTGGTGATCTCCATCTCGCTAGGGAGCCGACTCGGTGGTCGCTGCGACACGCGATCTTGCTGAGGATGGATAGCTCGGGGTCCAGGAGGGCGGCGGCGCACGTTCTGCCATCGGGTCGTGCCTTCCGCGCTCTATCCCACCGTTTGTTGTTACTTTCAACGGCCAGCAACCGCCAAGATCAAGCTGCCAGTCTCCTGTGGCTGGGAGGACAAGGAGCCAACAGATGCATCGGGCGCTGATCGTCTGAGCGGCTACCCGAAGGTATCTTCAGGCGCCGGTTCGGATCGGGAAAAAAATGGTGAAGCGCGTTGTTCTATCGCTGCTGCTGGCATTCCACGTGCCCTGATGCAGGGACATGATGCTGCGCACGATCGATAAGCCGAGGCCGCTTGCGTCAGACGACCCCCTGCGCGAAGCGTCAGCCCGATAGAATCGGTCGAACAAGCGAGCCAGGTGGTGCGCTTCGATGGTGGGCCCGGTGTTCTCGACGATCATGGTCGTTCCGGATTCGCCCTGTTCCGAGAACAAGATGATCTCCGTTCCCGGGTCCGCATAGCGGACCGCATTGGCAAGCAAATTCGCCAGCGCCCTACGCAACAATGTTGGATCGGCCCAAACCTCGCCACCGCCACGAAAAACCAGCCGGATATCACGCTCACCGGCCGGCCCTTCGAAATATTCGCCGATGCGCTGCAACTCATCGGCGACATCCAGCGGCTTACGTTCAATGGCGTTGTCGGCATGCTCAGCGCGTGCCAGGAACAGCATATTGTCGGTCATCTTGGAAAGGCGCTGCAATTCCTCGAAGTTCGACCCCAGCAGGTTCTCGTAATATTCGACGTTACGTCGTTGGCCAAGCGCTACTTCGGTTTGTCCAAGCATGTTGCCAATCGGCGTACGCAGGTCATGCGCCATGTCGGTCGATACCTGGCTCAATTGCATAAAGCTTATTTCCAGGCGATCCAGCATTCCATTAAATGCGTCGATCAGCGGTAGCACTTCGCGTGGCGCATGCGTATTGTCGATACGAACGGATAGATTGCGAATACCGATCGATGCGGTTTGGGAAGCCAGTCGATGCAAGGGCAGCAGCCCACGGCGTGCAATCCAATACGCCAGCAGCGCAGTTAGCAGTGCGGCTCCCGACGCCAGAATCAGGATCCGTTTACGATAGTCCTGCAGCATTCGGGTCCGCTCGGTCATCAGGCGCCCGGTAATTATTTGCAACTCGCGTTGCGGATCCGCAGTGAGGGCCGTGGCAGAGACCACGACAAAAGGCGTGCCGTCTTTCTCCAGCGAGTGGTGAACGGCCGCGAGCGACAGCACCGCATTGGCAGCGACAGGCGTCACATCCGGCACCGCCGTGTGACCGGGATTGACCTCAATCAACGGCGCCTGACCAGGAAATTTCAGCACCAACAAGGCCTCGCGGTTGCCCAACATATTGGCAAATAGTTGCGGTTTTTGGTGTATCAACTCCAGCACATCCACGTCACGCATCAATGTGCGTATCTGGTCAACGCGGGTAATTAGCGCGGCATCGTCACGCAATATCAGTTGCGCTTCGAGCCCGCGATACAGGGCGTAGCCGACCGTCGCCAGGGTGATAAATGACAACAGGGCGAACAGGAGCGCGAGACGCGCAAGCAGGGATTGACGAATCATGTCTCAACGTCGAAGCGATAGCCCACGCCGTGCACAGTGTGAATCAGATGCGAAGCAAAAGGTTCGTCTATCTTCTGGCGCAAGCGCCGAACGGCCACGTCCACGACATTGGTATCGCTATCGAAATTCATGTCCCATACCCGCGATGCGATCAACGAACGGGACAATACCTGTCCTTTGTGGAGTGCAAATAAATGCAGCAGGTTGAATTCCTTGTTGGTCAGCGCGACGCGAGTGCCGGCACGGACGACACGCCGTTTCGGGACGTCGATCTGCAAATCGGCAATTTCCAGCACGTCTTCTTGTCGCACCTGGTTGCCGCGGCGCAATGCCACCCGGATGCGCGCCAAAAGTTCTGCGAATGAAAATGGCTTGACCAAATAGTCGTCGGCACCCAACTCCAGCCCTTTGAGACGATCTTCGAGCTGGCCGCGCGCAGTCAGGAACAGCACCGGCGTGTTTGCTTGCTTGTCCAGCTTCTTGATCACTTCCCAGCCGTCCATTTCGGGCATCATCACATCGAGCAGGATCAGGTCATAGTGCAGTTCTTGCGCCATATGCAAACCGTCCCTGCCATTGCTCGCCAAATCGACCACATAGCCGGATTCGGTCAGCCCACTGCGCATATATTCTCCCGCCTTGGGTTCGTCTTCGATAACAAGAATTCTCACTTCGATGTCCCTATCATTGGTGCGCAACGGCCGCCTGATTGTCGCTGATACGGATGTTCACGAACTATTGTGATTCCCTCACGTCCCAACGTGCGTGCCTGAATTTCGTTCGTGCTCCCCGCTGCGTTTGTTTCATCCAGAGAACTACAATAGCCCAGCGGTGCTAACAAAATTCTGAAGCGGAAATGACAGAAATGTAATGATTGCCATATCAGTAAATTGATAGCCGAGCACCTTTGATTCATTTCCGATGATTCTGCAACTTTTTTAGCCGTCTGCGTTCCGTTTCACCGCTCATGCTCCCATCTGCGGACATTTCCCCATACCGCTGTCGCCCGTACCAGCGGCGTTCTGCGTTTAGCCCTAAGCGGCGGCGACGAGCACACAGCGCCAGTTTCAGACTGCCATCCGGATGCGCCTCGCATTCTATGGGTTTCGCGGCGACGCAACATACATTTGATGACAATCGCCCTGCGCATCAGGCGCGAAACCAATAGGCACTTCCTTGCGAGCGCGGTGCGATATTTCGTCGGCAGGCCAGCCCTGCTATTGCGCACGGGCGGAGAACACCAAACTGTCGTGGGCCAAACGTCAATGCCTGTTTGCGTGGATTGTCAGGGAAATGTAATTACGGGGCCATTTTTTTGTCAGTGCCGGATATCTACACTGCCCTTCATCGACAGCACCACACGTCGATCTGTTGTTATCCACCATCTAATCCTTATGGAGAAAATTATGTTGAAAATTAACCGTGTCACCAAGCTATTGGCCTTCGCAGCCTTTTCGTCCGCCGTGCTGGCTTCCAACGCTCACGCTGCAAACCCGACGGGGACTGCCGCTGACTATGGAACCAGCGTCGCAGCTAACCCTTATGACCGCAAAATTACGATCTCCGCTCAAACCAAATGGGTAAATGTCCATGACGGCGAGACGGTGCAGTTTGATGTCGGCGGTAAAACCTTCGGCTGGCACTTCAACACACTCACTACTGAAG
>WNFM01344148.1_pt1 | contig 52903 bp, 52 predicted proteins | sample 5400271 | NCBI WGS metagenome assembly WNFM01 (sample SAMN13153352, study PRJNA577476) | soil metagenome | isolation source: 60 cm saprolite on Douglas fir-dominated hillslope | place: USA:California | collected 2013-09-17
AGCCAGCTGCGTACTCACGTGCAGCGCTCGTTTGTCAAGCTGCAGGTGCCACCATTTTTTGGCAATGAATTGGTGCTGCCACGGCTCGCCGAATTCAGCGCTGCCCACGCCTTTCTGGAGCTGCAAATCGCGACGCCTCCAGCGGCGCTCAGCAATCACAGCTGGGACGCCGACGTATCCGTCATCGTCGCGGAAGCACCTGCGGCGGACCTTCAGGCGACGTTACTCTTCCCTCAGGTATTCGTACCGGCCTGCGCGCCCCAGTTGATCAGGGGCATCAGATCGGGCGGCGAACTGGACCTTAATCGGCAAACTCTGCTCGTGCACAACTATCGAGCAGATCTTTGGGAACGCTGGGCCGAAATGCGCGGGATCAGAACAATCCAGCCCAAAACAATCATTCGCTTTGACTCCATGCTGGAGGTTGCTCAGGCGGCTGAACAGGGCATTGGCATTGCTTTGCTGTCCGCAGCGGTCGCGAGACGCCGATTTGCATCGCGATCCCTGTCGAAGCCCCTTTTGTCTGAACTCAACACGGGTGAGCACTACTTCCTCGTCGCGCGGAGGGAGGACGCGGATAGAAGCGCGATTGCACCGCTATTGACCTGGCTGGCCGCACAATGCACGGCTGTCGCACTTCAGTGACAGCGCAGCGCGAATGCGTTTTGGGGTAAAAATTATATCGTTTGTACTGCGAATCATTGGTACGTACTGTAAATGCGTCATTTCACCATCCCCAACGCTGACAGGAGATGAGTACATGAACGCACGACGACAAATTGCCTCAATCATCGCAATCGCCACGGTGGCATGGCCGGCTGTTTCGCCTGCGGAGGCGCCGGGGCAAGCCGAATGCCTCAAGGCGCTTATGGCGAGCCTGGCCGAGACCTACCAGCCGGCGCCGCGGCTTCGCGACGCTTCGTTTGTGAACCACGGCTCGCCCGTTGAGATCGGCAATGCCCCCTTTGAGTGGAAATTGACGGCGACCAACCCGAAGAACAATCTCCCGGTGGCGCGAGCTACTTGCGTGGTTGGCCGCTCGGGCAAAGTCCTGGAGTTCTATAAGGAGCCCACACGCTAAAACATACAGACTGGTGGGTCACGCCGGCGGGGGCGTGACCCGCTGCCCGTCGACCGACTGCTTTAGCAGAAGCGCTTTTCAGTTCGGTTCAGGGCCATTTCCGGCTCCCGAGAGCGTCATATCGGAAGTCATATTGTTGAGTTCTATAGTGTTAGGGATGGGTCGGCGTCCGACGCCCTTCGAGCGTCTCTGCAAGAGCGCTCGTACGGGATGGCCTGCGGGTAGACTCTCGCTCCTGTTGTTACATAGGGCAGGTTGGGCGTCAGGAACGTAGCGAAAACGTAGCGTTCGGTCGTTCGGTGCCTGAATATGCGCTTTGGTGCAGGTTTCGAGAGAGGGCGGGCCTGCTAAGTGGTTGAGAACTAAGAATCGAGAAAATCACTCACTCGCCTTCGAACCAGGTGGTCGGCGGTTCGAATCCGTCCGGGCGCGCCATCAATTTTTGGTCTGTTCCGGTCACATGGGTGACGTTTTATACCGGAGACATAGGTAAGGCGGTCTCAAGTGGTCAGCGAAACACCTCGTGTAATCATAGATCAAGAGGTGATCGCCATGAGAAGGGGACGCACTCGGATATTCACAGTCGCCCAGCGCGCCGAGATGTGGCGCAGGGCGGCCCGTTCACGGCGATATCGTCCACGTAGCCGACGCGCCGGCCGCTACCGGCGGTCATCCATGCAGGCGTTACATGTGGCGGTCTGGCAGGAGCGGCCGAGCGCCGAGCCCGGCGCGACTCGCCATCAGCGCAGCTTCGCGATCCAGGTCGCGTACGGCGGCAGGCTCAACCGCTGCGCGGAACTCGCTGCGCGCAGTTCCGGCGCATCGGTGAGAAGAGTCTTTACGGTTGGCGATGCGCCGCGGTTGCCGGAGAGGTCGAGCGATACCGTTTGCGCCTGCGCCGTGAAATTCATGGCAACGACGACGGCATCGCCCGAATCAGACCGGCGTACGTATGACAAGACCTGCCCATTTTGGCGATCCAGCATCGTGATCGCGCCGTCACGTAGGGCGGGTTCGGATCGGCGCAACGCGATCAACTCTCGGTACCAGCGCAGCGCCGATTGTGGATCGTTCGACTCGGTTGCGACATTGATCTTGCGATAGCTTGACGGGATAGGCAGCCACGTCACTGCCGCGGAGCTGAAACCAGCCTGCGGTCCGGCGTCCCACTGCATTGGCGTGCGTTCGCCATCGCGCCCCTTTTCCTTCGGCCAGCCGGTAATGCCGATGGGATCCTTGACGTCTTCGCGCCGGGTCGGCGTCGTCGTGGTCATATCGAGCTCTTCGCCGTAATACATCAGTGCGGTCGCCCGGCTGGTGAGCAGCAGCGTCGCGAGGATTTTGCTGATGCTGGCATCGTGGACCCCGTCGCCATAGCGGTTGACCGAACGAACGTTGTCATGATTGTCGAAGACGAACAGGGGCTGTCCGCCGTGAGGCAGGGTCTGCGCCTCCTCGATGCGGCTGCGGAAGACCGACACGTCCAATTTGTCGTGATTGCCGTGAAATCCAAATGCCATGTCCATCGGCAGCTGCAACTCGTCCTGTTTCGCGCCGCCGTACCACGCGTCCAGACTTTGGGTATCTGGAAGATAGACTTCCCCGATCAGTACCCTGTCATCGGGATACGAATCGACGAGTGCGCGCAATCGCCGGAGCACGTCGTGGACCTCGGGAAGACCAGTCACCAGGGATTCGTCCAGACGCGGATCGCCCTGCTCGTTCGTGCCGCCGAGCTCGCGCGCGTCGTGCAGTCCGGGGTCCTCAAACAATGTGGTGATCGCGTCCAGCCGGAAGCCCGCGACGCCCCGGTCCAGCCAGAACTTGATTGAGCCGAACATGGCTTTCTCGACGGCCGGGTTGCGCCAGTTCAAGTCGGGTTGCTGCTTGTAGAAGAAGTGGTAGTAGTACTGATGTACGGCCGGGACCCACTCCCACGCGGAGCCACCGAAGAGAGAAATCCAGTTGTTGGGGGGCAACCGGCCTTCGTGGGCCGTCGGGCCGGCGCCCGGTTTGCCGTCACTCCACACGTACCAGTCGTGCTTCGGATCGGTGCGCGAGCTTGCGGCCGCCATGAACCATCGGTGGCGGTCGGACGTATGGTTCAACACCATATCGAGCACGATCCGGACGTGCTTGTGGCGCGCCTGATCGATCAGGTGGTCCATGTCAGCGAGCGTACCGTATTGAGGATCAACGGCCTCGTAATCGGAAATGTCGTAGCCGAAGTCGACCTGGGGCGAGGGATACATCGGCGAAATCCAGATTGCATCGATGCCAAGATCGGACAAATACCCGAGGCGCGACTCGATGCCTTTGAGATCGCCGATGCCGTCCGCATTGGAATCCTGGAACGAGCGCGGATAGATTTCGTAAACCACTGCGTGCTTCCACCACTGATCCGCAGCGCAGACCGCGGGCGCAAAGAGAAGGACCAGCAAAGTTGGCATGAAGTATTTATTCATGAGCATCATCATGTCACTTCCGGACGGCCGGAATGCCACCATTTTCCCCAACCAACTGGTCTTTCAAATGTGGTCGGCTCGACGCGACGAGGCCATGTGGTTGCGGGCGTTTTGCGGGGGTCAGTGCTGCCCAGCTGCGCTTCGTCGTGACATTTGCAACGGGCGTCCCGCGAAGATACTGAGCCAAAACAAGTGGTTAAAAGTTACCGTACGAACTTCGAACCAGGTGGTCGGCGGTTCCAATCCGTCCGGGCGCGCGAGCTACGCTACAACTTGAGGTCCCAACCGAGCACACCGCTAACGGTTTATATCGGCCGAAGGCATGGGTAAGGCGGTCCGCACTCTCTGAATTGGAGCGCGGTCGCTCAGGATCAATGGTAGTCCTCCTCGCGTTGATGGCGCACGGCAGTAACTGTAATCGACTGATGGTCTTCAATCTCGAATAGTGCGACATAGCCCGAGTGACCGAAAGAGATCAGAAGGTCTCGCCAGCGGGGATTCTTCTGGAGCAGCGCCTTTCTGCATGAGAATGGCGAGTATGCCAGTAGATCAAACGCTCGTTCGATTGCCGTAAGGGCCCGCTCGGCCGCATCCCGATCTCGTTCGACAAGAAATTTGTAAAGCTGATCGAGGTCCTCGAGCGCCTCTGCAGTTAGCCGCACTTTATGGGTCACGGCCTGGTGCGTGGCGTGCGCGCAAGGCGCTTGCGAAGCCTGGCGATGGCCTTGTCGGCAGGTACGTAACCGCCCAGCGACCGCGCACATTCGGCGCTGGCCATGCCACGCGCGAGGAATTCCAATTGTGTTTTGCGAAAATCGATACTGCGGGAAACGGCGTCCATAACAAAGGCGGACAGACTTTCACCCGGGCCAAGCACGCTTTCCGCATCGGCCCGCAGCTGCTCCGATACTCGCAGCGGCGGAATGGTTCGAGTTTTAGCACCAGCCACCACACTCTCCAACTGCATCGCACTTGCGATGCAATGTAGCGCATAGTAAACCGGCGTGCAAGGTTGTCGAATGACCCGTCCGAGGCACCGATTGCCAGATCACATATGACCTGAGCGGGTCGGGGTGGTGGGTCTGCTACCCGTGCGGCGCACGCATCCGGGCCCGAGATGATGGCCGGGCGTTTGCGGGACTTTTGCAGTAATCGGTGATGCTCTGTAGTGATCCATCGTGCCATTTGCAACGGTGGCCCGGTGGCGGTGATTTACTAAGTTACTGATTCACGGGCGAACAAACTTGACCCCAATCGCGTCTCGACACGCCCCTGCGAGCTTCGAACCAGGTGGTCGGCGATTCGAATCCGTCCGGGCGCGCGAATCGAGTCAGCGGCAATCAGTCGCTCGGTGGCGTTGGCGCCAACCGCCTTGTGCCGCAGCCAGGTGGTTGCGTAAGGTTGGCGAAACTCTGTCGCGCGCATTGGGTCTGCCGCCTCGATTGGGCTTCGCCCTGGCGGCGCGTCGAGCCGCTCCTGGGTTCCGCAGCGAATGGGCGGGCGCTGCTGCTGAAGACCATGAACGCCGCGTTCGTCATCGGCATTGGCATCCTGGGCCTGGTCGCGAGCTTCGTGGTGGGCCGGCAAAAAACTCTGGTTATGTGTTAAATAGTCAACCCTGATTTCTGCCGTTGACCCGTATAGGGAGGGAACGCCCATGAATTGTGGATGTTTCATTGTGCCAACAAAGGTGCTTGTGCGCTTTTCGAGGGACAAGTCCCTGTCGGCCGCCCAGCGGAAGTCCTTCGCGGACGCTGCGAAGTTCGAGGTGGAGTGGCGCATAGCGCGCAACGCGCAAGCGCGTCTGTCTTCTGCTGCCAGGACATTGCTCTCGGCCGGTGCGGTAGCTGCTGCCCCACCTATGGTGACTGTCTACAGTTGTGGTCATTCAACGGCACTCCCTGGTGTTCCGGTGCCGGATCCGGGAGCGTCGAACGATTCAACCGCGAAGCGGGCATTTGTCGAGACCAGTGCTGTTGCTGATTTCTACCAGACCCTGTTTGCGCGAAACTCTGTGGATAACGCTGGCATGACACTGATGTCCTCGATACATTTTGGAGTCAATTACAACAACGCCTTCTGGAACGGACAGCAGATGACGTACGGAGACGGCGATGGTCAGATATTTGCGGACTTCACACACGGCAACGATGTCATTGGTCACGAGCTGACACACGGTGTGACTCAGTTCACGGCAGAGTTGAGCTACCAGGATGAAGCCGGCGGCCTGAACGAGAGCATTTCCGACGTGTTCGGTTCGATGTTTCGCCAGTGGCAGGCGCAGCAGACCGCTCAACAAGCCGACTGGTTGATCGGGAAAGATATTATGGGGCCCGCGGCCAACGCCAAGGGCTACACATGCCTGCGCGACATGTCCAATCCCGCGGCGAAACACTGCCTCGCTCCTCAACCCACGAACTTCTCTCAATACAAGAAGGGTATGGACCCCCATTACAGCAGCGGTATCCCGAGCTTTGCCTTTTACAAAGCTGCAATGGCGATCGGTGGCAGCAGCTGGACGAAGGTGGGGCGACTCTGGTACGCGGCCTTGACCGGATTTCCACCGTCGCCCAACCTGAAGATGAAGGCTTTTGCTAACCGCACGCGATCCCTGGCCAAAACCACATTCTCTGGCGATCTCTCCGTTTTTACCGCTGTCGATACCGCCTGGAGGGCGGTCGGGCTGTAGTACAAGGGCGGAGGGGAAGGGGCCACGAAATGGGCATTCTGAAGGTCGAGAAGCTCGGCGGCTTTGCCGGCTTTGGAGGCCCTGGCTCCCGCATCCGAAGCCAGGGCGAGATTGGCGTCGAGAGTCTGCCAGAAGCTGATCGGCAATCGCTCATGCGCCTGTTCAAATCTCCTCAGAGTTCAACTGCTTCGCCTATTCGCGATGGGTACCGCTATCGGCTCTCGCACTCCACCGCAGTGGGTACGGCGATCGTTGAGGTCGCGGAAGACCTCGTTCCTCAGACCATCAAGGCGTGCGTCAAGGACGAGCTGCTCTAGCGACTTCCCCCGCTTGTGGCATGCCCGTGGTGTCCGAACGCTTTCAGTGGCGCAGGGCCTTGGAGTTGCCAGGAATCGTAACGACCCTCGTGGGCATCTCCCTTGGATTTTCGGCGGACCTTAGGCCGCAGCCGGGCCGGTTCACGAGGCCATGCGCAACGGCAGGATGCATACCCGATGCGCGATCACGTAAGGAAATCCCCGAATTCTGAAACAGCATTTCAATCGACACGGCGCCAGGGTTATTTCCGGATGGGCGGCAATGCATGAGCCGCTATCCTGAGTTGCAAGGGTCGAGCGCTGCTTCCCCCAGAGGCCTGTGTCAGACGGGGGATTGGCAGTGGACGGCGAGTCGATGAAGGTGCCGCGGCGCGATTCACGCATCGCGGCTGCGGTGCGCTGACGCAGTTTATTGGTGGCGCGTTGTCGCTCCCTGAGTTGCCCAAGACGGTGGAAATCACGATGTATGGAAACAGGCTCAGGAAGCCGCTCAGTCCCGACGCCCACATCAGACACTCGCGAACGACCAATCCGTTCTGTGTGCAAGGTGCGGCTATCACAGCACGGTTAACTGGGTCTGCCGGGTCTCGCGGGCGCGTCGCGCGCACGGGCGGGACGTGGCAGGGCGTGGCATGCAGGCGTTCCGGCCGACTCTTGACGTGCGCGCGCAGTCCCTCAAATACCTGAATGCCTTTCACAAGGCGGCCAGACACCAGAGTTTTGCGGCCGCCGCCGAGGCACTCTGCATTACTCCGTCAGCGGTGAGTCACCAGGTTCGAACTCTTGAAGCGCAGCTCGGGGTCGATCTGTTTGAACGACGCGCGCACGGGATGCGGCTCACTGAGGCCGGAACGGTGCTGTTGCAGCACGCGGAGGCAATAATCAGCCAGGTGGAAGCAGCGGCATGGGATTTGCGCGCCCATGTGCAGCAATCACGGCTTCGTCTACACGTGCCACCGTTCTTTGCGAGTGAATTGCTGCTGGCGACCCTTCCGGACCTGTGTGAGCGGCGCGACGGCGCAACGCTTGAAATCGTCACGCAGGGCAGCGCCATGGCCGAACACAGTTGGGACGCCGATGTCTCGGTCATCGTCGCGCGCGAGCCGCCGCCAGAGCTCCAGTCGCTGCAGTTATTTCCGCAGAGTTTCGTGCCCGCCTGCAGTCCCGCACTATTGCATCGCGCGCCGATCCATGGCGAAGCGGAAATTCTGAGCCGGATACTGATCTGCCACAGCTGCCGGCCGGACCTGTGGGAAAGTTGGGCGGCCGCACGCGGCCTTGAGCCTTTGGCACCCCAGGACACCCTTCGCTTCGAGTCGATGGTCAGCGCCGCGCATGCTGCCGAGTGTGGTGCCGGGATCGTGCTGATTTCAGCGCCGCTTGCTGCCGGCAGATTTGCGCGCGGCTCCTTGGTGCAACTCTCCGACGCGGCATTGAATACCGGCGAGAGTTATTTTCTGGTCACTCGTGCGCGCGACGGCGAACGCGCGAGCGTAGCCATGCTCTGGCATTGGTTGGCGGAAAAGTTCAGCCAGTCGCTGCAGTCCGGAGAAAGAAAAAAAGTTGCGGGCTCGTGAGAATAATGCGTTGGAATCCGGCGCCGCGCGCAATTAAAGTAATCCTGAAGGTATTGACTTCCAATCGAACGGAGGAAACAGAAATGCAGAGGATTACAGCCTACATAGTGACAACGGCGGCGCTGATCGTGGCGACGTCGGCGCTGGCCAGCACCGTGGGTATTACTCCCGCGGAACAGGCCTGTCTCGACGCATTCATGAAGAACCTGGCTGTGAAATATCAGCCGGCGCCGCATCTGCGCGAGGCAAGGTTCGAGGACGATCTGGGGACTACGGCCGCGGAAAGCCATGGCGAGAGCTGGTATCTCACGGCGACGAATCCGCGCAACAACCGGATTGTGGCACGTGCGAGTTGTCTTTTTAACGGTACCGACGCAGAGGTGGAATTACTGCGCTCCTCGGATCGTTGAGCCCCAGGGCGTGAGGGGGTCACCTCGGAGCGGAGGTGACCCTTTCCTGGCGGGATGGCCTCCGGGCGGGTCTGCGGCCGTCGGCTGTCGGGCCTTTACCGGAGCGCGGCTCAGGAGAACGGCCGATTGTCCTGAGCAACAGCGCCCGCTATAGAGGGGATGCATGGATGCACTTCCGGTGACGCTCACGGAATGTTACGGCTGGCTGCCAGAGGGCAAACGTGCCGCCGTATGTTTCAATGTCGATGACATCCACCCGGCCACGTCCCGGGACGAATTCGATGCCGGTGGAGACCTGGGCCAAGGCGCGCTCGGCCACGTTGAACGGCTGCTCGGGCGGCACCCGCAGTTGCGGGTCACCCTGTTTGTCACGCCGGATTGGCGCCTGCGGCGTCTCGTTCCGACGCGGGGATGGCTGACCCGGGTTCCCCTGCTGCGCGAGCGCATCCATTGGGCGCCGCTGACCCCGAGGGGCCACTTTCGAGTCGATCGCTTTCCAGACTTTGTCGCCTACCTGAACGCTTTGCCGCGCACCGAGTGCGCCGTGCATGGTCTGAATCACGCCCATCCGGGTCCGCGCATGGCCGTAGAGTTCCAGCAGCAGTCGCGCAGCGAGTGCGGCGCGCTCCTCCGGGAGGCTCGCCATATCTTCCGGAGCGCGGGGTTGCGCCACGTCCCGGGCTTCGCCGCCCCGGCATGGCGCACCCCGCCGGCGCTGTGCGAGGCGCTGAGCGACACGGGCTTCCACTTCGTCACATCGGCGCGGGACCTGGAGACCCCGGTCAGCAGCCGAGCGCGTACGGCCGGCAGCGGGTTGCGTGGCGCCTCGCTGCTGCAGCCAAGCTGGATCCGGCGCGCAAACCCGGACGACGCCGCGCACGCCGCGTCCCGGCCGGGACAGCTGGTGCATTTCACCACCAACTTTCAGGCCACTTCCAGCCTCGAGCGCGCGCACGCCGTTATTGAAGCCGGAGGTCTGCTGTCGATCAAGGCTCACATCTTCAAGTCTGGCGGCGGTATCACCATGCTCGATGGACTCGATGCCGGCTACTGCGACTTCCTCGAGCGGCTCTGGCAGGAGCTCGAGCGCAAGTACGGTGATTCGCTCTGGTGGACAACACTTGCCGAGATGGCGGCTCGATGTCGGCTAACCCAGAGTTGAGGATCCTGGTCAACCCCGCGGGGATGAGCGCCGACATAGGCGCGCATTTTCTGACGCGCTGCTTTGCCAGCTGCTGGACCGAGGCGATGTGCCAATGGTATCTGCAACGCCCCTTCGACGATGAGACTCCCGATCGGCTGATACTGATGGACGAAGAGAAGGTCGTGGCGGGGTGTGGCCTGGCTTTCCGGCTGCTGCGCACGCCCGACGGCGCGCTGCACCGGGTCAGCGTCGTGGTCGCGGCCTGCACTGAGCCTGGCGAGCGTGGGCGGGGGTGTTACGCGCGCCTACTGCAGGGCGCGATCGAGCGAAGTTCATCACGCGGCTGCACCGCGCTGCTTGGTTTTGTCACAGCCGACAATGCTACCGGCCGCGGCCTTCTGCGCCTGGGTGCCACCGCGGTCCCGAGCGCCTATATTTCTTCCGCTGGCATGCTGAGCGCGTCGCGCACCAGCACATTGGGCCTGTGTGCCGCGCCGGTCTCGGACACCTGGCCGGCGCGCGCCGGCGCACGCCTGCGCAGCCTGTCTGGAGAGGCCGGCTTTCACTACCCCGATGCGCGCTCGTGGCGATCGCAGATGGTGGAGCGGCCACATTCGATACAGTCGCTGCGCGTGGGCGGGACCTGTCGAGCCCTTCTGGAGCCGGTCGGTGACACAGACCGGCTGCAGTGGCTCGACGCCACCGCGCGTGAGCGGGTAGCAGCGATCCGCACCCTTGCCACCTACGCGCAGCGTCGCCGGCAGAAGTTCTTCATGTACTCGACCCGCCCGGATGATGCCGCGGCCGCGAGCGGCCTCGGACTGAGCGTGCGCCCGGGATTCATGATGGCGCTGGCGCTGCAAGGCCACCACGAGCCCACGGTGCGCGGCTGGGCCAAGTTGCCGTGGCACGTGCAGTCGGGTGACCGGCTGTAGCACGGCCGTTGCCGCCCCGCTCAAGTCGGCGCTGCCGGCACGCGTAGCGCCACGGCGCTGGACCCGCGCAGCTCGGCGGCAACTCCGTCGTCGTGTGACTGGTAGTGGTCGCGAAACAGGCGTCGGCCCCACAGCCGCAGCGCTATCCAGTTGCCGAATCCTATCGTGACCGGCGCGATTTGCAGCAAGACGTAGAGGAAGTAGACCGGCACGATGGGGGCGATATAAGCGCGCTCGTTCTTCGGCACGACCATGAACAGCGCCAGCGCCCCGAGCGCGAGGTAGCTGCCTATCGCCGCCATGAAATACACCGGGTTGGCTACCCTGATATCCGGCAGCAGATGGAGGACGAACAGATTGTCGAGGATGGCGGCCAGGCTTACCAGCAGCAGCGCGGCACTCACGATCCTCAGCAGGTGCAGACCCAGCGCGATCGCACCCATGTAGACGATGAAGTTGTACATCGCAAATGGCGTGCGGCGGCCGATGCGCCAGAGCTCGTTGAACCTCTGCGTATAGACTCTGAGCAGCCCGTAGTACCAGCCCACTCGCTGCGAGAACCAATGACGTAGTGAGCCCGGCCCTTCGGTACTGAGCACCAGGCGCCCGTCATAATAGATTCGTTCACCGTCGCGCAGCAGGATGACGGCATTTTCCAGATCTTCGGCATAAATGGACAGAGAATGCTGGGCCAGGGCATGCTCGAGTGCATCGCGCCTGTAGATCGATACGCCGGAAGTGACGCCGAAATCCGCCAGACTGCGCCGCCCAACTATGAACGCCAGGGCGTACTCCAGCGCCTGGAAGCGCCCCAGAAAGCCGTCGCGCTCGATGGCCACACGCGGGCAGGCAGCCGCGGCTCCCGATTCCTGCAGGTCGGCTATTACGCGTTCGAGATCCACGGCACTGCCCTCATCCCGGCCGCAAATCCTGACATCCGGATCGATGACCATGACCGTCGCAATGCCTGGCGGCAGCACACTGAGCAGACGCCGCAGCGCGCCCGGCTTGCGGCGATTCAGCTCTTCTTCCAGGCAACGCCAACCAGCCTGGCGCAGACGCTTCGCGGTGTTGTCCGTCGAGCCGTCGCTGATGAGCCAGACATGATCACGATAGGGTTGGAGCCGCTCCATGAAATCGTCCAGCTCGTCCTCGAGATTGAATATCGAGGCGACTATCGCGTACGGCCGGGCGTTTACCGTACGTGGGCCGTCGGATCGCACCGCCGTGAGATCGATCGACAGCCGGGACATTTCACTCCGTCCGGGATCGGCAGCCGCCGCGGTATGTCGGCGATGCACATACAAGCGCAATCCAAAATCGAGCAGCGAGGAGAAGTCACCCAGCCGCATGTTCGCCGCCGAGAGTGCAATCCACCCCGCCAGCAGTGCGCACGCGCCTAGCGGTGCGAACAAGGTCCAGGAGCTCCTCGTCTTCACGCGTGCATCCGGCCTGGTTTGACCGCTTTGCGCATGCCGTATGCCGTCGTCATGATCGCCGGCCATGCTCAAAGCGCGGCCGGCCCTGCGGAGCGACCTCGTCCTCGTCGCTGCTGCTCTCCGGACCCTCAGGCGCTGGCAGCTTCATGGTAGGGGAGTAGGGCGAGACGAGGGTCGGTGACTCCGGCAGTGCCTGGGTCGGGGAGTCGGCGAGCGTCGCATCCGCGGATTCCGCCGGTGGCGGTGCGGCAATCATGGTGTCAACCGCGTTGCGCTCGAGCCCCGTGGCCGATATCGTCGGCACGACTGATGTCGGGTAGGAGCGACTGCGCAACTGCTCGAGGGCTGCCTCCGCCTCGACCGGTTCAGAGAAATAGTATCCCTGGCCGAAACCACATCCCATCTGCACCAGGGCCTGTGCGGCAGCCTGGGTCTCGACAACCTCCGCAACCGCCCGTAGCCCCAGGCTTGAAGTCATCTGCAGAATGGCGGCGGTGATGGCGGTATTGGCGCGCTCCGACCCGGTCCGGTTGACGAAGGGCCGGTCGATTTTTACGTAATCGAATGGAAATCGTTGCAGGTCGCTCAGTGACGAGTTGCCGGTACCGAAATCATCCAGCATGAGCTCGACACCGATGCTGTGGAACGCATCCAGCACTTCCCGGGCTGTGCGCACGTTGTTGATGAGGCCACCCTCCGTGAGCTCCAGCTTGAGATACCTGGGCGGGGTGCGCGTGACCTCGAGGACACGCGCCACGTACTGGTGCAGCCCCGGGTCGCTCAACGCGGCCGCGGAGAGGTTGACGCTGATATAGAAATCCGAGCTTGCCGGCAGGCGTTGGCGCCACGCTGTGGCGAGTCTGCACGCCCGTTCAATGACCCAGTGTGTGATCGGGACGATCACGCCGGCTTCTTCCGCGATCGCCAGAAATTTGTCGGGCGTCAGCAGGCCCTGGACCGGATGCCGCCACCGCAGCAGCGTTTCAACGCCTACTGCACGTCCGCCGTGCAGATCGACAATCGGCTGGAACACCAGGCCGAATTCGCGACGATCGAGCGCGATGTGCAGGTCGGCCTCGAGCCCGATCAGGCTCATCGCGGCACCGCCCATGCCGGGGGTGTAGCCGACGCTCAGCGGGCCCTTTTGCTGGTTGGCGAACGACAGGGCGACATCGGCTTCGCGCAGTACCTCCTCCGTGCGCTGTAGCCCCGAGTCGATACAGGTGTAGCCGATATGCGCAGCGATCCGCACCCGGTGCTTGCGCAATGCGAACGGCTCCTGACAAGCACCCTGCAGATCGCTGGCGATGGTCTGTACGCCGGCGGCGGATTGTACCGGGTACACCAGCAGCGCCAGCTGGCCGCTTCCCCAGCGCGCCAGCACGGTTTCAGAACCAGCGAGCACCTTTTCGAAGCGCTTGGCCGCCTGCAGCACGAGCTCGTCACCGGCGGTATGACCCAGCGTATCGTTGATGAGCGTGAAGCGGTCGATGTGGATCAGGCCTACCGCAATACGCTGGAGGCGGCGGGCGCGCATCTCGCGCAGCGCGCGATCGAGCTGATCCATGAAGTAACGGCGGTTTGGCAGCCCGGTGGAAGGATCGTGGTAGCGAGCGTGTTCGAGGCTCTTCCGCAGTGCTTCATATTTTTCGACCTCAGTGACCAGGCGTGCATTGACCCCACGCAGGCGCCCGCGGGCCGTCGCCAGCGCAGCTTGAGTGCGGCGCAGGCTATGCGTCAGGTCGTGCGTGCTCCAGGCCAGCAGCCACGCCAGGACCGCGACCAGACCAATCCCGGTGGCGAGGTATCGCGCCGGATACCAGCCGGTCCGAGGGCGGATGGCCAGCTCGAGGTACGCGGAAGGAGACCGCGACGCGAGCGCCCCGGGCACATTGATCGCGCCGCTCACCGCGTCAGTGAAGCTCCCGCCACTGGAGTAGAACACCCGCTGCTCGGGGACCAGCGGCAGGCTCTGCAGCAACGCGAAATCGAAGCCCTCATTCACGAGTTGTCCGGAGCGCGCCTGCAGCAACAGCGCGTCCAGACCCTCATAGACCACCACCCGCGCCCGGCTCGCCGTTGCGCCATTCGTCGCCGGCGTGTCGATGGCGGCCTGCGCGGCGACAAACCACTGACTGCCGTAGCGGACCGGTCCGAAGAACTCCGCCGCCGCGTGGCCCCGGCCGCTACCCAGCGCCCATTCGCTCGCCAGGGCGCGACTCACGGTAGGGTCAGCGTCTCCTGCACGCAGCACCGCGCCGGTGTCCGTCATCCAGAAGGCGTTACGGCGCGGAATCACGGACAGCAGCGGCACGGCGCGTGGCGTGTCGGCCGCGCGCCGCGCTTCTTCGCGCGCCTCCTGAAGCAGCTTGCGCAACTCGGATTCGATCAGGCGCGCATGGTTCGATACCGCGCCCTGGGCCGCAATCCGCAGCTCGGCGGCTCGTTCGTGCGCGCTGAGTGTCAGCAGGCGCGCGCCGGCCAGGACCACCACGGCCGCGACGATCACGGTCGGCCGCCAGCGTGAGGGGCCCTTGAGTTCTCCTTCCCTCAATGGAGTGGTCCCTGTGCACGCAGAGAGAGCGAGCAGGTCAGAGCGATCGTGGTGCGACTGGTCCCAGCCACATTCTGGTGATCGCCGATCAGCAGCCACGTTGCGCGTCCCACGGACTTGCCAATGCCGACGAAACCCTCGTTGAGCGACACGCCGGGTGTCAGGTTCAGCGTGAACAGGTTGTAAACCGCCGGCGCGGCCGGCCCCCACACGATTCCGGCCATGCCGCTGAGGCTGCCGGCGCTGTAGTCAAGGCGAAATGACGTCAGCCTCGTTCCCAGGTTGCCCCCCGCCGAGTGAGCGTACGACGCCGTAGCCGTCAGCGCTGGCGTGACTCGAAATGACAGGCCCACTTTGGGCAGATTGCCGTAGCTCGTATCGATATCGATGCGGCGCTCCTCGAGCTGCACCGAAAACCGCGGCGTGAGTGTGCCGAGGACGCCCGCGACCGCCAGCGAGTAATTGAAGGCGCGCGTGCCGATGTCGCCGGCGCCTTCGTGGACCTCGGCGTACACGTGCGGCCTGAACCGGCTCTGCCCGAGGGCGAAGGACGCGCTGAGGGTGCCCGCGGTCCAGTGAGCGTTCGCGATCTGCTGATATTCTGCGCCAGCGCCGAGTACCGTGTCGGCGCTGAAGTTGTGCAACCATGTTCCTGAGCCACCGCTGCCGTTGCCGGCGCCGCCCGAGAGCGTCGACCCGTCAGCGCTGAACACCAGGCGGTCGTCCACAGCGACAGGCGCCGCCGCCGCATCGGCGAAGGCGCCCGGGCTGGCGCACGCCCCACAGGCCAGGCCTATGGCCGCTGCGGCCGCTCTCATGACTGGCGCACCAGAGCCGTGAGCCCCGTGATGCTCTGATCAACCGCCGCCACCTGGGCGAGGACGTACAGCCGCGCATCTTCTCCCGGCAGCAACACCGCCGAGCTGGTGACCTGGTAGGTGCGCCGCGTCACCATGACATGCATCTTGCGGCGGCCGCTCAGCCCCGGATCCCACCAGCGTGGTTCCGCGTCCGCCTGCGGCACCAGCTGCGATACGCCGGCTCCGATTTCCGCTCCCGGGAAAATCGCGCGGGCAGCCCTGTTGAAGGCCAGAACTCGCCCCTGGGAATCGGCGACCAGCGCAGCATGTTCGGCCACATCCAACGCCGACCGCACGCAGAAGGCTTCCGTGGTGTCATTGATCAGCACCAGGGCCAGGCGACGCCCGTTGTGTGCGACGTGCTGCACGCGAATCTCGGTTGCAAGCAGCGCGTCCCGGAGCCGAACCATGCTCAGTCGCTCGACGCCCCCTGCACCGTTGACGAGTCGCTCGATGGGTTCGGGGTAGGAGAAATCCAGGGCCTGGAAGAGGTCGCGGCCAACGAGCGTCTTGGCAGTGGAGAAAAATGTGGCCTGCGCGCCGGCGCTAACGCAGAGGATTTCATGGCTATCCGCGTCCAGCAGCACGGCCGGCAGCGGCAAGCCTTCCACGAGCGCGGACCACAGCCCCTGGCTGCGCATCGCCTCGGCGCGGGTCACGGCCAACTGAGTCTGCAGTCGGTCGAAGAAGGTGCCGAGATACTCTGCGGCCACCGCGCAGGCGAACAGCATGATCACGAAGACTTCGAGCAGGAAGACAAAATAGGCCGAGGGTGCGTAAAAGGCCGCGAACGGCGGACTCGCGCCAACAGCCGCCCTGCCGATCAGCGCGCTCAGCCAGGCCGCCGCGCTGCCCGGCCCCGCGGCATACCATCGCAATTCCGGTGCCTGCGCCGAGGCCACGAGCCCCACCATGACGACCGCCAGCGTGGCTGTCAGATAGGGCTGCCAGCGCGAGAGAAAGATGGAACCGACGACCGGGAGCGCGAATGCGACCAGCAGCACCGGGTTCTGCAGCCCGCCGGCATGTTGCCAGATGAATGCGATCGTGATGACGCCAAGCGCGTGCAGGGCCGAGAGCGTGCGGGTACGGCCAGCCGGGTTGCCGCTCGTGCGCCTGGACAGGCCCGCGAAGCCGACGTGGATCGCCCCGAGCACCAGCAGACCCAGCGCCGCGGCGGAAAAGTCGATCCTCACGCCGCTCAGGAACCACGGCACCGCGATGGCAAGCAGAATGGTTGAAATGGTCAATAACCAGGTGTCATCGAGCGGATGTGCCCGCGAATCGTGTGAGCGGAACACGGGCAGGAGCTGCGTGGGGAATCGCTCACTCACGGAGTGCCGCCTCCGGTCCTGGGCCGTTATCGGAAGCCACCTGCAGGGCGTCCGCGCGGAAGTTGTTGCCTTCCAGCAAGGGCTGCGCCCGCACGGTCTGTCCACCGGCCTCGTGGTAATCCACCACGTGCAGCGCAAGAGCGTGTGGTCGCAGCACCTGGTTGTGGCGCAGGATCGGTGAATCGCCGATTACGTCGATGCCGTCAAACTGCGGCTCGACAATGGTGTTGTCCACGGCGATGCTTCGGTGGCCTGCGTCGCCGAGCACGAACGCAATGCCGTAGCCACAGTCAGTGACGCGGTTGGCGCGCACCAGCGCGTCGGCCGAACCCCGCACCATGATGGCGTAGGTGCTGAGATGACTGAAGTCATTGCTTTCAATGCTGGCCGCGCGCGCATTCTCCGCGACTATTCCCGTGGTCGCCGCGCCGCTGATGTGATTGCCGCGGATCGCTGCGCCGGCGCCGACCAGGTGCACCGCGGCGTCGGGAGCATTGGCGACGAACTCATTGCGCTCGACGAGGATCGCAATGTTGCCAGCCACCACCCCGCTGTGATCGGAGGTGAAGTGGTTCTGCTCCACACTGATGGCTGTACTACCGGGGTCAGAATCGCCGCGCACCGCCCACACTCCGGCTCCCGCAGCCTCGAGAAAAGTGTTGCCGGTCACTGCCGCGTTGCGGCTCGGGGCGGCGAAGCGAACTCCGATGCGGTCGTTCGCAAAGCGGTTGTGCTCGATGAGAATGTCGCTGGCGTTGGCGGCCACGTCAACGCCGACGTCGCAGGATACGATCGTGCTCGACAGCAGGTGGAAATTCACAGCGCGCAGCTGCACGGCGGCCGCAGGGCAGTTGCGCAGCACCAGTCCTTCCAGCGAGGTGTTGGCGCCAGTGACGTCAAACACCGGTCCGCCGGCAAGCTCGTGGGCGTCGATCTCACTGCCGGGGTGCTCGGCGGTGATCCGCACGCCGTGCGCATTCATGAGTGGCGGCAGGGCCGTTCGCAGCACTATTCTTCTGGTCTTGATCAGGACTTTCGCCTTACCGTTGGCTGCGGCGACGATGAACAGCGCCTCGCGCAAGGTGCCCGGACCGAGATCCTCCGGGCTGGTGACATTCACGTTCAGGGCGTCCGCTCCGGAGGCGGTTAGCGCGGAATAGTGTGATCGGCCGACCAGGGCCAGCACGCCCAGCAGCAGGAACAGGCCTATGGCCACTGCAATTCGCTTGTCAAATTTCATATCAACCCCCGTCGCGTTGCAGGATGAAGACCGCGTGCCATGAATGCTCGACCGACCAGCGGCCGAAGGGCACGTCTATTGGGATGGACAGGGCCGTGGCCAGGGCGAGCGCCGCGGTGCGGAGCCGCGGCGTCAGCCGCGGCAGGTGGGGCAACAGCCAGTGTCTGAAGGGCGTTGGGTCGACCCCGCTGATCGCCCGCAGATGCAGGCCGCAATCGGCGAACAGGCGCAGATACTCGCTGCGCGGACGTGCCCGGAAGACGCGGCTGTTGCATCGGCCCGTCGTGCGACTCGGCGCGGCCTCGAGCACGATCATCGCCCCGCCCTCCGCGAGGTGAGCGGTCATCCGCTGTACGGCGGCGCGTAACGCCCGTGGATCGAGAATGTGCTGCAGGACCGTGACGCTCAGGACGACATCAAATCGCTCACCGGCATCCAGCTCCGCCAGATCCTGTACGAGAAATCGGCAATGCTGTGCGACACCCTGCAGGGCAGCGCGCCGCCGAGCCTCGGAAATCATGGTGGGACTCAGATCGATGCCGGTGACCTGGGCGCCCCGCTCGGCGAGCGTGCGGCTCCAGCGGCCGACGCCACAGCCGACGTCCAGCACCTTTGTTCCCCGGGGCAGGCGCAGCCAGCGGTCAAGGGCCAGTTGCTGGCTGCGTTGAATGGCCTTGTTGTAGTAGGCGGGCATTCCGTACGAACACACGGCCGCGAGCCCCTCGTCTTCCGCGGCGAAGCGCACAGCGCGCTGCTCCCAGTAGGCCGGCGCCTGGTAAGGGGCGGCGTCGGCAGATCCCGCGCCGCTTGTCACGACCTCGGCCTCGGCAGGACAGGCAATCGCGGCGGCTGGGTTCGCGTGGAGCTCATGCGGTTGCGACGCTCGCCATCGCGAGCGGCCCATGCAGTTGTGGAAGCCTGGCGTCGAGCTCCGCGCGCACGTCATTTTCGTCCGCAATCGGTACTCCCGCCTCGGCCATCACCGGCAGCGAGCACAGAATCCACAGCAGCGAGCGCAGCCGCGACGGCAGGTGCGCGGCGCGCGGCTGCAGCAGCAGCAACGCCTCCTCGAACTCGTGTTCGATGCGCAGGATGGTTTCGCGCACGGACGGATCCATCGGCAGTATCTTGCTCGGCTGCTCCCAGACGATGGGCGTGCCGGCGATCGCCCGTTGCTCATGAACGGTGAACGCGCGCAGCTCGGGATCGGATGCCATGGCCGCTCCCGAGAACGGAATCACATAGGGATACATGCCCACTTCGCATCCCCGCCGCAGCCAGCGATAGGCTTCGCGCAGAGTGGTGGCGACGTCCGCCAGCGTGGCCCTGGGGGAGCTCAGGATGAGATCCAGGAACGGCGTGATGTGCAGCTCCAGCGCCGACGTCAGCGTCGGGCGGATGTGGTCGTAAATGTGCGCCTTGTTGAATTCGCCGAGGATATTGCGCGAAAAGCTCTCGATGCCGAAGCCCAGCACGCGGAATCCGGCCTGCCGCATGGCCGTCAGGCGTTCGTGCGACATGGCATCGACGCGGTTGGTGCTGATGAACTGCAGTTCGCGCGGCACCGTGCCGCTTTCCTTGGCGGCGATGATCGCTTCGCACAGTGGCAGGATGCGCCGATCCTTGGTGAACACGAAGATGTCATCCTGGAAGATGATCGTGCGCACGTCAGGGTGTGCACTGACGATACGGCGGATCATCTGCACGCACTCTTCGGCATCGAGCCGCGCAATGCCGGCGACACTGCCCTGAGCCTCGTGCAGGAAGTTAGTCGATGAGCAGAAGGTGCAACCCATCGGGCAGTAGTTGAGGGTGATCAGGCGCACGGAGCGGATCTCGGCGAGTCTGGCCTCGCGGGCAGCCTTGCTCGGCAGGGCGCCGATGCGGTAAGCCTCCTCGAGACGGTCCCAGTAGCGCCCGTATGGCATCCTCTCATAGGGGATGCGAAAGATTGCGTCGCGCAGCTCCCCACGCTCCAGCGCCCGCTGTGGTATACGCAAGCACTGGCCGTCGGCAGCTCGCTCCGCCGTTCCCGTGACCCCGAGCAACGGCTCTCCCGAACGCAGGCGTGCCACCAGCTCGAGGAGCGGCCGCTCCCCTTCACCCAGCACGACGCGATCAAAGGGTCCAAGGTGGAACATGAGCTCAGGGCGGAAGGTCGCCTCCATGCCACCGGCGATGATCAGCGCCCGCGGCGCCAGCCGCCGCGCCAGGTGCGCCAGCTCGAGGTCGAAGCGCAGTGTCATGCCGGTGGTCGAGACGCCGATAACGTCCCATGAGGATCCCAGCAGCTCACGCTCGAGCGCGAGATGGGCTGGCCCGTCACAGCAATTTGGATCGAAGACCCTGACGTCGGCCCCGGCGGATTCGAGCACGCCGGCCAGCCGCCAGACGCCAAGTGGAGGAGCGAGAAAGGTGTATTCCCCGCACATCGGGTCGTAGGGACCAATCAGCAGCATCCGCGGCGACCGTGTCATGGGATCGCCGGAAGCTCGAGTGAGCCGCTGCTTGTGGAGGACCTCGTGATCACGATCCGCAAACGCCTGTAGGCGTTGCCTCCCGCATTGTCTGGAAGTTGTTTAGGGGGCGAGCGCTCCTGCTCAAGCTGCAAGCGTAGTGTGACGGCGTGGCCGATCAATCCGGTGATCGCCCCCAGCACCACTCGGCCAGCGGCTCAATCCGGCGTCAGGAAATTCCTGACTCGGTTCCGCCGCTTCAACATGGGCACTCGGCCGCGGCGCAGCGGCGATTGATCAGCTCATCGCGTGCGTCTTGAAGCGCGTGCAGTGGCGCCCAGGCCCGCTCAGGCACTGATGTGATGTCCCGCGGAAAGGCCTGCGCGCTTCGTTCCCGCGCAGGCACCGACCAGCCGGCCCCTCGACTTTGGAGCGGACCGTTCGGGATGATTAGCGGCTTGCGGGAGTTCAGCGCGGACCAGGTGCTGCCCGGCTTTGATCAGTCGTGGCCGTCGCCACGAGGCCTCGACCATGAGGCCATGCCTTGACGAACAGGCCCAGTGGATGGGGAAAGTCAGGTGGTCAGCGGGGCGGATTTCCGGATGGTCATGGGTGTCACCCAGAGTCGCGAGCTTCCGAAGACGCTGCCCAACACCGCGCCGTAGATCCAGTGCAGCATGAGCGTCGCGGTAGGGGTTACGAGACCCAGCTGCAGGCCGAAGAGACCCGTCCCCTCGATGGGCATGATGACGAGCATCAAGCCCAGCCACACGCAGCTCGCGAACATAATCCCATTGAACCAATGTGGAAAGCTGGATTTGGGATCGATCCAGGCGTACAGCGGGCCCCACAGGATGACGCCCACAAAGAAGTGCACGATCCAGCCGACCGCAAGAGATTGGTAGCCCAGCATCTGCGCCAGCACCGAAATCGTGCTGAGCTGTGGAAGTACCCCGAGTGCCTGTTTCAGGGCAATCACGAGCGAAAGTACGATCGTGGCGGCGAGGCCGGCGCCGAGACCGCGACCGATCAAAATCCGTTGACGCTTCATGGCTAGTGCTCCAACAGGTGCTGCGCCTGAATCCCTTCCCGCGAATGCCCGATACAGAAAACACGCTACTCCTGCACGATTTGTGCGCCAATGCGTAGAACGCTGTACAAATCCTGTATAGAGCCGTGCCGCACGCGGGTAACAGAATCTGGCGGCGGGACAATCTGTAACACCTGCTGGCACGAAAGGGCGCCTCGTACCGGGCCTCCCGGGCCGCCGGTGGAGAGCTGCATGCCGGCGTACGTCGGGAACGCTGTTCGCACGGTGGCACCGCAGACATGACTATCCGAAAACACGATAGATGTGATCTAGAAATATAGGCTTTTCAGATATAGCCTCAACGCCTATGCTTTGCCGGTCGATATTCCGGGAGCAGGAAATGGGTAAGCCAAGCACCGTCGCTGAGTTCGAGGACGCTGGTCTTGAGCTGTCGGTTTTTCAGAACAGGAACCGCCACTCGCGGCCGCGACGCATCGTTCTCAGCAGCTATGGCCGGCGGCACGGCCCGATCACGCGCCTCGTGAGCCCGTCCGATATTGGCGAGCTGATCAAGCCTTTCGTGTTCCTGGACCACTTCGAGATGCCCTGGACACCCGAGTCCCTCGGCGGCATCCACCCGCACTCCGGAATCGCGACGCTCACGACGGTGCTGAGAGGAGGCCTCGCCTACGAGGACACGACGGGGAAGAAGGGTCAGGTGCGCGCCGGCGGCCTGGAATGGATGAAGGCTGGCAACGGCGTCTGGCACGACGGCGCTGCGCTGAAGGGCGAGGCGCTGCGCGGCTATCAGTTGTGGATCGCGCTTCCCGCTGCGGTGGAAAACGCGGCACCGGAGAGTCAGTACATCGCACCGGAGGCGGTGCAGGAAGAGGGGCCGGTCCGGGTGGTCCTGGGGCGCCTTGGCGCCGCGCGCAGCCCGATCCGCGCTCCTGAAGGCATCAACTACTTCCATGTGCGTCTGAACGACGGGCAGCGGTGGCGCTACACGCCACCCCCGGGCCACGAGGTCGCGTGGTTGGCCGTCGACCAGGGAAAACTGCATGCGGCAGAAACCATTTCTGCCGGACGGCTCGTCGTGTTCGAGGAGTCTGCCGCCGCCATTGACGTGCGGGCCGAGGGAATGACCTCGTTCGTACTCGGGTCGGCGATCAAGCATCCGCATCCGCTGGTACTGGGCTACTACTCGGTCCATACGAGCGCGGCGGCGCTCGGGCAGGGCGAAGCGGAGATCCGCCGCATCGGTCAGCGGCTGCACACTGAAGGACGATTGTCGCGCAACGCCGCGATTGAACGGCTACGGAACGATTTCAACACGGAGCAGGACAAGTCATGAACATACTGCAGATCAACAGCAGCATCTTCGCCAACCGTGGCCAGTCGACGCTTCTGGCTGACGGTTTCGTCGCGCAGCTCGCGGGTGGGCAGGATGCCGACGTGACGGTGCGCGACCTCGCGCTGGAGCCGCTGCCGCACCTCGACGCCGAGCGCTTCGCCGCCTTTCTGGCGCAGCCCGCGGAACGTTCTTCGGTGCAGCAGGCAGCCGTCGATCATTCCGACCGGCTCATCGAGGAACTGCGCGCCGCCGACGTCATCGTGATCGGCGTGCCGATGTACAACTTCGGAATCCCATCGCAGCTCAAGGCCTGGTTCGACCACGTCGCACGCGCCGGCGTCACCTTTCGCTACACGGAGAAAGGGCCGGAGGGTTTGCTCAAGGGGAAAAAGACCTACGTGTTCTCGACTCGCGGCGGACAGTACGAGGGCACGACACGCGACAGCGAAACCGCGCACGTGCGCGATCTTCTGGCGCTGCTCGGACTGACGGATGTGACGTTCGTCTATGCGGAGGGATTGGCCCAGGGTGACGCCACGCGCCAGGCAGGGCTGAGCAATGCACAGGCGACGATACGACAGCTTGCTGCCGCACGCCGTAAAGACGGGCACGCCGGTCACTGGGATCGTCGCGCGATGCCGCGTCCCTCACACCCTTAGTGCGAGGTCCAGATGGTTTCCGCGGTGGTACGAACGGCTGTGGTCTTGCCGCTCGTTGCCCTGGCAGTTCTCGCGTTTGCGCTGGCGCTGCTCGTGGAATTGATGCACCAGCCCAACCTGGCACCGAAACAGCGAACTACCGTCGGCACCCGGTTCTGAATGTGGAATGACCCGATGGACGGTGCTGCAATCGCACAAAATCCCGACGCGCCGGCAACGCCCCGGTGCCGGAGATTGAGTAACTCGCTGATCCATAAATAAAAACCCCAAACCTGGATCTCCTGCGACATGCTGCGTAGAGCTTCGAATGTTAATGGGTCGGCCGTTCGCAGCCGTGCGCGGGGCGCACAATTCAAGGCTCCCCTCTGAGGGCCTCGGTGGCGATTTATACCGGCCGGATTGACCTGTAATCTAGGTGGCCGAGAGGGCACCTCTCCGGGCCGCGATGACCTGGCGTAAGGCGCAGTTCGCGGTTGCAGTGATCAATGCGGATGCCGAGGACCGAATCGATGGACGTTGAAGTACGCACCATATCGCGCGAGCGCTTGCTGCACGCACTGTATGAGGCCGCAGAGCTCGAGCACAACCTCATGTGCACGTATCTGTACGCCGCCTTCAGCCTGCGCTCGGGCACCGCGGAAGGATTGTCCGCCGCCGAAGCGGAGGCCGTTGAACGCTGGCGGCGGATCATTCTCAATGTCGCGACCGATGAGATGGGGCATTTGTCCGCGGTATGGAACATCACTGCGGCGCTCGGCGGTTCGCCGCGTTTTGGCCGCGGCAACTTTCCGCTCGATCCGGGTGGTCTGCCGGCCGGCGTGGTGGTCAAGCTCGCGCCGTTCAACGATGCCGTGCTCCAGCATTTCATTCACCTGGAGCGCCCGCAGGGTTCGCCCGAACCGGATGGCGAGGGCTTTGCCCCGGATTTCGTGTTCAAACGTGGCACGCGCCGGCCGCGCCTGATGCCAATGGGCGTGGACTACGACACCGTCGGTGCGTTTTATCAGACGCTCAGCGAGAGCCTGGCGAGTTTTGTCTCCGACGTCGGGGAGGCGCAGGCGTTCTGCGGCGATCCGGCGCTGCAGCTCTCCCCCGCCGAGGTCAGCCTGGCCGGCGTGAAGCCGGTGATCTGCGCCAAGACGGCGCTGGCCGCGTTCACCGCAATCGTCGAGCAGGGCGAGGGCGCGCCGCTGGATGCCGTCGGTTCGCACTACCAGAAATTCATTGCGATCCGCTCCGAGTTGGCGGCGCTGCGGCAGGCCAACCCCGCGTTCACGCCGGCTTTCCGCGCTGCCACGAATCCGGTGCAACGCACGCCCATGCGTTCCTCAGGCCGTGTCTGGATCGAAAACGAGGACGCTGCGGCCACGGTGGACCTCGCGAACACGGCTTACGCGCTGATGATGCGCCTGATCGCCTACACCTATGCCGTTCCTCGGCCCTCGCCCGAGAAGTCCCTGGCGCTGGACCTGGCGATCGGACTGATGCATGCGGTCGCCTTGTATGGCGAACGTGCCGCGCGGCTGCCCGCGGGCCCTTCCAACCCGGACTGCAACGCCGGCATGTCCTTTGTCGCGCTGCGCGACGCTGCGCCGCTCCCGCGCGGCCGAGCCGCCGACCGGTTTTTCATTGAGCGCGCGCGCGAGCTGGCAGAGGGCGCCGCCGCCCTCGACGCGCCCGGCGATGCACGCGCCGCGACGGCGGCGCGGCTTTTGGCCGATATCGCGGCTCGTGCGGCGCGCGGCTTCGAGGCCGCGGCTGCAGACACGCAGGCGAGCGCGACGCCGGCAGCACCGCCTCCCGCTGCCGGTGCTGCGCCGGTGCCCACGGTGCACGCTGGCGTTGAGGAAATCGAAGGCCAGGCGCTGACGCTGCTGTACGAGGGCAAACGCTGCATCCACTCGCGCTACTGCGTCACCTGGGGACCGAATGTTTTCCTCGCCAACGTAGCCGGTCCGTGGATTCATCCGGACGCCATGGACGCGGAGCGACTGGCCGAGATCGCGCATGTGTGTCCCTCCGGCGCGATCCGCTACCGGCGCAAGGACGGCAAGCCGGAGGAACAGGCGCCGCTGGTGAATCTGATTGCCGTTCGCGAAGGCGGTCCGTACGCGGTGCGCGCGGACCTGCGGCTCGGCGGCGAGGCTGCTCAATATCGCGCCACCCTCTGCCGCTGCGGTGCCTCGAAGAACAAGCCCTATTGCGATGGCTCGCATCACGAGGTCCAATTCGCGGCGACCGGCGAGCCCCCGACCGGCAAGGCCGACATGCTGCCGGTCCGCGACGGTCCTCTGACTATAGAGCCTGAAACCGACGGGCCGTTGCGGGTGCGCGGGAACCTCGAGATTACCAGTGGCACCGGGCGCGTCGTCGCCCGCGTGGTGCAGGCACGGCTGTGCCGCTGCGGCGGCAGTGCCAACAAGCCGTTCTGCGACGGTACGCACGCGCGCATCGGCTTCCGCTCCGGGTAAGGCGCGTGGCGGCGCTGGCCGCCCTGGCAGCCGATGCTGGCGTCGCAACATCGACGACGGCCCTTTTCATCGTCAGCCGCCCGTTGAACCGGCACCGCGACCGGGTGCGGTGTAGGCCATTTCCTGCAAGACCTGTCGTCTTCGGCTGATTAGGCGATCGTCCCACGGATGCGAGGATCACTGCGCCGAAATATCCGGCGGATGGAGTATGCAGACATGAAGGGATACGCAAAGATGCTGGTGAACTCCGCCCTGTTGGGGTTCGCACTGTCCTGGAGCAGTTGGGCGTCGGCCATGAGTCCGGCGGAGATCGACGCCGGCGTACACGCGACGCTGCAGGCGTTTTATGCGCAACACACCGGGCACCATGAACTGGTCAACAAAGCCGCGGCCGTGCTCGTGTTTCCGCACGTGACGAAGGCTGGCATCGGGGTGGGCGGCCTGCACGGTGAAGGCGCACTGCTCGTCAACGGAAAGATAGTGAAGCACTTCGCGGTGAGCGGGGCCTCGCTCGGCGCGACCCTGGGCGTCGCCGAGCATTCCGAAGTGATCCTGTTCATGACCAAGGAGGCGCGTGAGAATTTTGAGCGCAGCAAAGGCTGGACCATCGGCGCGGATGCCGGTGTCGCCGTGGCCTCGAAGGGTGCGGGTGTCGAATACGACATGGAGACCTTGCGCCGCCCGGTTCTGGCGTTTGTGCTGGGCGAGCAGGGCCTGATGGGCGACCTGTCCCTGGCCGGGCTCAGGATTACGCCCATTTCCAGTTGATCTGGAGACCCCATCATGAGTAAGCCATCTCGAGGCATCGCCGCGGGGGTGCTTGTTGCCCTGCTCTGCGGCCTGGCGCTGGGTGGTGCTGGCTGCGCCGTCGGTTTCCGGGTGTACGATCCGGGATACAGCGACTATCACTATTGGGACCGGGACGAGGAGAGCGCATTTCGGATCTACCTCGAAGGGCGGCATGAGCCGTACCGAAGGTTCCGTAGCCTGGACCGGGACCAGCAGCGTGAGTACTGGAAGTGGCGCCATGAGCGATCGGATGCGGATCGCCGCTGAAACAATGAGTGGTAGTCCGTAACATGCGGCCCGCATTCCCCTTGCGGCCGCCCTCTGCCTGCCCACGACGGTGCCGGTGGCGCACTGGTGGCCGCAAGGGGAAACCCCGGGAGCGCCAGTGAGCGCTGAACGCGATCATGGGGTGCCACACTCGCGGCCTTCCGCAGCGGACGGATCATCCGGGGCCTGAGGATCTGCCCGTGACCGGGAGGTGTCGGACTCCTCCGACGACACTTTGAGCCCAAGGCCTGCGGTGCCGCGAAGACTTGCCTGCCAGCCTTGCAAACGCGACTCATGCGTTGCGTACCCGCCCCCTCACAGGGGCACACCGGAGGTTCAAGATGAAGACTTTTGAAAATCGGAAATCGCTCTTTCGCAGTACGCTGGTTGCGGCGGCCCTGGCCGCCGGGATGGGTGCCAGCGGACCAGCGCTCAGCGACACCGGCGAAACCGCCGCACCCCAGCCACAGAGCGACAGCGCTGCAGCGATGATCAGTGATAGGGCCATTACCGCAGAGGTCAAGGCGAGATACCTTGGCGATGAGCGATTGAAGACCTCGCAGATCAGCGTTACCACGACCAAAGGCGTAGTTACGCTCACCGGGACGGTGGGCAATGCAGAAACCAAGTCTGCGGCCGTTGAACTGGCGCAGGCTGTGGAAGGTGTGAAGAGTGTCGACACCTCCGGCCTGAGCTCCAGTGGCAGCTAGCAGTTGATGGCTCGAGATGCCCATCCACCCCATGGCGGCGCAACTGGGCACCGATGGAGGAGCGGACCATGAATGAGGATCAGATCGAGGGAAACTGGCGAGTGCTCAGGGGCAAGATCAGGGAGCAGTGGGGCAGACTCACCGAGGATCAACTGGACGTGATCAACGGCCGGCTGGACATGCTTGCAGGCAGGATCCAGCAGGTCTATGGGGTATCCATGGCCGAAGCGGAGCAGCAGGTATACGAGTGGAGGCGCTCGCTGCGAGCCAACGCTTCGGCCGAGAATACCGATCCGGGCAATGACGGCACAGCGGAGAAGAGGAGACCGCTGGAAAGCTCACAATCGCGTTGACCGTGCGCCGGGGCCGGAGGCGCTGCACGCGTCTCCGGCCTCAGCCTCCTCGCGCGCGCACACGGGAGCGAGTGCGCGCAATCATCGGGGCCACTGTTGGTGAGGCTGGTTCGACATTCCAGCTGGATCCCTTAATATGTCTCGTTCGACAATCGGTAGCGCACCGCGGCGGCTGTGGACCGGCACCCACAGCCGGCGCGTGGCAGGCGCGGGAGCCTGATCAATGCTGGGGTTTAATCGCCGCTACGTGCTGGTGCCGATTCTCCTGTCGATGGCGCTGCTGGGCAGCACCTTCGCGATCGACAATGCGGCGCAGTCCCGGCTGGCGCAAAGCACGCAGCGTGTGCAGTCCCTCCTGCAGCGCCAGACCCTGCTTTCCAAGCTGATGCAACTGCTCGTAGACGCGGAGAACGGTGAGCGGGGCTACCTGCTCACCGGCGAGGACTCCTTTCTTGAACCATACCGGGAAGCGCTCGTTCAGCGCGAGCCGCTTTTCAAGGCACTCCGCCTTGCGTACCAACTCGGTAATCCGCAGGTGCTGGAGCAGCTTACGACCATTGACGGGCTGATGACCGACAGATTCAGTGAGCTCGCCATCGCCATCAAGCTGCAGCAGACGAAAAGCCGGGACGCGGCGGCGGAATTCATCCGCACACGCGTCAGTACCCGGACCATGGTGCAAATCAGGGATTCCGTGGAGGAGCTGCGCCGCCTCGAAGCGAGCGGCGTGCCGACGTTGATTGACGCTCAGCGCCGGGACCTGTTGCTGACCCGGATCATTACCGCGGGCGGCCTGACGCTCAACGTCTTTCTGGTGTTGCTGGCGGGCACTCTGATCAGTCGCAACATCGGCAGGAGAGTGGCGGACGCGCAACGATTGCTGCTCGAGAAGAATGAGCTGGAGACCCTGGTCGCCGAGCGCACCGCGGACCTGTCGGCCCTGTCCAGCCACCTGCAACAGGTGAGGGAGCAGGAAAAGAGCGATCTTGCCCGGGAACTGCACGATGAACTGGGCGGACTCCTGGTGGCCGCAAAGATGGACCTGACCTGGCTGCGCCGGAAAGTGGGCGCCGAGGACGCCGACAGCCGGAACCGCTGGGAGCGCGTTCTTGCGGCGCTGGATTCGGGCGTCGATCTGAAGCGGCGGGTCGTCGAACAGTTGCGTCCGACGTTGCTCGACAACATGGGCCTCTACGCGGCGCTGCGCTGGCAGCTGCAGGAGTCCTGCGAACGGGTGGGCCTGAAGTGCGAGGACACCATGCCCGAGCTCGAACTGCCGATCAGCAGCGCAGCGGCAATCGCGATCTTTCGCATTGCACAGGAAGCCATGACCAACATCATAAAGCACGCTCGCGCTACGCAGGTGGCACTCAGCGTGGTCGTCAATGAAGAAGACCTGATCATGACTGTTCGCGACGATGGTGTTGGGATGGTGCTCGCTCGCGGCAGGGCGGTGGGTTCACATGGACTCCTCAGCATGCGTCACCGTGTGCAGGCCCTTGGCGGCACGTGGTCCCTGTCGCCAGGTATCGGTGGCAGAGGCACCGAGATCCAGGTACGCCTGCCCCTGAGCAGAATTCAGGTCGCAGCCGCCTGAGTTCGGTTGAAGCCGGCCGCGATCGCCGTGGGCCAGCGACGCACAGGCAGCGCGATCTGGCAGTCAGGAGGCGATCGCGGCCCTGGCGGCGTCAGCGATTTCGCGCAGCGCGTCCGGGATGCGTTCGAACTCGCGCGCCTTGTCGAGGAAATAGCGCACGCCAAGCGCGCTGGCCGCACGCTGATATTGTGGCAGCGCGTAGTTGGTGAGCACTATCGCCACGGGGCGGTGCGGGTGATCCGCCAGGGCGCGCAGGACGCCGAAGCCCGTGCCCTGTCGCAAGTGCAGATCGAGGATCATGACGTCGATCGGCTGCGAGTGCGCGACACTGACCGCCGCGTGTTCGCTGTCGACCGTGTCAACCAGGGTGACGCCGGGAATGTGCCGCAACATTTCACTCAGCCGGTCGGCGAGGACGGCAGAGTCCTCGACCAGCAGTATTTGTAGTGGTTTTCTCTCTTCCATGGAGACGGCTTTGGAAGCACGGTGCGCACTGTCGGCGTTCAGCAGTGTGCCATATCCACATGCATCAGGATGTCGGCGATCTCCTACAGGTCAAGGGTCACTGGATGAGCGCGTTGTGCAGCGCATATGCGGTCAGATCAGCGTTGGTCTTGAAATTCATTTTCTGCAACACACGGGTGCGATAGGTGCTGACGGTCTTGACACTGATGCACAGCTCGCTTGCAATTTCGGACACGGCCCGACCCGCGGCGAGCTTACATAAAATCTGAAACTCGCGCTCCGACAGCCTGGTGTGCAGGGGCTGCTGCGCATCACCGTCCAGATCCGACACCAGCAGTTCCGCCAGCGCACCGCTGACATAGCGACGCCCGCCCAGCACCGTCCTGACCGCCTTGAGCAGTTCGTCGGGCGCACTTTCCTTGGAGAGAAACCCGCTCGCACCGGCGCGCAGCACGTTCACGGCATACTGCCGTTCCGGAAAGCCGCTCAGGACCAGCACGCGCGTCTCGGGGTGGGTGGAGCGCACCTGGCGCAGCACGTCCAGTCCGCTGCGGTCCGGCATGTTGATGTCGAGCAGCAACAGGTTCCAGGTGCTGAGTCGCAGCAGCTCGAGGGTCTCGCGGCCGGTTGCGGCCTCACCGATTTCTCGAATGCTTTGGTCCGCTTCGAGGAATTGGCGCAATCCGGCGCGCACGACGGCATGATCATCGGCAATCAGTACGCGGGTCATGGCGAAGTCCTCTTATAGGGTGGGTTTTCCGCGAGGCCGGGTTCGTCAAGTATAGCGATTGGATCCGATGCCCAGCGCCGGGAAACACGGTGCCGCCCAGAGGCGAGCAGGGTGGCGACGACGGCTGACTGAAGGTCATGAAAATCAATTACCTGAATAGTTCTGAACCGCTCCGGAGCTCAATGCATCGAATCGTCCATCGGCCCAGCGCCTCGGTCCCGTCACGCCCGCAGCTGTGCGGGTAGGGCAATCGTCCAGGGCGCAACGAACTGTTCCAGTCCTTCACGCCGTGGTAGCGTCCGGTATCTTCCGAGGAGACTGCCATGCGCGCTGACTCACGTGCCGTCATAGGGGTTCCGACCTCTCCTGGCCTGCGCCTGACACGCCGCGCCGCATTGTTCGGAGCGGCCGCGTTCCTGGCCCCCATTCCCGCCAGCGTCCTGGCCGCCGCACCGCGCGCCTTGGCGAGCAAATCAGCACTGATCAGGCTCGACAGCAATGAGAATCCGTACGGCCCGTCTCCGGCAGCCCGGCAGGCCATAATCGCCAGCGTCGGCGAGGCGCCACGCTATGCAGACGTGACGATCGACACGCTGACAAAGCAACTCGCGGCACACGAGGGCGTGGCCGATTCCCAGATCGTGATCGGTACCGGCTCGGGTGAGTTGCTCCGGATGGCCGGGCTCCTCGCCGTGACGGCGCTCCCGGGGGCGGAACTCGTCGCCGCGCGACCCACCTATGAAGAATTGCCGCAATTCGCCGAGAAGCTGGGCCTGAAGATTCATTGGGTCGCGCCAGACGCCGATCTGCGCCACGATCTGCCGGCAATGCGCGCAGCAGTCACGGATCTCACGCGCCTGGTGTACGTGTGCAATCCCAACAATCCGACCGGGACCGCAGTGACGCGCGATGCCCTCGAGCGCTTCATCCGCTCGGTTCCCGCGCACTGCACCGTGATCGTCGATGAGGCGTACATGGACCTTGTCGATCGGCCGGGCGTGGGCACGGTTGCCGGACTCGTGAAGGACGTCCCCAACATGATTGTCCTGCGGACCTTCTCGAAGATCCACGGACTGGCAGGACTCCGCGTCGGTTACTCCATCTCACCTGGCCGAATTCGACGGGCATCTCGGCCGCGACCGCCAGTTTCAACGACCATGCCTTCCTGAAGTCGACGCGGGCCGCGCTCGTTGGCGATCGCGCACGTGTGCAGGCTACGCTCGATCGCATGGGACTCAGGCGCGCCGAAGCGCAGGGCAACTTTGTGTTCTTCGATACCGGAGCACCCCTGAAGGCCTTCCAGGATCGCATGCTCGCCGCAGGCATCAGGGTCGGCCGCCACTTCGACGGCTATGACAACTGGGCGCGCGTCACGATTGGAGTGCATCGCGAGGTCGACCAGTTCCTCGCAGCGCTGCCCCGGGCGCTCAGCTGATCGCATCTTCATGGCCGGAGCCACCCTGCGCGTCCGCAGCGCCCTGACCCTGGAAACGCGCGCTGGGGCGCTGGCTGGCAAGCGGTGGATGGAGCTGCTGGCGCGTATCGGCGCCAGCCGCTCTATCGCGGCCGCGGCCAAGGCAGTGGGTCTCAGCTACAAGGGGGCCTGGGAAGCGGTCGAAGCGATGAATAATTTCTCCGACCGTCCGCTGGTCAGACGATTCAAGGGCGGCAAGGGTGGTGGCGGCACGAGACTGACGGAGCGCGGCAGGCAACTCGTCGGGACTTATCGGGCCGTGGAGGCGGAAAATGAGCGCTTTGTGAAGCTGCTCAACGCCCGCATCAGGAACCTTGATCGGGACCTGCGGATCATCGGCAGACTCACCACGTTGACCAGCGCGCGCAATCATTTCGCCGGTCTCGTCACCCGCATCCGGCGCGGCTCGGTCAACGATGAAGTTGAATTGCTGCTCTCGGGAGGCGAACGGTTGAGCGCGATTGCGACGCACGAGAGTGTGCAGAATCTGGGGCTCAAAGTGGGCGTGGAGGCCATCGCCCTGATCAAGGCATCCTGGGTGATCGTGGCGCCCGGATCCGGTTCACGCCTGAAGCTCTCGGCCCGCAATCAGCTCAGCGGCACGATCAGGCGGCTGCTGCGTGGTGCGGTCAACACGGAGGTGGTGATTGCGCTGAAGGGCGGACATTCGGTGGCGGCGATCGTCACCAACGGTGCGGCGCGGGAACTGCGCCTGGCGGAAGGCAAGCGCGCCCGGGCCATCTTCAAGGCCTCAAGCGTGATACTGGGCGTGGCGACCTGAGCTGCGTGCCGGCTAGGCGAGCAGCCGCCCTGCCTCCATGAACAGCACTCGGTCGGCGAGGTAGTCCACTTCGGCGCGGGCGTGCGTGACATAGATCATCGGAAGACTGGTCGCTTCCTTGATGCGCTTGAGGAAGGGCAGGATCTGCTGCTTGAGCCGCTCATCCAGGGACGAGAGCGGTTCGTCCAGCAGCAGCAGCCGCGGTGAATACAACAGGGCGCGCCCGAGCGCCACGCGCTGGCGCTCTCCGCCCGAGAGCTGCGCCGGCCGTCGCGCTTGCAGGGAGCCGATTTCCAGCAGGCGCAGCACGGCTTCCAATGACAGGAGACGATCGGCCGGGCGTAGGCGCCGGTAGCCGTACAACAGGTTATCGCGCACGCTCAGATGCGGAAAGAGCAGGCCATCCTGGAACACCAGGGCGAAATGCCGGCGCCAGGCCGGCGTAAACTGACGCAGCGAGGTGTCGACCAATGTGGTGCCGCCGAATCGCAGGCGCCCCACCTGCGGACGCAACAGCCCGGCCACGAGCGCCAGCAGGGTACTCTTGCCCGAGCCCGATGCGCCGCAGATGCCCGTGACGCCCGTGCCGAACTGGCCGCTGGCGTTCAGCAGGAAATCGCCGCGCGCGAATTGCAGGTCAATGCTGAGCACGGGTACCCCAGGTCTCGGAGTATCCCAGCCGGCGCTCGGCGCGGCGGCCGATGACGTGGCTGGTGAGCAGCGCGGCCAGGGCGAGCGCCAGGGACAGGCCGGCGAGCCTCAGCGCGGACGTCTCGCCGCCCGGAACATGCGTGAAGCTGTAGATTGCGAGCGGCAGCGTGCGCGTCTCGCCGGGTATATTGCCCACAAAAGCCATCGTGGCGCCGAACTCACCGAGACTGCGCGAAAAACACAGCATCGTGCCGGTAATGATGCCCGGCAGGGCCAGCGGCAAGGTCACGGTGACAAAGGCGCGCCATGGCGGGGATCCCAGCGTTGTGGCTACGCTCTCCAGGCGCGCGTCGATCATGCGAAACGCGAGTCGCACCGGCTGCACCATCAGCGGAAAGGCCATGACCGCCGAAGCGAGCGCGGCGCCTTTCCACGTAAAGGCGATCACGATACTGAGGTGCGCCTCGAGCCAGGCGCCGAGGGGACCGTGCGTGCCGAACAGCAGCAGCAGCAGATAGCCTGGCACGACCGGCGGCAAGACCATCGGCAGCTGGACCAGGGCATCGAGGAGCACTTTGCCGTGAAAGGATCGTCGCGCCAGCAGCCAGCTGGTGGCAATGCCGGCCGGCAGGCACAGCGCTGTCGCCCACAGCGCCACTTTGGCCGACAGCCACAGCGCCTGCGATTCCTCGATAGTCAGGGGCGCCATCGGTTCAGTGCGCGAGCACTTTGAAGCCATAGTGCTCGAACACCGCGGCGGCCTCAGGCGAGCTTTTCAGGTAGTCGATGAGCGCCTGCGTCCCGGGGCGCGCCTGCCTGACGATGGCGAAGGAGTAGAGGATCGGCTTGTGGCTCTCGGGCGGAAAACGCGCGAGGATCTCGACCCTGTCGCTGGTCGCCGCGTCCGTGGCGTAGACAATCCCCGCCGCGCATTCGCCGCGCTCGACGAAGACCAGTGCGGTGCGTACGTCGTCGGTGCCCACGATGCGACCGGCCAGCGGCGTCCACCAGCCGAAGTATTCGAGACTCTGCCGGGCGTAGCGACCGACGGGCACCACCGCGGGTTCGCCGGTGCACAATTTCCCGGAGAAGGCGCCGCTCAGATCGTAGCCTGCCGCCATGGTGAGCGGAAAGCCGTGGCCTTTCGGAACGATGAGCACGAGCTCATTGCCGAGCAGGTCGACGCGCGAGTGCGGGCTGATCCGGCCGCGGGCGTCCAGATAGTCCATCCAGGACAGATCGGCCGAGCCAAACAGGTCTGCGGGCGCACCAGCCTCGATCTGCCTGGCCAGGGTGGAGGAGGCGCCGAGCACCAGCAGGGGGGCCGGATGACCGGCCTGCTGCCACTTCGCGGCGATCGCGCCGAGCGCGTCGGTCAGGCTGGCGGCGGCGTATACCCGGACCGGCTCCGCGGCGTACAGCAGCGTGGATGCCAGCAGCAGGGCGCTGACTGCAATCAGGCGGGGCAGCAAGCGCATGGCGGCAACCGGTCTCTCACAGGGGTATGGATATGTAGTGTGGTACATATCGAAAATCCGTGTCAAACGCCGAGACGGCCCCTGGCTCGACTTTCCGCCGGGCGTGATTCATTGTGAGGATCGGGAGTACTGTAGGGCGCGGCCTGGAACTGGACCCGGAGGGACTCGGTGCTGGAAGATGCTGACGGAGGAGGCGCGCCGGGTGGCGGGGCCTCGATTGTTGAAATCTACCGCTCCGTGCGCCGGGCTGACTGCGATGAGCGCGCGTTCGTACTGGGCGCCGTGGGCATCGCCGGCACTGTGGGCTTCGATGGACTGGCTTTTGTGCTGGTCGTGGAGTCTGCCGATGCGCCCGCCGCTCGCGCGCAACTGCAGTCCTACGACACCGAGAGCCGCGCCGCCAGGAACCCGGTGGCGTTCATTCCGCAACGCCCGCATCCGGGCGCGTGGGCCGGATGCGTCCTCTATGTCGCCGTCCTGTATGGCGTCGCACTGGGCGTGTCGAAGGGATGGTGGCGGTCCGATGCCTTCGAACGCGGTGAGCTCGACGGGGCGCTCGTGCAGGGCGGCCAATGGTGGCGTGCCTGGACCGCGCTCACGCTGCACTGGGATGGCCCGCATCTGGTCGCGAATCTCGGGGCGGGCGTCTGGTTCGGGTATCTGGCCGCACGGCAGCTGGGCGGAGGCACGGCGTGGCTGCTCACGGTGACGGGCGCAGCCGCCGCCAACTTCTTCGACGCTCATTTCGGTCCGGCGGCGTACCGGTCGGTGGGCGCCTCGACGGCCGTGTTCACCGCGCTGGGCCTGATCGCGGCACATTCCTGGCGCACGCGCTTCCATCTCCCGCAGCGGCGGGCGCTGCGCTGGGCGCCGCTGATCGCCGGGCTCGTGCTGCTCGGCTGGTTCGGTTCGGCCGGGGAGGGCACGGACCTCGTCGCGCATGCTCTGGGATTCGCGACCGGATGCCTGCTCGGCGCCCTGGCCGCGCTGCGCAGTGTAGACGCGCTCTTCAGCCGCGTGCCGCAATGGCTCAGCGGCCTCGCTGCGCTCGGCTCGCTGGCGGCAGCCTGGGCCTGCGCACTGGCCAACTAAGCGGTAATGCCCATGGAAAAATCCCTGGCCGCCACGATCCTGCTGGCGCTATCGATCTGGAGCGGCAGCGCGGCATCAGCTGCCCTCGGGGTACTCATTCCGGTGCAGCAGGGCGAGGAGGTCGCGACCCGGCCCGGCCCGGGCGGCCAGACTCGGCCGATCCTGCGGTCCGCGCCAGACGATGCGCTCCGGCGGTCCTTGCTGGCCGAATCCCGGCGCGGCACCGTCGCCTTCGCCTTGAAGCTGGACGAGCAGGCGCAGCGCCTGAGCGGCCAGACGCCGCAGCCGACCTGGCTGCTGCTGACGGAAGAGGAGGGTGGCTTCGCCCAGCGCGGATTCTGGTTACGGAGCGCCGGCCGGGATCGCTTCATCGACCAACCCTATGTGGCGCTCCTGACCGATTCCGCCTCCATCCGGGACGGCAGTTTCGAAGAGATCTTCTCCCATGAGCTCGGTCATGTGCTGCTGCGCCGGGTGCTGCCGCGGCTGCCGGCCGGCATGTCGCGCGTCAGGCACGGCAGCCTGACGTTGACCGATGATCCGACGGCGCTGGACGAGGGCTTCGCCATCCATTTTCAGGCCCTGTCCCGCCTGCTGACCGTCAATCCCGCTCTCAAGGCGCACGACGCCGGGTTGGGCGACAAGGCCTTTACGCCTCTGTGGCAAAGCAATGTCGACGGCAGGTACCGGATCGACGGCGTGCGCCGCAACGGCTTCATCCATCGCCAGCTGCTGCCGCCGGGCGATGACGACATTCCCGCGCGCCGCGCCAACAGCAGCGCTTTTGACGTGGCGACACTGAAGAACGGCAACCAGATGCTGGCGTCGGAGGGCGTCGTGGCAACGCTGTTCTACCGCGCGCTGGCGCAGCGTCCCTCGGTCGCCCGATACACCTCTCTGTTTCGGGCCCTGCAGAGTCTGAACGCACGGGATCTGCAGCCGGATACTGCGCTGGTTCCGCTGCTGGTCCAGGACTGGATGCTGAGCGATCCGCCGCAGGGGAAGCGGTTCCTGCAGGTATTCGTGGAGACCACCTATGGCGCCACGATCGAGAGCGCCTTGCCGCAGGCGACCGTGGCGCTGGCGCGGGTCGGAAGGATTGGGCAGCAGGCGGAATTCGTGCGGCAGCTGGGGCCGGCGCGCGCGCAGCTTTCTGCGCTCATCGGGCGCGCCACGCAGCAGCCGGCGCTGCTCAGCGCGGCGCTGGGTCCCGCGCTCTGGCTGGCGGCGAAGGGCCCACTGGTCATCAATCTCAATACGGCGGAGGCCGACGAGGTGGTGGCGCTCGATGGCAGTCTTGCCAGTCTTGCGGAGCCGATCGTGGCCGAGCGCGACGCGCACGGCCCGTATCAGAGCCTGGATGAGCTGGCGCAACGCAACGGGCTGAGCCCGGCGCTGCGGAACACGCTCGGAGAGCTGGCGGCACAGTCGAGCGCGCTCGGGACCTACCAGCGCTGATGACGGACAGGGGGAGTCGCCCATGAATTTTCAGGACGCGCGAGCCGTGGTCACCGGAGCCGCCTCCGGGCTGGGCCGGGCGACCGCCGAGCGCGTGATTCGCGCGGGCGGCAAGGTCGCCCTGCTGGACCTGCAGGACGCGGCCGGGCAGGCCGCTGCTGCTGAATGGGGTGGCGAGGCCAGTTTCCATCGTTGCGATGTCACCAGTGAGGCGGAAGTCGACGCCGCCATGCGGGCGGCCGCGCAGCGGATGACGGGCATCAATCTGCTGGTAAACTGCGCCGGTGTCATCGGCGCCGGCCGGGTGCTGGGCAAGCAGGGTCCGATGGCCGGGGAATTTTTCGCCCGGGTCGTGCGCATCAACCTGATCGGCACTTTCCTGTGCGACAAGGCCGCAGCCGCGATCATGCAGCACAACGTCCCGGTGGCGGACGGCGAGCGGGGAGTGATCATCCACACCTCTTCGGTGGCTGCCTTCGAGGGCCAGATCGGCCAGGCGGCCTACGCCGCGACCAAGGCCGCAGTCGCCGGCATGACCCTGCCGCTGGCGCGGGAATTCGCCCGGTTCGGCATCCGCTGCGTGGCGATCGCGCCGGGTATCTTCCAGACGGCCATGGTCGAGCAGATCCCGCAGGATGTGCAGGACTCCCTGGGCAGGCAGGTTCCGTTTCCGCAGCGGCTCGGCCAGCCAAGCGAATTTGCGCAGCTGGTGCAGAACATCTTTGAACTGCCGATGCTCAACGGCGAGACCATCCGTCTCGACGGGGCCATACGCATGGGGCCGCAATAGTGCCGCGGCTGCCCCGGGCTGCAGGTGGTGAGCCGGCGGGCTGAGCGCTAGACTGAGCTCATGCGACGCGCACGTTCAGGATCTGAAGGCACCGTACGCCGCCTGCACCTGCACAGCGCCATCCTGGAAAACAATCTGCTGGGCGATCCCGCCGATCGCATGGTCGATGTCTATGTGCCAGGCGGGCACAGCGGCGCCGGGCTGCCACTGCTCGTCGACCTCGTGGGCTATACCGGGGCCGGTCCGGCGCACACGAACTGGAAGAATTTCGGCGAAAACGTGCCCGAGCGCCTCGACCGGCTGATCGGCGCCGGCACCATGCCGCCCGCGGTCGTCGCGTTTCCGGACTGCTTCACCCGATTGGGCGGCAACCAGTACATCAACAGCGCCGCCATGGGTGCCTGGGCGGATTTTCTCCTCGAGGAGGCCGTGCCGTACATCGAAAGAGAACTTCACTGTGGCGGCAGCGGTCGCCGCGGTGTCTTCGGCAAGAGCTCCGGCGGCTACGGCGCCCTCGTGCATGCACTGCTCTACCCGGACTTCTGGGCCGCCGCGGCCTGTCATTCAGGCGATATGGGCTTCGAGACCTGCTACCTGCCCCACCTGGTCAAGATGCTGCCCGTGCTCGCCAAGGCCGGCGGCATCCGCGCCTGGCTCGAGGAATTTTTTGCCAGGCCGAAGGCCAGGGACGCGGACATACAGCATCTGGAAATGCTGGGCATGTGCGCCAGCTACGATCCGGACCCGCAGGCCTACATGGGCATACGCCTGCCGCTGGACCCGGATACCGCCGAACTCATTCCCGAGCGGTGGGCGAATTTCACGAAGTGGGATCCGCTCAGCGTGGTCGAGACACACGGGCCGGACCTGGTCCGGCTCAAGGCGCTTTACATCGATTGCGGGGACGTCGATCAGTTCGATCTGGTCTACGGCGCGCGGCGTCTGGTCCGTTCCCTGCGGCGCCAGCAGGTCGCGCATCGCTACGAGGAATTTCCGGACGACCATTCCAATGTCGATTACCGCATGGACGTCAGCTTGCCGTTTCTTGCCGCAGCCCTGTCGCGATAACCCCAAGCGCGGAAACTCACCGCCGGGAACAGGAGAAAGTATTCATGGACCGTCGCCTGTTTGTACGCTGCTCAGCCGCCCTCGCCGCGACCGCAATGCTGGAGCGCAGCGCCGTGGCCGCCGCGGCCGCGGGCGCTGCGAGCGCCGAGGACGAGCGGCTCCGCACGCTCCTCGATGCCTTTCTGGATGAGGTGTTCAATGAACAGCCGGAGTCGGCGACGCTGTGGGGTCTCGATAGCGGGCCACAGGCGGCAAGGCGGAGCCGGCTGGATGACTATTCGTCGCAGGCCCCGGTGCGCTGGCTGGCCTCGTGCGAGTCGAGGCTCGAGCGTCTGCGGCGCATCGATCGCGCGCAGCTCTCGGCCAATGCCCAGGTCGATCGCGATGTGGTCAGCTGGTGGCTCGAGCACGTCGTCACGGGCACCCGCCGGTTCCCGTTCGGCGAAATCGTAGTGACGGGCTATTCACCGTATGTCTTCAGTCAATTGACCGGACCGTATCAGAGCGTGCCCGACTTTCTGGATGCACAGCATCCGGTGCGCACGGTGGAGGATGCGGAAGCGTATCTCACGCGCCTGGCGGCATTTCCGGCCGCGCTCGACGCGTCGACCGAAGCCTTGAAGGCGGAAGCGGCACGAGGCGTGCTGGCGCCTGATTTTGCACTCGACAACGGGATCGGACAGGTTGCGCAGTTGCGTGCCGGGGCCGCGGTGGAGAACGGTCTGGCGACCTCGCTGTCGCAACGCGCCGCCCGGGCGGGCCTGCCCGGCGAGTGGGGAGCACGGGCCGCTGCCATGGTCGACAAGCAGGTTTATCCTGCACTCGATCGGCAGCGCGAAGTTGCCACGGCGCTGCGCCGGAGTGCGAAGCACGATGCGGGAGTGTGGAAACTGCCTGATGGCGAGGCCTACTATGCCGCGGCGCTTGCCTTCCAGACGACCACCGAGCGTACACCGCAGGACGTGCACCAGCTGGGGCTCGATCAGGTCAGCGAGATCTCGGGCAGGCTCGATAAATTGCTGCGTGAGCAGGGCTACACGGCCGGATCCGTCCCCGCCCGGGTGGATGCGTTGTCGCGGCGACCCGACCAACTGTATCCGAACGACGATGCAGGCAGGGAGGCGCTGCTCAGCGCGCTGCGTGCGCAGGCGGAGGCCATACGCGCGCGACTGCCGCAGGCGTTTCGGACGCTGCCTGCGGCACCGCTGGAGATCGTGCGGGTGCCACCGGAGATCCAGGACGGCGCCCCGCTGGGCTATGCGCAGCCGGCGCCACTGGATGGATCGCGCCCCGGGCGCTACTACATCAATCTGCGGGACACGGCCAACTGGCCGAAGCTGGGCCTGCCGACCCTGACCCATCACGAGGCCTTCCCCGGGCACCAGTGGCAGGGAGCGATCGCGCTCGCAGCGAAGGAAACACCGCTCCTGCGGCGTACGGTCATCGACTTCGACGCCTACGGCGAAGGCTGGGCCCTGTACTCCGAGCAATTGGCGGACGAGCTGGGCATGTATGAGAACGATCCGCTCGGGCGCATCGGTTACCTGCAATCCATGCTGTTTCGTGCGGTACGGCTGGTGGTGGATACGGGCCTGCACGCCCTGCGCTGGACCCGTGAGCGCGCCATCGCCTACATGATTGACGTCACGGCCTTGCCGGCGAACCGGGTACGCGGCGAGATCGACCGTTATTGCATCTGGCCAGGCCAGGCCTGCAGCTACAAGATCGGCCACCTCGAATGGCTCCGTGCGCGCGAGGCCGCGCGGGCGCGCGCGGGCGCGCGCTTCGATCTGCGCTCATTCCACGAGATCCTGCGCCGAGGCTGCATGCCACTGGCCGTGCTCACGCGGGTCGCGCGAGACTACGGTTCCGCGAGCTAAGGGAGCGGTGGCAGGCCCGTCCAGCGTTCGCTGGCCTCCCAGAGCAGTTCCTGCTGCGGTACGTCCCGGGCCAGTGCCGAGGCGGGCCGCTCGCGCTGCTGCTCGTCGAAATAGCGGCCACTCAGGCCGGCGACCTCTGCGGACAGGGCCAGGTAAAGGCTCGTGCGCGCGCCGTGCTCGGCATCGATCACCTCTCGGCCGGTCAACCTATACAGTGCGCGCAGCCAGCGCGGCAGCAGGTTGGTCGCCACCACGCCTGGATGCAGGCAGTTGACCGCGATGTCCAGCCCCTCCAGCCGGCGTGCCAGCGCGAGCGTAAACATGACGTTGGCCAGCTTGGACTGCGCGTACGCCGCGGTAGGGCTGTAGTGCGCCCGTGGTGCGTCGACCGACTGCAGCTGCAGGCGCCCCCGGTAGTGGACCCAGGAGGCGACATTGATGATTCGTCCGCCGGGCGAGATGCGATCGAGCAGCAGCCGGGTCAGCAGGAAGGGGCCGAGGTGATTGGTCGCGAAGCACAACTCGAAGCCCTCTGGCGAGCGGCGCCGGAAGCTGCTGACGATGCCGGCGTTGTTAACCAGCAGCGCCAGGCTGCCAAAATCCGCCCGCACGGACGCGGCGCAGGCACGAACCGACGCCAGCGAGGCGAGATCGCAATGCACGATGTGCAGGGCGGACTGGGGCACGAACGGGCGCAACTCATCGCGCAGCCGGGCCGCCGATTGCAGGTTTCGGCACAGCATCACGACGGTATAGCCGGCCCGGGCGAGCTCCCGGCTCGTCACCCGACCGATGCCGTGCGTGGTGCCGGTGATGACGGCAATGTTCCTGGTGCTCATGGCGATCCCCGTCTGTTTGCTGGATCATGACGGTCATGGCCGCATCTGCCCTGCTCCACAACGCGCCGCCGCTCCTGATCTTCATGTTCGTCATGTCGATCACGCCCGGACCCAATAACCTGATGCTGCTCAGTTCCGGCGCGCGTTTTGGTCTGCGCCGCACGCTCCCGCACCTGCTCGGTATCACCAGCGGCTTTCTGCTGGTGCTGCTGGTGACCTTTGCCGGCGTGGGCGCCGTCATTCTGACCTATCCGTCGCTGAAGAACGGGCTCACCGTGGCCTGCGTGCTGTACCTGTTGTGGCTCGGGTACCAGCTGCTGCGCCATGGCTATTCCGATGAGGTTGCTCCGGCACAGGCCGGAAGCATCGCGGCCCGGCCGCTGAGCTTCTGGCAGTCGACGTTCTTTCAACTGGTGAATCCAAAGGCCTGGGGTGCGACCGTACCGGCCATCGGTATCGTGGCGCGCGACGGCTTATCACCCGCGCTGGCCCTGATCCTGCTGCTGGCTGTGGGTCTGATCGTCAATCCGCCGTGCATCCTGGTGTGGACCCTGTTCGGTGCCTCGGTTCGGCCGCTACTGGCGACACGCTGGATTCACCGGCTCTTCTATGCGCTGATGGCGGCGCTGATCCTGGCGACCGCCTGGTGGATGCTGCTGCCTCTCCTGGCACGCTGATGCGGCGCTGAGCGCGCGAGGTTTCTGCACCCATGGCCACCGATCACTCCTCGAGGCGCTGGCTCAACCGTACAGTGTTCGGCATTGGGCTGGCGTCCCTGTGCAGTGACTGGTCGCACGAAATTGCCTCGGCCGTGCTGCCGGCATTCCTGGCCACCATGGGTGCCGCTGCGGCCTGGCTCGGTTTCATCGAAGGCACGGCCGATGGCCTCGCCAGTTTTGCGAAACTGGTGTCCGGCTTCTATACCGATCGGCTGCCGCGGCGCAAGCCCATCGCCGTCGCGGGCTATGTCCTGACGGCGCTCGGCACGGCCTCCCTGGGTTTTGCCTCGAGTGCGTGGCAGGTACTGGCCGCCCGCTCGACGGCTTGGCTCGGGCGCGGCGTGCGGCGCTGCTGGCCGCCGCCGTGACGCGCGAAACCTACGGCCGCGCTTTCGGTTTTGAGCGCATGATGGATACCCTCGGTGCCATCATTGGGCCGACCACCGCGCTCATCCTGCTGCAGCTGCTGCGGCACGATTACGGGCGTATTTTCATCCTGACGGTGATCCCGGGATTGGCCGCGGCCGTCCTGATGGCTTTCGCAGTGCAGGAGCGCAGTCGCGTCGTCAGCGTGCAGGAGCGCTTCAGGGCCAGTCTGGGCGCTCTCCCGCTGCGATTTCGCCGGCTCCTCATCGCGGTAGGTCTGTTTGGCCTCGGCGACTTCGCCCATACCCTGCTGATCCTCCTGGCGGTACAGCGGCTGGCGCCCGTGTACGGCGCGGCCGCGGCGGCTACGGCCGCCACGGGACTGTATATCCTGCACAACGTGCTGTACGCCATCTTCTCGATGGTCGCGGGCGCGTTGGCCGATCGCATGAACAAGGGCCGGTTGCTGGCGCTGGGCTACGCGCTCGCCGGCGCCATGGCACTGCTCGTCGTGCTCGCGCCCCTGGGCCTGTGGGCGCTGTCCATGATCTTCGTGCTGGGCGGCATCTCGGTCGCCGTCTGCGAGACCGCGGAGGACTCCTACTGCGCCGAACTCGTGGATGACAGTCAGCATGGCATCGCATTCGGCACGCTCGCCACGGTCAACGGCCTGGGAGATTTCGCGTCGAGCCTGATCGTCGGCGCACTGTGGACGGCTTTCGGCGCGCCGGTCGCATTTGGCTACAGCGCCCTGCTGGTCCTGGCTGGCGCCGTCATGGTGCTGCGATTCCGTTGAATCGCTGGATCCCGGCGCGGGACCTTTGGTCCTCGCCGTGACAAGATGGCCGCCATGAGATCCGTCCGCGTCGTGGCGCTCCTGCTCGGAGCTGCGGTCCAGCTGGCTGCCGCGGAAGGATTGCCCGATGGGACCACGCCCGATCCGGCCACCGCGCCGCCCGCCAGTGATGCGGATCAGCCCACCGAGATCGTCATTCAAGCACCCGAACCACGTTACGTCGCGCCCACGCGCCGCGATCGGATCGGCCGCATCTGGGCGCCGGTGTACATCAATGACAAAGGGCCCTTCCGCATGGTGCTCGATACCGGAGCCAGCCGCTCTGGGGTCATTGCGCGCGTGGCGGCCGCTCTGGGGATGACGCCCGACGAGTCCGCGCCGGTGATGCTGCAGGGCGCTACCGGATCTCTGATCGTGCCCACCATCCTCGTCGACTCGCTGCTCGTCGGTGATGTGCTGATCCGAGGCTCGAAGCTGCCGATCCTCAGGGACGCGCTGGGTGGCGCCGAAGGCATTCTGGGCAGCGAGGGACTCGCGGACCGCCGCGTATACATCGATTTTCGCCACGACCTGATCATCATCTCGCGCTCCCATGATCAGCACGCCGAGACGGGATTCATGACCATACCTTTTACCCTCGAGCACGGCCGCCTGCTGGTCACGCAGGTGCAGCTGGGCCGTGTGCGGGCCAAGGCGGTCATCGATACCGGCAGCCAGTCCACCGTGGCAAACATGGCACTGCGAGACGCCTTGCTGCGCCGGCACAGCATGGATCTGGCTACCGTCGACCAACTGCAGGGCGTCACGGCCCAGATTCAGGAAGGCGAGGGCCACTCCACGCCGCCTATCCAATTCGGGCCGATCGAAATCCACACCCGCCGGATGACGTTTGCCGACGCGCACATCTTCCAGGTGTGGCGCCTCACCAAGGAGCCCGCAGTCCTGGTCGGCATGGACGCCCTCGGTACGCTCGATACGCTGATCATCGACTACCGGCGCCGGGAATTGCAGTTGCGCATGCGTGAAGGCGGGTGAGTGCGCCGCGGCGAGGTACTCGAGAACTTTGTTCAGCACAGTGCCACAATGGCTGCCATGACCAGGACAATCATCAGCGCACTCCTGCTGGGCTGTGCGCTAAGCCTCGCGGCTGCGGAAGCCTTAGCCGTGGCCACGGCTCCGGATTTCACAGTGCCGCCCACGATCTCGGAGGCTGATGAACTCACGGAAATTGTGATTGAGCCGCCCGAGCCGCGTTACGTCGCGCCCACGCGCCGCGATCGCATCGGCCGTATCTGGGCACCCGTGTACATCAATGGCAAGGGGCCCTTCCGCCTGGTGCTGGACACCGGTGCCAGCCGCTCGGGCGTCACGGCCGCAGTGGCCAGTGCCCTGGGGATGACCCCGGACGCATCCGCAGTCCTGAGTCTGCACAGCGCCACGGGCACGAAGGTTGTGCCCTCCATCCGCGTGGATTCCCTGCTCTTTGGCGATGTGCTGATCCATGGCTCGAAGCTGCCCGTACTGGCCGACGCGCTGGGCGGCGCCGAAGGCGTCCTGGGCTATGAGGGGCTCGCCGACCGGCGCGTATTCATCGATTTTCGCAACGACCTGATTGTCATCTCCCGCTCCCATGGCCTGCGCGCCGCCCCGGGCTTTATCGCGATACCTTTTTCCATGGATCGCGGCCGCCTGTTGATCGCGCGCGTGGAGCTGGACCATGTGATTGCGAGGGCCGTCATCGACACCGGCGCCCAGTACACGGTGGCGAACCTGTCGCTGCGCGACGCCTTGCTGCGCCACGAAAGCGCGGTGCAACTGCGGGTCGACCAGATCGAGAGCGTCACCCAGGACGTGCAGGCCGGAGAGGGCCGGACTTCACCGCCCATCGAACTGGGGCCGATCGTCGTTCAAACCGGGAGCCTGACTTTTGCGGACCTGGGAATTTTCCAGTACTGGCATCTGAACAGGGAGCCGGCCCTGGTGATCGGCATGGACACCCTGGGACAACTCGACACCCTGATCATCGACTACCGCCGCCGCGAACTGCAGCTGCGCATGCGCCCGGGCAGCTGAACGCGCCGCAAGGCCGCGGCGTACCCGCCGCGCAAGGGCTGATCAGCCGACGCGAACTGCGTTTACCGGGCAACCACCGTGCCGTCCACCACGCGGACGGCATCGCCGACCTTCAACAGGGGCTCCTGCTCCTGGGAAACGGTAGTTTCGGCACCGTTGTCGAGGCGCACCGCGACGTCGTAGTGCGTCGCAGCGCGCACCTTTTTCTCGATCTTGTTGCCGAGCACGGCACCGCCGGCGGCGCCCGCGATCTTCGCGATGGTCTTGCCGTTGCCTCCACCGATCTGGTTGCCGATGATGATGCCAGCCAGACCGCCGGCCACCGCGCCGACGCCGCTGCCCTGGCCTTCGACCTTGACCGGCGTGATCGACATGATCACGCCGCAGGCGTTGCACACGCTCATGGGCCTGCGCGCGGGCGCCGGGCTGGGCGGTGGAACGGCCTGGGCGGTCGTTGCAGACGCATCGCGATGCTGCGTCCTGGTGCTGGTTTTTTTCGGGGCCGCGGGTGCGCGTGACTCGGCTGTGGCGCCGCTCGCTGCCGGTGCCGGGCTCGCTGCCGGTTCGGGCGCAGCGGCTGGGGCGGTCGCCGCCGTTGCGGCCTCGGGCGTCGTCGCCGTCGATGCGGCAGGTGCGGTCGTCTGACCACAGGACTGAAGCGCGGCGGCGCCGACAACCAGGCTCGCGCACAGCGCCGGAACCATGAAGCGACTGGATGATAGGGACATGATTGTTACACTCGCGAAGTGCTGTACCTGGACACGCAATCTACCGCAATGAACTCGCAATACAACCCCGACTGTCCATGCAGGGCGTGAACCTGAACAGCAGGAGGCGCGGAAGTTATCTGGAGGTCGACCTCGCCCGAGTCCATCTGGTGCGCGGGGGTCGGCGGGTGTTGCGCGACCTGCACTGGCGCATCCGGCCCGGACAGCGCTGGATCCTGCGCGGCAACAATGGTGCCGGCAAAACGCAGTTGCTGAAGCTCATTGCCGGCGATGTCTGGCCCCAGCCCCGCGCCGGCACGCACCGGCATTACCGCTGGCGCAACCAGCTTTACTCCGATCCGCTGGGCGTCAAGGCGGAAATCGCCTACGTCGGTGCGGAGCGCCAGGATCGCTACGTGCACTACGCGTGGAACCCGCAGGTGTGGGCGGTCGTCGGCACCGGGATCGAGCGCAGCGATGTGCCGCTGCGCGCGCTGAGCGGCGCGGAGCGGCGCCGCATTACCCGCCTGCTGGGCCGGATGGGCATCGAGGGGCTGGCCAATCGTCGCTTCCTTACACTTTCGCAGGGCCAGCAGCGCCTGGTATTGCTGGCTCGGGCTCTGGCCTGGAAGCCTGCCCTGCTCCTGCTCGACGAACCACTCAACGGCCTGGATCCGCATCATCGCGCGGGAATGCTGGCGGCCATCAGCGGCCTGCGCCATTCGGCCCTGCCCTGGATCTACGTGACGCATCGCGCCGAGGAGGAGCCGGCTGGCGCGACGCATCAGGCGCGCCTGGCGGAGGGGCGGCTGCACACCAGCCGCTGGCGACCCGCCCGACAGCGGAGCCGGCCCCATTCTGCAGCGCCGGACAGGGCCGCCCGGCGGCCCGCGCGCGCGCCACGCCCACGCGAGCTCATTGCGCTGCGTGGCGCTTCGGTCTGGCGCGATGGCGCGCTCGTCCTGCGGCGGCTCACCCTGAGCATCGCGGCGGGTCAGTGTTGGGTCGTGCACGGCGCGACGGGCAGCGGCAAGTCCACCCTGCTGGGCGCTCTGCACGGCGATCATGGGGTGGCCGCCGGCGGCACGATTCGCCGCATCGGGCAAGCCGACAGCGCCGCACTCGGCGCGTTCCAGCGGCGCGCCGGTTATGTTGCGCCGGACCTGCAGGCCGGATTGCCGCGGCAGCTCACCGCGCTGGAGGTTGTGGTGGCCGGGGGACGTGGCGCTTTCGGGCTCGACGATACCGCTCGGGGCGGGGAAGGCCGCGCGGCCCTGCGTGCGTTGCGCCAGGCTGGCGCGCTGCTGCTGGCGGCGCGCAGGCTGGGAGAGCTTTCCTATGGCCAGGCGCGTCGCGTGCTGTTTGCGCGTGCACTGGTGCGGCGCCCTGATATTCTGCTGCTCGACGAACCCTATGCCGGCCTCGATGCGCCGAACCGGGCGCGGCTCGGTGCGCTGGTCAGCAGGATTGCCACTGGAAACCATGCCATCGTGATCGCTTGCCACCATCGTGATGAATGGCCGCGCTGCGCCACGCACGAGCTCGAGCTGGCGCACGGCACGGCCCGCTACAGCGGGTTGCTGCGCAGGCACCCGGCAGCCGCGGGAGCGCGGCGCCGATGAGCCGGCAGATCGCCTGGGCGCTGCTGGCCGCCGTGGTCATCCTGCTGGCCGCTGGCGCCTGGCATCAGTACATGAGCCATGCCATCGAGAGCGGCGCCGTGGTCGTTGGGGGTGGCGACGCCGGCGGGTTGCCACGCGCCGATGCCCGCAGCGAAGGCTTCGACGCCCGGGCACTGCAGGCGGTCGTTGCCACGACGCGCACCCAGCAGTCGGGCGGACTGCTGATCACGCGCCACGGGCATCTGGTGGTCGACAGCTACAGCGGCAGCGCCGACTCGGCCATCCTGATCGACGGCGGTGAGTTCTCCGATGCCCTGCTGATGCTGGCGGTCGGCATTGCGGTGGCGCAGAACGGCCAGCTGACGCCCGCCAAGGTCGGCCACGATCCCAGCCAGTTGAGCGCGCTCATCGTCAAGACCAGTGGCCTGGCCTACCCGCAATTCCTGTCGCGAAATCTGTGGCAGCCGCTGAACGCCGCGCCGGCACAGTGCTCGGGCACGGGGATCCGGGCGCGGCCCGTCGATTGGCTGCGCGTGGCCGAGCTGTTGCTGCACGACGGCCGTTTCGAGGGCACGCAGGTGGTGCCGCCCGGCTGGGTTCGACGGCTGCGCCCCGCAGCAGGTGACGTCGAACGGCCCGGTGCGGGCATTTACAGCAGGCCGGTGACGACGGGAGCAGAACCCTTTGCCAGCGGCGATACCTTCTTCCTGCGTGGGCCGGGCGGCACGCGGCTGTGGCTGGTGCCGCGGCTTGACCTGACGATCCTGCGCTTCAGCAGCTCGGAGGCGGGTCTGAGCGATGAGACGCGCTTGCCCAATGCCGTGATTCGCGCCCTGCGCGATCGCCCGCCGTCGGCGGGCGTGCAGTTGCGTGACCTGGTGCCGAATCACTGATGCGGCATTCCAGCCAGGGCAAGACCGTGCGACCGCTGCTGACGCTTTTCATCATCTGCGCCATCGACGTGCTGGGCTTTGGCATCATCGTGCCGCTGGTGCCTTACATGGCCGTCCGCTTCGGCGCTGCGCCCTGGGTGATCACCGCGATACTCGGCAGCTATTCGCTCTGCCAGCTCATCGCCGCGCCCTTCTGGGGCCGGCTCAGCGATCGGCACGGACGACGCCCCATACTGATCTTCAGCATGGGAGGCGCCTGCCTGTCTTACCTCGTGCTGGGCCTCGCCCCGGGACTGGCGTGGCTGCTGCTGTCGCGGATGCTCAGCGGGTTCATGGCGGGCAATATTTCCGCGGCCATGGCCTATGCCGCTGACGTCAGCCTGCCCGAACATCGCGCCCGCGCGCTGGGAATCGTCGGCGCCGCCATCGCCGTGGGTTTCATGATCGGCCCGGCGCTCGGTGGCGTCCTACTTCCTGCTGCCCGCCCTGGTGTCGGCGGGACTGAGCGTCGTGGCGATGCTGCTGGTGGCGCTGCGGCTGCGTGAGAGCCGCGGTGCCGCGGATCGGCTGGCAAGTCATGCCCGCGCCTTGCCCTCGAGCGCACTGCGCACGCTGGCGGCGCGTCCGGCACTGCGGTGGCTGGTGCTGGCCGGCGTGCTCGTGACGTTTTCGCAATCGACGCTGGAATCGATCGTCGCCCTGTGGGGTCTGCAGCGCTTTGGCATTGGGCCGCGCACCATCGGCTTGATGTTATTCGGGCTGGCCGCCATTGCGGTGGCGATGCAGGGTGGACTGGTGCGGGTGCTGGCGCCGCGCTTCGGTGAACAGCGCCTCGCGATCGCCGGCATTGCGGCCTACGTCTGCGGCCTCGCCCTCACGGGTGTCGCGCCCACGCTGCCGATCGCGATGGGTGGCCTGGCGCTGTGCGGCTTCGGAGCGGGTGCTTTCAGTCCGAGCGCCTCCGCGCTCGCCTCGCGACAGGCGGACGCCGGCAATCGCGGTGTGGTGATGGGGACCTATCAATCCGGCACTTCCCTGGCGCGCGTGCTCGGACCCTTCAGCTCCGGTTTCATCTTCGGGCGATTTGGCGCGGGCGCGCCGTTCCTGATCGGCGCCCTGGTGACGCTGCAGGCATTGTGGTGCATGCTGGCGGCAAAGCGCGCGGGCAGGCGGGACGTCGCACGGTGATATACGCGTTCGAAGGCAAACGCCCGGTGATGGCCACGGCCTGTTATTACATCGCGCCGGGCGCGCAGCTCATTGGCGACGTACGGCTCGGGGATGCCGCCAGTGTCTGGTTCAATGCCGTACTTCGGGCCGATGATGAGTTCATCGAGATCGGCGCCGGCACCAATGTACAGGACGGCACGGTCATCCACTGCGACAAGGGTATTCCCACGATCGTCGGCCGCAACGTCACCGTCGGTCACCGCGTGCTGCTCCATGGCTGTACGATCGGCGACGAATGTCTCATCGGGAACGGTGCCGTCGTGCTCGACGGCGTGCGGATCGGAGCGCGCTGTCTGGTCGGGGCCGCCTCGATGCTGACGCCGGGCAAGGAATACCCGGGCGGCAGTGTCGTCATGGGTGCGCCGGCGCGCGTTGTGCGTGCGGTCGCGGAGCGCGAGCTGGCCCTGATCGAGCGTGCCGCGCGCTCGTACCAGCAGCGTATCCAGCGCTACCTGGCCGAACCCGGGCTGGGCGGCGCCGCGCCCGGAGCGCGCGGCGAGCGCTAACTGTCGCGCAGTGCCGTCACCACCGGCAGGCGCGCCGCCCGCAGGGCCGGATAGAGCCCGCCAATGATGCCGATGGCCAGCGCCCAGGTCATGCCCGTCCACAGCAGCGGCGCGGTGACCTTGAAATCGAAGGTGAGCTGCCCCACACCACCGGCGATGCTGGAGGCCGTGAACCCATTGAAAATCAGCCACGCCAGCAGCCCGCCCAGCGCGCCGCCCAGCGCTGCCAACAGCATGGTCTCGATCATCACGGCCGCGACCACCGCGCTGCCGCGGAAGCCGATGGCGCGCAGTGTGGCGATCTCGCGCGCCCGGGCGGCCACGGCGGCGAACATGGTGTTGAGCGCCCCGAATACCGCGCCGATCGCCATGATGCTGCCCACCACCCGGCCGATGATGCGGATGACCTTGGTGATGGTCTCGGACTGCTTGCTGTAGTACTCCGCCGTGGTCGAGACGTCGACCTTCAGTCGCGGATCGGCGCTCAGGGCGGCCTTGAATGGCCCGAAGGCCGTGCGGTCCGTGAGTCGCACGAATACCGAGGACAGCGAAGATCCGCGGCGGTAGGCGGCGCCTACGTCGGCGGCATCGGCCCAGATCTCCGATTCCAGCGCGTCGTGCGTCTCGAACACACCCACGACTTTCCAGCTCTGCGTGCCCAGCTTGATTTCGCGGCCGAGCTCCGTGCCGGCGAACTGCCGTTGCGCGCCCCGGCCAACGACCAGCTCGCGCAGGCCGGGCCGGAATTTCACGCCGGCGATCATTCTGGCGTTGGTGCGCAGTTGCCAGGCTTCCGGTCCGATGCCACGCAGCTGCACGCTGCCGAGGTCATCCGGGTCCCGCGATTTCCGGATCGGCAGATTCGCCGCGACCACCAGTTCCCCCGAGGCGATCGGCTTGCCGGCCGCGTCGCGCGCCACGCCCGGCGCGTCCTGGATCACCAGCGCCTTCGGCGGAGGAGCCGCCGCGCAGGACCACCGCGCTGTCCTCGCTCCCGCTGCGCCGCAGGGTGTCGCTGTAGCCTTCGGCCATGGCCAGCAGCGCCACCAGCACCGCCACCACACCGCCGATGCCGATGATGATGACGAGCGATGCTCCAGCCCGCTGCCTCAGCGTCCGCAGCCCGATTCCAGTCACCGAAGTAGCCTGACGGCCCACGCGGGTCCACAACAGCCACGCAGCGAGCAGCAGGGCGGATCCGAGCAGAACCGGCCAGGGCGCGGCGATCAGCACGGAGATGGCGGCGGCGATGGCCAGCAGGGTGAGCAGGTTGTAGACAAATCTCATTGCATCGGTCCCTCAACGACCCGCCAGCGCATCGACGATCTTCAGGCGCATCGCCTGCCAGGCCGGCAGGGCGCCGACCGCCAGCCCGATCAGCACCATCAGTCCGAGTCCCATGGCCCAGCTGCTGGCACCGACGGTCGGCAGGTTGAGCACCCCACCGCTCCCCTTGACGATGGCCGGCACCAGGACGCTGACCAAGCCGAGCCCGACGAGGCCGCCCAGCACCAGCAGCAGGAGGGATTCGGCGAGCACGATGCCCAGCACACC
>WNFM01165196.1_pt1 | contig 52738 bp, 49 predicted proteins | sample 5400271 | NCBI WGS metagenome assembly WNFM01 (sample SAMN13153352, study PRJNA577476) | soil metagenome | isolation source: 60 cm saprolite on Douglas fir-dominated hillslope | place: USA:California | collected 2013-09-17
GGCCGCGAAGGGCCGGCCCAGGAGGAGGGAATCATGCGGCTGAAGTTCGCGACGGCGAGTGCTCTCTTGAGTGGGCTCGGCATCCTCCTCGTCTTGACGCCGCGGGCGGACGCGGCGGCGGGGTATTCCTACTCCGTCGTCGGCAATCCGGCCGACGTCGTCACCGCCACCCGCGGGCTGCTGGTCCTCCAGGGCGGCGGCACCGACGTCGACGAGAACTTCGTGCGCATGGGAGCCAGGGCCGGCGGCGGGGATTTCGTCGTGATCCGCGCCTCCGGCACCGACGCCTACAACCCCTACATCTACTCGCTCTGCTCGTGCGATTCGGTGGCGACGATCGTGTTCAAGAACCGCAAGGCGGCTTTCGAGCCGTTCGTCATCGACACCATCCGCAACGCGGAAGCGCTGTTCATCGCCGGCGGCGACCAGTCGGACTATGTGAACTTCTGGAAGAACACTCCGGTCGAAGAGGCCCGCTCAGCGCGGAGGCCGGCGTGCTGACCTCGTCGCGCGGCGAGGTCTACTGACGCGGCGTTCGCGCGACGTCACGGTCGAAGCGATTCCTGGAGCCTGCGCGCCACCCAGCCGTCGATGCGTGCCTCCAGCGCGTCCAGCGGCAACGCGCCTGCGCCCATCTTGAGCTCGCCGATCTTGTAGGCCAGGGCCTGGGCCGGCCAGACGATGTAGCGGTCCACCTCGACCACGATGTCGTGCTCGGCCTTGCCCGCGTTGTCCGCGAAGTAGTCGATGGCCTGCGGCCGGCTCCAGCCCAGCGCGTGCATGCCCGTGTCCACGACCAGCCGGATGGCCCGCCACATCTCGTAGGTGAGCTGGCCGAACTTCGCGTAGGGATCCTCGTAGAAGCCCATCTCGGAGCCCAGGCTCTCCGCGTAGAGCCCCCAGCCCTCGATGTAGGCGGTGTAGAAGCCGTGGCGGCGGAAGTCCGGCATCTCCGGCAGCTCCTGGGCGATGGCGATCTGGAGGTGGTGGCCGGGCACGGCCTCGTGCAACGCGAGGGCTTCCATCTCCCACCGGGGCCGCGCGCGCAGGTCGTAGGTGTTCGCGAAGAAGCGCCCGGGCCGGCCCGCGGAGGGCGAGCCCGGCTCGTAGTAGGCCGTCGTCTGGCTCTTCTCCGCGTAGGACGGGACGGCAACGACGCCGTAGGGCAGGCGCGGCAGCGTCGCGAAGAGCCTGGGCAGCTCCGGGTCCACGCGCTTGCAGATGTCGCGATAGGCGACGAGCAGGTCCTCGGCCCGATCGAAGAAGAACCGGTCGTCCGTGCGCAGGAAGCCGACGAACTGCTGGAACGTCCCGTCGAAGTCCGCGCGCGCGATGACCGCGTCCATCTCCGCGCGTATGCGCTTCACCTCGTCGAGGCCGATGCGATGGATCTCCTCCGCGCCCAGACGCGTGGTGGTCATCTGGCGGATGGAGAAGCCGTACCAGGCCTCGCCGTCGGGAAGATCGCGGGCCGCGATCGTCTCGCGCGTGCGCGGCAGATACCGGCGTTCGAGATGGTCCAGGAGCCTGCGATATGCGGGCGCCACCGCCCCCGCGTACGCGCGCCCGGCGGCCGCGCGCAATCGCTCCTGGGTGGACGCGTCGATCGCGGCCGGAAAGGACAGGAAGGGCCGGAGGAGCGGGCTCGTGAGCGGGTCCTCGACGATCTGGTTCCGGACCTGGTCGGGCACGTCGCGCAGGGTCACCCGCGGCGGCGTGATCCCGGTCTCCACGCCTTTCTCGAGGAGGGCGATCGTCTGGTCGACGAGCGTGGGCACCGCCTCCAGGCGCGCCAGCGCCTTCTCGAAATCGGATGCCTGGAAGTAGGGCATCAGCATCAAGGTCTGGGCGACGCTTTGCTGCACCCCGCCCATCTGCGTGATCGGCATGTATTCGCCCTTGAAGCGGCGCCCTTCCAGGGATTCCTCGACGTTGCGGCGGAAGAGGTCGTAGTGGACCTGGTCGGCGGGGCTCAGGGCGGCTCGGTCGATGGTGGCCAGGACGCGCGCCGGGACCTCCATCTCGCGGTTGCGCCGCTCGTAGGCCTCGAGGGACTGGTCGGTCCAACGGTGGTTCCGGCCGGGATCGCCGGTGTACGTGGCCAGCTCCGGGTACTCGTCGAGGGTGTAGGTCCAGTGCGCGCGAAACAGCGCGTGCAGCCGTTCGGCCTCCGATTGCTGCCCTTTCGATTCTTCGATCTGGCGTGCAGAGTCCTCGCGCATGGGTGTGATCTTACTAAGTCAGGGGGGGCACTCACTCGTCACCACGATGGGAGTTCGCGACCCCCCCTGAAACCCCCCTCGCACCGCGCCGCCGCTGCGCGGCGCCGCCGTGCTCTACGTACCTCCGTGGTGTCGCGTGCCTTCGTGTTACCATCGCCGCCTAGATGCCCGAACCCCGGACTCCGGCCCGGGCGGGATCTCCTCCCGCGGCCAGCGAAGCCGACGCCGACCAGGCCCGGCGTCAGGCCGAACGTCTCCACCTTCCGTTCGATCCCCTCGAAACTCCCCCGGACGACGCGTCGCTGTGGGCGGAGACGCCGCTGGAGCTGCTGGTGCGCTTCGCGTGCGTGCCCGTCGGCCGCGAGGACGGACGACTGGTCCTGGCCTTCGGTGGCCTCGACGATCTCGCGCGCGTGGATGATGCCGAGTTCCATCTCGGCCAGCCCATCGAGCCGGTGGTGGCGCCCGCCTCGCGCGTGGCCGCCCTGCTCAAGCGCCACCGCGGCGGGGACCTGCTCCTCGAGCAGGCCAGCGAGCCGCTGCGGCTCCAGCTCGTGGCGGACGACGAGTCGGAGATCGACGTCGGTCTCAAGGCCTTGCCGTCCGACTCCCCCGTCGTGCGCCTCGTGGACTCCCTGATCCTCGGCGCCATCGACCGCCGCGCCTCCGACGTGCACATCGAGACCAAGGACCGCGAGGTGCTCGCGAAATACCGCATCGACGGCGTGCTCTACCCCGCCCTGGAGCCGCTCGACAAGCGCCACCACGAGACCATCATCAGCCGGATCAAGGTCATGTCCGAGCTGGACATCGCGGAGAAGCGCGTGCCCCAGGACGGGCGCTTCCGCCTGCGCGTGAAGGGCCGCACCATCGACTTCCGCGTCTCCATCATGCCCTCCATCCACGGCGAGGACGCCGTCATCCGCATCCTCGACAAGGAGTCGCTCAACGCCGCCTTCCGCAACCTCCGGCTCGACGTGCTCGGCTTCGGGGAGCCGGACCTCCGGAAGTTCCGCAAGTACATCACCGAGCCCTACGGGATGGTGGTGGTGACGGGGCCGACGGGCAGCGGCAAGACGACCACGCTCTACGCGGCCCTGAGCGAGATCGCCACCCCCGAGGACAAGATCATCACCATCGAGGATCCGGTCGAATACCAGATCCCGCTCATCACCCAGGTGCCGGTGAACGAGAAGAAGGGTCTGACCTTCGCCCGCGGCCTGCGCTCGATCCTGCGCCACGACCCGGACAAGATCATGGTGGGCGAGGTGCGCGACCCGGAGACGGCGCAGATCGCGGTCCAGTCCGCCCTGACCGGCCACCTCGTGTTCACCACCGTGCACGCCAACAACGTGTTCGACGTCATCGGCCGCTTCATCGCCATGGGCGTCGAGCCCTACAACTTCGTCTCCGCGCTCAATTGCGTGATGGCGCAGCGCCTGGTGCGGCTGCTGTGCGCGCGTTGCAAGCGGCCGGGCCATCCGGGGGACACCCTGCTCCGCGAGTCGGGCCTCGACCCCGACGTGTACCACGACCAGGTGTTCTTCGAGTCCGTGGGCTGCGAGGAGTGCGGGGGGACGGGATTCCTGGGGCGGACGGCCGTGGACGAGCTCCTCGACATGACCGATCGCATACGCCAGATGATCATGGAGCGGAGGCCCACGGGAGAGATCAAGCAGACGGCGCGCGAGGAGGGCATGACGTTCCTGCGCGACTCCGCCCTGGAGAAGGTCTTCGCCGGACTCACCACCCTGCGCGAGATCAACAAGGTGACCTTCGTTGCCTGAGAGAGGCCACGAAACGCGCGGCGCTCCTCGGACGAAATTGGCGCGTGTCATGAAACAGACGACAAACGTCGTCACTTGTGACAGGGACTAGGAAGGCCAGCGAAGGCCTCTTCCGCACCAAACTCACCCGTTCCATCGCCTTAGCGTTGGCACTCGCACCCTGCGAGTGCGCGCATGTTTCCTGCATGGTGAAACCAGTGGGCGCCGCCTCGGCGTCCGGGAGGGGAGGACGATGAGCGAGCGGCTCGTGCGCGGCGACACGGCGGTCGAGTTCTTCCGGGAACAGCTCGAGCGGGCGATGGATCACCAGAAGGTGAGCACGTCCACCTTCACCCAGTTCTACCTGGTGAACCTCCTGGCCGGATGCGTGCGCGGCGAGCTGCCGCCGAGCGAGCCCGGCTACGACGAGACCCCGCTGGCCGTCCTCTACGTGCGCGCAATCCACTCCTCGCGCCGCGACCGCGCCAAGCTCCTGCGCGCGATGGGCGACACCGCGTTGTTCGTGTCCGGCTTCTTCGCGGACAGCCTGAGCGGGCGCCTGGTCGACCTCGACTACTACAAGGCGATGGGCGGCTTCGCCTACGCCCGCCTGGCCCAGGACGAGGACCCCCGCGTGTTCGGACCCGAGGTGTTCTCCGAGCTCGCCGGCCGCTTCACCCAGTTCGCGGACCTGCTCAGCGAGATCTCGGAGCAGAGCCAGCTCGCGACCAACCAATCCGTGCTGCGGCTCTACGAGCGCTGGATCCAGACGGGCAGCCGCCGGGTGGCCGCCCTCCTCGCCGAGCGCGGCATCACGCCCGTGCTGCCCGGCGAGAGCCGGCCGCAGTGAGCAGCTCCCCGGCGCCGGCGGCCGACGAGGGGGGCGCGCCGGGGCCGGGATTCTCCGGCCTCCTCGTCGATGTCCAGCGGCGCCTGGAAGTGCTCTACGCCCTGGACCACCAGGCCCCCGTGACCGAGTTCCTCATACCCCTCGAGCACGCCGGGGACTATCCCGGCGGCGGCAGCCGCACCCTGGTCACGCAGAAGGGCGACGACGTCTCGCTGGGCGTCGTGCTCGAGGACTCGGTGCGCGCGCAGCTCGCTGCCTCCGATCCGCGCGTGCACCTCGGCCGCGACAACCTCGATCCGTTCTGCGTGGCCGCGGAGGAGGTCAGCCACTTCGTGTACCTCTTCTTCTGCGCGCGCGCGGCGCGCCAGGTGACGCAGCTCGAGCTGGAGCTGCAGGGCGAGGTGGACAAGTACCTCTCTTCGGTGTTCCTCCTGTGCCTCCAGAACGAAGGCGCGGTGTCCCCCCTCCTGCGCGAGCTCCTCTTCCGGCGCTATCGCCTGGCCGCCCACGTCACGGACGAGGAGGGGCGCGCGCGGTACCACCGGGCCAGCGACCTCGCCTATCGGTACTGCGGGTATCTCGAGTCGCGCTTCCTGCGGCGCTCGCAGCTCCAGGAGCTGACCCGCGAGGCCCGGCGCTTCTATCGCCTCGGACAGCGCGACAAGCTCGAGCGCATCGCGGCGCTCCAGTGAGCACCCTCCCCTCCGGTTACGACGTGGCCGAGGAGAACCGCCGCGCGCGGCAGCTCCGCATGATCGTGGACCTGGCCTCGAGCGTGATCGTCCAGGGCGGCCTCCGCCGCGGAGAGGCGGAGGCGCTGGTGGCGGCCACGCGGCGCCGCGCCCTCGAGCTGTTCCCCGGCAAGGAGGACACCTTCGACCTCATCCTCGCTCCCCGTTTCGCGCGCCTCGTTCGCGAGTTCGCGGCCCCCAGCCCCGCCGCGAACGTATTGCCCTTCCCAAGGGCCTAGCGGAGACACCGGCCGCTTTTTCCGATAAGGTGGGCTTGAATCCTGGAAGGAGGGCCTCTGCCCACAACGCGGACCGAGTTCGCCCACCTGACGTCGCTCACCTATGACAAGGTCGCGCAGGATTACGACGAGCTCTGGAGCCGCAACGTGGCCGGGCCCAACGCGCGCCTCACCGCGGACCTCGCCCTTTCGCGCGGCGACCGCGTGGCCGACCTGGCCTGCGGGACCGGCGTCTACACCCTGGAGATGGCCCGGCTGACCGACCCCGGCGAAGTCGTCGCCGTCGACTACTCCGAGGGCATGCTCGCCGCGGCCCGCGAGCGCCTGGAAGACGAGGGCTATCCCGTCTCGCTCGTGCACGCGCGCGCGGAAGACTTCATCGGCCATACCCCGCCCGCCAGCTTCGACGTGGTATCGATGCGTTTCGTACTGGCGTACATCGACTGGCGCGAGGTGCTTCCGCTGACCGGCCGCATGCTGCGGCCCGGAGGCCGCGTGGGCGTGCTCACGAGCATGAACAGCAGCATTCCCCAGCTCTACGCGCTCTTCGACCACTACCGCAACTCCGCGGAGCCGGTCTGGAAGCTCTACAAGCACTGCGGCAAGAACATCGGCGAGACCTTCCGGTTCTTCCGCCGCCTGCGCGAGACCTTCGCCCAGGGGAGCTTCATCTCCGTTCCCGCCAGCGCCGAGCAGGTGGCGGACCGCCTCTCCGCGGGCGGGCTGGTCAACGCCGACGTGTGGACGGAGACGGTGCGCCTGTGGTTCGAGTCGGGCCGGGCCGCCGTGGACTGGGCGCGCGGCTCCGGCTATGCGACCCATCCCTCCCTCGATGCCATGAGCCCGCGCGACGTGTACTTCCTCGAGAGCATGTTCGCGGACGGCCTCGAGGGATTCCGCGAGGCCGGCGGCATCCCGCTGGACCTGGTCGTCGGCGGCGTGGTGGCGCGAAAGGCGTAGTCACCCCTGCGTATCGGGGTCGACCTCGGCGGCACCAAGATCGAGGCCATCGCGCTCGGTCCCGGCGGCGTCGAGCAGGGCCGCCGCCGCATCGCCACTCCACGTGACGACTACCCCGCCACCGTCGAGGCCGTGGCGCGCGTGGTCGAGGACCTCGAGTCCACGCTCGGCGCGCAGGCCACCGTCGGAGTCGGCATGCCCGGCGCGATCTCCCCCGCTACGGGCCTGGTCAAGAACGCGAACTCCGTCTGGCTCATCGGGCAGCCGCTGGATCGGGACCTTTCCACCCGGCTTCGGCGCCCCGTCCGGCTGGCCAACGACGCGAACTGCTTCGCGCTGTCCGAAGCGACCGACGGCGCCGGCCGCGGCGCGCGCGTGGTCTTCGGCGTCATCGTGGGCACGGGAACGGGCGGCGGCATCGCCGTGGACGGCCGCGTGCTCGTCGGCCCCAACGCCGTGGCCGGAGAATGGGGCCACAACCCGCTGCCCTGGCCGCGCGAGGGCGAGTGGCCCGGCCCGGCGTGTTATTGCGGCAAGACCGCGTGCATCGAGACGTTCCTGTCCGGACCCGCACTCGTTCTCGACCACGAGCGCACCACGGGAGAGCGCGTGCCCGCCCCTGAGTTGCCGCATCGCGCCGCGGGCGGCGACGCCGCCGCCGAAGCGACCCTGGCGCGCTACGAGGACCGGATGGCGCGCGCCCTGGCCGCGGTGATCAACATCCTCGATCCGGATGTCATCGTCCTCGGAGGCGGGATGTCGAACATGGTCCGCCTGTACGAATCCGTGCCGCGCCTGTGGACGAAGTACGCGTTCTCAGACCGTGTGGACACGCCGCTCCGCGCCGCGGTGCATGGAGATTCGAGCGGAGTGCGCGGCGCCGCCTGGTTATGGCCCGAGGCGGAGTTTCCGTAGCCGGCGTTCGTAGATGACAGACCGACCTGGCTGACAGCGTCTCAGCAGCTAACCCAGGCCGATCGATCTGGTGATGTCGTTGTCGTTGTTGTCGTTCGCCTCAAAACCACGGCGGCCAGCACGTGGCCCGGTAGGAGCCGGGCCCCCAGCGGCTGTACCCGAACGACGACATGATCTGGAACTGCTCGTTGAAGCGGTTGTCGTTCTTGACCCCGATCTCCTCTTCGTCGTGGGCGGCGCAGTAGCCCATGCGCTCGAGGTTGTACTTCACGAGGTCGTAGTACTTCTTGCGGTCCAGCACCCGCCAACTCAGCTTTCCGTAGCCGTCGTTGAAGTCGAACAGCTCCGGATGCTCCTTCTGTGCTTGCTCGATGGCGAGGTCCACGTCCCCGCCGAAGGCGGAGCCCTGATAGGGGCACCCGGCGCCGCTGCCGCCTCCAGGAGGCAGGCCGCAGCCGAGCGCCACTGGCGTGGGGGTCGGCGTCGGCACCGGTGTCGGCGTCGGCGACGGAGCCGGAGATCCGGCGACGCCGGCCGGTGGCGAATCCGGGCCAGTGGTGGATTGCGACCGGTGGTAGCACGCGCCCAGCGACACCGCAGCCAGTACCGTGATTCCCCATTTCCCGGCCTGGCTCACTTTGCACCCTCCCACGTATGGAACGCGCGGATTCTAACCGATCGCGCGCTCCGCCGGGGTCCTTTCCGGCCGCAGGAGACGCCTCTCCGTGACGAGGAAGAAGGGCAGGGCCAGCGTCGCCAGCAGGGCCGCCACGCCGTACGCGGTGCGGAACCCCGCGCGCTGGACGATCCAGCCCGTGATCACCGATCCGGTGCCGATACCCGTGTCGAAGGCGGCCAGGATGCTGCCGAAGGCGGCGCCCCGGCGCGAGTCCGGGACGTGCTGCATCACGTACGCCGCGTAAGCGGGATAGGCGCTGCCGAGGCCGGCTCCGAACACGATCGCCGCGCTGATGAGGCCGCGACGGCTGCCGTCGAGGGCGAGCAGGGCGAGGCCGGCGACGATCAGGCCCAGGCAGGGGAGGAAGACGCGACGATGCCCGATGCGGTCGGCGAGCGGCCCGGAGATCGGACGCGTCACCAGGATGGTGAGGGCGAAGGCGGTGAAGAAGATGCTCTTGGGCACGACGCCGTTGGCGTCCGCGTAGAGGGCGACGAAGCTGGTGATGCCGCCGTAGCCGAACGAGTAGAGGAACAGCGTGAAAGAGAGAATGAGCACGTGCCATTCGATGAGCGGACCGTGGTGCGTGCCCGGGCGCAGGCGGACGTCGGGAGGGAGCCGCCAGGCGATCACCGCCATGGCCAGGTTGAGGGCGGCGGTGGCCGCGCACACCGAGCCCCATCCCCGCGCGTAGATCGCGAAGCCGACCTGCGGCGCCACCGCGATGGCCAGGATGTTCGAGAGGCCCCAGTAGCTGATGCCCTCGGCCCGGCGGTTCGGCGGAATGATGTCGGTGATGTAGGCGGACGACGCGGACAGCAGGCCCGACCAGAACACGCCGTGCACGAGCACCAGCGCGAGCAGGATGCGATAGTCGCGCAGCACGGAGTACACGCTGGAGAACCCCGCGATGGCCAGGCTGCCGACGATCAGCATCCGCCGCTTCCCGACCCGATCGGCCAGGCCCCCGGTCAAGGGAGCGGAGAACGCGGACGAATAGGTCAGGAGGCCCAGGAAAAGCCCGGCCGCGAACTTCGAGCCCCCGAGTTCGAGGATGTGGAAGGGGGCCGTGGGCAGGAGCTGGAACGCGGACAGGAACACCGTGAAGGTGAACCCGCACATGAGGAAGAAGCGCCCGGTGAAGAGGGCAGCGGGGGCGCGGGGCTGGGGACGGGGCGCGTTCAACGCGGCGCGAGCGGCTGGGCCGTTCCCGTGACGCGCGCGACGGCCCGGGCGAGCTGCGCATTGAACGCGGCGGGGTCCTCGCGCATGAGGTAGTGCCCCACGCCCTTGACGATGAGGGCGTCGTACTGCGGCGCGTACTGGCGCGCGTGGTCGAGGCGGGTCGGGAACTTGTCGGCGTTGACGGCCACGATGGGGACGTGGATCTGCTTCAGGAGGGGGCGGGGATCGTGTCTCCAGCTCTGCTCCAGCACCGGCACGCTGATCTCCGGGGGGAACGACGTCGCGTCCTTCACCACCGCCTCCACCAGCGCCGGTGGAGTGGTGGGGCTGAACATGTACTTCCGCATGAACCCGCTCGCCGTGGCCTTGTAGTCGGCGCGGAAGGCCGCGATGGCGCCCTTGACCTCGGCGTCGCTCGTCACCTCGTCCACGTCGAGCAGGGTGTCCACGGGGATGAGGCCGACCACGCGCTCCGGCATGGCCTTCGCCGCCTCCAGGATCACGTTCCCGCTCATGGAATGGCCGACGAGCACGACCTTCTCCAGAGAGAGAGCCTCCACTACCGCGCGCACGTCCTGACCGAAGGCGGCGACGGACCAGTCCTGGCGGCCGCGGCCGGACTGCCCGTGGCCGGCGAGGTCGAGCGTGACCACCTGGCGTGTGCGCGCGAACACCGGCACCTGGGCGTCCCAGTAACGGCGGTCGATGGCCCAGCCGTGGACGAAGACCAGCGCCGGCTGGCCGTGGGCCTGGCCCTGCGTCTCGTAGTGGATGGGCACCCCGTCCGTCGATTTCGTGATGCCGGTGTGCGCAGTCGTGCTCATTGCCAGGAGGAGGGCCAGAAGGGACATCGGACCGCCCATTGTACCGGGCCACCCCGCGCTGCGGGTATCAGGCGCAGGCCCCGAGGATCACGCCCGCCCGCGACGCTTCGTTCGCGCACGCGCGGTCGCGGCGCGACCCGGATGTGCGCAATCGCGCAACAGGTCGCGCCAGGCCTTCTTCTCCCGCGCGGGCTCGACCAGCGGAGCCAGCCGCCGGCACCAGGTCAAGAGCGTGCCCCGGAATTCGGCGTCCGTCTCCGCGCGCTCGAACAGCGCGGCCAGGCCGTGCGTGTCCCCGACCGCGAAGAGGCCGGGATAGTCGCCCCCGAGGAGCCCGGTCGAGCCGGGAATGCGCGACGACAGCACGGGCACGCCGGAGGCGAGCGCTTCCGAGAGGACGTTCGCTCCACCCTCGGACCGCGACGTGATGACCAGGAGGCGTGACCGCGCCATCATCCTCAGCGCGCGCCAGCGTGGCATCTCGCCCAGCCACCGGTAACGCGGGTTGCTGGACTGCTCCGACCGCGCGCGCTCGTCGAGATCGGGATCGAGGGGCGCCCCCGCGTGCAGGACGCGCACGCGCGAGCGGGACGGGAGCAGCCGGGCGGCCATGGCCGCGCGGAACGGGTCCTTCACCGGCCGCAGGTGCGCGAGCACCGCGACCTCGAAGGCGTCTCGCCGCGGCGGCTGGGCGTGGACCGGCTCCGCCGACTGCACGATCGCACGCGCGCGCCCTCGCGCCCAGTCCGGCACCTCGCGCAGGCCTTCCGGTTGGAGGACGACGATCGCCGCCGCCAGCTGCAGGCTCAGCTTCGTGATGGGGCAGGCACGCGCGTCCCGATAGAGGTCCGTGCCGGTGAGCGCGAGCACGACCGGCGTCGTCGGCTCCTGCTCGGCCAGCTTCTCGATGGACCGCGCGCTCTTGCGCGCGTGCAGCGCGACCATGAGGTCGCAGGCCTGCCCGTCGTACTCCTCGACCACCGTCACGCGATGTCCGAGCTGGCCCAGCAGCCGCGCCCAGCGCAGCGCGGTGACACGATTGCCCGTCAGCGACCGCGGCGGAGCGGGCGTCACCATGCAGATCTTCATGCGCGGGCACAGGTCCGGAACCCGGCCCAGACGTCGCGCCGGTCCGGCGTGTAGAAGTTGCGCCAGGTGTTGCGCAACAGGCGGGCTCGCGTGACCCAGGTGCCGCCGCGCAAGACCTTGTGCGTGCCGAACCACGGCTCCGAGTAGTCGCGGTACGCGTCGGGGACGAAGCCAGGATACGGATGGAAGTCACTCGCCGTCCACTCCCATACGTTCCCGAGCATCTGCCGGCATCCCCAGGCGCTGTCGCCGTCGGGCAGGGCGGCGACGTCGAGGAGGCCGCGAGCCACGCCTTCGAGGTTGGCGCGTGCCGGCTCCGGCGGCGCCTCGCCCCAGGGGTAGCGCCGCTTGCGGTCGCCGGCCCCGTCGGAGGCGGCCGCCATCTCCCATTCCGCCTCGGTGGGCAACCGCCGGCCTGCCCACGCGCACCAGGCTTCCGCCTCGTACCAGCTCACGTGCAGGACGGGGTGATGGGCCTCCAGGGGCACCCAACGGTCGAAGTCGCGCCGCTCCCAGCCACCGTGGGCGCGACGCCAGTAGACCGGATGCTCCGCGGCCGTCTCGCTGCGCCAACCCCAGCCCGCAGGCGACCAGAGATCCTCGCGCCGGTATCCCCCCTCCTCCACGAACGCCGCGAAGTCGTGGGCGGTGACGGGCGCGCGCGCCATCCGGAAAGGCGCCAGGGTGACCGGGTGAGCCCACTTCTCGTTGTCGAAGACGAAGGGCTCGTCCTCGCTGGCCCCGAGAGTGAAAGGGCCGCCGGTGACTTCGGCGTCGCCCGGCCAGGGTCCAGCCGTGCCCGTGGCCGTCGCGGCGGCGCGGGCATCGTCGCCGCCGCTTCCGTAGCGGGGCGCCGGATAGCCGAGCGTCTGCCGGGTGTAGGCCACCGCCTCGTCATGCATGTCCTCGTGGTAGACCGTGTACTCGGCGAAGTACCGCACGTCCGGGTGGGGACGCTCGTCGAGGAGACGCTGGACGCGTGACTCGACCTCGCTCATGTAGCCGAGCGTTTCGGCGAGGCTGGGCAGGGGCAGTTCCCAGCGCGCGTCGTGGGGAATCGCGCCCGAATCCCACAAGCCATCGGCGTCGGGGCGCAGGGGCGGCTGTCCGCCCGCGTGCCGCAAGACCCAGCGTTCCTGGAACCACGCGACGTGCCCGATCTCCCACCGCAGCGGATTGACGATGGGCAGGCGTGGGCCCATGAGCTCTCGCGCGTCGAGGCCCGCCACCAGGTCGTACGTCCGGCGGCGCGCATCGCGCACCCACGCGGAGAGCTCTTCCGTCGATCGCATCGGGGAAGACAGTATTCTAGGCCGATGAGGCCGCGGCGAGGCGCGAACATTTTCGGGTTGTGGGCGGGCGCAGGGTTGGCGGCCGCCGTCTTCGGCCTTCTCACCCTCGGCGAGCGGCGCCGTCCCCTCCGGCGCGCGGTCGAGCCGAAGGGACGGCGGCTGCGACGCAACCTCGCGGTCGCGGCGGTGAGCGCCGCCGTGATCCAGGTCGCCGACCGTCCGCTCACGCGCCGCGCGGCCGCGGTCGTGGAGGCACGCCGATGGGGGCTGACCCGGCATCTGGGTCTGCCGCGCTGGGCGGAGGATGCGCTCGCCTTCCTGCTGCTCGACTACACCCTCTGGGTCTGGCACGTCCTGACCCATCGCTGGGCGCCGCTCTGGAGCTTCCACGCCGTACATCACGCCGATCTCGACCTCGACGCGTCCACCGGCATCCGCTTCCATCCCGTGGAGATGCTCGCGTCGGTGCCCTGGCGCCTGGCACAGGTGATCCTCATCGGCGCCGGCCCGCGCGCGCTGGGCCGATGGCAGTCCGCCCTCTTCCTGTCCGTGCTGTTCCATCATTCCAACCTGCGGCTGCCGCTTGGCCTGGAGCGCGCGCTCGCGCTGGTGCTGGTCACGCCGCGCCAGCACGGCATCCATCACTCGGCCTCTCGCGCGGAGATGGACTCGAACTGGTCGAGCCTGCTCAACGTGTGGGACCGCCTGCACGGCACCCTGCGGCTGGATGTGGCGCAAGACGCGATCACCATCGGCCTGCCCTCTCCGCGCGATCCGCGCGCGCTGGCCTTCCCGCGCCTCATGACCATGCCTTTCAAGGAGCTTCCATGCCGCTCGTCCTGACGTCGTCGGCCTTCACCCATCAGGGCTCGATCCCGCAGCAGTACACCTGCCAGGGACGGGATACCTCGCCGCACCTCTCGTGGTCGGGCGCGCCCGAGGGAACGAAGGGCTTCGTCCTCATCGTGGATGATCCGGATGCCCCAGATCCGGCCGCCCCCAAGCGTACCTGGGTCCACTGGGTCCTCTACGCGATCCCCCCGGACGCGAGCAGCCTGAGCGAGGGAATCACGTCCGCGAAGCTGCCCGTGGGGACACGAGAGGGAACGAACGACTGGAACCGCACCGGTTACGGCGGACCCTGCCCGCCCGTGGGCCGCCATCGCTACTTCCACAAGCTCTATGCGCTCGACGTCGAGCTGCCCGATCTCGGGGCCGCAGCCAAGGGCGAGGTGGAGAAGGCGATGGAAGGGCACGTCCTCGCCAAGGCGGAGCTGATCGGCACTTACCAGAAACGCTGAACGGGCCACTCATGCGCGGCCAATCGTCGTGAGGCCGCGTGGTCCCCTCGCGGGGACGCTCGCGCGCGCTGGAACTTGTTAGTCCCACGTGAAGCAGTGCGCGCGCTCGCTCCGCTGTCGCCCCTCATCCCGAAATGGCATGCAGCGACAGAGGCCCCGCTTCGGGTGACCACGCGACCTCCTGTAATCGGCCGCGATCAGCGGTCGGTGTCCCGCGTTTCGGACTCTCCCTCACTCCGCCGGAGCGTCGGCCAGGTGGCGCGAGAAAGTGGCCGGGTCGATATTCGCGCCGCAGACGACCAGCGCGACGCGACGACCGGCGAGCGTGTTGCGCAAGGGTCCACACAACGCGGCGGTGGCCGCCGCTCCCGCGGGCTCCACGGCGAGCTTGGCCGACGTCAGCAGGAGCACCATCGCGCGCCGCAGGGCGTCGTCGCTGACCAGCACGACCTCGTCCACGTAGCGCCGGCACAGCCCGAAGCTGTAGGGCGCGGCATGGGGCGCGCCCAGGCTGTCCGCGATGGTGCGCACGGAATCGATCGACTGCGGGGAGCCGGCGGCGAAGCTGCGGCTCATGCTGTCCGCGCCTTCGGGTTCGACGCCATAGACGCGGCACTCGGGCCGGGCGAGCTTCACCGCCGCGGCCACGCCCGCGCAGAGCCCGCCGCCGCCGATGGGCACGACCACCGCCTCCACGTCCGGCACCTGCTCGACCAGCTCGAGGCCCAGGGTGGCCGTCCCCAGCGCGGTGCGCGGGCCCTCGAAGGGGTGCACGAACGTCCGGCCCTCGTCCGCCTCGATCTGCTTCACGCGATCGAAGGCCACGTGCACGTCGTCCACCAGCTCGACGGCGGCGCCCAGCTCGCGGCACTTCGCGACGCGATAGGGGTTCGCCGTCCTGGGCATCACCACCTTGGCCGTGCTCCCGAGCACCCCCGCGGCGTAGGCCACCGCGATCGCGTGATTGCCCGCGCTCACCGCGGTCACGCCGCGGGCGAGCGCGTCCTTTGGGAGCTCGAGCATCACGGCCAGCGCGCCGCGCGGCTTGAAGGTGCCCGTGCGCTGGAAGAGCTCCTCCTTCAGCACGACCCGCGTGCCGGGGGCCACCTGGCGGGCGAGGGCCGGATCGTCCCAGGCGCGCACGGGGGTGGTCACGACGAGGTCGCCGAGGCGGGCGCGCGTCGCGCGGATCGCGTCGAGCGTCGGCAGGTCGCTCAAGGCGTGTCGGTGAGACCCTCGCCCAGCAGCGACTCCACGGGCAGGAGCTGCGGTCCGTTCTCCGTGCAGACCGCGTACTGCCGCGGCTTGCCGTTGAGCGTGCCGTAGAGATCGACGCCCGCATAACGACCCGTGCGGTCGAGCACGTAGAAGGTCACGTAGAAGTTGGGCAGTCCCTTGTCGGTCAGGAGCCGCTTCTCGACCGTGTTGGCCTTGATCCTCTTCAGGGCCTCCATGGCCGCGTCCTTGGGATGCTTGCCCCGGCGCATCTCCTCCACGATGAGGTGCGACGAGAGGTTGAACAGGTTGGCTTCGCCGCGGCCGGTGGAGCCGGCGGCCCCCACTTCCCCGTCGAGCCACAGCCCCGCGCCCAGGATGGGCGAATCGCCGACCCGGCCCGGGATCTTGAAGGAGAGGCCGCTGGTCGTGGTCACGCCGCACACCTCGCCCTTCGCATTGACGCCGTCGCAGTTGATCGTGCCCCAGTAGTGCCCCGGATCGAGCAGCCCTTCGCGCATCATCTGCAGGCTGACCTTGCGCCCGGCCTCGTCGCGCTTGATCGGATCGAGGTAATGCTCGGGATCGATCCGCCGCTTCCACTCCAGCCAGGCCTTGCGGGATTTCGGGGTGTTGAGGTCGGCCTCGATGGTGAAGCCCATGTTCCGCGCGAAGTCCTGGGCGCCCTTGCCGACGATGAGGTGATGGTCGGTGTTGTCCAGGACCGACTTCGCCACCAGCGACGGCGTGCGCACGCCCTCGATCGCGGCCACGCCTCCCGCGCGCTTGCGGGGGCCGTGCATGCAGCAGGAGTCGAGCTGCACGACCCCGTCCGCGTTGGGCAGGCCCCCGTAGCCGACGCTGTCGTCCTCGGGATCGAGCTCCACGATGTTCACACCCGCGACCAGCGCATCCAGCACGTCCTCGCCGCGTGTGATGCGGCCGAAGGCCTCCTCCACGCACGTCCGCGCCCCGCCATTCTTGTACTTGAACCCGTTGGCGGATGAGATGACGACGGGTTTGACCGAGGTGAGTACGGCGGGAGCCTGGCCAAAAGCGGCTCCGGTCCCCGCCCCGGCGGCCCACGAAGTCGCGACGATTGACCTTGTGGGGCATCGGTCTCCTCTCGATGACGAACGGCGTGACCGCCAGTCTATCGCGGCCACTCTCAGTAGGGGAGGTAGCGGCCGCGCGCCCAGAGGAGCGCGAGGGCCAGCGGGACCGCCAGCAGGGTCCGCCATTCGCGATTGAGGCCGACGCGCGCCCACGAGAAGCGCGAGGCGCGCGGCCCGCCGGGAGTGAGCCGCGGCGCGAAGGCGGGTACCTCGCGCGCCCAGGGGGCGAAGGTGTCCGGGAATCGGGTGGCCAGGAACTCCGCTTCGCCGCGGATGGCGGAGGGGTAGAAGGCCACGAAGTAGGCGGCGGCCACGAGGGCCGCCCACGGGCTGGCGGAGGCCAGAGCGATGGCGGCCGCCATCAGCGTGCTGCCCAGGTACAGGGGGTTCCGCGTATGTGCGTACGGCCCGCCCGTGGCCAGCACCCGTGTCTTCTCGATGTGCCCGGAGGCCCAGATGCGGATGGCTTCGCCCAGGAGCCCGAGGGCGAGGCCGGCCACGAGCGACCAGGGGCGCGGGCGCGCGAGCGCGATCACGATGGCGCCCGCCACCCATCCCAGCGGGACGCGGAGCCTAGACGGCAATGTCGATCGGGGTGCCCGCGCCCGGCGCGCCCAGCCGGCGGTCGATCGCCTTCAGGACCTCTTCCGGCGGGATCGCGTGCATCACGCCTTCGTGCACGGAGCAGCGGCGGCGATGGCACGGAGAGCAGAGCGGGCGGCGCCGGACGGTGACGTCGGCGGCCGACCACGGACCATTGCGCGCGGGGTCGGTGGGCCCGAAGATCCCGACCACCGGGACCCCGGCCGCGCAGGCGAGATGCAGGGGACCGGTGTCCGCGGCCACCACGAGGCGCGCCCGTCGCGCCAGCTCCACGAATTCGAGCAGCGTGGTCGGAAACGCGCGGCGCGCGGCGCCCTCCGACGCGGCCACGACGCGATCGGCGAGCTTCTCCTCTCCGGGTCCCCAGGTCACGACCGCGGCCAGGCCGCGACCGCGCAGGCCCAGCGCGACGCGCGCGAAGAACTCGGGCGGCCACAGCTTGCTCGCCCAGCCCCCACCGGGGTTCAGGATGACGTAGTCGTCCTCGATCGAGTCCGCCTTCAGGGCCGCGGCCACCCGCGCCGCCATCGCGGCCGTGGGCGGGAGGGGGAACTCCCGGAGACCGAACGCGGAGATGCCGACGGTTCGGAGCAGGGCCAGGTTCTTGTCGATGACGTGCACGGCCTCCGGCCCCAGCAGGGCCTGCTCGCTGAGCAGCACGCCCGAGAGCGGCTCGCGCCGCCAGCGTGGGGCGAACCCGATGGCGCGCCGGGCGCCGCTCAGGCGCGCCCAGGCGGCCGATTTCCAGAGGCCCTGCAGGTCGAGGGCGGCGTCGCGGCGCGTCCGTCGCAACTCCGTCACCGCCGCGCGCACGGCGCCGAGGCGCCAGGCCCGCGCGGGGGGGGCGGCCACGACCTGCGTGACCGCGGGGTTGCCCTCCAGGAGCGGGCGGGCCGCCGGCTCCGCGATCCAGGCCACCCGGCAGCCGCGCCGCTTGAGCGCCGCCGCCACGGGCAGCGTGTGCACGACGTCCCCGATGGCGGACAGGCGCACGAGGAGGACCTCGCTGGGCGTCGCCGTCATCGCTGCCCGCCCGCCCGGATCCGCTCGAGCAGCACGCGCGTGTCGTGGCGCTTGGGATCTCCCACGATGGCCACGCGCCCGCCGTACGAGCGCACGACGTCCTTCTCGGGAACGGTGTCGGGCGTGTAGTCCGTGCCCTTGCAGTGCACGTCCGGCCGCAGCGCGAGCAGAAGCCTGGAGACGTCGTCGTCCGGAAACACCACCACCTCGTCGACCGCGCGCAGGGCCGCGACCAGCAGCGCGCGATCGGCCTCGGGGAGCACGGGGCGGCCCTCACCCTTCAGGCGCCGAACGGACGCGTCGCCGTTCACGCCGACCACGAGGACGTCCGCTTCCGCGCGTGCGCCCTCCAGGTAGCGCACGTGCCCGACGTGCAGGACATCGAAGCAGCCATTGGCGAAGGCGATCGTGCGTCCGCCCCCGCGCGCGTCGTCCACGCGGCGGCGCACTTCGTCGAGGGTCCCGATCTTCTCCGCCGCCGCTCTCACGATGGTCCCAGGAGCGGGCCGGGCGCGGCATCGGTCGCCATCGCCCTCCGCAGCTCCAGGGGGGCGACGGTGGCGGTGCCGCGCTTCATCACCACGATCCCCCCGGCGTAGTTGGCGAGCAGGCTCGCCTGCAGGGGATCGGCGCCCGCGGCCAGGGCGAGAGTGAACGCGGCGATCACGGTGTCGCCGGCACCCGTCACGTCGGCGACCTGGTCGGTGCCGTAGATCGGGATGTGGACGGTGGGCCGGCGCGGCTCGAAGAGGGCCATGCCGTCGCTCCCGCGCGTGACGAGCACCGCCTTCACTCCGAGCCGCCGGAGGAGCGTGCGTCCCGCCGCTTCCAGCCGGCCGCGGTCGTGGCCGATGGTGATCCCGAGCGCCGCCTCGACCTCCGGCTCGTTCGGGGTCACCGCGGTCATGCCGCGGAACCCGAGCAGCCCGTAGCGTGTGTCGACGGTGACGGGGACGCGGCGCCGGCGGGCGAGGGCGACCGCCTCCTCCACGAGGGCGGGCGTGACGAGGTTGAAACCGTAATCGCTCACGAGCACGGCGTGCAGGGGACCCCGGAAGGCGCGCAGGGCGCGGCGGACGCGCTCGCGCGCGGGGCTGCGGTCGGACAGACGCGTGGCCTTGTCGATACGCACCATCTGCTGCTTGGCCGAGTGCACGCCCCCGGCCAGGATCCGCGTCTTGACGGGCGTGACGTAGGCGGGATCCGTCGCCACGTGCGCGGTGGTGACGCGCCGCTCGCGCAGGAGCGCGCGCAGCCGGCGCCCGTGCTCGTCACCGCCGAGGACGCCCATCGGGATGGGCGAGCCGCCCAGGGTCGCGATGTTGTTCACCGCGTTCGCGCCGCCGCCCAGGCGGACGTCGGTGGTGTCGTACTGGATGATGAGGACGGGCGCCTCGCGGCTCACGCGCTGCACCGAGCCGTAGAGGAACTCGTCGGCCACGAGGTCCGCGACCACGAGCACGCGCTTGCCGCGGAAGGCGTCCACCACGCCGTCGAGCTCTTCGGCCGGCGAACGGGCGCCCCGCGCGCTCACGCGGCGTCCTCGTGCGCGCTCAGGATCCTCTCCACGGCCTCGAGGACGTTCTCGGCGACGAGGTCGGGCGCGCGCGGCCACTGGGCGGCGTGCCAGGTGAGCTCGCCCAGTCCGTACCCCGTCTTCACGAGAGCGGCGCGCGCCCCGACCGCCCAGGCCACCGCGAGGTCTCCATGCCGGTCCCCGATCATCCATGACCGCGCGAGGTCGGCTCCGATCTCCTTCTCCGCCTGCCGCAGCAGTCCGGGACGCGGCTTCCGGCAGTCGCAGTCCTGCCGGTAGGGCGGCGGCCCGACGGAGGGGTGATGGACGCAGACGTAGATGGCGTCGAGACGCGCACCGCCCGCTTCCATCGCCGAGCGGACGTGAGAGTGCACGGCGTGGAGGAGGCTCTCCGGGAAATACCCGCGCGCCACGCCGGCCTGGTTGGTGACGAGGACGGCCAGCCGGCCGCTCGCGTTCACGAGACGGACGGCCTCGACGGCGTAGGGCAGCAGCCGGAAGCGCGAGAGATGGTTCACGTACCCGACCTCGTGGGACAGCGTCCCGTCACGATCGAAGAAGATGGCCGGCCGTCCCATCGGCCTAGCGCGCTCCCAGGTGCGGCCCCACCTCGGCGAGGACGCGGTCGACGGTGACGCGGCGCATGCAGCGATGGTCGATCGGGCACTCCCGCAGTCCGCACGGAGAGCAGGGAACGGGCTCCCGCACGACGCGATGGGCCTCGCCCACGGGGTGGGTCTCGCGCCAGTCCGTGGGACCGAACACGGCGACGACGGGGAGGCCGAGCGCGGCCGCGAGATGCATGGGGCCCGAGTCGTTGGTGACGAGCAGGCGCAGGCGGGCGAGCACGCCGACGAGCTCGGGGAGGGTCGTCTCGCCACAGAGGACGCGGGCGGGCGCGCGCATCTGGGCAGCGATGGCCGCGCCCACCGGCCGCTCGGCCGCCCCGCCCACGAGGGCGATGCGCGCTCCCCGGTCGGCCAGGGTATCCGCCACGGCGGCGAACCGTTCCGGGAGCCAGCGCTTGGCCGTGCCGTAGAACGCGCCGGGGTTCACCCCGACCCAGGCCCCGCCGTCCTCGGCCCCCAGCAGCCGGTCGGCGCCGGCGCTCCGGGCCCAATCCGGCGGGCAGCTCAGCGACACGTCGGGTGCGGCGGACACGCGGAGCCCCGCGCCGGCGAGCATCGCACGATAGTAGTACACCTGGCTTCGGCCTCGAACCCGCGGCGGGACGCGGGGCGCGCGCGTGAGCAGGGGCCGGCGGCCGTCGGTGGCGTAGCCCCAGCGCTCGGGGATCCCGGCCAGCCACAGGGAGAGGGCGGAGCCGAAGGAGTTCGGCAGCAGCACGCCGGCGTCGAACGCGCCGCGCACTGCGTCCGCATCCACCCGCACGCCTTGCGCGAGCCTCACCGCATCGACCTCGGCCACCGCGCGATACAGGTCGGCCACCCACGGCCGGGCCAGGACCTCGATCCGCGCGCGCGGGAAGTTGCGCCGCAGGTCGCGCACGGCGGCCAACGAGAGCACGACGTCGCCGATCCAGTTCGGGGCGCGCACCAGGATCCGCTCGGGCGCGCGCGGGGCCGCCGTGCTCACCCCGAACGGCCGGCCATCGCGGCCGCCGGCGCCTCCGCCCCCGGACGCGGCCGGGTCTTCCAACGCCGGTGCATCCACAGCCATTGCTCGGGCCGCTCTCGCACCCATCCCTCGATCACCGCCGTCAGCGCCTGGGTCAGCCGCGCGATGTCGTCCTGGCGATTCCCCGTCGTCGTCCACTCGAGGGGCCGGCCGTAGACGAACTTGTAGCGGCCGTCCGGCAGCGCCTCGCAGTGCACCGGCAACAGCGCGCACCCCGTCTTGACGGCGAGCGCGGCGGCCACGGTCGTCGTCGCCGCCGGCCGCCCGAAGAACTCGACGAAGATGCCGTCCTGCTCCTGCACGTTCTGGTCGACCAGGATGGCCACCCCCGCGCCCTGGCGGAGGAGGCGCAGGATGTCCTGCAAGGCGCGGCGCTTGGAGATCACGGTGTTGCCCGAGCGCGTCCGGAACGCGGTCAGCCGTGCCTCGAGCGCGGGGTTGTCGAGCGGACGCGCGACCACGCCGACGGGCTCGCCCAACCAGCCGAAGGCGACGCCGTAGAACTCCCAGTTCCCGAAATGGCCGGTCACGTACACCACGCCGCGCCCGGCCGCGCGCACGGCGTCCGCGTTCTCGCGGCCTTCCTCCACGATGAGAGAGAGCAGGCGTTCCCGCGGCTGCTCGGCCATCCAGAGGATGTCGAGCAGGGTCTGGCCGAAGTGCGCGTAGACCGCTCGGGCCGTGCGCAGCCGGCGTGGCTCGTCCCAATGCGGGAAGGCCTGGCGCAGGTTCTCGGCCGCGATGGCCACGTGGCGCGGGTCCAGGTCGGCCAGGAGCCTGCCCAGCGCCCGGCCGAGGCCGAGAGTCCAGCGCCGCGGCAGGGGCCGCACGAGCGCCTGCACGATCGCCGCCGCCCGGGCCTCGATCGCGTAGCGCTCTTCGCGCCTCACGCGCCGCCGCCCACGCCCAGAACGCGCCCGCGGAACCGGGCCTCGTCGTCCACGGCGCAGCGCACGCGCCAGACGAGCACGGGGAGCGCGCTCCCCGCGACGGGCAGCCGCACCGCATCCTTGGCCGTGGTCACGATCGCGTCGGCGCCACTTCGCTCCGCCTGGCGCCCGACGGCCTCGATCTCATCGCTCCGGAAACGGTGGTGATCGGCAAACGCCGCCTGGCCGGCCAGGGGAAGGCCCTGGGCGACGAGGTCGGCCACGACGCGCTCCGGCCGCGCGATCCCCGTGAGCAGGAACGGACGCGCGGGCGCGCGGGCGGGCGCGCCCGCGAGGTCGAAGAAGCCCGCGGGACAGCGCCGCGCGCGGACCACGCGCGCGGGCCCGAACCGTTGCGCGAGGGCATCGCCGGCCGCGCGCGCCGCGTCCTCCTCTTCCCCGCTCACCACGATGAGGTGCGCGCGCCCGAGCGCGGAGGGAGGCTCGCGGAGCACTCCCGCGGGCAGCGGGCGCTCGCGCAGGTCGCCCGCGTCCACGCAGACGATGTCGAGGTCGCGCGCGAGCCGGAGGTGCTGGAAGCCGTCGTCGAGGACGAAGACCCGCGGTCCCATCGCCGCTTCCACGGCACGGCCGGCCCGGGCCCGGTCGCGTCCCACGGCCACCACGACCCCGGGCAGGGCGCGCGCGAGCATCACCGGCTCGTCCCCCGCCTGGGCCGCCTCCGCCAGCACGCGCGTGCCGTCCCCGACGACGAGGAGTTCTCCCCGGAAATCGCCGCCGTGTCCGCGGCTGAGCACCGCCACCGGCCGTCCCGCGTCGCGCAGCAGCGTGGCCGTCAGCTCGACCAGGGGCGTCTTGCCCCGCCCGCCCATGGCCAGGTTGCCGATGCTGATGACCGGCGAGCCCAGGCGCGTGCCCGCGAGCACGCCCCGGCGGTAGAGCGCCGCCCTCAGGAGGGTCGCGCCGCCGAACGCGGCGCCCAGCGGAGCCAGCCAGGCTCTCACGCGACGAGCTCCGCCAGCGCATCCACCGTCGTGCGCAGGGCGCCGCGGTTTCCCTCGATCAGCGCTTTCGCGCGCGCGCCCAGCCGCTCCCGCTCGGACGGGTCTCGCAGGAGGCGCGACAGCGTTGGACCGAGCTCCCCCGGCTGGACGATCTGCACGAGCGCGCCCGCGGCCCGCAGGTCGTCGGCGATCTCCTGGAAGTTCTCCATGTGGGGGCCGACGATCACGGCGCGCCCCGCGAGTCCGGGCTCGAGGACGTTGTGGCCTCCGGTCGGAACGAGGCTGCCGCCGACGAACACGACGGTCGCGAACGGATAGGCGTGCGCCAGCTCCCCCATGGTGTCGAGCACGAGCACGTCGCCGCCACGCCAGGAGGACTCGCCCAACGCGCTGCGCCGCGCGACGCGATGGCCGGCGCGCTCCGCGAGGGCGGCGACCTCGGCCGCCCGCTCGGGATGGCGCGGGGCGACCAGCAGCCGCAGCAAGGGTGCATCGGCGCGCGCCTCCGCGAACGCGCGGAAGACCAGCTCCTCCTCGCCCGCCATCGTGCTCCCCGCGACCCACAGTGGGCCGTCCGCGCCTTCGCCGAGAAGCGCCTTCATCCCCGAGGAGGACGCCCCCGTCGCGGCGGGCGCGTCGTACTTGATGTTTCCCGTCACCCGGACGCGCGCGGGCGGCGCGCCGAGGGCGCGCGCCCGCTCCGCGTGAGCCTCGCCCTGCATCAGGAACACGTCGACCTCGCGGAGGACGCGGGCCAGGAAGGGCCGCAGGCGGCGGTACCGTGGGAACGAGCGCGGGGAGAGCCGGCCGTTGGCCACGGCGACGCGCGTGCCGCGGCGATGGGCCTCGTGAATCAGGTTGGGCCAGATCTCCGTCTCCACCAGCACGAGCAGGGACGGGTTCAGGCCGGCGAGGGCGCGCCGCACCGCCCAGGGCAGGTCGAGGGGATTGAAGAAGACGCCGTCGGCGGCGAGGGCCTGCCGCGCGAGCGCATGGCCGGTCGCAGTCGTCGTGGAGACGATCACGCGCCGCGCCGGGAAACGGGCCTTGAGGGCGTCCACCAGCCCGCGCGCCACCAGCACTTCGCCCACGGAGACGGCGTGAATCCAGATGGAGGGCTCGCCCGTGGCCAGCGCGGGCGGAGGCCCGCCCAGCCGCTCGCCCAGCGTGCGCAGGTACTTGCCGGAGCCGCGCCCCTTCCAGAGGTAATAGGGGGCGGCGGCGAGGAGGCCAAGGACGAGCGCCAGGCTATACAGCGCGTACACCCTGACTCCGCGCCGCCCGATACTTCGCCACCGCCGTGCCCAGGCGCCGCCAGTCGATCGGCTTGGTGAGGTACTCGACCGCGCCCAGCGAATGACCCAGCCCCGGGTTGTCGACGATCGTGATCATCATGACCGGGATGTTGGCCAGGTCCGCGTCGGCCTTGAGGCCCTTGAGCACACCCCACCCGTCCAGGCCCGGCATCACGATGTCGAGGGTGATGAGGCTGGGCCGCACCTCGCGCGCCAACCGGAGCCCCTCGTCCCCGTCCGACGCCGTGACCACGCGAAAGCCCTCCTTCTCCAGGAAGCGGAGGAGCAGGTCGCGGACGACGCGGTCGTCGTCGATGACGAGCACGGTGGCCGGCTCTCCGGTGGGCGGCATCGTTTCGTAGCGCGCCGTCTGGGCCTCGACGTCCGCGGCCAGCTCGCCGGGCTCCAGGTTGCTGGGCAGCAGCATCGTGAACACGGAGCCGCGGCCGAGGTCGCTCTCCACGGTGACCTCGCCGCCCATCATCTGGCAGAGCTGCCGGCTGATCACGAGGCCGAGCCCCGTCCCGCCGTACTTGCGCGTGGTGGAGGCGTCGGCCTGGGAAAAGGCCTGGAAGAGTTTGGCCAGCTGCTCGGGGCTGAGGCCGATCCCGGTGTCGATCACGCGGAAATGCATCCAGGGCGCGCCGTTGACCTCGGTGCGCTCGACGTCCAGGGTGACGCGGCCGTTCTCGGTGAACTTGGCGGCGTTGCTCATGAGGTTCAGCAGGACCTGGCGCACGCGGGTCTGATCGGCGCGCATGCGGAGCGCTTCTTCCCCGCAGCGCAGGTCGAGGGCGTTCCCGCGCCGCTCGGCCAGGGGACGGATTGTGCCCGACACCTCGCGCACGAGCGCGCTCACGTCGAACACCTCCGAGAACAGCTCCATCCGGCCCGCCTCGATCTTCGAGAGGTCGAGGATGTCGTTGATGAGCCGAAGCAGGTGCTTGCCCGCGCTGTGGATCTTGTCGAGGTCGGGCAGGAGGATCTCGAGGCCGCGCTCCCGCGCCTCCTCGGTGAGCATCTCGCTGTAGCCGATCACGGCGTTGAGGGGGGTGCGCAACTCGTGGCTCATGTTGGCCAGGAACGCGCTCTTGGCCCGCGACGCGTCTTCCGAGGCGTCGACCGCCGCCACCAGCTCCTCCTGGATCCGCTTGCGATCGGAGACGTCCATCACCGCGCCCAGCGTGCCCACGATGCGCCCGTCCGGCGCGCGGAAGGCCGTGGCCGTGATCTCGGCCCAGAAGCGGCTGCCGTCCTTGCGCTGGAGGACGAGCTCGTATTGCTCGGACATCCCCTGCAGGCGGAGGAGCATGTGCTCGCCGTAGGCCGCCTGCTCCTCGGGGGGCACGAGCAGAGCCGGAACGGCACGGCCCACCATCTCCTCCGCAGCGTAACCGGAGAGCTGCATCATGCGCGAGTTCACGTAGACGACGACATCCGCGGCGTCCGTGATGATGAGGCCTTCCCCCAGGGTCTCCACCGCCGCCCGAAACCGGGCCTCCGACGCCCGCAGATCCTCTTCGCCCGCCGCCCGCGCCTCCACGTTGCGGAAGCTGGCGATGGAGAACGCCGGGTCGTCCTCGACCTCCATGACGAGGACGTCCACCGCGAACACGCTTCCGTCCGCCCGTCGTCCCAGCCGCACCTGTGCCTCCCCGCTCGTCAGCTCGGGAGGCAGGACGTCGCTTGGCGTCGCGGGCCGGCCGGGGCGTGGGCGCGTCGCGGCCAGGAGGAGGGCCACGGGATGGCCGATCAGATCGGCTTCGCGATATCCGAACAGCGACTGGGTGCGCGGGTTGAGGGTGAGGATGCGGCCATCGGTGCCGAAGCTCACCACGGCGTCGCTGGACGACGCGAAGAGCGCCATGCGCGCCTCGGCGTCGCGCCGCCGCGGCCGTGGGGTGGTCAGTCGGCGCCTCCGGGCAACGCGGGAATGATACGGCAGAACGGCAGAACGGTTGACGCTCACCCGGGGCGCTAGGATAGACTGCCTTCCTTCACTTCCGTCCATCCGTCCAGGAGGCGACGACAATGTCTATCCGCGTGGGCATCAATGGCTTCGGCCGCATCGGGCGCAACATCCTTCGCGCCGCCCTTCACGAGAAGGAGCTCGAGTTCGTGGCCGTCAACGACATCACCGACGCCCCCACCCTCGCGCATCTCCTGAAGTACGACTCGATCCTCGGCAACCTGCCGGACGAGGTGAAGGCGGAAGGCGACACGATCCGGGTCGCCGGCCGCTCGGTCAAGGTCCTGGCCATGAGGGACCCGGCCCAGCTCCCCTGGAAGGCCCTCGACGTCGAGTACGTCATCGAGTCCACCGGCCTCTTCACCGACGCGGAGAAGGCCAAGGCCCACATCACTGCCGGGGCCAGGAAGGTCATCATCTCCGCCCCCGCCAAGAACGAGGACCTCACCGTCGTCATGGGGGTCAACCACGAGAAGTACGACCCCCGGAAGCACACGATCATCTCCAACGCCTCCTGCACCACGAACTGCCTGGGCCCGGTGGCCAAGGTCCTCCAGGACACGTTCGGGATCGTGAAGGGCCAGATGACGACCGTGCACTCGTACACGAACGACCAGAAGATCCTGGACCTGCCCCACCAGGACCTGCGGCGCGCGCGGGCGGCGGCGCTGTCCATGATCCCGACCTCGACCGGCGCGGCCAAGGCCATCTATCTCGCCATCCCGGAGCTGAAGGGCAAGCTCGACGGCGTCGCCATCCGCGTCCCCACCCCGAACGTCTCCCTCGTGGACCTCACGGTGGAGCTGGGCAAGAACGTGACCGCGGCCGAGATCAACGGCGCGCTGGAAGAAGCGGCGCGCGGCAAGATGAAGGGCATCCTCGAAGTCACGCACGAGGAGCTCGTCTCCATCGACTTCCGCGGCAACCCGCATTCGTCGATCGTGGACGCGCCCATGACCAAGGTGGTGGACGGCAACCTGGCCAAGGTCTTCTCCTGGTACGACAACGAGTGGGGCTTCTCGAACCGGGTGAAGGATCTCATCCTCTTCATGGCCAGGCGCGACCGCTCCGCCGCCTAGGGGCGTCCCGATGTCCAAGAAGACGGTCAAGGACCTGCGGGGTTTCGCGGGAACGCACGTCTTCGTGCGCGTCGACTACAACGTCCCCCTCGAGGACGGGCGCATCACCGACGAGACCCGCATCCGCGCCTCGCTGCCCACGCTCGAGTACCTGATCAAGGGCGGGGCCCGGCTGGCCCTGGCCTCGCATCTGGGCCGGCCCAAGAAGGGGCCCACGCCGGAATTCAGTCTGGCCCCGGTGGCGGCCCGCCTGGGCGAGCTGCTCCACCGCGACGTGCCGATGGCCTCCGATTGCGTGGGTGACGATGTCCGCAAGCAGGCGGAGGCGCTGAAGGACGGGGGGGTGTTGCTCCTCGAGAACGTCCGCTTCCATCCCGAGGAGGAGAAGAACGATCCCGCCTTCGCTCGGCGTCTGGCCCTCGACACGCGCAGCACGGTCTTCGTGAACGATGCGTTCGGCAGCGCGCACCGTGCCCACGCTTCCACGGAGGGCGTCGCGCACCACGTCAAGCGCGGCCTGGCCGGGCTGCTGATGGAGAAGGAGATCCGCTACCTGGACATGGCCGTGCATCCCCGGGAGCGTCCCCTGGTGGCCGTGCTCGGGGGGGCGAAGGTCTCGGACAAGATCCAGGTCATCGAGGCCCTGCTCGAGCGCGTGGATGCGCTGCTCGTCGGCGGGGGAATGGCGTACACGTTCTTTCGCGCCAAGGGCTCTCCGACGGGCAAGAGCCTGGTCGAGGAGGACAAGGTCCCGCTGGCGGCGGAGCTGTTGAAGAAGGGGACGGGCAAGATCGTGCTGCCCGTGGACCACGTCGTCGCTTCGAAGTTCGCCGCGGACGCCGAGCACAGGGAGCTGCCCGCGCAGGAAGTGCCGGACGGGTGGATGGGGCTCGACATCGGACCCATCACCCGCCGCGCCTACGCCGAACGCCTCCGCGCCGCGAAGGTCGTCGTCTGGAACGGCCCCATGGGCGTGTTCGAGATGAAGCCGTTCGCCGAGGGCACGCTCGCCATCGCCCGCGCGATGGCGGACAGCAAGGCCGTGACCATCGTCGGCGGCGGCGACAGCGTGGCCGCGGTCACCCAGATGGGCCTGGCCGACAAGATCGACCACGTCTCCACCGGCGGCGGCGCCTCCCTCGAGTTCCTGGCCGGCGAGAGCCTTCCCGGGGTGGCCTGCTTGGAGGACGCGTGATGCGCCGCTACGTTTTCGCCGGCAACTGGAAGATGAACAAGACGGTCGCGGAGGCCGTGGCCTTGGCGCGGGCCCTGCGCGAAGCTCTGGAGAAGGAGCCCACCCGCCACGAGGTCGTGCTCATGCCCCCCTTCACCGCCCTGCCCGCGGTGGGCGAGGCGTTGAAGGGCTCGCCGATCGCCATGGGCGCGCAGACCATGTACTGGGAGCGCGAGGGCGCCTTCACGGGCGAGATCTCCCCGGTGATGCTGCGCGACGTGGGCTGCACCTACGTGATCCTCGGCCATTCCGAGCGCCGCCACATCTTCGATGAGACGGACGAGGGAGTCGGCAAGAAGAGCCGCGCCGCCTTCGACCACGGCCTGACCCCCATGGTCTGCGTGGGCGAGACCCTGGCCGAACGGGAGTCGAGCCGCACCCTCGAGGTCGTGCAGCGCCAGGTGGAGCGCGCGCTGCGCCCGCTCCAGCCGGAAGAGGTGGCGCGCATGGTCGTCTCCTACGAGCCGGTGTGGGCGATCGGGACGGGCCGCGTGGCCACCCCCGACCAGGCGGAGGAGGTCCAGGCCTTCCTGCGCCAGCGTATCGCCCGCAGCCACGGCGACGATGCGGCCGAGGCCGTCCGGATCCTCTACGGCGGCAGCGTCAACCCCGGCAACATCTCCGGCATCATGGTCCAGGCCGACGTCGACGGCGTCCTCGTCGGCGGGGCGTCCCTCAAGGCCGAGAGCTTCCTCGCCATCGTCAACTACCGCTAGATCGGCCTGACGGACGGAGAGGGAGAGGGAGAGGGAGACAGGATCGGCCTGCCCCGTCTCCGTGCCCGTGCCCGTCTCCGTCCGTTGGACGCGCCGATTGGGGCGGCATCGAGTCCCCCCGAGCACCGCTGGATCCTGATGACAGAATACGTCCGGGGCGGCTGAGCTATACTAGGCGTTTCGCGCGGGCCCGGATGGTCCGCCTTCCTGGATGGCTAACGGATGAACATCGCCTACTACCTGGTCCTCGTGCTTCACGTGATCGCCTGCCTGTTCCTGATCGGCGTCGTCCTGCTGCAGCAGGGCAAGAGCCAGGACCTGGCCAGCGCATTCGGCGGCGGCGGCACCCAGACCGCCTTCGGGCCGCGCGGTTCCGCGAACGTCCTCTCGCGGGCCACGACCGTCCTGGCCGGCCTCTTCATGGTGACCAGCCTGGCCCTGTCCATGCTGCGGCCCCACGAGAGCTCGATCCTCGACCGCGTGAACGGTCCCTCGCCAGCCCCGGCCGCGTCGGCCCGCGCCGGCGCCCCGATCAAGACCGCGCCCGCGTCCCCCCGTTAGACCGGAGAGGACGGACCGGGAGGGCGCTACTCGCCGCCCGTCGGGGCCGGGGCCGCGGCCTTCGCCGCGCTCGCCGCGACCGTGAACGGCTCCTTGACCTCGAGGGTCTTACCCGAGATCTCGTCCTTCACGCTGAGCACGAACTCCAGGTCGCCCGTCGCCTCCTCGGGAAGCCGCGTGCCCACGATGCGTGAGAGCTTTCCGAGCGACGTCGGATTGATCCGCGAGGGCGCGACCTCCACCACCGCCGTGCCGTCGGGCCGCCGCACGACGTACCCCGCCGTGACCTTGGGCATGCCCGTCGGCTTCTCCTTCGTGGCCCCGTAGACCTCGAAGGACGCGAAGAGCGTGGCCCCGGGCGCGAAGGTGCGGCGCACCAGCAGCATCGGGCGCGGGGTGTCCTTCTTCTCCTCGTCGGGCTGCAGGGTGTCGCTGATGACGGGGGTCGAAGTCCGGAACTGCGAAAGGTCGGCCACCTCGAACTCGTGGATGACCGTCCCCACGCGGCCGTTGTTCTTGTCGCGCACCACGATCTTGGCCTGGTAGCCGCCGGGCGCGAGCTCGAAGTCACGCACGATCGGGTACCAGCTGGCGGCCAGCCTGTCCCGCGTGCCCGGCTTGAGGTTCATGTCGATCTTCTGGTCGTAGCGGAAGAACTCGCCCGTCTCACGGTGGGCCACGACGATCAGGAAGTCGAGCGTGTCCTGGAAGCGGCCGTCCTTCTCCTGGAAGGCGAACTTGGAGACGTCGATGTCCGCCGCCACCAGCGCGCTGGCCTTCCCGAGCAGGGTCTCGTCGAAGACGTAGGCCGTGGTGCGGATGGATACGCCCTGCTCCTGGTAGGGCGAGTCCAGGGCGGCCTGGATGACGGGATCGACGGTCTCCGCCTTCTTGGCGACGGTCTTGCCTTCCAGAGGCGCGAAGTAGCCCTTGCGCGCGCGGATGGAGAGGCCCTTCCGCCCCGGGATCTTGACCGAGATCTTGCGGAAGCGGCCGTCCTTCGACGCGTTCGACGAGTTGTAGCCGAGGAGGTAGTAGATGCGGCTCTCGTCGGCGATGCGCTGGATCCCCTTGCCGAGGTCGTTGGTGTTCTTGACGGAGAACCCGCCGCTGTCCGCGGCCAGCGATTCCGCCCCTTCCGCTTCCTGCAGGGTGTCGAGGAACACCGCCCCGATGTCGCGCGAGTCGATGGGCGGTCCGAACTCCGCCGTGAAGTAGGAGGGCATGCCGGTCAGGCCGCGCGCGTCCAGGAAGTACATGGCGGCGTTCCCGCGCCGGGAGGCCTGGATCGCGTCCTTGAACTCCGTGAGGTTGGGATCGTAGATGAACCCCTCGGAGACGAGGATGACGGACTTGCGGCCCTTGGCCGTCCCCAACGACGTGAGCACGCGCTGGAGGACCTCGAGGGTGATCCGGTTGCGCGACACCGACTGGAAGTAGACGTCGCTGGCGCGCGCCTGCACGTAGGGGTCCCCGTTCATGGAGGAATTGGGGTCGTCCGATCCGCTCTGCCCCTGCCCCCGCCCCGCGTTGGCGCCGTAGGTCTCGAAGCGCCGGCTGACCGTCTGCTCGACCTGCTGGTCGTGGAAGATGTGGATGCGCATCGCCTCGTAGTCCGACATGCGCTCGGGCGCGCTGTCCGGGACGAAGCGGCCGTCGAGGCGCTTGAGCAGCGCCATCAGCTCGTCGCGGCCCGCTTCCATCCGCGTGCTCCACCAGGCTCCCCCGCCGGTGGCGACCAGGCTCACCCGGTCCCCTTCCCGCACTCCGGTCTTGAGGAACTGGGCGACGGCGGCCTTGGCCCTCTGGCCCCCGGCGATGGTGAGGTGGATGTCGTCGAGGAGGATCACGAACGAGCGGCCGGTGTGCGACTCGCGGTCGACGTTGGAGGACACGCGGGGGCGCGGCGCCGGCTTCTCGGAGGGCACAGCCGGGAGCTGCACGGCCTCGAAGTCGGTGAGCGTCTGGGCGCCGTCGTCCTCTGTCACCTGGAAATCGCTCTTGGTGAGGCCCGTGACGGGCAGGCCTTTCTTGTCGGTGACCACCACGTCCACGGTGACGACGTCGACCTGCGCCGGGAAGGACGCGTTGGACGCCGTGGGCGTGGCTTCGGGAGAGGCGGCGGGAGCGGGGCTCGGAGACTGGGCGGCCGCCACGGTCCAGGCGGCGCCGGCGAACAGGGCGATAAGGGACAAGGTCTTATTCATAACGAACCACGATTTTTGGCACAGGCGCGTGTAAAAGTCCATCTTGACTGGGGGAGAATGGGGGGGTCTGATTCCCCCCCTCTCGAAAATAGAGGTGTCGCTGGAACTGGTCGAGCCGTCCCTGCTTCTCCTTCACGAGGACGTGGGGGAGAACTACGACGCCGTCGCCCGCAGCGCCGCTGCCGCCGTGGGGGCCGAGACCTGCCACCTCGCCCTCTACGACGCGGAAACGGACGAGCTGATCGCCCGCCGGCCCAGCTACGGCGCCGCCTCGCGCTCCATCCCCCAGTACCGGTTTCCCATCTCGCAAGCGCCAGCCTCCGCCCACGTGGTGCGAACGGGCGAGCCCTACCTGAGCAACGAGCCCGCGAGCGATCCTTTGTACGAGCGCTCCGTGAAGGACCGGGGGGTCCACTCCGTCCTGACCGTGCCCGTCCGCCACGGGGGCCACACCCTCGGCCTGCTCTACGCCATCAACAAGCCGGGAGGCTTCACCGCCGAGGACGTGCGCACCTTGACCGCGCTGGCGGGGGCGGCCGCCGTCACCATCGAGAACATCCGGCTCTACGTGGAGGAGCGCGACCGCCGCGTGCTGAGCGAGAGCCTGCGCGACGTGTCGCGGGCCCTGGTGGGCACGCTGAGCGAGCAGTCGGCGCTGAGCACCGTCCTCGACCAGATGTGGCGCGTCGTCCGCTACCAGGCCGCGGTGGCGGTCGTGCTGGAGGGACGCGTCCTGCGCGTGGCCGCCTCCCGCGGCGGCGATCCGGTGGGCGAGATGTCCCTCGATCACGCCGGAGAGCTGCGCGCCATGTTGCTCGCCCGCAAGACCGCCGTCCTCACCGACGCCGCCACCTGCCTGGACCGTCTGGGCCTGCGCGGGACGACCGGCCGCACGCTGGCCGCGCCCCTCCTCACGCGCGACGAGGTACGCGGCGCGATCATCGTCGTCTTCGACGACGAGCACGTGCCGGGGCCGAGCGACGAGCGCGTGGTCGGCGCCTTCGCCGACCATGCCGCCCTCTTCCTGGAGGCGGGCGCGCTCCTGCGCAAGGAACGCCAGGCCCGGGCCCGCGCCACCGCCGTGGCACGCATCACGCGCATGGCCGCCTCGCGGCACGAGCCGGAATCGCTGCTGCAGGCGGTCGCTCCCGAGCTGCTGGCGGCCAGCGGCGCCGACCGCACCGTCGTGTACCTGAAGCCGGCGCGCGCGCAGGTGCTCACCGCCGCCGCCTGGGGCGGTACCACTCCCGAGGAAGAGGACAAGATCACGCGGCACGTCCTCGAGCCCGGTACCCCCCTGCTCGCCGCCTTGCTCAAGGGAGCGCCCGTCCTCTTCCAGGACGAGGACAACCCGCCGCCCGCCCACGTCCACCCATTCGCGGAAGCGACATCCCTTCTCATCGTGCCCCTGGGCGTGCGTGACCAGCTCCTGGGCGCGGTCTCGCTCGTCTCCATGCGCCGCAAGCTGCACTTCGACGCACCCGCCATCGAGTTCCTGAGTGACATCGCCCAACAGGTCGCGCTGGGCGTGGAGAACGCGCGGCTCTTCCTGGCCCTCAGCCAGATGGCGTCGACGGACGAGCTGACCCAGCTCGCCAACCGGCGTCGATTCACGGAGGCGCTGCGCCGCGAGCTGGGGCGCGCGCGGCGCACCGGCCTGCCCCTGTCCCTGGTGCTCGTGGACGTCGACCACCTGAAGAAGGTGAACGACACGTTCGGCCATCCGGCGGGCGATTCCGCGATCCGCCACGTGGCGGGCGCGCTCCGGGAAGCGCGGCGCGACACGGACGTGGTGGCGCGCTTCGGAGGCGAGGAGTTCGCGCTGCTCCTTCCCGGCACCGACCATCTGGGAGCCATCAAGGCGGCCGAGCGCGTGCGGGTCCGGCTCTCCACGACGCTCATGGACCTCGTCGGCCAGGTCACGGCGTCCATGGGTGTCGCGACCTGGCCCCAGGACGGCGCCACGGAAGAGCGACTCGTGTGGGTCGCCGACCAGCGCCTCTACGAGGCCAAGGAAGGCGGCCGCAACCGTGTCTGTGGAGGCCCGCCGCCCGAAGGCGCGCCCGAGACCGGCAGCACGCCGGGGGCCGGCTAGGCGGGGACTCGCACCAGGACGTCGTCGCCTTCGATCTTCACTTCGAAGGTCGCGATGCGCAGGCCGGGGTTGGCGGTGTTCTCGCCCGACCTTACGTCCCACGTCCACGCGTGCCAGGGGCACATCACCGCGTGGCCCTCCAGGAGGCCCTGTCCCAGCGGACCGCCGCGGTGGATGCACGTGTTGCTGGTCGCGTAGATCGTGCCGTCGACGTTGTAGAGCGCGATCGGTTTCCCGCCGACGCTCACCTCTTGGCAGCGGCCGGGCGGCAGCTCCGCCGCCGACGCCGCTCGGACCCAATCCCCCATGCTCGCTCGTCTCCTCGCCGGGCAAAGAGGACAGTGTAGCGTCCGCGGGCGCGCGCGTCACGCGCTATCATCCGTCCCCATGAGCATCGCAGCATCGGCGGCCGCGGAGGTGGCGGAGCGGGATCGGGAGCGCCAGAGACGAAGCGACGCCGCCCTCGCGCCCTTGCGGGAGGCGGTGGCCCGGCTCGAAGGGCGGTCCCCGGAAGAGGCGGCGGCGGACGAAAAGCTGTGGCACGTCGTACAGGCCGCCTTCGACGTCGATCCCAGGATCGTGAACCTCAACAACGGCGGCGTGTCGCCTTCGCCGCGGCTGGTGCAGGAGGCCCTGCGGCGCGACCAGGCGCGCGCCAACGAGGCCCCCGCCTACGCGATGTGGTCGGTGCTGGAGCCGGAGGTGGAGATCGTCCGCGCGCGCCTGGCCGCGCTCTTCGGCTGTGAGGCCGAGGAGGTCGCCATCACCCGCAACGCCTGCGAGTCACTCGAGACGTGCCTCTTCGGCTTCGACCTCGCGCCCGGCGACGAGGTGCTCACCACCAACCAGGACTACCCGCGCACGCTGGCCGCGCTCCGCCAGCGCGAGCGGCGCGAGGGCATCGTGGTCCGGACGATCTCGTTCCCCGTCCCGCCCTCTTCCCCGGCCGAGCTCGTCTCCCGGTTCCGCGAAGCGCTCACCCCGCGCACGCGCGTCCTCCTCGTCTCCCACATGACCTATCTCACCGGCCAGATCTTCCCCGTGGCCGAGATCTGCCGGATGGGCCGGGAGGCCGGGGTCGAGGTCGTGGTGGACGGCGCGCACGCGCTGGCCCAGCTTCCCTTCCGCCGCGACGACCTCGGCTGCGACTACTACGGAGCCACCCTGCACAAGTGGGTGATGGCGCCGCACGGCACGGGGTTCCTGTACGTGCGGCGGTCGAAGATCGCCGGCCTCTGGCCCTTGATGGCGGCCACGTCGGAGATCGGCGTGGACGACATCCGCAAGTTCGAGCAGATCGGGACGCATCCCGCGGCCGTGCACAACGGCGCCCGCGAGGCGCTCGCCTTCCACGAGGTGCTGGGCACGGAGCGGAAGTCCGCGCGCCTGCGGTACCTGCGCGACCGCTGGGCCCGCCGTCTCGCCCGCCATCCACGCGTGCGCCTGCTGACCGACCTCGCGCCGGAGATGTCGTGCGGCCTGGGCACCTTCGCGATCTCGGGCATGGAGCCGGGCGCGCTCGCGGAAGCGCTGTGGGACCGCCGCCGCATCTTCGTGGTCGCCTTCGGCCACGAGGAGTTCGCGGGCGTGCGCGTCACGCCGAGCCTCTACACCCGGATCGAGGACGTGGACGCGTTCGTGGAGGAGACGGAGCGGATATTGGGGAGTTGAACGGGCCGAGTCCGGCGGTGGCGGTCGGCGTTGGGCGGTGCGGCATTACTTCCGCTCGGCCGCGAACCTCAGCCGCACGTAATCCGCCACCCACCCGCGGTCGGCGTCGTACAGGCGCGGCCGCAGCGCCACCGTGACCTCCTCGATGAGGCCAGGCCGGTCCTCGACGGACACTGCCCGCAGGAAAGCCTGCGCGAACGTCTCCAGCCAGGCGGAGAGCTCACCGGGAAGCGGGGTCGGCCGCGCGAAGAGCGCGATCGTCCGCACGACAAACCCGTTCGTCTCCAGGCGCGCGCGATACTCCTCCGCGGTGGGCAGGAAGAGCAGGTCCAAGGCCCGCCCGTCGATGCCGCGACGGCCGAGGGCCTCCGCCAGGGCCGCGCGGATGGCGGCCACGTTCCCGGCTCCGCCCATCTCCCCGACGAACCGGCCGCCCGGGCGCAAGGCGCGATGCACGGAGGCGAGCACCGCGTCCGCGTCGCGCATCCAGTGCAGGGCCGCGTTGCTGAAGACGGCGTCGAACTCGGCCGCGAAGGGCAGGGCCTCGCCCCGGGCCACCCGGGCATCCAGGCCACGAGCGCGCGCCGCCGCCACCTGCTCCTCGCTGGCGTCGACGGCGACGACTTCCGCGCCCGCCGCCACCAGCTTCTCCGTGAGCGCCCCGTCGCCGCACCCCAGGTCGAGGATGCGCTCACCCGGCCGCGGCGCGAGCAAGTCGACGACCGCAGCGCCCAGGTCCGACACGAAGCGGCCGTGCTTCGCATACGTCTGCGGATCCCACTGCTGCTGCGTCATGCGCGCAATTCTGCGCCGAGAAGGGTGGCGCCGGTCAGACCGCGGGCGCCGCCTCGGGTCCCGCCGGCGCGGGAGCGGTCGGCGGCGCGGGCGGCGTCTTGTCCTCGGAACGCCGGCGCAGCCCCACGTAGAACGTCGGCACCGCGAACAGGGTCACCAGCGTCGAGAGGCTGAGGCCGCCGATCACGACCAGGGCCAGCGGCTTCTGCAGCTCCGCGCCCGCGCCCAGCCCCAGGGCCAGGGGCAGCAGGCCGAAGAGCGTGCAGAGCGTGGTCATGAGGATCGGGCGCAGGCGGATGCGGGCCGCGCGCTCGACCGCTTCCTGGAAGGGCAGGCCGCCCTCGTGCAGGTGGTGCGCGTAGTCGATCATCACGATCCCGTTCTTGACCACGAGACCGATGAGCAGGATGAAGCCCATGGCCGACGACACGTTGAGCTCCGTGCCCGTGACGAGGAGCATGAGAAGCGCGCCCCCGAACGACAGCGGGGCCGCGGCCAGGATCAGGATGGCCGGGGTGAAGGACCGGAACTCGATCACCAGCACGACGAGCACCAGGGAGGCGGCGATCCCGAGGACCATGAGCAGCTCCTGGAAGGCCTGCCGCTGAGACTGGTACTGCCCGCCCACCTCGACCGTGTACCCGACGGGCAACTTGACTTGGGCTACCGCGGCCTGCACGTCCTTGACCGCGCTGCCGAGGTCGCGGCCCTCCAGGCGGGCGGTGATCGTCTGCATCTGCCGCAGGTTCTCGCGCTTCATGATCGCCTCCGCCCCGCTCGGAGTGGCGTGAGCGAGGCTGCCGATGGTAGCGACCTTGCCCTCGGGCGATCGTACGGTGGTCTGGGTCAGGCGGTTCGGGTCGAAGCGGATCGGGTCGGGGTACCGTACGCGCACCGGGATGGTGCGGTCCAGAAGGCGCAGCTCGGTCGCCACCTCGCCCAACCAGGCCGCCTGGAGCTGCTGCGAGACCTGGTCCACGGTCAGGCCGAGCCGCCCGGTGGCGAGAGGGTCGATGTTCCAGGTGACCTCCGGCGTCCCCCTTTGAACACCCACCACGTCGACGATGCCCGTGATCTTCTCGATCTTCGGCTGGATCTCGTCCGCGATCGCGGCCAGGCGCTCGATGTCGTCGCCGAAGACCTTCACCTCGATCGGGTTGGGAGACCCCTCGAGGTCCCCGATCATGTCCTGAAGGAGCTGGACGAACTCGACGTCCAGGCCGGGCACCTCCTCATGGATCTTGGGACGCATCTCCTCGATGATCTGGTCGGCCGTGCGGTGGCGCTGTCCCCGCGCCTTGAGCCGCACGAGCACGTCGCCCTTGTTGGGTTGCGTCGCGAAGAGGCCGAGCTCCGAGCCCGTCCGGCGGGAGAACGAGGCCACCTCCGGCGTGTCCGCCACGATCTTCTCGACCTTCCGGATCATCCGGTCCGTCTCCTCCAGCGCGCTGCCGGCCGCGCTGGCGTAGTCGATGACGAAGCCGCCCTCGTCCATGTGGGGCAGGAAGCCGCTGCCGACGAAGCGGTAGGTGATCAGCGCGAACACGATCAGCACCCCCACCCCGATCAGGAGGAGGCGCGGCCGCACCATGGCCTTCTCCAGGTAGTGCGTGTAGCCGTCGTCGAGCTTGCGCGAGGTCTCCTCCGCGTGCGCGCCATGGCCGTAGGCCCAGTGCGAGAGCAGCGGGATGAGGGTCAAGGCGAGGAACAGGGAGATGAGGACGGACACGCTGAGCGTGATGGACAGCGCGCGAAAGAACTGGCCGACTACGCCCGAGAGGAGACCGAGGGGCGCGAACACCACCACCGTGGTCAGGGTGGATCCCACCACCGGCGCCACCAGCTCCTGGGTCGCCTTCTGGATCGCGTTCTCCTCGCCGTGCGCAAGGTGGCGGTGGATGTTCTCCACCACCACCACCGCGTCGTCGATGACGAGGCCGATGGCCACGGCCAGGCCGCCCATCGACATCAGGTTCACCGTCTCCCCGAAGAAGCGCATGAACAGGAACGTCGAGATCACGGTGAGGGGCAGGGTGAGGGCGGCCACCACCGTGATGCGCCAGGAACGGAGGAATACGAAGAGGACGACGATGGCCAGGGCGCCGCCGATGAGGATGGCGTCGCGCACGCTGGACATGGCGTCGGCCACGAAGCCGGCCAGGTCGTACACCTTCGAGATGCGCAGGCCGGAAGGCAGGGTCCGCGTCAGCTCGCCCAGGGTGGCCTCGATGCCGTCGCGGACGTCCAGGATGTTCGCGCCCACCTGCTGCGAGATGCTGACGATGGCGGCCGGCTTCCCGTTGCCGGTCACGAGCGTCATCCGGTCGGGGGCGCCTGGGAAGACCTGGGCGAGGTCGGACACGCGGATGGCGGCCCCGCCCTTCACCGTCACCGGCGTCTGCGCGATCTCTCCCACCGAACCCCATAGGCCGGAGGCGAGCACGAGGTACTGCAGCCCACCCGCCGGGTAGCGCGCCACGGGCGTGACCTGGTTCGCGGAGCGGAGGGCCTCGGCGACGTCGTGCACGGTGAGCCCGCTGGCCAGCAGACGCGTGGGGTCCGTGACCACCTGGATCTCGCGCGTGTCGCTGGAGAGCACTTCGACCCGCCCGACGCCGGCGACGCGCGCGATGGTCGGACGCACCACGTAGAAGGCGTAGTCGCGCAGGTCGGCTTCCTTGAGTCCGCCCGTCAGGTTGTAGCTCAGGATCGGGAAAGCGGAGGTGGTCAGCCGCTCGACCGCGAGCTCGGTGTTCGCGGGCAGCTCCCCGCGCAGCTCCGCCACCCGGTTCTGGACCTGCTGCAGCGCTTGAAGGATGTCCGCATTGGGGTCGAACTGGGCGGAGATCTCCGTGGACCCGCGGAAGGTCTGCGAGCGGACGCGCCGGATGCCGGGCACTTCCATCACGACCTGCTCGATCGGCCGGGTCACGCTGAGCAACATCGAGCGCGCGGGCAGCGTTCCGGTGTGGCCGATGATCACCACGCGCGGGAAGTTCAGCGGCGGGTAGATGTCGCTGGGCAGCCCGAGCAGGGTGATGAACCCGGCCACGGCGAGCAGGACGGTGATGAGGAGGACCGCCCGCGCGTGGTGCTCGGAGACGCGGGCCGGGTTCATCGGGCTGCGGGTGACGGCTTGGCCGCCGGCCTGGACCCGGAGGAGCCGGAGGGCGGTGGCAGCGAGGCTGTGGTCCCGGTGGGGGGACGGGTGGTTCCCGCGCCAGCGGCCCCGGGCGGAGCGGATGCGGACACACCGGATCCGGTGCCGCCGGCGCCCGACGGCGCGGCCTTGGCGCGATCGGTCGCGGGAGGCGCGGCGCCCGAGGCCTCGGCGCCCGGTTGTGCGGTGCCACCTCCAGCGGCCGACTCGCCGCCACCCTCCTTCGGGGCCGCCGCGCCCGGCGGCTCGGCCTCCGCCTCCTCGATCGTCACGACCGCGCCGTCGGGCAGCTCTTCGTGGCCCTTGACCACAACCTTCTCGCCGTCGCGCACGCCGGACACGATCTGTACCTCGTCACCGGACGTGAGGCCCACGACCACGGCATGGCGGTGGGCCTTGCTGTCGCTGCTGACGACGAAGACAGACGTCTTGTCCTCCTCGCGGAGGATTGCACCGCTGGGCACGATCAGGACGTTCGAACGCTGATCGGCGACGATGGCCGCTTCCACGGTCGCACCGACGGGGAGCGGGCCCGACACGGCCACGCGCACGGCCGCGGTCCCGGTCGCCGGATCCACGAACGCCGGCGCACCCACCACCTTTCCGGACCGCTCGACCCTGTCGTTGCCGGGGACGGTCACCCGCGCCGCTCGGCCGATGACCACGCGGGATGCGTCCGCGACCGGCACCGACGCCGTGACCTGCAGCCGCCGCGGGTCGACCAGGCGCAACACATGCTCGTTGGCGTCGATGATCTCGCCGGGGTTGTGCCAGCGCTGGGACACCACGCCGTCGAACGGCGCCACCGCCGTGGCACGCGCGGCCAGCTCGGCGGCCGCTTCGTGCGTCTGCCCGGACTGGCGGACGGCGGCCTCCGAGTCGAGCAGCTCTTTGCGCGCGTCCTCCATTTCCTTGCGCGATGCGATGCCCTTCTCGAGCAACAGGGCCAGGCGGTCGTGGTTCTTGCGCGCGTTCTCCAGCCGCGCACGCGCCGAGGCCAGCTCGCCGGCACGGGTGGCCAGGTCCGATCTCAGGGGCGGCGCGTCGAAGCGTACGACCACGCTCCCGCGTCGCACCATGTCGCCGGTCGCATAGCGGACCTCCGCCACCAGCGCCCGGTCCGGCGGCAAAGCCGTCCAGTCCGCGCCGGGAGCAGGGTCCACCGTTCCCGTGACGCGCAGGTACTCGGTGATGGTGCCCAGATGGGCCTCGGCGACCTGCACCGGCACCGGCGCCGTGGTCGCGACGTCCTCCGCGGGACCCTTGTGGCAGGCCGCCACCAGCGCGATACCGGCCAATGCGGCACCACGTCTCGAGGCGCTCATTTGGGCGGCGCCGTCATGGCCTGGCGTAGCGCGGCCAGGGCTGCCTCGAAGTCGGCCGCCGCCTGCAGCGCCCTTGCCCTCAGCTCACGCGCCGCTTGCAAGGACTGCAGGAGGGCGACCAGGTTGGTCTGCCCGGCGCGATACGACTCCTGGGCCATGGCCTCTACCTCTCTGCTCTTGGGCAGGATCTCGTCACGGTACCGCAGGTACCCCGCACGCGCGGCCGCCGCGCGATAGGCGGCGGAGGCCACGGCGGCGCGGATGCGCTGGGCCAGGGCTTCGCGCTGGGCCAGGGTCAAAGCCACCGTCGCCTCCTCGACGCGAACCTGTGCGTTGTGGCGCGTGAAGATGGGCACCGCCACCGCCACCGCCCAGCGATAGCCCCAGGTGAACTCGGGCTCCGCGAGGTGCGTGACCGTTCCCTCTACGGTGGGGTCCGGGATCCGCTGCGCCCGGGCCAGCGCCGCGCGGGCGCGGGCTTCGTCCACCTGGCGGTCGAGCACGGCCAGGGCGGTGTTGCTTTGGAGCGCGATGGCGGTGGCGGCCGCGGGCTCCAGGGTGGCCAGATCGATCCGCTCGGAGGCCACCGTCGGCGCGTCGAGGTCGCGCCCGATGAGGACGTTGAGCTCGGCTCGCGCGCCCGCACGCTCGCCCTCCAACGCCGTCGCCTCGTTCTCCGCCTGATCGAACAGGAGGTCCGCCTGCAGGACGTCGAGACGGGAGACGTCGCCCACCTCGTAGCGGGCGCGCGCGGTATCGCGGGCTCGGGCGGCGAGGTCCTGCAGCTCGCCCGCCACCTCCGCGCGCCTCTGAACACCGGCCAGCCCGAAGAAGGCGAGGTACACCTCGGCCGCGACCTCCGCCTCCGTCTGGGCGAGCTCCGCCTCGCCGGTGCGCGCTACCGCCTCCGCCACCCTGATGCGGCGAGACCGCTTCCCGATCTCGACGAGCTGCGAGAGGGCGAGCGACTCGTGCGGCGTTTCCTTGGCCCGCTCGTAGCGCGCGTCGGGGTTCGGAAACTCCCGCGCGACGTCGATGCCTGCCTTGTCCACGGCGCGGCGCAGGCGGGCGGCGGTGATGGTGGGGCTCGAGCGCGCGAGCGCGAGCGCCTCGTCGAGGGTGAGGGACGATCCGGCCGGAGCCGGAGACGGCGAGGGGGAAGGGGGCGGGGCGGACGTCTGCCCGGCGGCCAGCCCGGGCCAAAGAAGTAGAACCAGAAGTGATCGGGCGTGCCGCCCCGCCAGGTGTCTCAATTACTGAGTGGTGTGCTTGCTGGCCTTGTGTTTGGTCGTCTTCTTCGCTTCCTTGGCTTCCTTGGCCTTCTCCGCGGCCTCGTCCTTGGCCGTCTCCGCTTTGGTCTCTACGACGTGCCCGTCGATGGCGCTCACCAACACCTCGGTGATGCCGGCGCCCTTCGCGTTCGTGATGTCGAAGGACCAGACCAGTGTGCCCTTCTCCTTCTCGAGCTCGGAGCTCTTCACCGTTCCCGGGGCCTGCTTGAGTGCGATCTCCCGCGCCTTGGCCTCCGAGATCTTGGCCTCCTTCAAGAGGGCCGCGTTCTCGGCCGCCATGGCCGATCCCGCCGCGGACAGTCCCGCCACCAGCGCGATGGCGATGATCCCTGCGTTCCTTGCTCTCATAATCTCTCCTCTTCGCATGCTTCGCACGACCTGAACTCAGAATAGATGCGAAAGCACACCCCGGGGGACGGACCGCGGACGCGTTTGGATTCCGTTCAACCGGCCGACGGGCGGTCCGCGCTCCACGCCGGCAGCGCAAGCGTAAAGCGCGCGTCTTCGCCTTCGCCGGAGACGCACTGGACGTCCCCGCCGTGCAGACGCGCCACGTGGCGGGCCAGGGCCAGGCCGAGGCCGTGGCCATCGCGCTGCGCGCGCACCTCGGGTGCGCGGTAGAAGCGGTCGAACAGGCGTTCGCATTGCGCGGACGCGATGCGTGCGCCCGGGGTCGTCACCTCCAGCCGGACACGACCCCCCTCGTCGGCCAGCACGGCCCGTACGGGGTCCGAGCCCGTGGCGAACTTGCGCGCGTTCTCGAGCAGGTTCTGCACGGCGATCTCGATGAGGTCCTCGTCGCCGCGGACGACCGCCTCGTCCGGGAAGGTGCAGGCGCCGGCCGCGCCGTCGGCGAGGTTCACCGCCTCGCCGCGGGGGACGCCGGCGGAGGTGTCGCGCGAAAGGACGAGCAGCGACTCCACGACGCGCACCAGGCGGTCCACCTCTTCGACCTGCGCGTCGATGGCCAGGCAGGCCTCGGGGTTGGCGCCGGCGCGCGCGCGCTCGGCCAGCAGGCGGATGCGGGCCAGGGGCATCCGCAGCTCGTGGGAGGCGTTCGCGGCGAAGTCCCGCTCGCGGCGGACCGTTCCTTCCAGGCGCGTCCACAGGGCGCGGAACGCGTCCTCGAGGTCGGCCACCTCCGCGGGCACGTCGCCCTCCTCCGCGGGGGGCAACGGCTCCAGGGCGCGCACGCCTCCGATCCGCGATTGGAGGTCGATGAGCGGACGCGTGGCCCGGCGCGCCACCGCGCGCCCGACCGAGAAGGCGACGACCACGCACACCGGGGACGCGAAGAGGAGCGAGAAGGCGAAGACGCGCAGGGCCCGGCGCCCATAGGTCGCCGGGGCCGCGATGACCAGCACCAGTCCGTCCGGCATCCGGCGGCGGTAGACGATCCAGTCCGCGGCGGCGTCCGTGGCCGCGCTGGCCTCACGCCCGATCACGGGCCCGCTGCCGGCGGAGGCCACCAGGCCGGCCGGGGTCCACACCTCCACCCGCGCTCCGGAAACCGAGCTCTCGCGCAACGCCTCCGGCGCCGCGCCCGCCAGGGTGACGCGCTCCTCGCGCGCCTCGCGATTGACCGCGCTGACCAGCAGCTCCGCTTCGTCGCGAAGCTGCTGCCGCTGGTCGGTCTCCCAGAGCAGCCACGCCGTCCCCGCCGCCGCGCCGGCCAGGACGAGCGCGGACACCGCGGCCACCACGGCCATCCCGCGCGTGACGCGCGAGGCCATCGGACGGCGGCTCAATCCGCATCCTCGCCGCTCACGACGGCATAGCCGTAGCCGCGCACGGTGCGCACGATCGCGCTGCCCCCGGGGCGCTCGAGCTTCCTCCGCAGGCGCGCGACCATGACCTCCAGGCTGGCCGCCGTCTCGCGCGTGGCCTCTCCCCAGACGTCCTGCAGCAGGTCGTCGCGGGAGACGGCGTGCCCTCCCGCCTCCGCCAGCCTTTCCAGGACCTCCAGCTCCCGGCGCGTGATCGCCACCTCCTTCCCGCCCACCCAGGCCTGCCGCCGGCCGAAGTCGACGGTGACGGGGCCACGCCGGAAGAGCTCTCCACGAAGCGGGCGCCCCCCGCGCCGCAGCAGGGCCGTGAGCCGCGCCCGCAGCTCGGCCAGCGCGAACGGCTTCCCGAGGTAATCGTCGGCGCCCGCCTCCAGCCCGGCCACGCGCGCGGCCACGTCCGTGCGCGCGGTCAGCATCAGGATGGGGATGCGGAGGCCGGACCGGCGCCAGGCGCGGCAGAGCTCGACGCCGTCGGCGTCGGGCAACCACACGTCGAGGACCACCGCGTCCACGTCGCCACCGCGCACCGCCTCGTTCGCGCCCGCGCCGCTGCCGACGGCGGTCACGGTGTAGCCCTCGTTGCCGAGGGCTTCGCGCAGGAGCTCGCGCATCTCGCGGTCGTCCTCGACGACGGCGACGCGCAGGCGGCCGGTATCAGTCGGAGGCATCGGTCAGAAGAGGACGTTGATGCCGATGCCCAGCCCGGAGCCGTCGGGGGCGGAAGCGGGGCCGAGCCACACCTTCAGCTCCCCGGGCAGGGGCTTGTGCGAGGGCTTCTTGTCCCAGCGCGCCACGCTCTGCCCCACGATGACGCCGAGCGTCGCCCCGCCCACGATGTCGCTGAGGCGATGCTTCTTCAGCGCGAGGCGCGACCCCGCGACGAGGCCCGCGGCCAGGTACCCGGGCACGGCGGCCTTCCAGCCGTACTGCTCGGACCACACGGTGGCGCACGCGAACGCGTTCGAGGCGTGGCCGGACGGAAAGGCCAGGTGGTCGCTGTGATCCGGTCGGTCGCGGCGAATCGATTCCTTGATCACGAGCGTGTAGAAGAAGTTCACGACCACGGCCTGGCTCATGTCGTAGGCGGCGGCCTTGAACCGGTCACCGTTCGCGTAGTGGCCGAGGCCGAAGACCGCGGTGGAGGCCGCCGCGGCCACGACGCCCGTTCCCACGAACTTGCCCACGTTGCCGTAGTTCTTCATGGGGTGACGATCGAAGTACCGGACGGTCGAGGCATCGCCCAGGAACGAGAGCCCGGTGGCGCCGCTGCCGATCAGGAGCGGCAGCAGGCTTTCCTTTCTCCAGACCTCGACCACGTTGTGCCCGAGGTTGGCGGGATAGCTGCGGATGGTGCGATGGTCGCGCACGACGATCGGCTCCTTCGGGCCATGCTCGGTCGGCGCGGCGGACGGAGACGGGCTCGGAGACGGAGACGGCGGGCCCTCCGGCATCACCTGAGCGCGCAGGGGAGCGGCCAGTCCGGCGGTCAGGGCCACGATCATGGCGATGGTCCGCGCGCGATGGCTGGAGAATGGCTCAAGCATGCTGGGCACCCCCACCCTCTACTTAGTCGCCCGGGCTGAACCGGGCCTGAACGTCCCCCTCACCGCGTCTCCAGCGCCTTCTTGACCCGCGCGGTGAAGACTTCGAAGAAGCGGCGTCCGGTGTCCGTCTCCCGGGACACCCACTCCGCGTTGCGGAACGCGACGGGGGAGACCTCGGCCCGGAAGCGCTCGAGGTACGGAGCCACCCGGGCGAACAGGAACACCCCTTCGCCGTTGCTCTCCAGGAAGTAGTCCGCGTGCACGATCCCATGCCGCGCCATGCCGTACACCATCTCCCAGTAGCTCCCCACCTGGCGGTAGGCGGTATTGAGCGGGCTGGTGGGGCGAGTCACCGCCACCACTTCGTCGTAGGTCTTGGGCCAGAACGTGGAGAGGAGCTCGTGGCGCGCCTGGCGCATGACCGGCTCGCGCCGCAGCTCGTATACGCGGAGCACAAGCTCGGCGTCGTGGTGGTCCGGCCGATCCTTCCCCATGCGATCCTCCTTGCCCATCTTCATTCTGACTTAGGATGGATGGTGCAACCGGACAGGCATCAGGTGTGGAGGCTAGCATGCTTCGAACGGCACCCCGCGCAGCGCTCCTCGCCGCGGCCGCGGTCCTCTTCGCCCCGGCCGCGTGGGCGCAGGTGAGGCCCGCGTCTTCTCCCAGGGCCGGAGCCCCGGCGGGCCCCCTCACCGCGGCCCAGGCCCGCGCGTTCGTGGAAGAGGCCGAGGCGCGGCTGCTCGACCTGAGCAACCGCCAGAGCCGCGCGGACTGGGTGTCGCAGACCCACATCACCGACGATACGGAGCGGATCTCCGCCGACGCGAACCAGGCCCTCATCGCCGAGACCATGGAGCTGGCCAAGGCGGCCACGCGCTACGACAAGCTCAAGCTCCCCGACGACGTGCGGCGCAAGCTGACGCTGCTCAAGCTCGCCGCCATCCCCCTGCCCGCTCCTGCCGACCCCAAGCTGCAGGCGGAGCTGACCCAGCTCACGAAGTGGATGGAGGGCACCTACGGCAAGGGCAAGTACTGCCGGGGCCCGAACCACACCGACTGCCTGGACGTGAACGCGATCACGAAGATCATGGCGGAGAGCCGCAACGAAGGCGAGCTGCTCGACGTCTGGCGAGGGTGGCACGCCATCAGCCCCCCCATGAAGCCGAAGTACGAGCGGTTCGCACAGCTCGCCAACCAGGGTGCGCGCGACCTCGGATACAAGGACCTCGGCGCCTACTGGCGATCGAACTACGACATGCCCGCCGACGCGTTCTCGGCCGAGCTGGACCGGCTGTGGAACCAGGTGCGGCCGCTCTACGAAGCGCTCCACGCCCACGTGCGCGCGTCGCTGGCCAAGGCCTACCCGGGCAAGGTCCCGGAGCGCGGTCTCATTCCCGCCCACCTCCTCGGCAACATCTGGGCCCAGCAGTGGGGGAACGTCTACCCGCTGGTGGGCGTGCCCGCCGCCGGTGCCGGCTACGACCTGACCGAGCTGCTCAAGGTGAAGAAGGTAGACGAGCGGGAGATGGTGCGCTACGGCGAGCGTTTCTTCACCTCGCTCGGCTTCGAGCCGCTGCCGCCGACGTTCTGGGAGCGGTCGCTCTTCGTCAAGCCGCGCGACCGCGAGGTCGTGTGCCATGCCAGCGCCTGGGACGTGGACAACGACCAGGACCTCCGCATCAAGATGTGCATCGAGATCAATGGGGAGGACTTCGTCACCGTCCACCACGAGCTGGGCCACAACTTCTACCAGCGCGCCTACCGCACGCAGCCGTTCCTCTTCCGCGACGGCGCCAACGACGGGTTCCACGAGGCCATCGGCGACACCATCGCGCTCTCCGTCACCCCCGGCTACCTGCAGAAGGTGGGGCTGCTCGGCACGCCCCCCGGCAACGAGGGCGATCTGGAGTTCCTGATGCGGATGGCCCTGGACAAGGTCGCGTTCCTGCCCTTCGGCCTCCTCATCGACCAGTGGCGCTGGAAGGTGTTCTCGGGCGAAGTCCCTCCCGCGCGCTACAACGAGGCCTGGTGGGAGCTGCGCCGCAAGTACCAGGGCGTCGACGCGCCGGTGCCGCGCACGGAGGCGGATTTCGACCCCGGGGCGAAGTACCACGTGGCCGCCAACGTGCCCTACATGCGCTACTTCCTCGCCCATATCCTGCAGTTCCAGTTCCATCGTGCGGCCTGTCGCCAGGCCGGCTTCACCGGCCCCCTGCACCAGTGCTCGATCTACGCCAACAAGGCGGTCGGCGCGAAGCTCGACACGATGCTGGCCATGGGCAAGAGCCGGCCCTGGCCGGAAGCGCTCTACGCCATGACCGGCGAGCGCCAGATCGACGCCACCGCGATCCTGGACTACTTCGCGCCCCTGAAGAAGTGGCTCGACGAGCAGAACAAGGGCCGGACGGTCGGATGGCAGTGACACGCCCGGCCGCCCTCACCGTCCTGGCCGCCGCCCTCTTCTCCGCCGCTCCCGCCTGGGCCCAGAATCCCATCCCGGAGACGGTGCGCATGATGGAGCCGCATCGCCTGCGCATCGGTGACTACGTACGCGCCTGGCCCACGGTACCAGGGTCCATCGTCCAGGGGCCGGTGGTCGCGGTCTCCTCGACCACCGTGACCATCGCAGGACGCGAGGAAGCCGTGCTGGTGGACCTGCAAGCCATGTCCCGCATGGAGGTGCGCCGGGTCCACCAGCACGTCCGCCGCGGCGCTCTCATCGGCGCGGGCGTGGGCCTCGTGGCGAGTGCGTTCGTCGCCACGCGCGAGCTGCTCGGCCACGAGGTCGGCGGCTGGGAGCGGGCGGCCTGGATGGGCGGCCTGACCGCGGGCGGCGCCCTCGCCGGCACGGGCGTCGGGCGGCTCGCCCGCTCGACGACGTGGCAGCCCGTGGATCTCGTGACGCTCAAGCCGCAGCCGCGGACGGCCCGCGCTCGCCCGACCGTGCGCCTCGCCTGGACATTCCGGTTCTGATCGACCGCGCTGAGGAACGGCGTCAGGTCGGCGACGGGCGACTCGTCCCGGGACGAGTGGCCGCTCCCTGCATGAACGTCGTCCGATCGAGGAGGACGCCGCCTATCCCGCGCCGCGCGCCGGGGCCGAAGTAGCGGTCGACCTCGTAGCCATTGTGCGCGCGGCAGCGGAGCTCGATGTTGGCCGCCGTCGTCGGTCCGCCCACCGCGCGTGGGACCACGTGGTGGAACTGCAAGAGCCGCGTTGCCCCGCAGCGATGTCCGTCCGCCGCCACGAACTGGCATCGGCCGCCGTCTCGCGGCATCACCTCCCGCCTGACCGCAGCCGGAATGTAGTCGGAATCCTCGGACTGAGCGTGCGCGTCGCGCGGCCGATCGGTGACGCCGAACTTCCGCCGCTCCAGGTCTTTGATCAACAGGATCAGGGCGCGGTCGACGACCTGCGCGATGTCCCCGCTCGGGATCGCGTGGCTGAGAAGGTCCTGCGCACGCCGTAGCCGGTCACGCGTTTCTTCGCTGGCCGTGAATCGGATCTCGTAGCGGCTCGGCGCCAGCGGCCGAATGACCGCCGGCCGCGCCGGCGCGACTGAACTCGCGAAGACCTCCGGCGCGACGAGAACGGAGGGTTCCGATACTGCCGGCTCCGTCGCGTCCCGCTCCGCCACTCGCACCGCCACCTTGCGCACGCTCGCCCGGACATCGGGCTCAGGGAAACGGTGCGCGAGCATTTCCTCGACGTCGCGCCTGCCCTTGCCGGCCGCGGCGGCCAGCAGCTCCGCATGGTTCTCGGCGGTGAGCCGGCGAGCGATCAGCCTGACCGTGGTCACGCTCATCGAGCCCGACAGGAGGATGTCGAGGATCTCGGGGAACCGCCGCACCGCGCGGGCCGCTTCGATCCGGTTGTAGACCGCGTCCTCCGACATGTGCAGCACGGCCATGCAGTACTGGAAGGTCGACCGGTAGCCCGCGCCCTCGTGGAGGCGCCGGCCATCGAACTCGGCGAGGTGGATCACGAAGGCGACTGTCGCCTCGCGCTCGCCGCGAGCCAGGCGGCCGAGCGCGGCCACCAGCTCTTGATTGTCGAGATGGGAAAGATCGGTGATCGTCATGACCAAGAGTCTCATTCCGTTTTGACAGCAGAGGTCCGATCGAGTCCAACTCTCAAAATGAAATTGACAACTCGTCCCGGGACGAGTCGATGCGCTCGACTATCAATATGAACCTGAACATTGAGTGACACCCGCGGGCCGAGCGCATCGCCGCCGGACGCAGTGGAGGTGTGGTCGGAGCCGGAGCGGCCATTCGTTCCGGAACGACCGGCCGCGCTAGTAGCGGGCGAGGAGACGCGCCGCCTTTTCGATCTGGGCTTCCGAGGGCAGGAACGCTTCCTCCAGCGGCGGCGAATACGGCACCGGCGTGTCGAGCGCACCCATGACGCGCACGGGCGCATCGAGGTACTCGAAGGCTTCCTCCTGGATGATGGCGGCGAGGCTCTCGCCGATGCCGCCCGTGCGCGAGTCCTCGTGCACCACGAGCACCTTCCCGGTGTGACGGGCCACCGCGAGCAGGGCCGCGCGGTCGAGGGGCGCGAGGGTGCGCAGATCGAGCACGGCGGCCTCGATGCCGTCTGCGGCCAGCCGCTCCGCCACCCGCCGGGCGACGTGCACGTAGGCGCCGTACGAGACGATGCCGAGGTCGCTCCCCGCCCGGCGGAGGGCGGCGCGCCCCAGGGGCAAAGGCGCCGGCGCCGCCTCTGCGAGGGCCTGCTTGACGCGCGGATCCCGGTAGAGCGCGATGTGCTCGTAGAAGAGGACGGGATCCGGATCGGCGACCGCCGCCGCCATCAGCGCGCGCGCGTCGTGCGGCGTGGAGGGCGTCACGATCTTCAGGCCGGGCGTGCGGTAGAACCAAGGCTCCGTGTTCTGGCTGTGGTAGGGCCCGGCGTGACGCAGGCCGCCCCAGGGCATGCGCACCACCATGGGCACGGAGCCGCCCCAGCGGTAACGGATCTTGGCCGCGTTGTTGACGAGCTGGTTGAACCCCGTGGCCACGAAATCGTTGAACTGCATCTCGCCGATGGGGCGCTGGCCCGCGAGGGCGGCGCCGACGCAGACGCCGAGCACGCCCCCCTCGGCGAGCGGCGAGTTCAGGATGCGGTCGCCGAACTCCTTCAGCAGCGGCCGCAGGAGCAGGAAGGCGTTGCCGTACTTGCCACCCACGTCTTCGCCGTAGACGAACACGCGAGGGTCGGCGCGCAGAGCGTCGCCCACTCCGAGCATGACGGCATCCAGGAACGTCCGGCCGCGCGGATCGACGGGCGGCCCCGGATCGAGCGGCGGCAGCGCGGCGGCAGGGCCGGCCGCGGCCCGCTTCTCCAGGACTTCGACGTGGCGGCGTGGGGATTCTCCCGCCAGCACGCCGACACCCACGAGGCCACCGTCGGGCCATGGCGCCTCGATCACCCGGCGCGCCTCCGCCTCCACCATGGCCTCCGCCTCGCGCTGCAGCGCGCCCAGGTCCGCTTCGCCGATCGTGCCCTCCGCGGCCAGGCGGCGCGCATAGCCCGGGATCGGGTCGCGGGCCGCCCAGAAGGCGTAGGCGGCGGCGTCGGCGTAGCCCTGCTCCGAGGGCGCGGGATAGGACCAGGAGGACTGCGGGTCGCGCCCGAGGTACAGCATGTCGTCGTGGTGCGCGTGCCCGCACATGCGCATGGTGACGAGCTCGACGAGCGTGGGACCGCGGCCGGCGCGCGCCCGCTCGGCGGCCCAGGCGAACGACGCCGCGACCTGCTCCGGGTCCGTGCCGTCGATCGTGATCCCGGGGACGCCGTAGCCTTTCGCCTTGTCCGCGAACACGCGCGCGGCGGACTGGTGCGCGACAGGCGTGGAGAGCGCGGTCTGATTGTTCTGCACGCAGAAGACGGCGGGCAGCCGATGGGTGGCGCAGAGGTTGATGGCCTCGTGCCATTCCCCCAGCGAGGATCCGCCTTCGCCGATGAACGAGACGGCCACGCGGCCGGCGTCTTCGCGGGCGAACGCCATCGCGATCCCGGCAATGGTGAGGGTCGAGATGCCGAGGGGAGCGGCCGCGGGCAGGATCCCCCATTCGAAATCGCCGATGTGCAGGTCGCGGCCGTCCATGGGCGGGCCCGACTTCCCCATCTGCGCGCTGAGGACCATCCGCACCGTCTCCGCCTCCGGCCGCATGGCGAGGGCCCACGCCACGAGCCGTCCGGGGCGCGATGGGCGAACCCGCGGCGCAGGCGCAGGGGCGCGGCGTAGATCGCCTCCTGGCCCAGCGAGCGGAAGCCCTTCCCCTGGAACGCCACGCCGCGATACTGCACCTCGCTGCCCATGAAGAAGGCCTTGAGCCGGTTGTCGACCGCGCGCGTGAGCACCATCCCGCGCAGCAGCTCGCGCCGCTCCGCGGGGGTCAGGGAGGCGGCGATGGCTTCCCGCCGCAGGAACCCGTCGCACACTTCGAGCAGTTCGGCCGCGGCGCGGGCCAGGCGCTGGCCCGCCTCTACCCCGGGCGTGGTCTCGGCGAGGCCGGGAATGGCCGGACGGACGAGCCGCCGCCGCAGCGACTCCCGCAGGGGCGCGCGCAAGGCGTCGATGGCCACCGCCTCGCGCTCGTCCGGCGCTGCGACCACCGCCTCCCCCCACGCGTCGAGGGCGAGAGGGAGCGCGTGGGGATCCTGCTCGGCCACGAACGCCCCGAAGCGCGCGCGGAGTCCCGGCCGGGCGGGGAGGCGGAGGCGCGTGTCGCTCAGGGTTCGGTGTTCCAGGTCTCCACGCTGCGGAGGCGTTCGATCAGCTTCTCCTGCTCCGCGCGCAGGCGACGGATCTCCTCGACGAGGCGCAGCACGGCGGGTGGACCGAGCTCGCGGATGAAATCGAGGACCTCCCGCTGCGCCTCCAGCGCGTAGCGGTTGGGGCCCTCGCCCGGCGAGAGG